>Ga0070665_100008261_pt1 | contig 10529 bp, 7 predicted proteins | sample KBSS13metaG_FD_65862 | JGI IMG/M metagenome (GOLD analysis project Ga0070665, IMG submission 65862) | Switchgrass rhizosphere microbial communities from Kellogg Biological Station, Michigan, USA - KBS S1-3 metaG | ecosystem: Host-associated > Plants > Roots > Rhizosphere > Soil ...
CAGGACGGCATCGCGTTCATGCGCGCGAATGCCGCGCTGCTCAAGCGCATCGAGCGCGAATTCGGCGTGCCGCGCGAGTTGATCGTCACGATCATCGGCGTGGAGACGAACTACGGGCGCATCACCGGCCGCTACCGCGTGCTCGACGCGCTGTACACGCTCGCATTCGCTTATCCGCCGCGCCAGGAATTCTTTCGCAGCGAGCTCAAGCAGCTGTTCCTGCTGCGCGGCACCGTATTCCCGTATCCGCTCGAGCAGCTGAACGGCTCGTACGCCGGCGCGATGGGCTGGGGCCAGTTCATGCCGAGCAGCGTCGCCCACTTCGCGCGCGACTACGACGCAGATGGAAAAGTGGATTTGTGGAATTCGCTGCCGGACATCTGCGCCAGCGTGGCGAACTATTTCGTCGCGCACGGCTGGCAGAAGGACGGCGTCGTGGCGCTGCGTGCCGATGTCGCCGCCGACGCGCACGCGGTCACGCCGCCGGGACTCGAGCCGGCGTACCCGCTGCGCCAGCTCGACGAATGGGGTTACCACGCCGACAACAAGCTCGATCCGATGACGCCGGCCACGCTGATCGTTCTCGACGGCGCGGACGGCAAGGAAACCTGGATCACGTTCGAGAACTTCTACACGATCACGCGCTACAACCGCAGCCCGTTGTACAGCCTGGCCGTCTATCAACTGAGTCAGGCGATCGCGGCGGGCGCCGCGGACGCCGCGCCGTGAATCGCGCGAGGCGACGCCGGCACGGCGCGCCGGCGTTCGTGCTCGCCGCGGCGGTCGTTGCGGCGGCAGCGCTGTCCGGCTGCCACCACGGCCCCGCGCCGCGGCCGGTCAGTGCGCCGTCCGCTCCCGCGCGCACGGAGCGTCCCGCCGAAACGCCGAGGAATGGCGGACGCTACAGCCAGGATCGCGACTCGACGCCGACCGGCCCGCCGCCGGACCTGAGCCGCATTCCCGAACCCGTTCCGAAGGCCGAGCCGCGCTCGCAGTACGGCAACAAGTCGCCGTATTCCGTGCTCGGCGAGAGCTACCGCGTGCTGCCCGACGCCCGCGGCTACGTCGAGCGTGGCATCGCCTCGTGGTATGGCAACAAGTTTCACGGCTACACGACGTCGACGTTCGAGAAGTACGACATGTACGCGTACAGCGCGGCGCACAAGACGCTGCCGCTGCCGAGCTACGCGCGCGTCACGAACCTCGAGAACGGACGCAGCGTCGTCGTGCGCGTCAACGATCGCGGGCCGTTCGTGCAGAACCGCGTCGTCGACCTGTCGTATGTCGCGGCGGTCAAGATCGGCGTCTGGCCAAAGGGCACGGCGATGGTCGAAGTGCGTGCGCTGGATCCGAATGCCCCGGACAGCGCCTCGCAGGAAGCTCCGGAGCGCAGCGCGCACCGCGAAACCGCCCGATCCTCGCCGGCGGCGCCAGAAAAAAGGCCGAAACCCGCGCTATACCTGCAAGTCGGAGCGTTCGGCGAGCGCGCGAACGCCGAGAAAGCGGCGCAGGCCGTGCGAGCGACGCATCTGGGCGACGTGCGCGTCGTCACGGCGCAGGTCAACGGAAAGACCGTGCAGCGCGTTCAGCTCGGGCCGCTCAGGGACGTCGACGAGGCGGACCGGATAACGCCGAAGGTGCGCGCGCTGGGGCTGGGCGAACCGCGCGTCGCGATCGAGGACTGAACGCAGCGCTGCGTCGCGCACTACGGTTTGCCAACGCGGCGGCGTGTAAACTCCGCGTCCGGACGGACCGGCGCAGCCGGGCCAGCTCCTGAAGCGGAATGTTCCTGAAGCGGACGTTCCTGAAGAGGAACGATCCCGAAGCACAACGATCCTGAAGCGATACGACCAACGGAACTGAATGATGACGCATTTGCAACAAAGATACTTTATCGCTTTTGTCACTCTTGCAATCGGCTTGGCGGCGACCGCCGGGTACGCGCGAACGCCGCACACGACGCGGGCGAAGCCGCACGCGAGCCAGCCGGCGCCGGCCGCGGACGCAGCGAAGGCAACCGAGAGCAATTCGGCGCCGGTCCCGGACCCGGCCCAGCCGCCCGCGCCGAAACCCGGCGCACTAAACGTGCCGACTCCTCCACCGCCGAACCTCGACGCCAAGAGCTGGGTGCTTATGGACTTCGCGACCGGCCAGATGCTCGCCGACAGTAACGCGGATGCGCGCGTCGAGCCGGCGTCGATCACGAAGGTCATGACGTCGTACGTTATCTCGGCCGAACTGGCCGCCGGCAAGGTCAAGATGGAAGACCCGGTCTTCATCAGCGAGAACGCGTGGCGCAGCGGCGGTGCCGGCACCGAAGGCTCGACCAGTTTTCTCGCGCTGAACAGCAAGGTGCCGCTCAAGGATCTGTTCTACGGCATGGTCATCCAGTCGGGCAACGACGCGGCGATCGCGCTGGCCGAGCACGTCGCCGGCTCCGAGCAGACGTTCGCCGAGCTCATGAACCAGTACGCGGCGAAGCTCGGCATGACCGCGACGCACTTCGTCAACGCGTCGGGCCTGCCCGATCCGAACCATTACACGAGCGCGCACGACATCGCCCTGCTCTCGCGCGCGCTGATCCGCGACTACCCGGAGGAATACAAGGTCTACGCGATCAAGGAATTCGAGTGGAACGGCATCAAGCAGCACAACCGCAACGCGTTGTTGTGGCGCGACCCGACCGTCGACGGAATCAAGACCGGCCACACGAAGGACGCAGGCTTCTGCCTGACCACGTCGGCCAAGCGCGGCGACCAGCGCCTGATCGCCGTCGTCATGGGCACGACGAGCGAAAAGCAGCGCTCCGACGACAACCAGGCTCTGCTGAATTACGGTTTCCGCTTCTACGAGACGCACAAGTTGTACGACGCCGACAAGCCGCTGACGACGCCCGAGTTGTGGAAGGGCGCGACGAATTCGATCGCGCTCGGCGTGGACGCGGACGTCCTCGTATCGATGCCGCGCGGGCGCTACAAGGATCTCAAGGCCAGCATGGACCTGCCCAATCGCCTCGTAGCCCCGTTCACGAAAGGCCAGCAGGTCGGGACTTTGCGCGTGACGCTGGACGGCAAGCCTCTCGCCGAACGCCCGCTCGTCGCACTCGCCGACGCTCCGGCTGCCGGCTTCTGGGGACGCATGTCCGACGGTATCCTGTTGTGGTTCAAGGGCGACAAGAAAGGCGCCGAGGTGTCTTCGGTGCCAGATACGAGGTAACTACGTTGATGCTCTGGCCGCTCACCGCTCACCGCCAGTCCGCTCACGAACAAGCTTGAATCCGGCGGTGGCGGCAACCATCTCGGGCGCATGGAAAACTCGACACTCGCAATGAAATCCCTCGACGACCTCCAGGCGCAAAATCCGCATCAGGGATTCCAGTTCCCCGGCGCGTTCGAAATCACCGCGATCGGCAAGGCGAACGCGGGGCTCGAGCAGCGCGTGCCGGAAGCGATTGCGGCGCTGGGTATGAGTGTTCTCGATGGCACGTTGCGCACGCGCGCATCGAGCGAGGGTCACTACGTGTCGGTCAGCGTCACGTTCACGTGTCCGTCGCGCGAGAAGTACGAAGCCGTCCACGCCGAGTTGCGCGCGAATCCGGATATAAAGTGGACGATCTGACCGGGACGAACACGCATTGATGCGCGGTTGATCGCGGAGCCGGCAGCGAACGCTTGCCGGTCGATTCCTGCGCCCCCGCTAGGCAGCGCATCGTTTCTCGTGTTCCGGAAACTACGGCGAGGATACGGCCCCAGCCTGCACCGCGTTGTACGCCCAGCGGAAATTGTCGAGGACGACGTCCGAATCATAAAGATGGTCGCCCGAATCCCAGATCGCCAGGCGCAACTCGATCACATCGCCTGGCACGACGTTCCCGCGCACGGTCAGCCAGCCGGTGCCGCCACCGACTTGTGCGTTCACGGTGCCGCAGGTGTCCGTCGAAGTCAGACCTGCTGTCGAATCCATGCCGGTGCCAACGAGTTGGCTGGTTCCGGAACACTCCCCAATAACGCCGGCACTCATGGACTGGCACCCTGTCGCGCCATTCACGCATTGCTTGAACAGGCCAAGGCCGGCATTGGCGAGATTGACCGTGATCGGCACGCCAGCGAGCGGCGCCACGGACACGGCGACGTTCTTGTCGGTCGGATTGAGCGGATTGCCAAACCCCGAATCGAGCAACGCGACGAAGTAGTCGTTGTAGGCAGCGCAGGTAAGTTCCGGGAAATCGGACGCAAAATAACTCGAGTCGAAACTGAAGGAATGCGCATTGTTCGGAACACGGATGCGCAGCTTCAACAGCACGGAATCGAATGCTGACGTGCCCGCGACATTCGGACAACCCGGCGGGTGCGGCGGCGTTCCGGAGTTCGCCGCCAACCAGTCGGCTGGCATCGCGCTCGAAGTTCCCCCGTTGAAACCCAAGCCGGGTTTTGCCTGCGGCCCGACGAAGCTCGGACTGGTGTCGACAGCACCTGCCGCCGTACCCGTCGACAGCAATGCGAGCGCGTTGCCGCGGCGCGGCGTCGTGCCGGTTCCGTAATGCGGGCGGATGCTGTGCGAGCTTGCGTGCGGCACTTCCGTGCCATCGGCGCGGGTCAAGCTCGCACCGATCAGACCCGGCGCCCGGCTTCCTTCGGTCGTCGTCACGCACAGGTCCATCGCCGCTGCGTAATCGGCGGCGACAGTACTGTCCGACGTCAGCGCGGCATCGCACGGCGTGAGGTCGAAGCCTTCGAAATTGTCACCACCGATCTCGTCCGGAAGCGCAGCGAGGGTGATCGCAGGAGCGATTGCCAGCGCCAGAACGGCGGCGGCAAAAACGGCGGCCTGGCCCCGCCGTGGACGCACAACAACAGGACTCTTCGGCGACGCGGGCATCGGCTTCTCCCAAGGCAGAACCCAAGTCTAGACAAGTCGAATCTGCCCTGCATGAATCGGCATGCCGGATGAACTCGACGATCCGCGGAACCTTCGTGCATGACTGTCACGCGGCACGCTATCGGCGACAGATGCCTCGATATGGCAAACTGCGACAGCAATGTCCTCCCTCCTCGTCCGCCGCCTGCCCGGCCTGCAGCCTTACGAACCGGTCTGGCGCGCAATGCAGGCGTTCACTGATTCGCGCGGCCCCGACACCGCGGACGAGTTGTGGGTGGTCGAACACGAGCCGGTGTTCACGCTTGGCCAGGCCGGCAAGTGGGAGCATGTGCTGATGCCGGGCGACATTCCGGTCGTGCCCGTGGATCGCGGCGGCCAGGTGACCTACCACGGCCCGGGCCAGATCGTTGCGTACCCGCTGATCGACCTGCGCCGCGCCGGCATCGGCGTTCGCGAGTTCGTGCAGCGCATCGAACAGGCGATCATCGACACTTTGGCGCACTGGAACATCGTTGCGGCACGGAAGGACGGCGCACCGGGCGTCTACGTCGCCGGCGCCAAGGTCGCCGCGCTGGGCCTGCGCGTGCGCCGCGGCTGCACGTTCCATGGTCTCGCGTTCAACGTGAACATGGATCTGGAGCCGTTTCACCGCATCAATCCGTGCGGATTTCAGGGTTTGCAGGTGACCCAGGTGCTAGACTTGGGTGGCCCTTCGCGGCTGGCCGACGTCGAATCCGTGCTGATCGCGGAGCTGGCACGGCAGTTCGACCGGGTCGCCATGCCGGCCGCGCCGGATCTGACTTCTGGCGCTGGCAAACCGGTTGCGGATGCGGTTACCGTGCCCGCCTGACGACGATCGGCACGCCGAGACGCAAAAACCGCCTTGCGGGCACGCCCGCAACAACGACGAATCCATGAACAAGACCATTCCGATTTCCGTCATCAGCGACAGCGCGGCCCCCGCGACTCTCGCGCAGGGCGACAAGCAACTCGGCGAGGACAAGATCGCGCGCAACCGCGCCGGCTTCGAAACGGGCGTGCCGATGCTGCGCAAGCCGAGCTGGATCCGCGTGCGCATTCCGCCCGGCAACGCAGTCGCGAAGCTCAAGTCGAAACTGCGTGCAAACCGCCTCGTCACGGTCTGCGAGGAAGCGTCCTGCCCGAACATCCACGAGTGCTTCGGCAAGGGCACGGCGACGTTCATGATCCTCGGCGAAGTCTGCACGCGCAGATGCTCGTTCTGCGACGTCGCCCACGGCCGGCCGAAACCGCCCGATGCGGACGAACCGCGCCATCTGGCCGAGACGATCCGCGACATGGGCCTGCGCTACGTCGTCATCACTTCGGTCGACCGCGACGACCTGCGCGACGGCGGCGCGAGCCATTTCGCCGAATGCATCCGCGCCGTGCGCGCGGCCAGTCCCACGATCAAGATCGAGATCCTGACGCCGGACTTCCGCGGCAAGGGGCGCATGGAGCGTGCGCTCGAGGTGCTCGCCGCCGCGCCGCCGGACGTGTTCAACCACAACCTCGAAACCGTGCGCCCCCTGTATCCGAACGTGCGCCCGGGCGCCGACTACGACTGGTCGCTGACCCTGCTGCAGCGCTTCAAGGCGCAGCACCCGGGCATCCCGACCAAGTCCGGCATCATGCTCGGCCTGGGCGAGACCCCCGAACAGGTTCACGCTGCGTTGAACGATCTGCGTGTACACGATGTCGATATGGTCACGATCGGGCAATATCTGCAGCCGACGCCACACCATCATCCGGTGCTGCGTTACTGGACGCCGGACGAGTTCGACGCGCTGGCGGACTACGGCCATGCGCTCGGATTCGAGCATGTGGCATCCGGACCGCTCGTGCGCTCGTCGTATCATGCCGATCAGATGGCGCACGCGGCCGGCTACGTCGAGGTTGCCTGATCGAGGCCGTTTTTAGTTCATCGAATTTTTTCGCGATCGCGAATTGGCGGTCGCATCAAGCTGCGAGGCAACGTTGTGGAACCGATTGTTATGCGACCGATAGTGCGCAAGTATTTCCCCCTGATCGCGCTGGCCGTCTGTGTCGTCGCGTGGGCCAAGCCGGCAACCGAAGCGGCAGGCGATGTCGGCATGAAACCGACGCCGACGCAGGCGCAGACCGCCGTGCTCGCGGCACGCTTCCTGACCCGCTTCCACTACAAGCCCGAAGCGCTCGACGCGAAGATGTCGGTGCAGATCTTCGACCATTACCTCGACGCGCTCGACGCCGACCGGCTGTTCCTGCTCCAGGCAGACGTCGATCGCTTCGTGCCGGCGCGCGACAAGCTCGGCGACGCGATCTTCAACGAAGACCTGACCGTGCCGTTCGCGATCTACAACCTGTACATGCAGCGCGTCAACGAGCGCATCGCCTACGCGCGCGAGCAGCTCAAGCATGACGTCGACTTCACGAAGGACGAGAGCTACCAGTACCAGCGCGAGAAGGCGCCGTGGGCGAAGAGTGCCGACGAACTGAACGACGTCTGGCGCAAGCGCGTGAAAAACGACTGGCTGCGCCTGAAGCTCGCTGGAAAGAAGGACGCCGACATCCGCAACACGCTGGACAAGCGTTACGCAACTTACGCCGATCGCCTGCGCCAGCTCAACAGCGAGGACGTGTTCCAGACCTTCATGAACGGCTACGCGATGGCAATCGAGCCGCACACGAATTACCTCGGCCCGCGCGCGAGCGAGAATTTCGACATCGCGATGAAGCTGTCGCTCGAGGGCATCGGCGCCGTCCTGCAGCGCGACGAGGACTACACGGCGATCCGCGAGATCGTGCCGGGCGGCCCGGCGTCGCTGTCGGGCAAGCTCAAGGTCGGCGATCGCATCCTCGGCGTGGGCCAGGGCGAATCGGGTGCGCTGACCGACGTCATCGGCTGGCGCCTGGATGACGTCGTCGACAAGATCCGCGGCGCCAAGGACACGACCGTGCGCCTGGAGGTACTGCCGGTCGACGCCGGTCCGGACGGCAAGCACGTCATGATCGCGCTCGTGCGCAAGAAGGTGACGATCGAGGAACAGGCCGCGAAGAGCTCGGTCATCGAGGTCAAGAATGGCGAGGTGACGCGCCGCATAGGCGTCGTCTCGCTGCCGACGTTCTACCAGGACTTCGACGCGCATCGGCGCGGTGACAAGGACTACAAGAGCGCGACACGCGATGTCGCGAGGATCCTCGCCGACCTGAAGAAACAGAACGTCGACGGCGTGCTCGTCGACTTGCGCAACAACGGCGGCGGCTCGCTTTCCGAAGCGACCGACCTGACCGGCCTGTTCATCGGCAAGGGTCCGGTCGTGCAGGTACGCAGCGCGAACGGCCGCATCGAGGAGGAACAGAACGGCGACATCAGCATGGCCTGGAGCGGTCCGCTCGCCGTGCTGATCAATCGCAATTCGGCCTCGGCGTCCGAGATTTTTGCCGCCGCGATCCAGGATTACGGCCGCGGCCTGATCATCGGCGAGAATTCCTACGGCAAGGGCACCGTGCAGAACCTTGTCGACCTCGACCAGGTCAAGGGCAACGAGAAGCCGTCGTTCGGCGAACTGAAGATGACGATCGCGCAGTTCTTCCGTGTCAACGGCGGCTCGACGCAGCTGCGCGGCGTGACGCCCGACATCGCGTTTCCGCTGACCGTCGATTTCGACCAGAACGGCGAACAGGCCTTCGACAACGCGCTGCCGTGGACGTCGATCGCCGCAGCCGGCTACACGCCGTCGGCCAACCTGACGCCGATCGTGCCGATGCTCGAGGCGCGCCACGAGGCGCGCGTAGCGACGGCGAAGGACTGGCAGGCGCTGCAGGCCGACATCGCGGACTACCGCAAGCTGCGCAAGGACACGACGATTTCGTTGAACGAAAGCGTGCGCCGCGCCGAGCGTGACGAGCAGGAAAAGAAACACCGCGAGCGACACCCGACCGACGCGGTTGCGGGTGCGCCGGCGACGGCCAAGGAAACACTGGCTGCGGCGAATCCAGGCGGTAACAAGGTGAAGCCCGATGGCAACATTCGTCGCGTCGACGAGGTTTCGGAGCCCGGCAAGTCCACACCGCAGGATCGCGCCCATCCCGACCAGCCCAAAGTGACCGATCGCTACACCGAGAACAGCAAGCCGAAGCCCGCGGACACGACCGTCGCGACGGCGGCGGAGCCCACACGCGAAGACTCGGGCCAGGACGACGGTCTGCAGCCGGACGAGCGCAGCCTGAAGGCGGACCTGGCGGAAGAGCGCAAGCGCAAGGTCGAGAAGGACGTCGCGTTGCAGGAAGCGGCGCATATCCTCGCCGACGAAGTCGACCTGATCCGCTCCGACACGAAGCTCGCCTCGCGCGTGCTGCCGCACAATCCGCTCGACAAGCACGTCGTCGATTGACGGGCGATAGCGCGACTATTTCTTACCTTCCCCTGCGCAGCGGGGGAAGGGAAATCTTTAGAGCGCGTCCTTTCGCGAAGGCGCTTGGTGGCCTTCGAGTCACGCGAAACACACCTATCTTGGGAAGTAGTTCGCTTCGCGCAGCCCGGCGAAAACAACCGGCCCCGCGGTGTCGCGGTGGGCAAGGACCGCAACACCGCGTGGGCCGCGCGCCCCACTCCTAGGAGCGCGGGTAACGCCGGTTCAGCGCGGCGTACAGTGCGCGCAGTCCCTGTGCCTCTCCACCTTGCGGCCGTCCCGGACGGTCGCCGTCGTTCCAGCCATACAGGTCGATGTGCAGCCACGGTATAGACGCCGGCACGAAGCGCTGCAGGAACAGCGCGGCCGTGATCGAACCGGCGTGACGCGACGGGCCGCCGTTCGCGAGATCCGCAATGCGCGAATCGAGCATGCTCAGGTACGGCTGCCACAATGGCATCTGCCACAGCTGGTCCTGCTCTCCACGACCCGCGTCGAGCACGGCGGTGGCAAGATCGTCGTCGTTGCTGAACACGGCCGGCAGTTCCGGACCGAGCGCCACGCGCGCCGCACCGGTCAGCGATGCGAGGTCGATGATCGTCGCGGGTTGCTGCTCGACCGCATACGCCAGCGCGTCGCACAGGATCAGGCGCCCCTCGGCATCCGTGTTGTCGACTTCGACGGTGATGCCGGCGCGCGTGCGGATCACTTCGCCCGGCCGATAGGAATTGGCGGCGATCGCGTTCTCGACCGTCGGCACGAGCAGGGTCAGGTGCACGGGCACTTGCGTCCGCATCAGCATGTCGGCGAGCGCGATCGCGTGCGCCGCGCCGCCCATGTCCTTCTTCATCCAGCGCATGCCGTCCGTGGTCTTGATGTTCAGGCCGCCGGTATCGAAGCACACACCTTTGCCGATCAGGACGAGGTGCGGGTGCGCCGGGTTGCCCCAGCGCAGTTGCGCGAGGCGCGGCGCACGGTGGCTCGCGCGACCGACCGCGTGGATCGTCGGGAAGTTGGCTTCGAGCAGCTGGTCGCCGGCCCATTCCTTGAATTGCGCGGCGTGCGCCGTGGCGAGTTCCGCGACGTGCGCCGAGATCTGTTCCGGACCGAGATCCTCGGTCGGCGTGTTGATCAGGTCGCGCACGCGCCAGGTTCCGGCCAGCGCCGTTTCGACGGCCTGCAGCGTCGCTGCCTCGACGGCCAGGCGCGACGGCGCGCGCGTTGCCTTGCGGTAGCGCG
>Ga0070665_100008264_pt1 | contig 10525 bp, 9 predicted proteins | sample KBSS13metaG_FD_65862 | JGI IMG/M metagenome (GOLD analysis project Ga0070665, IMG submission 65862) | Switchgrass rhizosphere microbial communities from Kellogg Biological Station, Michigan, USA - KBS S1-3 metaG | ecosystem: Host-associated > Plants > Roots > Rhizosphere > Soil ...
AGCAGGTGAACCAGGAACGGGCCGTTCGAATGGGGTGCTGGGATCATGCCGCCCATTCTATCCGCTCGTCCCTGCTCGACGTAGTCATGACGAGCGTAAACCAGCCAGGCGGTCCCACGAATTGCACGCCGCCGAACGATTAAAGCACGTAAAGCGGGAACGCCAGCTTCGTCAACTCCTATTCAGCGGGCGGGCCACTCGCCGGCCTCGGAAACGGGCTGGCCATGATCCGCGCAACCGGTGCCCATAGATCGCTATACTGGCAGGAATCGTTTACGGCCGGCGGACCCAGCCCCACTTTATCGACTTCGTTCTTCGGCGCGCGCGGGTGGTCTTCCAGTGTCTTCAGCGCCCAGATCATCCAGCCGATGTCCTCCTTCGCGCACATCGCAAGCATCCCTGCCTGAAATTCCCGGCATACCGTCTCGCTTTTGTTCCACTGCGTCGCGCCGAACTCGGTACAGAGCACTGGAACCTTGTGTGCATCTCTAAACGTCGTCACGTTCTTCTGCACTTTCCACGGCTCGTCGTCTTCCGGGTAATCGTGAAAGGCAAACACCACATTGTTGTACGGCGCATCGACCGTCGACGCGGTGGCGCCCCATGTTTTCTCCAACCCCCGCGCGTGCGTCCAGGTGTTGTTGCTCAGGATCACGATGTGCCGGGTGTCCACCTGTCGAACGGCCTTGAGGCATCGAGTCAGCGCGGCGCGTGCGTCCTCCGCGGGTAGATCATGCGGCTCGTTCATCAATTCGTAGCCGAGAATGGACGGCTCATCCTTATAGTGCTGTGCGACCTTGACCCACGCGTCGGTCCACGCCTGGATGGCCGCCTCGTCCCAGCCGCGTCCCTTTTGTTCCTGCCGCGCAGTCACTTCGTCGACCGGTGCGCTGAGATATTCGTGGTCGTCGAGGATCACGTACATTTTCTGCTCGCGGGCCGCCCGCACGACAGGATCGATGAAATTGCGAAGGTGCTCGTCGATATCGATCGGCCGGTCCTTCTTTCCATTGAAGTGTTTCGTGTAGAACGCGAGTCGAACCGTGTTGAGGGAATGCTTTTTACAGAAGGTCATTACCTCCTTGTCCTGCTCATGAATGATGACGTTGCGCGCGTACCCGATGCCTGCTGCAATGAACGGACGCGCCCCGCCTTCGCTGGCGGCCGAGGTTACGATGCGCGAACCGTCCACATGCAGCCATAGATAGTCCGCCTTGTCATTTTCGACGCTCGGCCGCGTCTGCGGAACCTCCGCCATAACGCTTGCGGCGATAAGCATCGGGAAGACGAAACAACTCTTTAAGTGCATTGAGATTTTCATGGCGAGATACCAGGCCCAAAATAACGAAACGGTTGACGACGAAACAACATCCTAGTCCGCAACGATGACAATCGGCATGCCTGTCGGTTTTCGAAGCCTTCGATTCAGCTCGAAACAGGCGGAGGATCAAAGGCCGATATTTCTACGCCGCGACACCCCCATTCCGGCCAACCCCCGGCCCGGCCGTCATTTAGGCCGATCGATCGACGTACGTTTAGGTACGTTTACGTACGTTTAGGTACGCCTACGTACCATTTAGGGACGGAAAAGGGACGGTTTACGTCCGCCCCCGCATCCGCCGGCGATTTTCTCGTCGCCGCGACACCCCATTCCCGACAACCCCCGGCCCGGCCATCCCTTACGCCAATTTCCTCAGTGACGTTTAGTGTCGATTAGTGTCGATTAGTGACGGAAAGTGACGGGTGAGTGACGGTTCACCCGAACCCTTCCGCACCTTCACGCTCTTAGTTGTCAAACAGCGCCGACGGACGCCCCAATGGAGCGACCCCTCGACAGCGATGGGCCATCGCCCACCTCCGTAATCACTGGCGCTGCGCCGCTTTTGACGAGGCAAACGCGCACCGCCGCTGGAGGATTGATGGATTCCCTAGGGATTTGCAGCGAAGTTTTTCCATTTTTGCAATTTTGCGCGGTGCGCGCCCGGCCGCCTCGCTATTGCGGCGGGGCCTGTTACCATGGCCGAGTTAGGTTCGACGCACTTCCGCAGCGGTCTTGGGTCATTTCCCTTCTCCCCCCGGCTCAAGTCGCCCCTCCTCTCTCCCGGGCCTGAATATTGGCCTCTTTCTTCAACCCGAAAGTAAAACTGGGTTTCGGCCAATACACAGGAGTTATCCCATGGCCAAGAAGTTATATGTTGGAAATCTGAGCTACGACGTAGACAGCACGCAGTTGAACGAGATGTTCGCCGCGCACGGCACCGTGCAGAGCGCGGACATCATCAGCGACCGCGAGACCGGCCGAAGCAAAGGCTTCGGATTCGTGCAGTTGAGCACCGACGCAGAGGCTGATGCAGCCATCGCCGCCCTCAACGGCCAAGACTCCGGCGGCCGTCCTCTCACCGTCAACGAAGCCAAGCCCAAGACGCCCGGTGGCGGCAGCGGCGGCGGACGTTCCAGCGGTGGTGGTGGCGGCTACGGCGGTGGCGGCGGCGGCCGATCAGGCGGCGGCGGCAACCGCTACTAAATCGAGCGGTTTCAATTCAATCTTTTATCCCCAGGAGGCCACGAGCAATCGTGGCCTTCTGGTTTTGGTAGCTCAACCGGAAACCGGACGAATGTGCATGTCGTGGAGGAGTTCCTCATTCTTCAGCCGGTCGATTCGAATCGTGGTGTCGTGGTGCCCGTAGCTGATTAACCAATCATCCTCGACCTTGACCGCACCGCACGGGAAGACGACCTTCGATCCAACCCGTGGCTCGGTTGGGTCCGGCACCATGCACGGGTAGCGGCCAATGCTGGTCGGCATGAACGTCCGGGCGTCGATGCCGATATAGCCGGCGACGTACAAGTGCTTTTTACTGCCGGGCGGGTCAAAGACCGAATGCATGAACATATGCATCTCCGTCGGACTGGTCTGGATCGGGCTGGTCCCGCCCCGCAGTTCACCCCAGGGCCAGTCGAATCGCACCTCCTCATTCACGATCTCCTCGGCCTCGAACTTGGTGTTCCACTTCAGCACAATCCAGCGCGGCACAATGGAGTAGATGCAGAACAGATCATCCCCCTGCTGAAACCACATCCAGTTCTTTTCGATGGTTTTGCGGCCGGCGTATTGCGGCGTGATCACGTCCTTGATCTGCAGGCCCTCGTCGAGGACGGTGAGATGCTGCGTATAATTGTGGTTGTACGCCAGGTAGGTCGTGCGGCCGACGATCACCCTTGGGTCTTCATCATTTCCGGTCGGCGTTTCCAGCAGGTGATTGCGAATCGGCTGCAACTCGTCATCGAGCGAAGCAATGGCCAACCGGCTGATGCCGTCTTTCTGAAGCTCGTGATCGAAGCTCTGCAACCGGTAGCAGAGATGGAACTGGTGATCCCGCTCAAAGATCGCCGCGTTAAAATGCCAATCGGCAGGCAAGAGCCGACGCGAATCAATTTCAGTGGTGACGCGTGATAGCATAATCGCGGCGGCAATTATGGAGTGAAAACATCGAATAAGACAGCGCGAAACAGATCGCCGGGACTGTCCCGGTAATTTGCCGCAGCCGGGCCCCGACGCCGAGGCTGATGCAGCGATCGCCGCCCTCAACGGCCAAGACTCCGGCGGACGCCCTCTCACCGTCAACGAAGCCAAACCCAAGTCCCCCAGCACGGGTGGCGGCGGCGGCGGACGTTCCAGCGGTGGTGGTGGCGGCTACGGTGGTGGCGGCGGCGGTCGATCCGGCGGCGGCGGCAACCGCTACTAAATCGAGCGGTTTCAACTCAATCTTTTATCCCCAGAAGGCCACGAGCAATCGTGGCCTTCTGGGTTTTAAGAACAAAAAAGGATTGGTGTGACCCTTTCAATCCTTCCACGACTATGCCATTTAGCGGAAGACCTCGTAATAGATCGTGTAGGTTTCGGTTGTTGGCCAGCCAGCCCAATCACGATAGATCTCGACCACTTGACCGCCGTCCAGAATTTTGAAGTCAGGATCGTACTGATGGGGGAATGGAGCGGGTTGCCGGTGATAATTCCACGGAGCGCCGCGGCCGCTTCGCACAAGTGTCACATCGTAGATCCGTGCGTCAGCCTCGTCGAGTGTGAACTGTTTCGTTGACAGTTTGGATGGTTTATTTCCTCGATCTTCGGAAACATAGCTGAATATTTTCGTGTACTTGTTTCCGGCAGGATTCTCGCGATGCCAGCTCTTTGCCTGCACCTTCGGATGTACATCGTCAGGCACTACCTTCGGAGATATAGTTGCAGCCTTTCGCGCAAACTTAGCCGTGCCCACATTTGAGTTTAGAACTACAACAATGTCCTTCCCAGCAATCGGAGTTAAAACAATTACGGCGCCATCTTTTAACGGCTCCCCGGGCTTAAAAATTTGTGGCGCAACAAGGTCAACACCCACGAGAATAAGGGAGTCGAACTTTGCTTCCTTTGACTGTGGCAATACCACATTGAGCACGATCGTTTCGTCAGATTTTATTGAACGGTCGAGCCTCAATTCGAACTTATTCGCATGCTCGCCAATTCGAGCGATGCAATCCGACCAGTGATCCAATAGATTTTCGTCCGCCTGGGTCGCCGAAATCGCCTGCATTTCCGAGTCGGACAGTTCATAGCTGGAGTCGTGGGCAAATTTCTTCTTAAGACTCTCGACCAAATCGTCTGTTCCGCCGCCGCTTCCCTCTGCCGAGAACAACTTCACGTATGAAGCCTTTCCTCCACCATGATTCTCAGATAAAGAATGCTTGAAACTATCTTCATCACCACTGATTGAATCGCGGATCTTCGCCGACAATTCTTTCCGATTTTGGACCTGATATTTGGCCCACACTCCACCCTCAAGGAGGCGCGAGCAGTCATCTCCCGATGGTCCAGACGAAGTGGCAGGCGTTGGCGAACTACCGCATCCAGTGACAAGCCCGATCACGATCAGAATTAGACAGCTATACCAATTGAACACTTGCTTCATATATATCATCCTTTAACGTAAAATAGGGGCCTTTAGAGGCGATCGATTCAAACGCATAGAACTTGATTGGTCGCGCTCCTAACAGAATCACGTTAGCAATGAACTACGTATTAGCCGATCGGCACCCATCTATTGTGGGAGTATCAATGCACTCTCTACACCGCCATGCTTCGCGATATCGTGTTCGGACCCGTCTTTGCGCGCCAACTGATACGTTGATCGCACAGGCCCGGACCAGTAAGCGTGACCCTCTTCACATGCTGCGTGCCAACCACTAGCTGGTGCGGTGGCCAAAGGCTTATGGTCTGCACTCTCAGCACTCGACTGCCATGCAACAATAAGTAAGAAGACAAATAACGTGCACGCAAATTTTGTCATACGCACCTTCCGACGTGGAATAGATATAATCGCCTTACCCAATTATGTAAGTCAAAAAATCGCCATTTCCATAACATCGAGGGTAACTGAAACGGGGTCACTACATTCTCAATCAGTAGTGACCCCGTTTTTGCAATTTTCATCAACAGATATTTCCCACATATCTGCATAGACTTTGCAAAAGGCCTCGTCTGACCATCGCTGCACTAAAATGTCATCGTTCTTCGCCACTTGTTTGCCCCATAGAGCCGCGTATGCATCATAACATTGTCACGCCTTGACTGTTTATGATCCCTCATCCATCAAAAAGTGTCGATGCCGGCGGCTTTGCAGTGATTTCCCACAAAAGATTCAGTCGTCCTGGCTCTGCTCGTTTTTGCCGCATCCAGACTGACAAAATCGCATCGGCATTAAAAGCGCGAGTGTAGATGTTATCTGGATCGTGCACAGCCTTATCGACTATGCGCGAATAGAAGGGGCCCGTTCGAAGTGAATTGACTTCGTTAATAAAATAGATCAAAGCGCGGCCGGTCTTCCGATTAATGCGTTCAAACTGAATTGAACCGGCTTTCCAGTCACCGGAGGGTAGTGGCAGGGAAAGGGGCGAGAAGACTGACTGCCTATCGGATCGAGACATCTGAAATAGCGGCTGATCATCCAGAGGTACAAGACTGATCTGGGTGCAGGAGAAAACAAGTGGACGTGTGCCCGAGATAAGCGCATGGTCAATCTTTTCTGCTAATGCGCGCGCCCTATTTTCAACTACCTCTTCTTCTACAGCTCCATCATCTTCAACATAAACCCTTGGAAGAACCATCTGATCGTCTTGCACACTTTCAGACTTCGGGAGTTCAAGCGAGATGTTCTCTTGAGTTGCGAGCTGTTCCAACGCAGCAGCCAACTCTTCGATATTTGACGTTGTCTTTCGCACAGTCATATGCCGGGAAATAAGAAGTCGATACCAGCGCATAAGCCGGTGAAATGACCATACAGCAGTTGCGTCTACACGATTTCCTATTACGCCGGCCGCTGCGGCAAGCAAAACGAATTCGAAGACTGTTTCCCAAGAGCCCCTTCTCTCTGCGTTGACGGTGATTGACAGTCTCGCTTTGCGATCCAGCCCTTGTAATTCAGGAAATGATTGGAGATACAGGTCGCCTGTCAATTCGAAGAATGATTGCCACCCATTGAGTGATGAGGCATATTCTTCGAGCTCCAACTGGCCAGAATTTGCAAGTCCACCGGAGCACTTCAGCACGACCGTTCCACGGCCTTCGCTGAGACTTGCATTAGCATCTGGCATAGATTACTCCAAAAAAGGCCGGCTGGAGTTATCCAGCCGGCCTTCGGTCTTTTCTCATCAGTACAGACTACAGAGATGAGATGTTCGATCTAAGTCGGCCCCCGCCACTCGACGTTCGATTTAGTACATCCCGCCCATTCCGCCGCCGGGAGGGCCGGCGGGCATGGGTTCTTTGTCTTCCTTGATTTCGCTGATCACCGCGTCGGTCGTCAGCAGCAGGCTGGCGATGCTGGCAGCGTTCTGCAGGGCCGTGCGTTCGACCTTCGTGGGGACGATGACGCCCATTTTGACGAGATCTCCATACTCGTGGGTGAGGGCGTTGTAGCCGAAGTTGGTCTCCGAGCTTTCCTTCACCTTTTGAGCGACGACGCCGCCGTCCATGCCGGCGTTTTCTACGATCTGCTTGATGGGGGCTTCCACGGCGCGACGAACGATGTCGACGCCGAGCTTCTGGTCTTCGTTGACGGCCTTCTTGCGGGCGCCATCAAGGACCTTGGCGGCTGCGCGGATGACGGCGACGCCGCCGCCGGGCAGGATGCCTTCTTCAACCGCAGCGCGACAGGCGTGCAGTGCGTCTTCGACGCGGGCTTTCTTTTCCTTCATTGCGACTTCGGTGGCAGCGCCGACCTGGATCTGCGCCACGCCGCCGGCGAGCTTCGCGAGACGCTCTTGCAGCTTCTCGATGTCGTAGTCGCTGGTGGTGTTGCTGATCTCGGCCTTGATCTGTTCGATGCGGCCCTTGATGTCTTTCTCTTTGCCGGCGCCTTCGATGATCGTGCAGTTGTCTTTGTCGATCTTGATCTTCTTGGCCTTGCCGAGCTGGGCGAGTTCGACGTTCTCGAGCTTGATGCCGAGTTCTTCGAAGATGGCCGTTCCGCCGGTGACGATGGCGATGTCTTCGAGCATGCTCTTGCGGCGATCGCCAAAGCCCGGGGCTTTAACGGCGGCGACTTTGAGCACGCCGCGGAGCTTGTTGACGACGAGGGTCGCGAGGGCTTCGCCATCGATGTCTTCGGCGATGATCAGCACGGGCTTGCCGGCTTCAGCACCCTTGGTGAGCACGGGAACCAGATCACGAGCGGAAGAAATCTTCTTCTCGTAGATGAGGATCAGGGCGTCTTCAAGGATGGCTTCCTGGGTGGTGGCATCGGTGATGAAGTGCGGGCTGAGGTAGCCTTTGTCGAACTGCATGCCTTCGACGAGTTCGATGGTGGTATCGAGCGACTTGCCTTCTTCAACGGTGATGACGCCGTCTTTGCCGACCTTGTCCATGGCGTCGGCGATCATCTTGCCGATGACTTCGTCCTGGTTGGCCGAGCAGGTGCCGACCTGGGCGACTTCTTTGCTCGAGCTGATCTTCTTGCTCATGTTCTTGAGCTCGGCACAGATGGCTTCAACGGCGAGGTTGATGCCGCGCTGCACTTGGGTGGCGTTGGCGCCGCTGGCGATGTTCTTCATGCCTTCGCTGAAGATGGCTTCGGCGTAGACGGTGGCGGTGGTGGTTCCGTCGCCGGCGACCGTGCTGGTCTTGCTGGCGACCTCCTTCACCATCTGCGCGCCCATGTTTTCATAGGCGTCTTCGAGTTCAATTTCCTTGGCCACGGTCACGCCGTCTTTGGTGACGGTGGGCGAGCCGAAGGATTTCTCGAGCACGACGTTGCGGCCCGAGGGCCCGAGGGTGACTTTGACGGCCCGGGCGAGTTTCTTCACGCCGCGGAGGATGCTCTCGCGAGCGTCCTGGTCGAATTTGATTTGTTTTGCTGCCATTTCGTTTCTCCTATGTGTCTTCTGTAGGGCGGGATGGAAATCCCGCCGAAACGTAGACGGCGGGACTTCCGTCCCGCCCTACATTGATTCGATTTACTCGACGATCGCGAGAATGTCGTCCTCGCTCATGATCATGAGTTCTTCGCCGTCGATTTTGACTTCGGTGCCAGCGTAGCTGGTGAAGATGACTTCGTCGCCCTTCTTGACGCTGAACGGGGCGCGTTCGCCGCTATCGAGGCGTTTGCCGTCGCCGACGCTGAGGATTTTGCCGCGCTTGGGCTTTTCCTTGGCGCTGTCGGGGAGGACGATGCCGGACTTGGTCTTGGTTTCGGCTTCGAGACGCTTCACGAGAATCTTGTCGCCGAGGGGTCGCAGTTTGGCCATGGTTGGCTTCTCCTTCAAAAAAGTTTTCAGTTGGACGATCGACTTTCGTGTTTAGCCGTCGCGGCTTAGCGACGGATTCCGTCGCGTGGGCGCGACGGCTAAACGGGTGAGTCGGTCGTCGCTATTCGGGCCACTTACTTTCGTAAAACCGCTTCAGGACGCGGGCCATTGCGTCCAGGAGCAGGTTGAAATCTACTGGCTTGCTCAGGACGCTGAAGACCTGCATGTGCAGGGCTTCGCGGAGCAGGTAGCTGGTCATGTCGTCGGCCAGCATGATGGTGGGCGGCGCCTTGTGCATTTCGCGCATGAGCCGCATCACCTGGAGTCCGCCGAGCTGGGGCATCTGGGCGTCGAGGACGGCCAGGTGCACGGGCTGATGCTCGATCACCGATAACGCCTCGCGGCCGGTGCGGGCGGACACGGTGTGAACCCCCTGCGGCTCGAGCAAATCGCGGACGGTCTTGTGCCAACTCTCCTGCTCGTTGGCGAGAAGAACCGTAAAGCGATTCTGAGCGTTAAAAGGTTGAACCATAAGCCACCGCGGCGGTTTCCACGACTTGGGTATAACAAGCGGCGTGCCTAGATCGACGGGTGCGTATAAATCGGTAAGCGCATGATTATCAGTGGGTTACGGACGAGTCTATGGGTGGGGATCGGCAGGCGATCCTGCCAATCCAGCGCCAAACTCGACGAGCCCTGCCAGTGTGACAGGACGGGATCCGGGCAAACCACCACGCCAACACGTTGTCAGAAGCGTAGAGTCTTGGGTCCGCCCCGGGTTAACGGGACGTCAAAATTCTGTCCTGCTGAAGCAGGATGGACCGAAAATAGAGAACACAAAAGGAAGGAACCTCATGCGAAAATTGATCATCGGAACGGCCGCTCTCTTACTGGCCGCGGGTGCTGGAACGGCCTCGGCCGGCGGGTTTGATCTGGATGCGGGCATCGGCTACTCGCGCCTCAACATCGACGGCAAAAAGACCGGCGATCTGGACGACAACGACGGCGGCGCCGTGCACGCCAGCATCATGTGGCCGCAGCCGGCCGTGCCGGGGTTGCGACTGGGGTTCGGGCTCGAAGTCAGCGGCTATACCGACCGCTTCCGCGAAACCGACAATGACGGCGACGAGCGAACCCGATACCGCTCGATCGACATGCTTGTGCCGGAACTGCGAATCGCGTACCGCATCCCGATCGATCATTTCTTCATCGAGCCGGCCCTCGGTGTTGGCCTGGCAGTGGCGGATTACAACCTGCACACCAACCGCGGCCACGACCGCGATTTTGATGAACGCGACTTCGACTGCTTCCGCCTGAACGCCGCCGTGCAACCGTCGGTGAAGATCGGCTACGCCCAGGACCGATGGGCCGCGGGCGTTGAACTGAGCTACCTCTGGACTCACCTGCACTTCAAAGACGAAATCGGCGGCGACGTGAGCGAAATGTACGTGGGTGGGTTCTTCAGTTGGTCGTTCTGAGGAATTGACGATTGAAGCATCGGGCCAGTGAGGATTGAAGACCTTGCCCTTCGAGCTTCACTGGCCCGATCGTCAATGACTCAATGCTTACCAGTCGTTCAATGAAACGATCCTGCCTTTGAACTGGTTGAGTAGCGAACGATTTATTGAGCCGGCGCGGCTGGCTCGGCTGCTGGCGCTGCTGGTGCTGCGGGTGCTGCCGGTTCGCTCGCTGCAGGAGCTGCCGGTGCCGCCGCCGGTTCAACTGCAGG
>Ga0070665_100008269_pt1 | contig 10521 bp, 8 predicted proteins | sample KBSS13metaG_FD_65862 | JGI IMG/M metagenome (GOLD analysis project Ga0070665, IMG submission 65862) | Switchgrass rhizosphere microbial communities from Kellogg Biological Station, Michigan, USA - KBS S1-3 metaG | ecosystem: Host-associated > Plants > Roots > Rhizosphere > Soil ...
ACGGGGCGGCACCGCATCAAACGCGTGCTGACGCAACCTTTCAGCGTCGCCACAGGCGGTGTCTCGGGCCTGGTCGGCGGTATCGAGTGCGATTGCCTACTGGTTTCCGGTGGCTGGTCGCCGACCTTGCATCTCGCCAGCCAGGCAGGCGAACGGCCGGTCTGGAGCGACGATCTGCAGGCCTTCCTGCCGCCGAAGCGGACCGAAGAATGGCTTGGCGCCGGCGGAATGACCGGCAACATGTCAACGGCTGCGGCCATTTCCAGCGGGCTTGCGGCCGGTTTGGTCGCTGCAGGCGGAAAGCCAGGCAACACGGCGCCGGCACCAAAGGTGGAAGGTTTAGACGCCGATCCACGCCCTGCCCCGGTGCTTGAGATCAAGGCCGCAAAGGGCAAGGCGTTTGTCGACTTCCAGCATGACGTCACCGCCGACGATGTCCGCCTCGCTCGAACGGAAGGTTTCGTCTCGGTCGAACATCTGAAGCGCTACACGACGCTTGGCATGGCGACCGACCAGGGCAAAAGCTCCAACGTGCCCGGCCTCGCCATCATGGCGGCTGAACTCGGCAAGACGATCCCCGAGGTCGGCACGACGCGCTTTCGGCCGCCCTTTGCGCCGGTGTCGATAGGCTCGCTTGCAGCCGAACGGTATGGCGATATCTTCCCCGAACGCCTAACGCCGATGCACGACTGGCATGTCCAGCACGGCGCAACCATGTTTCCAGCCGGGCTCTGGTATCGGCCGCAGATATACGGCCTGCATGGCGAGACGATCGAACAAGCCTATGTGCGCGAAGCCAGGGCCGCGCGCGAAAGCGTCGGCATCGTCGATGTCTCGACGCTGGGCAAGATCGCGGTGCAAGGCCCGGACGCCGGCGAGTTTCTCGACCGCGTCTACACCAACATGTTTTCGACGCTGCCGGTCGGCAAGGCGCGCTATGGTCTGATGCTGCGCGAGGAGGGCATCGCCTTCGATGACGGCACCACCTGGAGGCTCGGCCAGAACGATTTCCTGATGACCACGACCACGGCCAATGCCGGCAAGGTCATGCAGCATCTCGAATATTATCTCGATGTGATCTGGCCGGAGCTGAAGGTGCACGTCACCTCGGTGACGGACCAGTGGGCGGGTGCTGCGATCGGCGGGCCGAAATCGCGCGACGTGCTGGCGGCCTGCGTCATCGGCACTGCGGTCGACAACGACACCTTGCCGTTCATGGGCATCGTGCACGGCAGAATAGCCGACGTTCCTGTCATGATCTGCCGCCTCTCCTTCTCGGGCGAGCGTGCCTATGAGGTTTATTGCGAGGCGGGTTACGGCACGCATGTCTGGGAAGCGCTGATGGCGGCCGGCAAGCCGTTCGCCATCCTGCCGTACGGACTTGAAGCGCTGGGCACGCTGCGCATCGAAAAAGGTCACGTCACCGGCGCCGAGATCGATGGCCGCACGACGGCGCACGATTTGCACCTCGACTGGATGCTGTCGAAGAAGAAGCCCTATATCGGCTCGCAGACCAAGGATCGCAACGGCCTCGTCGTGGCTGACCGCTTGCAGCTTGTGGGGCTGATTGCCGCCGACAGCCGTCCGCTCAACGGCGGCGCGCATGTCGTCGAGCAAGCGACCGAGGGCGATCTGCGCAATTCGCTCGGTCATTTGACAGCCTGCTGCTACTCGCCGGCACTAGGCAAATATATCGCGCTGGCGCTGCTCAAGGATGGCAAAAAGCGCGTCGGCCAACGCGCCTATATTTCCGACCCGCTGCGCAACCGCTTCGGCCTCGTCGAGATCGTCAGCCATCACTTCTTCGACCCGGAAGGGAGCCGCATGCATGGTTGAGCCGCTCTCTCCGCTCGCTGCTGTCTGGCAGCCTGGCCGGCATGGCAATGTCGCCAATGGCGTCGGCGTGACGTTGTCGGAGCCGCAGCCGGGTTCGATTGTTCAGGTCGCTGCCTGGCCGGGCCAGGAAAAGGCGCTGATCGCGGCGATTTCGACCGCGACCGGTCTGATGGTTCCGGACGGCGCTGGCGGCGGCATTGTCGGCAACGGCCGTAGCGTCTTCGGCATCGCCCCCGGAAAATTCCTCGTGATCGACGAGAAGGAAGGGCTGGCAGCCAGGCTTGCCGGTACCGTCAGCGATGTCGTTGGTAGTGTCACCGACCTATCACATGGCCGCACTGCGATCAGAATCGTCGGCCCGAAAGCCGTGCGGGTCTTGTCCAAGCTGTTCGCGGTTGATTTTGCAGCAACAAAAGTACCGCTCGGCTCGGCTGTCGCGACGAACCACCATGAGGTTTTCGCGCAGATTCAGCGTACCGGCACGGATCAGTTCGACATCTACGTCTTCCGCTCGTTCGCCCGATCCTTCTGGCGCACTTTGTGCCACGCGGCGGAAGAAACCGGCTACGAGGTTCGTTGACGTCGTAGCCAGGTGCTGCCACGCCGGGCCGCGATTGTATGTGGATTTGTTGAAACTCTTTTCACAAGAGTTTGATTTTACTGCGATATTCGACCGAATAGGCTTCTCCTGGGCTTGTAAACACCGGGAGATTTCTCATGAGACGTATCGTATTCGCCGCCGCAGCAACCTTGATGTGCTCGCTGGGCGCATCGCAGGCTCAAGACGCTGCGATGAGCTTTTTCGTGACCAGCGCCAACCCCGGCAAGGGTGGCGAACTGGGTGGGCTCGCTGGCGCGGACGCTTATTGCAACCAGCTCGCCACCGCCGCCGGCTCCAGCGGCAAGACCTGGAAAGCCTACCTCTCGACCGACGCCGAAAACGCCAAAGACCGCATCGGCGCCGGACCTTGGGTCAACGCCAAGGGCGAGAAGATCGCTGACGACGTCGCATCGCTGCACAGCGACACGAACAACATCACCAAGCAGACCGCGCTGAACGAAAAGGGCGAGGTTATCAACGGTCGCGGCGACACGCCGAACCGCCACGACATCCTGACCGGCTCGAAAGCCGACGGCACGGCAGCGCCGGAAACCTGCGGCAACTGGACGATGGGCGGAGCCGAGGGTGCGGCCATCGTCGGCCACAGCGACCGCATGGGTCTCAATGACTCGGCCGAAGCCAAATCGTGGAACTCGTCGCACGCGACACGCGGTGGCTGCAGCCAGGAGGCCTTCAAGGGAACGGGCGGCGATGGCCTGTTCTACTGCTTCGCAGCCAACTGACCATCGCAGGGCAACCGGGTGAAACAGAAAAATGCCCCTCACCCTTACCCTCTCCCCGTGAAAGACGGGGAGAGGGAGGCATCGGCGTCACGGCCAGCCGTCTCCCCATCATTCCACGGGGAGAAGATGCCGGCAGGCAGATGAGGGGCGGTGCATTTACGCAGGATTGGTTGCTTTTGTTGACGCAACGCGCCATCCGCGCCTTTCACCCGATTGCCCTACTGACCCTTTGGGCGTGGGCTGGCAGCGCGGCCGAATTCAGGGGCGGCCGCGCTGTCTGATTGTTTCAAGCACCGCTTCGGCGGCGATTTCACCTGATGGTCTGTCCGTGCGCATGCGCGCGGCCACTTCTGCCAGCCCCGTCTTCTGCCAGCCGCGCATTTCCGTGTCGGCCATCAACACTTCGAGTTGTCGCGCCAGCGCCGGCGGACGCACATAGAAGTCGATGAATTCGAAGACGACAAGCTTGTCGCCGATCAGGTTCGGCAACAGAGTTGCCCAGGATTGAACGAGCCCGCGCAGCGGCCGGGCGAAAAAATCCAGCTTGTAGCACGAGACCATCGGCACGCCGGCGACTGCCAGTTCCAGCGACACGGTGCCGGAGGCTATCAAAGCAGCGTCGGCTTCGCCGAACGCCTGCCATTTTCGCTCCGGATCGCTGAAAATTTCCGGCCGCTGTGGCCAAGCGGCAGTTTGCTCACGCACGATCTTTTCGACATGCGGCACGGTCGGCAAAAGCAGCCGCAGGCGATGTCCGCGTTGTTTCAGGATCGAGACCGTCTCGCGGAACGGTTCCAGCAGGCTGTTCACTTCGCCGCGACGGGAGCCCGGCAAGAGAAGCAGCGTCTTTTCACGATCGTCGGAGAGGCCGCGCGGCTGCGCCTGCATGGCAGCAGCGCGCTCGATGCCAGGATCGCGCGAAAGCCGGTGGCCGACATAGGTCCCTTGCGGACCATCGAGCCTTTGCAGTTCGCCAACCTCGAACGGCAGGATGCACAACACGCGATCGACAAAACCCTTCATGTCCTTGGCGCGACCGGGTCGCCAAGCCCAGACGCTCGGGCAGACATAGTGCACGATCGGAATCGACGCATCGGCGGCATGCACTTTTCGGGCGACGCGCAGGGTAAATTCGGGGCTATCGATGGTGATCAGGCAGTCTGGCTTCGCCGCGACAATTGCCTTCGCGGTGCTGCCGATACGGCCAATCAGCCGGGGCAGATCGCGCAGGATGGCGCTGATACCCATCAGGGCGATCTCGTTGGAGTCGAACAGCGACGTCAGACCGAGCTCGGACAGATGCCGCCCGCCGACGCCGATCAGCTCCGCCCGACTGCCGGTCGCCGCATTGAGCACGCGGATCAGGTCTGCACCGAGCAATTCGCCGGATTCTTCGCCGGCGATTATGGCGATCTTCAGCGGCCGGCTCATGTCTCGCCAGCCTTTGGCAAGCCAATCACGAACAGGCCCAGCGCGTCGGCGCGCGCGATGAGCTCGCCAAACCCGAGGCCCAAGGCACGCTCGGCCTCGACGGCGATGCCGTTCAGGCCGGCTTTGTGCGCCCCTTCCACGGTGTCGACGCCGATGCCGGGCAGGTCTGCGCGCAATTCCTGGCCCGGTTTGGCGCATTTGACCAGCACGCCGCCCGCCCGGCCAGCCAGCCGGCCATGCCCACGTAAGGCCGCAACGCGCTCCAGCAGACCGTCGGTGCCTTCGATGCCTTCCAGCGCGACCGTCCGACCACCGATGGCGACGGCAGCCTGACCGATATCCAGTTCGCCGATCGCCTTGGCGGCTGCAAAGGCAGCGGCGATGTTCTTCAGGTCATCCTTCGAAGGCTTCTTGGCCGTGTGAACCCCCTCGCCCACCAGCAGATCTGGGAGTATCTCATGGGCGCCGATGACCTTCACGCCGGCAGCCTCGATATATCCGATTACAGTGCGTAAGAGCGCGTCATCACCACTTGCCAAGGCGGCGATGAAGCGGGGAACAAGCGGCAGCAACGGCAAGATGGGACGGAACGAGCCAATTCTGGGTCGCCGTGCGATAGTGCCCGCCAGAACGACACGACTGATACCCTGTTGTTTCAACAGCGGCCGGACCTTGCCTACCTGTTCAAGATCCAGTTCGACATGGGGATAGGCTTTCAGGATAGCCGGGTCTTCCACCTCGCCCTTGGCGATGATGACAAATGGCGGTTGACCGATTGCCGCCAAGCCTTTGGCGATCTCGACCGGCAGCAAACCGCCACCGGCGATGATGGCCGTGCGGCCACCTTCACTCGCTGGCGTCGTCGCCATCGTCCACGTCGCTGCCGCCGCGCACCGGTGGCGTCACGAAATAGCGCCGGCCCCGCTCCGACAGGAAATCGACCAGGCTCATGGCCAGCGCCGATCCGGCAAACTCGGTGCGGGCGCGCTCGAGGTTCTCCGCCAAGGGCGTGGCGTGGCTGAAAATCATGCGATAGGCATCCTTCACGGCCTTTATGTCTTCGCGACTCATGCCTGAACGACGCATGCCGACGACGTTAAGCCCGCGCAGCTTCGCCAGATTGCCCTGCGCCATGCCGTACGGGATCACGTCACCCGAAATGCCCGACATGCCTGCCAAAAAAGCATTGTTGCCAACCCGCGAGAACTGCAGAACGGCGGTGAAACCGCCGATGGTGACGTTATCGCCGATATCGCAGTGGCCTGCCAGTGTAGCCCCATTGGCCATGGTCACGCGATTGCCGACGCTGCAATCGTGGGCGATGTGCGAATAGGCCATGATGAAACAATCGTCGCCGACGGTCGTCGCACCGCGGCTCGAATCGGAACCGGTATGGATGGTGACGGATTCGCGAATGATCGTGTTTTGGCCGATCGTCAGCGTGGTCTTGCCACCCTTGTGGCTGAGATTTTGCGGCTCCGCGCCGAGCGCCGCGTTCGGATAGATCTTGCAGCCATCGCCGATCGTCGTGGCTCCGGTGATGGAGACATGGCTGATCAGTTCGACATTGCTGCCCAGCACGACATCGCGGCCGACAAAGCAAAACGGCCCGATACGCACGCCCTGGCCAAGAATGGCGCCGGGCTCGACGACGGAACTGGAATGAATGCTTTCGTTCATCCAGCAACCTTGGGCGACAGCATGGCGGAAATCTCCGCCTCGGCCACCAACGCACCGGCGACTTTCGCCTCGCAGGCAAAACGCCAGATGCTGCCGCGTTTCTTCACCTTCTTGACATGCAGTTCGAGCTGATCGCCCGGCACCACCGGCTTGCGGAATTTTGCCCCATCGATCGTCATGAAATAGACCAGTGACGGCGTGTCGCTGCCGGTATGCTTCATGCAGATCGCGCCGGCGGTTTGCGCCATCGCCTCGATGATCAGCACGCCCGGCATCACCGGCTGCGAGGGAAAATGGCCGGTGAAATGCGGCTCGTTCATCGTTACGTTCTTGATGCCGACGGCGGAATTGTCGGCGTCGATATCAACGATGCGATCGACCAGCAGGAACGGGTAGCGATGCGGCAGGAGCCGCATGATGTCGAGAATGTCCAATCTCTCGAGCGTGTTGGCCGGCGTCTCACTCACCTTTGCCTCCCTTGCGGTTCCTCGCCATCGAGCGCAGCAATGATACCTGCCGGAAATGGTCGCGGATCGGGACTGCCGGGATGCCACCCCAACGCTGACCGGGTGGAACGTCATCCATCAGACCCGAGCCGGCCGCGATCTGTGCACCGGTGCCGATCGTGATGTGATCCGATAGCCCCACACGGCCGCCCAGCATGACGAAATCTCCCAACACGACAGACCCGGACAAGCCGCAATTGCCGGCGATGATACAGCCCCGGCCGATGCGGACATTGTGCGCGATCTGCACCAGATTATCGACCTTTGTTCCCTCGCCTATGACAGTGTCGGCCATGGCGCCGCGATCGACCGTCGTATTCGCGCCGATCTCGACATCGTCCTGCATGATCACGCGGCCGATTTGCGGGATGCGTTCCGGCCCCTTGGCGCCCGGCACGAAGCCGAACCCGTCCTGCCCGATGCGAGCACCGCCATGGACGATGCAACGGTCGCCGATCAAGGCGTATTGGATCGAAGCGCCCGGGCCGACAAAACCGTCGCGGCCGATGCGGCACTGCTTTCCGATGACGGCGGTCGGCGCGATCACCGTGCCGCTGCCGATTTCAACGCCCGCGCCGATGACCGCGCCGGCCTCGACGATCGCCCCGCTTTCGATCTTGGCCGACGGGTGGATCATGGCCTGGGCGGAAATGCCTGTTTCGCCGGTGACGCTGCCTGGCATTCCGGCTTCCGGAAACAGCAGGCGGCCTACCATGGCAAAGGCTTGCTGCGGCCGCGATGTCGCGAGGATCGCGATGCCTTCCGGCACCTGAGACGCCAACTCGACGGAGCACAAAACCGCCGCGGCATGGAGGTTCACAAGACCGCCAGCGTTGCGCTTGCCGTCGACGAACACCAGCGCGCCGTCGCCGCCATCGCCTAGCGAGGCTATCGACGTGACGACCACATCCCGCATCGCAACATCAACAAGCTCGGCGCCGGTAAGCGTTGCGATCTCAGCCGCTTTGAACTGACGTGAAGGCTCGAAAAAGACCGGATCCATCTATCCCCGTCGATCAGCCCTGTTTTGCGCGTATGCGACAAAGCATCGAAAAAGGGCGGAACGGCATAGACCGTCCCGCCCGATTTGTCCAATTCCAGAAAGCACTTAGAAGCGTGTCGAGATGCCGAAGGTGAATTCCTGCGTCTCGTCGAACTCTTCTTTCTTGACCGGGATGGCGTAGTCGACGCGCAGCGGGCCAAACGGCGACGCCCAGGTCAGACCGACGCCCACCGAAGCACGCCACTCCATGCTGGTGCCGGCGACGTCGGCGACGACGTCCGGCGAAATCTTGTTGCCATAGAGCGTCGCGGCATCGGCAAACACGGCGCCGCGCAGCCCGAAGCTTTCCGGAATGAGCGGAAGCGGGAACTGGGCTTCCACCGAGGCATTGAAGTAGGTCGTGCCACCGAGATGATCGTTGTCGGCGCCCGGCGTCGCGTCATACGGGCCGATGCCGCCATACTCGAAACCGCGGATCATGCGGGTATTGTTCTGGAACTGGTCAAAGATGCGCAGACCGTCGTCGCCGTTGGCGATGATATGGCCAGCGCCGCCGCTGATCACGCCGACGACGTCCCATTCTTCGTTGAGCGTATGGTAGTAGCTGCCGCGAGCGGTGAATTTCGTCCAATCGGCGTCGCCGCCCAGACCCGCAAACTCCGCCACGCCGGTGACATAGAAGCCCGAATGCGGGTTCTTCATGTCGTCGATGGTGTTGTAGGTCAGGCCGGCCGAAACCGAGGACTTGATCCACTCGCCGTCATCGACGGCCTCTTGGATGGCATTGGACACGTTACAGGTGTTGGTCTGGTCGTTGGCATCGATCTGACCGTTGCCGTTGCTGTCCCACTGCACATTGTCGTCCGCGATACCGTCGGCGTTGCGGTCGCAGCTGTCACGGAAGGAATATTCTTCCTGAGAATAGTTGTAGGCGAGCTGCGTCGAAATGGATTCGGTGATCGGCAAGCCGAAGCGCACGGTGCCGCCGGTCGATTCGCTCTCATACTTGTTGTAGCGGCGCGTCTGCCGGAAGATATCGAAGCCAGCGGCGATACGTCGGCCGAGGAAGTACGGCTCGGTAAACGACAGCATGAAGTCGCGTGCGTTCTCACCGCCACCGGCGGAAAGTTTGATGAACTGCCCGCGGCCGAGGAAGTTGCGCTCGGTGATCGATCCCTCGACGCTCGGGCCCGAGGTCTCGCCGCCGGTCGAATAGCCCGCGCCGATCGAGAACTCGCCGGTCGATTTTTCGACGACGTCAACGACTAGGACAACCTGATCTGCTTCCGATCCGGGCGCTGTCGCGATGTCGACTTTCTCAAAATAACCAGTCTTTTCGAGGCGGCGCTTCGCGCGCTGGATGAGAACCTGATTGAAGGCATCGCCTTCGGCAACATCGAACTCACGACGGATGACATAGTCACGCGTACGATCGTTGCCACGGATTTCGATGCGCTCGACATAGGCGCGCGTGCCCTGGTCGATCGTGTAAACAACCGAAATCGTCTTGTTTTCGAAATTGCGGTCGCCGCGCGGCGTGACCTGCGCGAAAGCATAGCCGCGGCCTGCGACCGTCTCGGTCAATGCGATGATGGTGTCTTCGACTTCCTTGGCGCTGTAGACATCGCCCTGATGCGTCTCGACCACGCTCTGCAGCGACGCCGAATCGATCTCCGGGATCGTCGAGTCGACGCTGATCTCGCCGAAGGTATAGCGTTCGCCCTCTTCGACGGTGATGTCGATCGTGTATTCGTTCGTCGCCTCGTTCATCGTCCCGGTGGCGGATACCACCTGAAAGTCCGCGTAGCCACGATTGTAGTAGAAGCGGCGCAGGGCCTCTTCGTCGGCTTTCAGGCGATCCTCATCATAGATGTCGTCGCGGAAAACGAACGACAAAACATTGGAGCGCTTGGTGGAGATGACACCGGCCAACCGACGGTCGCTGAACGCGTTGTTGCCGTTGAAGTTGATCGCCGCGATCTTGGTGCGGTCACCCTCGTTGACTTCATAGACCACGTTGACGCGATTTTCGCCAAGGTCGACGACCTGGGTGGTTACGGTCGCATCTTCACGGCCGATGCGGGCATAGGCCTGGCGAATCGCCTCGGCGTCGGCTTCCATCGTCGCGGTCGAGAACGGCGAACGCGGCTTCAATTGCACGGTGTTCGAAAGCTCGGCGTCCTTGATCTTCTTGTTGCCCTGGAAGAGCACATTGTTGACGACCTGCAGTTCCGACACCTCGACCACGAGTGTCGAACCCTGCTGGTTGATGCGGACATCCGAAAACAGGCCGGTGCCGAACAGGCGCTTCACAGCCTCGTCGATATCGTCGCTGGAGAAATTCTGGCCCGGCGAAATCGAGATCGTGTTGCGAATCGTATCGGCGTCGACGCGCTGGTTGCCACGAACCTCGATTCGGCTGACGACTGCTGCCTGGGCTGCGGACGCTGACACAAACTGAACGACGGCGACACTTGGCGCGAGCCAAGCTGCCGACAAAGCTACCGCCGAAGCGGCGCTTAGAAAACTAGAGGCTGCCTTCATAGGGCTATGTTACCTTTTTCTCGAAGTCCCCACGGCGAGAAACCGGACTTAACGATCATTTCTCGTACCCGTATTACCGGTATTTTCCCTACAAGCAAGGCTTGCGGTAAATATCGGTTTACTAACCGGGGCAGCGTGGCATTCACGTCACGCATTGCCGGCAATTATGGTAAACGG
>Ga0070665_100008270_pt1 | contig 10520 bp, 12 predicted proteins | sample KBSS13metaG_FD_65862 | JGI IMG/M metagenome (GOLD analysis project Ga0070665, IMG submission 65862) | Switchgrass rhizosphere microbial communities from Kellogg Biological Station, Michigan, USA - KBS S1-3 metaG | ecosystem: Host-associated > Plants > Roots > Rhizosphere > Soil ...
TCTCGCCGCGGCTCATCAGGCGCGAGCCGCCGGCGTGGCCGATGTAAAGCTCGCCCAGGAACGACTGGCCGATCGAGCCCAGCACGGGCCTTCCCTGGAACCGCAGGCCGATGAGGGTGCACCAGAGGGGCAGGCCGGCGATGAACGCCCGCGTGCCGTCGACGGGATCCAGCACCCATACGAACTCGGCGTCGGGGCGGTCCTCGCCATACTCCTCGCCGATCACGCCGTGCTCGGGATAGCGCTCGGAGATCAGTTGGCGGATGGCGCGCTCGGCGCCCTTGTCGGCCTCGGTGACCGGGTCGAACCCGCCGGCCCCCAGCTTGTTCTCGAGGCCGTGCGCGCCCCGGAACAGCGGCAGGATGACCCGCGCCGCAGCGCTGTTGAGCTCGATGAGGAAGGCGTCGAGCTCGTCGAGGCGATCTTGGGGGAGGGTGGCCATGGCCGCCGCTTTACCCCGCCCGGCCGGTCTTTGGAACGACCGGCCTCAGTCTTCCGCGCGGGGAGCCTGTTGCAGGCTCCCCGGACGTCTTCAGGCTTCGGCTTCGTTCAGCGACTTGGCGAGGTCCAGCAGACGTTGCCGCGGGCGTTCGCTCAGGCGATAGAAGGCCTGGATCAGGTCGGTGGTTTCCTTGCGGCCGAAGATTTCCCGGCTGTCGCGAGCCTCAGGCTGGCGCACCTCCGTCGTCTCAGTGTCGAGCAGACCTTCGTAGAAGTAGCTCACCGGAACCTGCAGCACTTCCGACAGCTGCCAGATGCGGGCCGCCGACATGCGGTTGGCGGCGCACTCGTACTTCTGGATCTGCTGGAACCGCACGCCGCAGGCGCCGGCGAGCTGCTGCTGGGTCAGACCCAGCAGGCGCCGACGGCGGCGAAGCTTACGACCCAAGTGAACATCGATTTCATCATTCATGACGCGACGCCCGTTCTCTGTTGCCCCACGTCCCAAACCGAGACGCTTCGGGGGTCACGTCGCAAAGCTCGCGCCAAAAGCGCAGGTTGATTAGCTCGCAAGGGTCGCCGTAGGACAGATGGATGGTGAATCGGCGCATCTCGCTCGGACAACAGGTTCTCTGGCGGATCGAAGCTGCGCTGTATGACGTCGCGGAGGCGCTCGCGCGAATTTTCCCAATCGATTCAGTGTCCGACTTCGGCGCGGCCTTGTTCAGGAGACTGGGGCCGCTGACCAGCTCGCACCGGGTTGCGTTGGTCAATCTGCGGATCGCCTTCCCTGAGGCCACAGAGTCCGAAATCCGTACCCTGGCGGATGCGCAATGGTCGCAGCTTGGCCGCTGGTTCGCGGAATTCCCGATCCTCGACCGGATCCTGGCCGATCCGGGTCGGGTGGAGGTGGTCGGGGCCGAGCGCCTGGCCGCGATCCGGGACGGCGCCGGGCCGGCGGTGTTCATTTCGGGGCACTTCTCGAGCTTCGAGATCATGCCCGCGGTGATCCTCCAGTCCGGCGTGGTCTGCCAGATCACCTACCGGGCCACCAACAATCCCCATGTGGACGCCCGCATCCGCCGCAATCGCCAGCGTTACGGCGTCACGCTCTTCGCGCCGAAGGGGTCGGACGGCGCGCGCGACCTGCTGCGCTCGCTCTCGAAGGGAGAGTCCGTGGCGCTGATGAACGATCAGAAGTTCAACGGCGGCGTCGCCGCGCCGCTGTTCGGCGAGACGGCCTTCACCGCACCCGGTCCGTCGAGCATGGCGCTCCGCTTTCGAGCGCCGCTGCAGCCGATGAGCGTCGAGCGGACTGAGAAGGCGCGGTTCAGGGTGGTGGTGCACGAGCCGATCATGCTCGCCGAAACCGGCGACCGCAGCGCCGACATCGAGACCGGCGTGCGCCGCATCAACGCCTTCATCGAGGATCGCATCAGGGCGCGGCCGACCGAGTGGTTCTGGGTCCACAAACGCTGGCCCAACGAGCACTACAAGAAGGCGAGGGCCGCTTAGCTGGGGTTGGTCTCGCGCCAGCGCTGCAGCGCCTCGGCGGGGCCGGCGTAGGCTTCCTGCAGCGTGGCGCTCCAGTAGCGGAGCTGCTCCAGCGGGATCTTCTTGCCGGTCACCGCGCAGAGCACAAAGCGGCCGGGCTTGAGCACGGCGAAGTCGCCGTCGCCGTAGTGCAGCTTGGCGAGGTCCGCGCCGGCGAATTCGGGATCGTGGGCGTTCATGGCCGCCTATTTAGCGCGCCCCGGCCCTTCAGAACAGGTCGCCCTGCGGCGGAGCGGGCGCTTTCGGCTTCGGTCGGGCAGGTTTCGCGACGGCCGGCGCCTCGCCGCCGGTCCCGTCGATCACCGCCTGGCGGGTGACCTTGTCGCCGAACTTGATGGCGACGCCTTCGCCGCTGGCGAGCGTGGCTCCGGCGTGGACGATGGAGCCGTCGGCCCGCGTCACCCGCGCGAACCCCCGCTGCAGCGGCCGCTCCGGATCGACGGCCAGGTAGAGCTTGGAGAGCGCGGCCAGCCGTTCGCTCGCCCGTTCCAGGCCGCGCATCACGCCGGGCTGCAGCCGTGCGACGACGCCGTCCAGCCGCTGCTTCTGCACCGCCTGCGGCCGTTGCAGCAGCAGGGGCGAGAGCCGTGAGGCGACCCGCACCAGCTCGCGCTCATGCACCGCCGCGTTCCTGGCCAGCCCCGCGCCCAGCCGGCCGGAGACGATGTCGAACCGCTGCTCGGCCAGGCGCAGCATGTCGGGCACGCGCTTCAGCGCCCGGTCCGCATGCTCGATCCGCCCGCGCCGCTCTTCCACGACGCGGCCGCCGCAACGGTGCATCCGCGCGCCGAGGTCGCCGACGAAGGCCTTGAGCTCCGCCAGCACCGGCGTCGCCACTTCCGCTGCCGCTGTCGGCGTCGGCGCGCGGCGGTCGGAGACGAAGTCGATGAGCGTGGTGTCGGTCTCGTGCCCGACGGCGCTGATCAACGGGATGGTCCCCTCCGCGACCGTGCGGGCCAGGGCCTCGTCGTTGAACGGCCAGAGGTCCTCCACCGAGCCGCCGCCGCGCGCCACGATCAGCACGTCGGGCCGGGGAACCGGTCCGGCGGGCCGCAGGGCGTTGAAGCCGCGGATGGCGGCGCAGACCTGGGCCGCGGCCTGGTCGCCCTGCACCACCACGGGCCACACGATCACCCGGCAGGGCCAGCGGTCGCGGATTCGGTGCAGGATGTCGCGGATGACCGCGCCGGTCGGGCTGGTGATCACGCCGATCACCGCTGGCATGGAGGGGAGGGATTGCTTGCGACCAGGCTCGAACAGCCCCTCCGCGGCCAGCCGCGCCTTCAGCCGCTCAAGCTGGGCCAGCAGGGCGCCGACGCCGGCCGCCTCCATGGTTTCGATGACGATCTGATAGCGCGAGCCGGAGGGGAAGGTGGTGATCTTGCCGGTGACGATCACCTCGAGGCCCTGCTCGGGGCGGATGGAGAGCGCGCGCACCTGGCCCTTCCAGACCACGCCGTCGATGGCCGCGCGCTCGTCCTTCAGGGTCAGGTAGACGTGGCCGTTGCCGTGGTGCGTGACCTTGGAAAGCTCGCCCCGAAGCCGCACGAAGCCGTAGGCGTCCTCCAGCGTCCGCTTCAGCGCGAACGCCAGCTCCGAGACGGAATAGGGTCGCGCGTTGCCGGATTCGGCGGGGGACTCAGGGGCGACGTCCGTCATGGGGGGAAGGTAGCGATCCGCGCCCGCGAGCGGAATGGCCAGTTCAAGCTATCCAACGCGCGGCCGGGTCAGGGTCAGGATGACGATCTCCGGCGGCGCGCCGATGCGGACCGGCACGACCGAGGTTCCCAGGCCACCGGTCACGAACAGCAGACGGCCGCCCACGTCGTAGAGGCCGCAGGGCCAGCGCCGAGCGCCCGGCGAGGCGGCGACAGGGCGGCCGAGGAGCGGCAGGTTCACCTGGCCGCAGTGGCTGTGGCCGGCCAGGGTAAGGGCGACGCGTGCGGGGACGCGGACGAAGGGATCCGGCCAGTGGGTGAGCACGATCACCGGCTCGTCGGAGGGGACGTCCTGCAGCGCCGCGGGAACCGAGTGCCGCGCACGCTTTGAGGCCATGTCCGCCAGGCCGGCGATCCAGAATGGCCCGGCGGGGCGGGCGATGCGGATAGCGTTGTTCTCCAGCACCGGGATATTCGCGCGCCGCAGCTCTGCTTCGATCGCTGGGCCGTCGTACCACCAGTCGTGATTGCCCAGGATCGCAATCCGGCCCCACGGCGCTTGCCCGCCGTTCAGCGCGGCGACCCCCTTCAGGATTGTGGAACGCGCGGCGGGCGATCGCTGCTCGGCGGCCCGGTGTCCGCCGACGTAGTCTCCGAGATAGACGATGACGTCCGGCCGCTCGCGGGAGAGACGGGCCACGACGCTCACGACCCGGCCTGGCGTGACGTGGGCGCCGACATGCACGTCGGACAGGATGCCGATCCTCAGCGGCGGCCCGCGCCATGCCGGGCTCTGCACGGAGACGTGGCGCACGACCAACGTCTCGGGTTCTATGAGGAACCCCCAGACCCCAAGGCCGTAGATGAGGGCAAAGACCGCAAGGCCTGCGAGGGTCCTGCCGGTCCGCTTGCGGCGACGCCAGGCGAGGGCGGCCAGGAAGGGTCCAAGGATCGCGGCGCACCAGGCGATCAGCAGGATGGGGTCAAGTCCACTCATGCCTGCGCGACGTCCTCAAAGGGAAAAGGACGCGCCCGGCCCAGCGGGCGGTGAACCGCCGCGGGCCGAACGCGCCCCCATCCCCAACGGATCAATGCCCGCTGACTTGCGGATCTCTAGATGTAGCGGCGCAGGCTCCTGGCGAGTTCGGCCGGACCCGAGCGCTTCTTCTGCTGGGCGGGCTGATAGGCGACCTGGCTATGTTCGTGGCAGTAGGGGCCTTCGCCGGAGCGGCGGCCGCAGAAGGTGAAGTTGTCCATCGACGGGTCGCCGATCGGCCACTTGCACATGTGTGCGCCCAGGGTCAGCACGGTGGCCGTCCCCGGCGCCTCATCGACGTAGCGGACCGGCGTCGGCTGCTGCGGCGCCAAGGCCAGCGGTTCGGCGATGCGGCGCGGCGCCGAAGGACCCGCCGAGATCGGACGAGCCGGACGCGGCGCCTTGAACACGGTGCGCGCGGGCTTCGACGGTGTCGCGCGGCCCGAGAGCCCCAGGCGGTGCACCTTGCCGATCACCGCGTTGCGGGTCACCCCGCCGAGCTGCTTGGCGATCTGACTGGCGGACAGCCCGTCCTGCCAGAGCTTCTTCAGGAGTTCGACCCGTTCGTCCGTCCAACCCATCTCAGCCTCCCACCGAGACCCTAGGAGCGCGCCCCGCACCCCCTTCGGAATCTACATCTTGTGGCGCCCAGCTCTCTCGCTGCTCACCAACCACCATCAGTAGTAAACAACTCCTTAAGGGCCACAATAGGCGCCCCTCCTTTCGTCCACAGGAACTAGATGTTGCGTCTCGATGGCGCAGCTTGGACGCGCTCTTGCAGCCGCCGCCGCCGCGGCGCACATGGGGGGACATGAAGGATATGCCCGCCGACGAAATCGTCCTCCCGCCCCAGCCGCGCGACTATCACGGGATCAACTGGGAGGGGTTCACGACCCTCTACCTGCGCGAGATCCGGCGCTTCTGGAAGGTGGGCGCGCAGACCCTGGCCGCCCCGGTCGTGACCGCACTGCTCTACATGATGGTGTTCGTCGTCGCAGCCCAAGGCGCAAGGCCGATCCACGGCATGGAATACGGCAGCTTCGTCGCGCCCGGCCTGATCATGATGCAGATCCTGAACAACGCCTTTGCCAACTCATCCTCGAGCCTGCTGCAGGCCAAGATGAACGGGCTGATGGGCGACTTCCTGACCCCGCCGCTGGCGCCTTTGGAGCACGCCGCAGCCTTTGGCCTGGGGGCGGCGACCCGCGGCCTGCTGGTCGGCGCGGTGACCTGGCTGGCGGTCTGGCCTTTCGCCCATATCGGGATTGCTCACCTGTGGGCCATCGCCTTCTATGGGATAGGCGCGGCGCTGATCCTGGGTTTCCTGGGGGTGATGGCGGGCCTCTGGGCCGAAAAGTTCGACCAGATGGCGGTGGTCACCAACTTCATCGTGATGCCGATGACCTTCCTGTCGGGGACCTTCTACCTGGTCGAAAGGCTGCCCGAGCCGTTCCGCAGCTTCAGCCACTTTAACCCGTTCTTCTATCTGATCGACGGCTTCCGCTACGGCTTCATCGGCCATGCGGAGGGGTCGCTGGCGATCGGCGCGGCCATGACCGCGGGCCTGGTCATCGTCTTCGGCTGGATCTGCCTGTGGATGTTCCAGAGCGGCTACAAGATCAAAACCTGAAAATCCTCCCCCAGCGCGGAGCGCGGTTGAGGGGGAGGTGGATCGCGGCGAAGCGCGAGACGGAGGGGGTTGCAGCCCACTCCGCGTGAAGCTGCGGATCCGGCACAGCCCCAGCGGGCTTCAACCCGCTCCGTCACGGCGCTGGCGCGCCGCGCCACCTCCCCCTCAATCGGCCTTCGGCCTGGGGGAGGATCTGGCGCTCTAGGCCTCGCGCAGGATTTCGGACGGCGTCACGCCCAGCATCCGCTTCATCCACCGCGCCAGATGGCTCTGGTGGGAAAAGCCGGTCTGTAGCGCGACCTGCGCCACCGAGCGCTCGCCGCCGAGCAGCAGGCTGCGGGCCCGCTGCACGCGCCGCTCCACCACGTACCGGTGCACCGACTGGCCCATGGTGCGACGGAAGAGGGTGGTCAGGTGCGGGACGCTGACCCCCGTCACCATGGCCAGTTCACTGAGCGTCAGCTCGGCTTCCAGGTTGCCTTCGACATAGTCGACGAGCCGGCGAAGCTGTGGCTTCGACAGCGTCTGGCGGCTGCGCCAACGCGTCATGGAGAACCCCTGGATCAGCCGCGACGCCAGCGCCACGGCCAGGCTGTCGGCGTAGAGACGTCCCACCGGGGCCGGGGCTTCCAGCTCGGCCGCCAGGGCGCGCACGATATGTTCCACCAGCGGATCGCGGGCGCCCAGCTTCGGGGCGATCTCGGCCTGGCCGCCAGGAGCGCCCAGGTCGGCCGCCGTTTGGGTCATGAAATCCCTGTCGAGCCGGACGGAGACCATGGCCGTGGGGGACTCGTCTTCCCAGAAGCCGTCGTAGCCGGCCGGGACGACGTCGAAGTCGGCGGGAATCTGTAGCCGGCGCTGGATGACCCCGTCGCAGCCGCACTCCGTCTGGGTCGGGCCGGCGGTGTAGAAGATGAGCCGGTGATCGTCGAACGAGCCGCCGCAATGGCGTCCGGCGCTGGCCTGCACCAGGCGCGCGGCCATGCCGCCCCACTGGCGAAAGGCGCCGTACTCGATCAGTGGACGGTCCACGTGCGTGAACTTGAACGGATAGGTCATCGCGGTTCCTGTCTCCGCAAGACGGCTGCAAATCGCGTGCAAAGTCAAAGCGCGAGAGCGGTTTCGGCCTAACGCCATTATCGAAACGTGCTCTCGCGCCTCCATTCGTGCGCGACGGGCGGCCGCCTCGGGGGCCAGCTTCGACGGCCCCTTGGAGACCTGTCAGATGACCGCCGCCACCGCCTCAGCCCCGCCCAGCTCCCCGACCCGCAGTGTCTTTGCCAGGGTCGCGACAGCCGGGTTGGCGGGGGCGGCGGTCGATTTTGTGTACGCCACCACGCTTGGCCTGATCGCCGGGCGCGGGCCGGTGAAGGTCTGGCAGGGCGTTGCGGGGGGCTGGCTGGGTAAGGCGGCGGGCGAGGGCGGCCTCGCCTCGGCCGGACTGGGCCTGGCCACGCACGTCGGGATCGCCACCTGCATGGCGGGAGCCTATGCGTTGGCCGCCACGCGTCTGCCGATCCTCTATCGGCGTCCGCTGTTGATGGGCGCGCTCTACGGCCTGCCGCTGTATGGCGTGATGTACCGCATCGTCCTGCCGCTGCGCTGGCCGGAAATCTTCCCCCGGTGGGAGGGCATGAAGTCGGTGCTGGACGTCCTGGCCCACGTCGGCGTCGGCCTGGCCATCGCCTTTGTCCTGTCTCGGCGGCGCGGAGCGCAATCCGCATGAGCGTCGCCGCCCGGCCGATGAAGCGGGGCGCGGACGCCTCGCCAACCCAGGACATCACCGCGCTGCGCACGGCGCTGCTGGTGCGCGAGCACCTGGGGTTTCGGCGCGCGTCTGAAGTGCTGGGCGTCAACCAGTCCGTGCTCTCGCGCCGTGTGCTGGCGCTCGAAGATGCGCTGGGCGTCTCGCTCTTCCAGCGCCACGCCGGCGGCGCCCGTCCGACCGGGGCGGGCGAGCGGTTCCTGCGCGAAGTGCAGCAGGCTCTGGAACTCCTGCAACAGGCCGCCGCCCACGCCGGCGCCGCGGGTCGCGGCGAGGTCGGGCGGCTTCGGCTGGGTCATCTGTGGCCGGTCTCGGCCGGTCCCGCGGAAGCCTTGATGCGCGCCTACCGCCGCGCGGCCGGAGACGTGGAGATCGATCTTCACGAGGGCGCCGCCGGCGGGCTGGTGGCCGCTTTGCTCGAGCGCGAAGTCGACGTGGCGCTGCTGGACGCCGACGACGCGCCGCCGGCGCTGGACCGCCTGCTGCTCTGGTCCGAGCCCTGGCTCTTGGCCACGCCCCTCGACACGCCTGAGCCGCGCCGCGGCTGGCTGGATGGGCCGACGCCGCCGGTGCTGTGCTGCGCCAGCGACGACTGGGCGCGGATCACCCGGCTGGTGGTCGATCGCGGCGGACCGCCGCACGGGGTACGCATCCAGCACACCTCCCGCGACTCCGTCCTCGGACTGGTGGCGGCCGGCGCCGGCTGGGCGATCGTGCCCCAGAGCGTCGCCGACGCGACCCGGGCGTCGGTAAGGTTCAGCCCGCTCCCCGGACGGCCGGCGTCGCTGCGCCTGTGCGCCGCCTGGCTCAATGACAACGACAACCCGACGCTGCGCCGCTTCCTCAGCCTGTTGCGCGCCACCGCGCTCTACGAGGGCGAGACGGTGACGCCACGCCGCGTCCTGGAGATCCACTCATGAGCGAAGCCGCCAGCGATCCCGTCTCCGCCGTGCTGGAGGCGCTGGGCGATCCGACCCGGCGGGAGATCTACGAGCGGATCCTGACCCGGCCCTCGCGCATCCTGTTCCTGGCCGAGACCGCCCGGGTGTCGCGCCCGGCGATCTCGCACCACGTCCGCATCCTGAAGGCCGCCGGCCTGATCCGCGCCGAGCGCGGCGTGCTGGTCGCCACCACCGACGTCCTGCCGATGCTACGGGTCTATTTCGACCGACTGTGGTTCGAGGCCTCCGTGGGCGAGGGCTGGATGCGCGACCGGTTCACGGTGTCGCGGCGGCTGCAGTGGCTGGGCGATCTGGGCGCCGCAGACGGCCTTGCGGGCCGCGCCTGAGCCCGTGTTCCCGGCGCAAGCGCCCCAGGCGCCGTGGTTGCCCGAGGAGGCGGCCGAGCTGTTCCGGGCCTTCGCCGATCCGCGACGGCGGCAGATCCTGGAGACCCTGGCCGCCGGGCCGCTCGACGTCTCCGAACTGGCCCGCCGCTGCGGCCTGCCGCGCCAGACGGCGATGCATCACTTGACCATTCTGCAGCGCGCCGGCCTCGTGCAGCAGCGCCACCACCTGGCCCTGGTCCTGCCCAAGGCTCTCGCGCCCCTGCGCCGATACTTCGATCTGGCGCTCACCGCTGCGGCGATTTCAGCGCCCGCGGAATAACAACTGCACGGCAATCCCGTTGCAGTTTAAGCACACTATAAGAAAAACTAGTCTAATGAGTTTGGGCAAGAGCAGGAAAAACGTGCCCATTATCTCGGTATGTACCGAGTGTTGCTTCTGAAGCATCACCCGATGCGTTCGGCTTCATTGACCGAATTTCTGTCACAACCGTAACTCCGTCCCAGCAAGGCCGTAACCGCGGTCGAATGCTTTTTTGGGGAACGAGAACGCTCGGCCTCCTCCGCCGGGCGTCCGTGGAGGGTTCAACTCGTGAAGATGCAGAGTGTTCGTGCGCGCCTGTTGGCGACCTCGATGATCGGTGGGGCGGCCCTGCTCGGCCTCTCCGCCACCCAGGCCTCCGCGGCCGATACGGCCGGCGGCGAGGTTTCCGAAATCGTCGTGACCGGGACCCGTATCCCGACGCCGAACCTGACCAGCATCGCGCCGGTGACCTCGGTCTCCTCCGCCGACATCAAGGCGCAGGGCATCAGCCGGATCGAGGACCTGATGAACGCCCTGCCGCAGACCTTCGCGTCCCAGGGCTCGGCGGTCTCGAACGGCTCCAACGGCACCGCCACGGTCGACCTTCGCGGCCTCGGGCCCAACCGCACGATCGTGCTGATCGACGGCCGCCGCCTGCAGGCCGGCAACCCGACCTCGGCGATCGCCCCGGTCGCCGCCGACCTGAACTTCATCCCGACCGCCTTGGTGGAGCGCGTCGACGTGCTGACGGGCGGCGCCTCGGCCGTCTACGGCGCCGACGCCGTCGGCGGCGTCGTCAACTTCATCATGAACAAGAATTTCGAGGGCGTGCGCGTCGACGCGCAGT
>Ga0070665_100008271_pt1 | contig 10520 bp, 10 predicted proteins | sample KBSS13metaG_FD_65862 | JGI IMG/M metagenome (GOLD analysis project Ga0070665, IMG submission 65862) | Switchgrass rhizosphere microbial communities from Kellogg Biological Station, Michigan, USA - KBS S1-3 metaG | ecosystem: Host-associated > Plants > Roots > Rhizosphere > Soil ...
CGGCGCGGCGGCCGGTTGCGCATGTCTCATCCAGGCAACTCCCGCGGCGACGCGCCCGGCCGCATTCACGATTGACCAGGTGATGCAGGCCCCCTTTCCAGCGGATCTCGTGGCCGCTCCGCAGGGGAGAGCGGCGGCCTGGGTGTTCAACATCCGCGGTGTCCGCAATGTCTGGATCGCCGAAGCGGCGCACGACATGAAGCCTCGAGCCCTGACGAGCTTTTCCGAGGACGACGGGTTCGATATCGGCGAACTGGCGTGGTCGGCTGATTCACAGGGGCTCGCTTTCACCAGGGGCGAGACCCTCGAGGGCGACCGTCCTGCCAACGTCACGAGCTCGCCCGCCGGGCCGGTAGCACGCGCGGTATGGGTGGTTTCCGCGTCCAACTCCAATGCACACGAAGTCGGGGCCGGTCATTCGCCCCATTTCTCGCCCGACGGCACCCGACTGGTGTTCGTCGATAAAGAGAAAATCCTGACTACCGACTCCACGGGACACGAGCCGCCACGACCCCTGCTGGTGGACGAGGGACAAATCGGCGCGGTCACGTTCTCGCCCGATGGCAAACGCCTCGCCTTTGTGAGCGAGCGTGCGCGGCATTCGTTGATCGGCGTCTACGAGTTTGCAACCCAACACATCACCTGGATGAGCCCCAGCCTCGACCGGGATAGCGATCCGGTTTTTGCCCCGGATGGGGCGGAAGTTGCATTCATTCGCGCCCCGGATCAAGGCGGTGGCGTTTTCGACACGCATCGCCGTGGACCCCCCTGGTCAATCTGGGTGGCCGATGCCCGCAGCGCCAAGGCTCGACAACTCTGGCAGGCGGACCGGGATACCGGCAGCGTGTTTCATCCCACCCTGTCCGAACAGAACCTCCTCTGGATGCGAGATGGCCGGCTCGTATTTCCTTGGGAGAAGACCGGCTGGTTGCAACTGTATGCCGTGTCCGTGAGAGGAGGGGCCCCGCAACCGCTCACCCGCGGTGCGTTCGAGGTCGCTCACGTCGCGACGAGCCCCGACCGGGCCCGCCTGGCGTTCTCCTCCAACCAGGACGATACCGATCGCATGCATGTCTGGCTGGTTGACTCAGCAGGCGCCTCGCCCAGGAAAGTAGGTAACGACGCCGCGGCAATCGAGGACACGCCGCAGATCGCCTCTGATGGTACCTTGTTTGCGTTACAGAGCACCGCCTCTCAACCCGTCCAACCGGTTGTTCTCACCAGGGATCACTGGCAGCTGGTTGCGCGCGAGTCAATCCCACCATCGTTCCCCGCGCAAAACCTGGTCCAACCGCGCAGCGTCACATTCACTGCCAAGGATGGGCAGAGCGCGCATGGCCAGCTCTTTTTGCCTAATGACAACTCGACCAGGCACCCGGCCCTCCTGTTCTTTCACGGCGGACCGCAGCGCCAGATGCTGCTCGGCTTCCACCCGATGGATGCCTACACGTGGATGTATGCCCTCAACCAGCATTTCGCTGCTGAAGGCTACATCGTACTGTCGGTAAACTATCGCGGCGGCATCGGCTATGGCATGGAATATCGCGAAGCCCTGAACTTCGGCCCCAACGGCGCGAGCGAGCTCTCCGACCTCCTGGGTGCCGTAACCTACCTGCAGGGACGTTCGGACGTCGACTCGCACCGAATCGGGATCTGGGGAGGCAGCTACGGTGGGTTGATGACCGCACTCGGACTGGCGCGCGCCTCCGATGCGCTCGCCGCGGGTGTGGACTATGCCGGGCTTTATAACTGGTCCACCTTCTTGACCGCCGTGGGTGCACCCCTCGCCACTGCCGACCTCGCGCGCCGAGCCGTGGAATCATCACCAATCGCGACGATCGATGCATGGAAGTCGCCGACACTGATTGTACAAGCGGACGATGACCGCGCCGTCCCATCGGTGCAGTCTTCCGAATTACTGGAGGATCTGCGGGCCCACAACGTCGACTACGAGCAACTGGTGCTGCCCAACGAGATGCACGACCTCGCCCGCTATGCCTCGTGGATCAGCTTCTTCCAGGCGACCGATGCCTATCTGGATCAACACGTGAGGGCACTCCGGCCCTAGGTCAGTCGCCTCCTTCGACCCTTCAACCTGAAGTGCTGAGCCATGAAAACAACTCACAGCGTATACGCCTTGCTGGCCACGGCGCTTTGTGGAGCCGTCCGCCTGGTCGGCGCCGCAACAGGCGAGAACCCCGTGCCTGTCGATCCGGCGCAGGTCGAGCTGCGTTGGGGTGTCAAGATCCCTCTGCGCGACGGAGTCCAGCTGCAAGCGACCGTCTATACACCGAAAGGGGAGGTGAGACCGGCCCCGTGCATCTTCACGTTGACCCCGTACATCGCGCAAAGCTATCACGACCGCGGCATGTACTTCGCGGCGCATGGCTATCCGTTTTTGACCGTTGACGTGCGTGGCCGGGGCAACTCACAAGGCCAGTTCCGACCCCTCATCCAGGAAGCCCACGACGGTTATGACGTGGTCGAATGGTTGGCCAAACAGCCTTACTGCAATGGCAAAGTCGCCATGTGGGGCGGCTCATACGCCGGTTACGATCAGTGGGCCACCGCCAGTCAGCTCCCCCCGCACCTGGCGACCATAGTGCCCGCTGCCGCACCCTATATCGGTGTCGACTTCCCGTTTCGGGGCAACATCTTCTATACGTACGACGTGCAGTGGCTCGCTTTGGTCAATGGCCGCGCCGCCCAGACGGGCCTCTTCGGCGACGATGCCTTCTGGAAGAGCCATTTCAAGCGCTGGCTCGAAGCAGGGGAGCCCTTCGATACCCTGGGTAACACTGTGTTGGGAGACACCGCGGCCACCTTCCAGGAGTGGGTCGCTCATCCCTACCCGGATGCTTACTGGGACGCATACAACCCCACCTCCGCACAGTACGCGCAGCTCACCCTCCCGATCCTGACCATCACGGGCAGTTACGACGACGATCAGCCGGGCGCCTTGCAACACTACCGCGAGTACATGCGCAATGCCTCTCCCGAGTCCAAAGCCCGCCACTATCTCATCATCGGTCCTTGGGACCACGCGGGAACTCGCACCCCCAGCGCCCAGGTCGGCGGCCTGACATTCGGCCCCGCGAGCCTGTTAGACCTGCCGAACCTGCACCTGCAGTGGTATGCATGGACTATGCAGGACGGACCGAAGCCTGCCTTTCTGCGCAAACCCGTCGCGTACTACGTCATGCAGGCCGACCGTTGGCGCTACGCCGACACCCTGGACGCCGTGACCGCGGAGCACCGGCCCTATTACCTGGACTCGAGACAGAATGCGACCGACGTGCTGACCGCAGGCTCGCTCCAGAGCGCAGCCGCCACCGGTTCCCCCGACCACTTCGTCAGCGATCCACATGACACACACCTGGCGGAGTTGGAGTACGACGCGGACCCGAATTCACTGACGGATCAGCGCCTGGTGTATGCACAGCGCGGCCACGAGCTGGTCTACCACACCGCACCCTTCGACAAGGACACCGAGGTCAGTGGCTTTTTCAAACTTTCGGCCTGGATCGCCATCGACCAGCCCGACACCGACCTCCAGGTACGTGTGTATGAAATCGGCGCTGACGGCAGCAGCATCGTTCTCAGCAGTGATCCCATCCGCGCCCGCTATCGCGAAAACGCTCGCGCCCCCAAACCGATACGAACCAAGGCGCCGTTACGCTACGACTTCGAGCACTTCACCTTCGTCTCGCGGCAAATCAGGAAAGACAACCGGCTGCGCCTGGTCATCACACCCATCAACTCCATCTACAACGAGAAGAACTACAACTCCGGCGCCGTCGTGGCCAATGAGACGCTCCAGGATGCACGCCCGGTAACCGTCACACTGTTCCATGACCACGCCCACCCGAGCGCCCTGTTCGTCCCTGTGGGCCAGCCGCCGTAGGGCGAACGACGCCCCGACCGCCGCGCCAGAATGCACGTAACCGCCCCTTGACCCAGAAAATCGCTCGCGCGGACCTCAATCGCCGGAACAGTCGCCGCGGCGGCGCGCTGCCACGTAATGGTTCTGACGGCACCTTTTCTCGTCGTTGGGTCCAGCGGTAGCGCCGGCGAGACGGGTGTCGCAGCGTTTTCCCCGTCTTCCGCCGCAAGACGAGCCGTCTCACGTCCAACCGGACCCGCACCGACCACAACATAGACACCCACTTCGCAATCCTCCAATACGTTGGACCTCAGGCGTCGACTTTGATCACCGTCTTGCCGACCGCCTGACGTGCGGCATACCAGGCCAATGCCTCAGGCGCTTCGTTGAAAGAAAACACGCGGGCGATCACGGGCCGTAGCCGATGCAGCGTTACGGCACGCACCACACCGGCCAACTGCGCACGACTCCCGGCGATCACCGGTCGCAATAGAGCTCCTGAATTGAAGACTTCGCTTGCGTCGATCAGTGACGAGTCGCCCCCCAATGCGCCCACCAGACTCACGCTCCCCCCAGTCGTGACGGCCTTCAGAGACTGCGACATGGTGCTGGCTCCGCCAACTTCGACGACATGTTGTACCCCCAGCCCAGCGGTGAGCCGCCGCACTTCGGCACCCCATTCAGGCATTGCCTGATAGTTCACGACCGCGTCGGCGCCGAGGGAGCGCAACTGCTCGGCTTTCTGGCTGTTGGAAGTCGTAGCGATTACGCGGGCGCCCGCGGCCTTGGCGAGTTGCAGGCAGAACAGTGATACGGCGCCCGATCCGAGCGTGAGTACGTCATCTCCCGCCTGTAAAGACCGTGTGCCCCCGGTCAACGCGTTCCAGGCGGTCACAGCCGCGCAGGGCAGCGTTGCCGCTTCCTCGTAAGACAGGTGCTCGGGAATGGGCACCAATGCCTCTTCTGGAAGAACAGCATATTCGGTGAGCAGCCCGTCCAGCGACCCCCCGAGTTGTGGCGCGCTGCCTCCGGCGAAAGGTCCATCCATCCAATGCGGAAAGATCGACGCGATCACGCGATCGCCGGCCCTCACGCGGTGAGTATCCTCGCCCAGCGCCGCAACTTCGCCAGCGCCGTCGCACAACGCCACCGCATCCGGCTTCACTGGGAGCGGATAGCGCCCGTACTTCAAGATCAGGATCTCGCGGTAGTTCAGCGAAGTGGCATGCACACGCAACAGCACCTCGCCGCGTCCCGGTTTCGGGATCTCTCGATGACGAAGCGATAGGCCATCCAGGCCGGCGCCAGACCCATTCAGATGCCAGCTCTTCATGACGTGTAGCGATTCTCCAAAAGTTCCACGAGCCGCAGTCTGGGTGCCGAGGGGCTATCCGTCCAACGCATTCCCGTCATACACTCGATGCATGAATGACATTGCCCTCCCTGCACCTTCACGTCTCGAAACCCGTGACTTGCGCCTCGTCGTTGCATTGGCTGCCGCGCGCACCACGGCCGCGGCTGGTAAGACGCTGCATCTCACACAACCGGCTGTCAGCCGCGCGTTAGTCGGGCTCGAACAGCGGCTCGATGTGACCTTGTTTGAGCGCACGCCACGTGGCCTGGAGCCGACGCAAGCCGCGCGCACACTGCTGGCAAGCGCGCCCCGTCTGTTGCAGGAGCTGAACGTGCTCGAGGCGCAACTGCGCGGCAAAGCAACTCCGCAACAGCGGCTACGGCTGGTGTGCGAGTGCTACACCGCGTATCACTGGATGCCGAGTGTCCTTCAAGCGCTGCAGGCCAATCTTCCGGGAATCGATCTCTCCATCGCACTCGAATGCACAGGCGATCCCATCGGGGCTCTGCAATCGGGGGAACTCGACGTGGCCTTGATCACCGAAGCGCCGACGCCACGCAGCCGAAGCGTCGGCGTAAAACCGCTGTTCTTCGACGAGGTCGTGCTCATCATGTCGGCCTCGCATCGTCTTGCAGGGCGGGCGTCACTGACACGTGATGACTTGCAGGACGAAACATTGTTCGCCGCGCACGTCCCGACACGCGACGCACAGTGGTTTCCCAAAACGACATTTTTCGGCAAGCGCGGCGAGCGCGCACTCCACTTCCAGGAGATCCCGTTGACGGAGGCTATAGTTGACTTCGCGCGCGCGGGACTCGGTATTGGTGTGCTATCGGAATGGGTGGCCGAGCCGCACCTGCAACGTCACGAAGTAGTCGCGAGACGGCTGGCTTCGGGGCCCATCCTCAGGCCCTGGCGCCTGGTATGGCGCAAGGACGTCGAGGAAGCCGCATTGCAATTGTTTGCAGCGCTGGAGAAAGCGCGGCCGCGTGCAATCTCCTTGCCGGTGACGCGTGCCCGGGTTCGCCGCACCGCGACTTGAGCCGGGCATCGGTATCCTAGACCCCAGTGCCCTCCCTCGGACCCTGTTGTGTCAACAGGACTCCCTGGTGAGGGCACCCGGGCCGCAAGGCAGTGATTACGCGGCGGCACGCCTGAAGTCCGCAAGCTGCGCATCCAGCGCTCGCCTGAAGGCGGGTCGCGAGGTGCAGCGGTCCAGGTATGCGACGAGGCGCGGGTCGAGTTTCGACGTGTCTGAATGGAAACGCAACACGGTTGCCATCATCAGATCACCGGCGCTGAAGTGCTCTCCATCCAGGAAAGCTTTATCGCCAAGGCTCTTGGCCAAAGCGTCGAGTTTCTTGTTCATGAGCTCAACGGCCCCCGGCCTGCGCAATCTGGCCCATTCCTCATTCGGATAGAGGTTGTCGATCACGAAAACATTCCAAACGGCAGGCTCCACGGAATTGAGCGCCGCGATCAGCCATTGGACAGCGCGGGCGCGCGCCGCAGGGTCGTTTGGCAGAAGCCCCCCCGAGCGCTCCGCGATATGCAGGACGATGGCCCCCGACTCGAACAGCACAACCCCGTTCTCCTCGAAAATCGGCACCTGCCCGAACGGCTGCAATACCCGGTACTCGGGTTTGTTCTGATCTCCCTGTTCGAGCAGGCGGACCTCATAGGCGAGCCGGGCTTCTTCAAGCGCCCAGCGGACGCGCAAATCGCGAACCAGGCCCTTGGCAACATCCGGAACGTGGCTGAAGGCGGATATGGTGATCATCGACATGGCTCCCATTCGTTTGACCGGAAATGCGGTCGTGCTTGTCACGGGAGCTATTTAAGACCGACCAACGGAAGGAATGAGAGTAACAAAGGTGACGGGATTTTTTTTGGCCGGCAGCGCCCCGAGGCGGGCTGCAGCCGCCACCGCGGCGATATGGCGCTCGAGAAACACTACGGTACCTGGTCGACCGCCACTGTCTGCACCGCTCTAAGACTTTCTGTGAGACACATCACTTCCAGCGGCACTCGCGCTCGATAGTGTTATCTCCCGTGGAAAACCACAAGAAACATTGGCGGGCCAGAGTTGTGCTGGCGGTACGCACGACGGGCGAAGACGGGCGGCTCGTAAACATCTTGCCTGGCGAATACACGTTGAGTGAGGAGGAAGGCGCACGCTACCAACTGATTCGGTGTGCTGAAAACCCCACCCGCCTATCGCTCTGGTTCGCCGACGTCCTGCTATGCACCTACATGGGCCAGCTCGAGATTCTCGGTGTGTGGCCGTAGGAAGCGTCTCGATCCCAGCCACCCCCACAGGTGAAGTGGCTGATCGGATTGCCGAAAGTCGCTTCGGTAAGTCGCGATGAGGGTCGCCCCGTCACCGTTGGAAGATTCGAGGTAGTGGGCGCGGCGGGCGACATTCGCCCTGTGGGCTTCGTGGACATCTGGTATTTTGGCAAGACGGGTCTCATCGAGCATCGACAGGCTTTTCTCGCATTGGGGCACGGGTATGTCGAGTCCAGACGCCGCGGTCACAGGCCAAGGTAGCGGTCCGTTACGTGGTGTGCGTGTACTGGAGTTTGCGGGTATCGGCCCGGGACCCTATTGCGCCATGTTATTGGCGGATCTCGGTGCGGAAGTGATCCGCGTCGACCGGCCCGGTGGGAATGGCTGGCCAAACCCAATCGTCGATCGCGGGCGGCACGTGATCGAGATCGACCTCCACGCGCAAGAGGGTATTCGTTTATGTCAGCGCGCTGCGGAAAAGGCCGACGCCCTGGTCGAAGGGTTTCGGCCGGGCGTGATGGAACGCCTGGGGCTTGGCCCACAAGAGCTGTTGCAGCGTAATCCGCGACTGGTCTACGGACGTGTGACGGGATGGGGGCAAGCGGGCCCGCTCGCCCGATCGGCGGGCCACGACATCGACTATATCGCTCTCACCGGAGCGCTTGCCGCCATGGGCGCGCCACACGACCCGCCCACTCCACCCCTCAACCTCGTCGGCGATCTCGGCGGCGGGGCGCTGTTTCTTGCGTTCGGCATTGTGGCAGCGCTCTGGGAGCGTGAGCGCTCCGGCCGCGGGCAGGTCGTTGATGCCGCCATCGTAGACGGTGTGTCCTCCATGATGAGCATGTTTGCCGGCCTGCCTTCAGACACAGGGGCATCCCTGGTGCGCGAGCGCAGTCTGTTGGGAGGAGCGGCACCGTTCTATCGTTGCTATGCCTGCTCGGATGGTCAGTACATCGCAGTTGGTGCGCTCGAGCCACGATTTTACGCGGAATTGCTCGAACGCATCGCAGCGCCGGTGGAGCTGCAACACGATCAGTACGGCACGGCGAACTGGCCGGAGCGTTGCAAGCTGCTCGAGAAGTTGTTTTCCCTGAAATCGCGCGAGCAATGGTCCCGGCTTCTGGAGGGCACGGATGCCTGCTGTGCACCGGTGTTGACTCTAACGGAGGCGCGTAACCATCCCCACCTCATCGAGCGAGGCACGTATATCGACGTCTGCGGCGTATCCCAGGTAGCTCCGGTCCCGCGGTTTTCGCGAACTCCCGGTGCGGTCGTCGGTCAAGGCTCCGGCCGAGCCGCGCTGAGAAATTGGGGAGTAGCCCTGGATGAGTGAGCTTCGTCAGGTCGAGAGTCGACACGTAACTCTTCAGCGGCCCTTTCAACGACGGGTCTCGATCAGATGAAGCCGCAAAAAGCACAGCGCCGCATCCCGGGCACGGTCCTCGATTTCGCGGAGGCTCGGTCGCCCGGTAACACCGAGCAACAAGCTCATCATCCAATCACGCCACAAGAGCGCACTGAACTGCTCGGCAAGCTCGGCGGGGCGGCCGCTAAGCAGGCCAGCCTCCTGGGCCTCAGACATGATCTTCCGCAAGGCAGCACGGGTAGTCTCGCGCCCGATCGAGTCGAGCGCCTGCGCCACCTCGGGCGCACGGAGCGCCTCGGCGATAGCAAGTCGGAATACCCCGAGGACCGCGGGATCAGTGACCTCACGCAGGAGCTGCGTCCCGAAGCCAGCCAACACCTCCATGAGAGTCTCGCGATCACGCGGTGTAGGCAGGTCCGCGGACATGCGTAGTCGACGCGCGCGCTCCGTGATGCAGGCCGCGAGCATTTTCTCTTTGTTGCCCACCAACGAGTAAAGCGATCGTTTCGATACCCGCGCGCGCGTAGCGATCTCGAGCGTGCTCGTCGCCGCGTAACCATGCTGCATAAACGCTGCGAACGCCGCATCGAGGATGCGACCTCGCACCTCGACGTCTTCGTCGCTCGCCCGACTGCGCTTTGAACCCGCCGTTGCCATCTCTCTTCCTGCTTGACATGGGTACCCAATAGTACCACACTGGCCCCATGGTGGTACCGAGCGGTACCAAGTTACACGATCCATCCTCATGCACCTCTGGACGGAGGCACTCATGATCAAGCCACGAATCCTCGTGACAGGCGCGACTGGAAAGACGGGCAGCGTCGTCACCGATCTCCTGCGGGCCGGTTATCCCGTGCGTGCGTTGGTACATCGAGAGGATGGTCGGCGCGAGCGGCTCGAGGGGCAGGGGGCCGAGATCGCGGTCGCCGAGTTGTGTGTGGTGGTAGCCCCGCTCAGCCCCGGCTTCAACTTAAAGCGTTACGACCGCGAATTGCGCGGCCCGTTTTCGTCGGAACCGCAATTCGCGCCCAGGATGCCAAGATGACTGTAGCGCGCCTTCTGAGAATCGACGCGGTGATCTTCCTGCTGTTTGCAGCAGGCCACTGGTTCTTCTCCCCTTGGGTCATCGGAGTCGAGGGCCACGCACTGGAGGCGTTGTCGGCAGCAGCCAAGACCCGCTATCCGGTCTTTGGCTTCATGCGCAGCTATTGGGACTTCCATGTCGGTTTCGGACACATGGCCGGAGTCACCTTCGTCATGGAAGCGGCGTTGCTTTGGTTTCTCGCGGACCTCGCGGACGGCGCATCCTCCATCAAGAGGCTGCTGGGCGTGCTCGTGATCGCGAATGTCGCGACAGCCGCCCTCCAGGTCGCCTATTTCTTCTGGCCGCCCATCATCCTATCGGTGCTCGCGACAGTGCTCCTGACGATGGCGTGGCTCAGGGCGCGATGAGATCGTCCACGAGCCAGCGGTCGCTGCCCTGCGCCTCGGGCTAGCTGCTGTTATCGATCCGTCAGAAAGGCAATTTCCCGCCAGAGGTCTTCCGCGCAGATGAGTCCGCCAGAGGTAGCATGAGCACCCAGCCACTTGTCGTGCGTCGAGACTGTGCCGTGGGCCACTTTGAT
>Ga0070665_100008272_pt1 | contig 10519 bp, 13 predicted proteins | sample KBSS13metaG_FD_65862 | JGI IMG/M metagenome (GOLD analysis project Ga0070665, IMG submission 65862) | Switchgrass rhizosphere microbial communities from Kellogg Biological Station, Michigan, USA - KBS S1-3 metaG | ecosystem: Host-associated > Plants > Roots > Rhizosphere > Soil ...
TGGAGAGACTGCGCGCACCGCATCAAAGGCTGCCCGCGGGTGGTCACGTTTGGCGCTGCGTAACCAACCCGCGCGAGCCGCCGTGTCCGAAACTCGCGCTTCTTGACGCCGCGCGGGGCATCCCTCGATCGATCGCCGTGAAGGAAGGGGCTTGCAGTCCGTGTTGTTTCAGGAGGATCTGGTTATGAAGACAGCACATCACTCTCTGTCCGCGCTCGGTTGGAGCAGGACATTTCGCCCCTGCTGGAGCGACTGGCTGGTCCGATAGCAGCCGTCATGCAGGAACTGGCGCAGCATGCGCTCTCCTCGCAACGGCGAAGAACGATGCGTGGCCTACTCCCAGCGCCATGTGCGCCCGGCCATCTGGTTTGCCGGCTTTCAAATCTCGAAGGAACAATCCGCCGGCTTCGACATTTTGTGGACGCCGCCGGCATGACGCGCTTGGGCGCCGTTTGCGGGGCTGGGCGCATGCTCGGTCGCTCAAACCCACTTTGCTCTGAGGAGGATTTGGATATGAGCAGCCTGTCAGTTCTATCGAATCTGCCCGCGGTCCATTCGGACGGCGGGCTCTCCCGCTACCTCGCCACCATCCGCAAGTTTCCGCTGCTGAGTGCGGCCGACGAGGCGATGTACGCACGTCGCTGGCATGAAGACGGCGATCGCGACGCGGCCTATCGCCTGGTGACAAGTCACCTCCGGCTGGCGGCCAAGCTGGCGCTGCGGTATCGCGGCTATGGCCTTCCCGTCGCGGATCTGATCTCGGAGGCGAATGTCGGCCTGATGCAGGCGGTGAAACGGTTCGAGCCGGAAAGAGGTGTTCGGCTCGCGACCTATGCGATGTGGTGGATCAAGGCGACGGTCCACGAATACATTCTGAGGTCGTGGTCGCTGGTGAAAATAGGCACGACCGCCGCCCAGAAGAAGCTGTTCTTTAACCTGCGAAGGCTGAAGAACCGGATTTCTGCAGGCGAGGACGTCGACCTGTCGCCGGAGCAGGCCGAGTATATCGCCGCCCAACTGAAGGTGGCCCCCCGCGAGGTCTTCGAGATGAACGGGAGGATACGGGGCGATACTTCACTCAACCTGCCCACGTCGGGGGAGGACGGGTCCGAGGAAATGCAAGCCTGGCTGGTCGATCCGGCGCCGGAACCGGAAAGGCAGCTGGCTGAATCGGAGGATCGGCACCGGCTAAGGAGCGCGCTGAATGACGCGCTCGCTCTCCTCACTCCCCGCGAGCGCCACATCCTCGGAGCGCGGTTTCTGGCCGAACGGCCGAAGACTTTGGAGGAGCTGGCTGCCACCTTCGCCGTGTCACGCGAGCGGGTCCGGCAGATCGAAGTTCGCGCACTACAAAAGATAAGGGGGGCGCTGGGCGCTCGGTTGGAGGGATCTCCGCCCCTACCCGATCGTCGCCGATGCAGGCCCCAGCCTGGCGCAGAGGCTATCGCGGAGGGACAGAAATGAGGATTGCGCAGATTGCCCCACTATTCGAGAGCGTCCCGCCCCGGCTCTATGGCGGAACGGAGCGGGTCGTTTCCTGGCTGACCGAGGAGCTGGTCCGACAGGGTCACCAGGTGGCGCTGTTCGCGAGCGAGGACTCCATTACCTCAGCCGAGCTCGTTCCCTGCACTGGTCGCGCCCTGCGCCTCGATCCCGACGTCCGCGATCCGATTCCCCACCAGATGGTCATGCTCGACAAGGTGCGCGAGCGCGCCGACGAGTTCGACATTCTGCACTTCCACACCGACTATCTGCATTTTCCCCTGTTCCGATCCGAGCGCGGGCGGACGCTGACCACGCTTCACGGCAGGCAGGATCTTCCGGATCATATGCCGTTCTACTGCCGGTTTTCCGACATGCCGCTGGTCTCGATTTCGAACGCGCAACGGTCGCCGCTTCCGCGCGCGAACTTCGTGGCGACGGTGTATCATGGCCTTCCGCTCGATCTGCACATCCCGAGCTTCAATCCGAAAGGCGGTTATCTGGCGTTCCTCGGCCGCATCTCGCCGGAGAAACGTCCCGACCGTGCCATCGCGATTGCGCGGGCGGCCGGCCTTCCGCTCAAGATAGCGGCAAAGGTCGACAGGGCCGACGACGCCTATTTCCGCGGGGTCATCGCCCCGATGCTAGGCGAACCGGGAATCGAGTTCATCGGCGAGATCAATGAGAGTTCCAAAAGCGAATTTCTCGGCGAAGCGGCAGCGCTGCTTTTTCCGATCGACTGGCCGGAGCCTTTCGGTCTCGTCATGATTGAAGCCATGGCCTGCGGCACGCCGGTGCTTGCCTTCCGTTGCGGGTCGGTCCCGGAAATCGTCGAGGACGGACTGACCGGACGCATCGTGTCCGACGTCGATGAGGCAGTGCGGGCCGTTCCCGGATTGCTGAAGCTCGACCGCAAGGCCATCCGCGCCCGGTTCGAAGCACGTTTCTCCTCCGCCCGCATGGCGGCGGAGTATGGCCGGATTTACCAGAGGATGCTTCGCAGGCTTCCCACGCCGGACTCCGGCTATCGGCACTCGCCGCGCGTTCGGCCGACGTCCACGGACACGGCCCCGGAAGCGCCGCCCACGGCCGCGTAAATTGAAGGGACGGACCTGCGGAGTTGCGGAAACCGGCAAGGGCGCCGCGGCCGTCCCCCAAGAGGCTGCTCCCAGTGTCCTCAAACCTGGTCGCGGAAACTCCTGCCGGCGTAGCGAAAATTTTTCGGTAGCCCTCTTGACGGCATTCTTGCCGCGCCTAGGTCGATTTTGCCGGAGGCTGGTTACGGCCCCGGTCTTATTACATCGCTGAATTGTAGGGAGGATGTGCATGCATTTCCGTCCATTGCACGACCGCGTGCTGGTGCGACGCATCGATGCCGAGGAGAAGACGGCCGGCGGCATCATCATTCCGGACACCGCAAAGGAAAAGCCGCAGGAGGGCGAGGTGATCGCCGCCGGGCCCGGTGGCCGGAACGAAGAGGGGCAGCTGGTACCGCTCGACGTAAAGCCTGGCGACCGGGTGCTGTTCGGCAAATGGTCCGGTACGGAGGTCAAGATCGACGGCAAAGAACTTCTCATCATGAAGGAGAGCGACCTGCTGGGCGTCGTCGAGAATCCCTCCGCGGCGAAGAAGGCCGCTTGAAGCGCTGACAGTCATAGAAAGGGGAGAGAACGTCATGGCTGCCAAGGACGTAAAATTCTCAACGGAAGCCCGCGACCGCATGCTGCGCGGCGTCGATACGCTGGCAAACGCCGTCAAGGTGACGCTCGGGCCGAAAGGCCGCAACGTGGTGCTGGATAAATCGTTCGGCGCCCCGCGCATCACCAAGGACGGTGTCACGGTCGCCAAGGAAATCGAGCTCGAAGACAAGTTCGAGAACATGGGCGCTCAGATGGTCCGCGAGGTGGCGTCCAAAACCAGCGACATCGCAGGCGACGGCACGACGACCGCGACCGTGCTGGCGCAATCGATCGTCAAGGAAGGCGCGAAATCGGTTGCCGCGGGCATGAACCCGATGGACCTCAAGCGCGGCATCGACCTCGCGGTCGAGGCGATCGTCAATGATCTGCGATCGCACGCCAAGAAGGTCACCGCGAACGACGAGATCGCCCAGGTCGCTACGATCTCGGCGAATGGCGACACCGAGATCGGCCGCTTCCTTGCCGAAGCCATGCAGAAAGTCGGCAATGAAGGCGTCATTACGGTGGAGGAGGCAAAGAGCCTCAATACCGAATTGGAGGTGGTCGAGGGCATGCAGTTCGACCGCGGCTACATCTCGCCTTATTTCGTCACCAATGCCGAAAAGATGCGGGCCGAGCTCGAAGACCCCTACATCCTCATCCATGAGAAGAAGCTGTCCGCACTGCAATCGATGCTGCCGCTGCTCGAGTCGGTGGTGCAGTCGGGCAAGCCGCTGCTGATCATCGCCGAGGACATCGAAGGCGAGGCGCTGGCGACGCTGGTCGTCAACAAACTGCGCGGCGGGCTGAAAATCGCAGCCGTCAAGGCACCGGGCTTCGGCGATCGCCGCAAGGCGATGCTGGAGGACATCGCGATCCTCAGCGGTGGCACAATGATCGCCGAAGATCTCGGCATCAAGCTCGAGAACGTCACACTCAACATGCTCGGCCGGGCCAAGAAGGTGGTAATCGAAAAGGAGAATACCACCATCGTCAACGGCGCCGGCGCCAAGAAGGACATCGAGGCGCGCGTCGCCCAGATCAAGCTGCAGATCGAGGAGACGACCTCGGATTACGATCGCGAGAAGTTGCAGGAGCGGCTTGCCAAGCTCGCCGGCGGCGTGGCCGTGATCCGGGTCGGCGGCGCCACCGAAGTCGAGGTCAAGGAGCGCAAGGATCGCGTTGACGATGCGATGCATGCGACCCGCGCCGCTGTGGAAGAAGGCATCCTGCCGGGCGGCGGGGTGGCGCTATTGCGCGCGCTCAAGGCGCTTGAACGCGTCAAGACCGCCAACGCCGACCAAAAAGCCGGCGTCGATATCGTGCGGCGCGCGATCCAGATGCCGGCCCGGCAGATCGTCGAGAATGCCGGAGAAGACGGCTCGCTGGTGGTCGGCAAGTTGATTGAGAAAAGTGACTACAATTGGGGCTTCAACGCGGCGACCGGCGAGTACCAGGATCTGGTGCGGGCCGGCGTGATCGACCCGGCCAAGGTGGTTCGCACGGCCTTGCAGGATGCCGCGTCTGTCGCCGCCCTGATGATCACCACCGAAGCGCTGGTCGTCGAGAAACCTAAGAAGTCGGAAGCCCCCGCCGCGCCGCCGATGGACTTTTAGTGTGGCGGCCAAGCCAACGATCCACCCCTCGAACCCAGGAAAGGACACATCGACTATTAGGAGCTTTCAGATGAGCAGGAATCTTGAGCGAAGGCTGCGTACAAATGGAGCGGCGGTCGTGCACTGGCTGATGTTCACCATGGGCTGCGGCACGATCGCCTGGATCAGTCTTTTTCGAACGATAGGAGGATGAGATGATCGCCGATCACACCATTATCTCCGCTCGGGCGGAGAAATCCCAGATGGTCCCCGCGCAACGCCTGGTGCGGCGGATACCCACGGCGTCCATGGCTGCGATGCTCCTGCTGCCGTCGCTGGCAGCTTGGGGAATGGATCGTGTGCCGGGCAAACCTGTTTCAGCCGATGCCTTCGAAAAGAAGATCGCGCTCCCGCCGATTCCCCATCTGGAGTCGATGCCCTGGATGAAGTGGAACGCCGGCGTGAACGCCCTGAAGGTCGATACGCTGATGCCGCCGCAGACGCCGTCCGACTGGCTAACGCCAGCGCCGCGCGAGTTACCGTCGGTCGGCTCTTAACCCCGATCGCCGCGGGCCAACGGCTCGCCGACATTCTCGCAGCGAGGCGCAAGCTCGATAGCGATGGGACTCCGCCCCCGCGACGTTTCCGATGCGGATGAGGCGGCTCTGGCCGGCGGGTGATCTCACCGCCGCGGATCGGCTCGTCTGCACGCTATGCGCAGCAGCTACTCGAAGCGTCTCGATCGTAAGCGGGGAGAGCGGGAAGAAATTGAGCGGCTGCTGGATCAGGTCAACAGCGCCCTAGATTTACTTGATCCGAATGAAAAAGACTAAGCCCCGTGCCGAACCCCCGGGGACTTCTTCCGTGAGGCCCGCGCGCGCCTTTGATGAAGAATACCGAGGTTTCGACAGCAGCGGCATTTCACCCCCGCCGGATCTTTCGTGAACTGACGATCCTAATGCCGTTGTGCTGCATCCGAGCGCCCACGATTGGGCGCCCCAGGGCAACCATGAGGACCAACTCGCAGCATCTCGACTCAATCAGCGAGCGCGACCCGACCTACCTCGAGTCGCTGATCCGCGAAGATTTCGAGCGATGCCATCCTGGCGAGACGCTGGAGGATCTCATGCGGCGCGCGTCCTTTTCGAAAGAGGACAGAGGCCTGCTGCGGGACTGGATGGCTGTAGCTACGGCTCGCGCCGCGGCCGCCTGCGCGCTCAAGAAATAGCTACCGCACTAGACGCGGGGGTTTCCGGTGATTGGCGAGCACTCCGTTGTGGGCTCGGAGATGCCGAAAAGGATATGCTCTTCGTGGCCGGATTGCTCGGTTTCGCCTGGTGGACATACGTCTTTCTGCCTCTGGTCTATTTCCATAGCTGAGGTCGGCGACTGTCCCTGCCGCCTACCCAACTGTTGACAGCGAGACCACGCTTGGGGCTTTGCCGCGCTATCGAAACCAATTGACGGATGGTGACCCTGATATCACAGCCATCGGCACCGACATGCGCCTGGTCGGGCTTTCCCAGCCTCGATCCAGCAGCGCCACGCTCGCTGCGACACGTGCACTCGGCGGCGCCTTCGGGCTCTTCGCCACGCTCGACAACGTCCGCAACGCCATGTCGGTATGCAGTCGAGCCAATGATCGGATATCTGCTATTGCCTTAGCCACTTAGTTCCATCCTGATCCCACAGTTTCCTACGGTGTTTCCCTCATGAGCAATGCCGATGATGACCGCGAAGTACGAGGCATCTCAGCGTGCGATCCGACGGCGTATTATCGCCATCCGCAGGCACGTTGCCCGCGACAATCGGGCCGCCTTCGCCCGTCACCTCGGCATCAGCCCAACGCGTTGGAACAACATCGAGCGTCGCACCCCGCTCACCCTCAAGGTGGCCGAGCTGATCACAGAGCGTGTCGAAGGCGTCACCATCGAGTACATTATGGATGGCGATACCAAGCACATGCCCGCAGTGCTGCGCTGCAAGCTTGCCGCCTTGGAGTTAGCCGTAGCGCCGCAGCTGGCTCTCTAGGCCGGCTTTGGTACCTGCTGAATCCAGAACAAGCCCACCACCAAGACAATGGCAATGAGCAGGAGCACCGCCGTCATCAGAACATCCTCCTGAGGCCACAACAGATCTTTGTCGAGCAGGATCTTGTCGAGCTTCGCTCGGTAGGCGCGATAGGCGTCGTCCATCAGATCCAGCTCTCCACGATCTCCGGCTGGTCGCCTTCGTTGCGGTCCAGCCTTGTCAATCCGGCATGGCTGAACGCAGCGCGCAGCGCCTCGATTTCTGGTGACGCCAGCATGACCTTGGTCGGCACAGGCTCGCCTTCGGGGCCAGTCTCGAACATGCGCGCCACATAGGCGTCGGGGAAGTCCTTGGGATGGGCGTAGATTGTCCAGATCGGGAGCACGCCGCGCTGATAGGCGTCGTTCTGGGTTTTGAGAATGAAGGCCACGGGATCTGACATCATGGCTACGGTAAAACAGGGAACGCTGACGAGGACGCCAAGCATCGTGTCCTGCAACCGTCGACTCCCGCAAAGCGAATACGTTCCTACAACGGCGCTTGGACGGGCCATTGGTTTCGAGGTTAGGAACGAAGATGCTCGACGGAAGTAAATATTAGGCTTCCGGTTTGTGTCGCCCCGTCGCTCCAGCCGGAAGCCACTCTGGTGGCGGCCTTGGCGTCCCCCCGCGCCAGGGCCGCATCAGCCGCAACAGCGTTTCCCGGTCGGGGCTATCACGCGCTCGATGATGGCGACGGCTGATCCATCAGCTCGTCCACATCGGCCCGCAGCCGCATAATCGCTTCCTGCATAGGCGCCAGCTCATCATGGATGACCGCCAGCGCCGCCGCGATGTCGGCCGTGGTCTCCGCCCTCGCGCGCTTGACCTCCAAGTCGATCAGCGCGACGTTCTTCATGTTCGACATCGGAGGTACCCATGTCAGAGCGCGAGAAACGGTTCGAAAAGGCCCTGCAACGCCTTCTCCATTGGAGCGAAGTTTATTCGCGCAACGTGTTCCCAGAACCGGATTGGGAGCAGGCGGGCGAACTGCTCAAGGCTGGCGGCATATCCATCGATGTGATCAGGCTCTATTGCATGCGCCACGTCATGGAGCGTGTTGGTCAGATTGCGCGGGAGGCGCTTGACGAACCGGCGTCAGATCGCTGAACAGCGCGTTGCGGGCGCTGCAGCGCCACCAGGCCAGCGTCTCCCCGTCAGGCAGCGGCCACCCTTCAGCCGCGGCCAGACCGTCTTCTGGACGGTGGCGCTGCATTTCGGACAAACCGTCATGGCTGTCCGGTACCTGACGCGATTCAATCCCGCATCACCCGCCCCGGGCCTCCCCCACCTCGCGCGCCTCGAACCCCGCGCTGATCGCGTCAGGAGTTCTGCGGTGCGTCGCCATCAAGGTCGCTGCCGGGCCGGGGAGCCAAATTGAGGCATAGGCGGCTGAGTCCGTTTGTCGAAGACCCGGCGGGCCGACTCTGCCCTTCAGCCGCCGGGTTCAGTTCAAAGCGAACAAGACATCGAATTAGATCAGGTCGGGAGCGAAATGAGCGTCATCCCTTCTGGATAATAGCGGAACCCATCACCCTGCTTTGCCACATGACCGATCCCTGGCCATGCGAAGTGATAGGCCAGCAGGCGTGTCTTATTCTCCGCCAGCATGTTCAGAATTCGCACCCGACTTTTCGCCGACTGCTTGGGGTCGGTATCGTACATGAACTCGGTCAGCGGCTTCTCGAGCAGTATGACCGGATGATGAGCGAGGTCGCCGATATAGCAAAGCGACTCCTTGCCGGAATTGATCATGAATACCGTGTGCCCGACCGTATGGCCCGTCGCATAGATCGCATGAACGCCAGGCAGGATCTCTTCGCCATCTTTGATGAAATGCATTCGGTCCTTGTTCGGCGAGAGGTTTCTACGCGCCGTTTCGAGAAAGACTTTGAATTCGGACGGTACTTTGGTTTCGTCAGTCCAGAAATCGTAGTCAGCCTGGGTGATGAAGTATTCGGCATTCGGGAAGTGATGCGATCCATCGTCGGCCATGCAACCGCCACAGTGGTCGATGTGCGCGTGCGTCATCACGACCGCATCGATGTCTTTCGGATCGAACCCAGCGGTCTTGAGGCTGCCCATGAGCTTGCCGGTTGTCGGGCCGAATAGCGTTAGGCTTCCCATCCCAGTGTCGAAGAGTATGAGTTTGTCACCCGTGTTGACTACCAATGCATTCTGCTCAAGCACGGCGTTAGTGAGCGGTAGGAAGTTGTCGGTGAGCTGCTTGTCCATCTCCGCCTCAGTGAGGCCGAGGAAGTTCTTGTGCGGGTCGCCGAGCGGGAGCGGCCCGTCGGAAACGATCGTCGCTTGAAAAGAGCCTATGTTAAAGCGATAGAATGGCGGTGCCTGGCTATCGAGTTTGGGCGCCTTAGCGAAGCTTGGGTTTATGGACGCGAGCGTCCCGGCAGCGGAGGCTCCGATCAACAAGTTCCGACGGGATAACATCGTAGTGCTTTTTGTCATTTGTTCCTCCCTTCTTTGGCGCTTATGCGCCATGCAATTGTTATCCCATTCCACCCCTCCTTTCGAATTAAAAGATCTCAGGGCAGCCCCGTCACAGAACGCGCTACCGCTTGCCATCTGGTATCCCGACAAGCAGTCTCTATGTTAAGATTATTCGCGTCACTGTCGCCGCGGCCGGACGCGAACTCATTGCGCGGCCAAAGGGAGGGTAGGCCTACCGGAAGCTGGATCGCTCCGTTGATCAACATTCGCGTCGGTTTGGCCGGACCACGGCGATTTCCGGTCTACGCCGGTGAACGGACATTCTCGGGATAGGCGGCCATGTCTCAAAGGTTGCCATAAGCGGACCAACGACCGGCCCCGAAGCTACTTCGGATTGCGCGGGAACGGGATAAACCCGTCCCGGTTCGGCATTCTCACCTTGGGCAGCGACTGCGCATCGATCACATCGTTCGACCCGACGATCCCGTTGAGATCGAGGATATAGGCCGTTACCGCGTAGACTTCGTCCGCGGTGAGCGATTTCGAGTCTTGGAATGGCATTGCGCGACGGACATAGTCGAACAGTGTTGTTGCGTAGGGCCAGTAACTTCCCACAGTCTTTATCGGTGTTTTGTCCGGTGCCAGTGTGCCCAGGCCGCCGACGAGCGCTCCAGCGAGCGCGACACTAGGCCCGATTCCCTTCTCGCCGTGACAAGCCTGGCATTTCGCTACGTAGATGGCTTCTCCCTCGATGGCGGTGCCACGACCAAGCGGCAGACCTGTGCCATCCGGTCCGATGCTGATGTCCCACGCTGCGATGTCGGCGGGCTCGATCGGTTGCCCGAACTGCGGGGATTGGGCCAGAGCTGCCGATGCGCTAGTCAGCACAGATACGCAGACTGCAATGGATTTAAACGTAAACATTGCTAGCCTCCCCCTTCTCGTCGATGCGCCAGCTTGCGATGGCGTTGTAGTGGTAGACCCCACGCAATCCGCGCTCGTCGGCGAACTGCGCGCGCGTTGGCTGCACCATGCCCGTGTCGTCGGTGGCGCGACTCTGCAGCACGGCCGGACCGCCGTTCCAATGCCACGCTGCGCGGAAGCGCACCGGCGCCTTTGGCAGGATCGGGCCCTGCAAAGCAGCCGGCGCCCAGCTCCGTCCGCCGTCGGCCGACACGTCGACCTGCCGGATGCTGCCGTTGCCCGACCAGGCCTGCCCGGAAATCTCGTAGAATCCCGGTCCCCT
>Ga0070665_100008273_pt1 | contig 10519 bp, 7 predicted proteins | sample KBSS13metaG_FD_65862 | JGI IMG/M metagenome (GOLD analysis project Ga0070665, IMG submission 65862) | Switchgrass rhizosphere microbial communities from Kellogg Biological Station, Michigan, USA - KBS S1-3 metaG | ecosystem: Host-associated > Plants > Roots > Rhizosphere > Soil ...
GTGCTCGAGCGCGGGGAGGTGGCCAACTCCTGGCGCCGCGAACGCTGGGACTCCCTGCGTCTGCTGACGCCGAACTGGCAGAGCCGCCTCCCCGGCTATCGGTATGAAGGTCCGGACCCGGACGGCTTCATGACGATGGCCGAGGTCATCGCGTTCGTCGCCGGCTTCGCCGCGGCGTCCGGCGCGCCGGTGCGCACGCAGACGACCGTCACGTCCGTCGCCCGCGCCGGCGAGGGCTACCACGTCACCACCGATCGCGGGGATTTCGAATGCCGCTGCCTGGTGCTGGCGAGCGGCGCGTGCAATGTCGCGAGCGTGCCGGCCGTTCGCCAGGCCGTGCCGGCCTCCGTCGAGTGCTTCACGGCGCTCGAGTACCGCAACCCCGCTCAGCTTCCCGACGGCGGCGTCCTGGTCGTCGGGGCGTCGGCGACCGGCGTGCAGCTGGCCGACGAAATCCGGCGCTCCGGCCGGCCGGTGACCCTTTCGGTCGGCGAGCACGTGCGGCTGCCGCGAACCTATCGCGGCAAAGACGTCCTGTGGTGGATGGAAGCGTCAGGCATCTGGAACCAGCGCTACGACGAGATTGACGATCTGACGCGCGCGAGGAAGCTCCCGTCGCCGCAGCTGGTCGGCACACCCGAGCGCGCAACGCTCGATCTCAACTCGCTCAGCGACGCCGGCGTGCAGATCGTCGGCCGGCTGGCGGCCGTGCGCGACGGGCGCGCGCTGTTTTCGGGCGGGCTCCGCAATCAGTTCGCGTTGGCCGATCTGAAGATGGACAGGCTCCTCGACGCGTTCGACGAGTGGGCGCGCAGCCATAGGCGCGACGCGGACGTCGGGCCGACTGAGCGCTTCGAGGCAACGCGCCCGCCGGCATCATCGCGGCTGGATCTTCCGCTGGCGACCGGCGAGATCCGGTCGATCATCTGGGCGACAGGGTTTCGCCCGGATTACAGCTGGCTGCACGTCCCTGTTGTGGACCCGAAGGGGTATCTACGCCACGACGGCGGCGTCGTCGATGCGCCGGGGCTGTACGCGATTGGGCTGCCTGTTCTCCGGCGCCGCAAGTCCACCTTCATCCACGGCGCGGAGGACGACGCGCGGGATCTGATCGAGCATCTCGCCGGCTATCTGGCGAATTCGCCGTAGCGTCCGCCTTCAGGCGGACGTCCGGCTGAAGCCGGACGCTACGGATGTCTCAGTTGGAGCAGCGGGCCCCGACGGCCTTGAGGGACGTCAGGTTGAGATCGGCGTAGGAACCGTCGCGATACAGCAGGCCGCGAGCTTCGACTTTCTGGCCGTTGAGCGTCCCTGTCCTGGCGGCCGCCTCGACGCTCACCAGCCCGAACGTCTGCCGTCCCAGGGCCTTGCCTTCGGCGCTCTTGAGGGCCGCGGGCGTCGGCACGTTGTCACGCGTGACGGCGGGCTCGGTCGCGTTGGTCAGCTTCCACCCGCTGGCGGCATCCGGCGTGAAGCAGCCGACCACCTGCACCAGCGCAAAGTTCGGCGCGCCGGTGTCGGCGCCCTGCTTCACGATCTGCAGGCTGTCGAGCGCTTCCGCATTCGCCGTCAGCTCGCTCCCACCCGTCGGAAACCCGTTCTCGCGGAGCAGGAACGCGACGATGTCGAGCTTGGTGTCGGGGGGCAGCGAGTCGGTGTTGCCCGGCGGCATCGTGTCGCGCACCTTCACGAACAGGCGGTTCACGCTGCCGTTCTCCCAGTTGGCGAGGAACCCGGGGCCCTTGAGCGTGGGCGCGCGATCGGTGCCGGTGAGATCCGGCCCGTGGCACCCCCGGCAGCGCGCCGCCGACGGCCCGCCGCGATCGGCTTGCGCAGCCGTGAAGATGCCGTCCCAGACGCCTCGCTGCTGGATGCCGATTTCCTCGAGCGAGGCGACGTCTCCCGGAAGCTCGCTCTTGCCGGCGGGGAAGCCGTTCTGCTCGAGCAGGTACGCCAGGATCTGCAACTTCACGTCGTCGGTCAATGTCCCGGCGACGCCGAGCGGCATCGTGTCGCGGATTTTCGTGAACAGGCTGCCGAGGGTGTCCTTGTCCCAGTGGGCGAGGAACGCCTGTCCCTTGAGCGTCGGGCCGTTGCCCTGGCTGCCGGTCAGCGGCACGCCGTGGCACCGGGCGCAGACGCCGTCGTAGCCCGACTTGCCGCGCAACGCCTGGTCGGCGGTGAAGACGCCGTCGCGGACGTTCTTCGCGCCGGCCTGGGCAGTGAGAGTGGGGCTGAGCGTCGCGGCACCGAGCAGCGCGGCGGTGAACGCCGCCAGGAGGGCGGCCCGGGTTCCACGCGTCGTCATTTCTTTGCCATCAGATCGCGGAGCAGCGCGGCCGTCTTCTCGTTGACGACCGGAGCGGTGGTGGGGCGGCCCTGCCGCCGTCCGCCGGTGCCGGCGCCGAGCGCGATGTCGAGGGCCGTGCGCCCCTGCTTGTCGCGCCGATCGAGTTTGGCGCCCCTGGAGGCGACGTATTCGATGACCGAGTTCTGACCGCGCTGGGCGGCGTTGTGGAGGATGGTCTGCCCGTTCGCGTTGAACGCGTTGACGTCCACGCCGTGTTCGACCAGCAGCGTCACCGCTTCGAGCACCTTCGGTTCCGGCGCGTTGCCGCCGGCGGCAATCATGGCGGTCGTCGTGCGGTTGGCGAGCACGAGCGTCGCGTCCGCATGGCCGTCGAGCAGCGCGCGCATGACCGGAACGTCGCTCGTCTTCGCGGCCCGCGCCAGGGCTGTCGCGCCTTCGGTGAGCGTGCCGTCGCCGACGAGGTTCTGGTGCCGGCCGATGATCGGCTTCTTGAGCTGGATGTTGGGATTCGCGCCGTGCGCCAGGAGCGACTTGACCAGGCCGAGCGCGTCGAGCTTGTCGTGCAGATGCGGCTCGGGCCGCGTCAGCATGTTGGCCGGCGCGCGCATGTCCACCGTCGCGTAGAGCGCGGTCATGCCCGACAGGTCCACGACGTTGGGGTCGGCGCCGCGTTCGAGCAGCAGGTTCGCGAGGTCGTAGTGGATGTTGATGACGGCGATCTGCAGCGCGGTCGTGCCTTCCTGCTTCGTCGTCGCGTTGAGGTCGACCTTCATGTCGGCCAGCGCGGACACCGACTCCATGGCGTTCTGGCGCGCGGCGTACATCAACGCGGTCCAGCCGCCCTTGGGAAGCTGGAACACGGCCATGCCGTTGGTCTCGTAGCGATACTCGGGGAAGGACAGCTCCTTCGAGCGCGCGTTCATGTCGGCGCCGTGCGTCACGAGCGCCTTGATGGCGGCGCCGTGATTTTCGCCGGCAGCCCACATCAGCGCCGTCTGTCCCTGCCAGGTTTCGGCCGCGTTGACGTTCGCGCCGCGATCGATCAGCGCGGTGACTACGTCGGCGCTGCCGGCACGGGCCGCCGTCATGAGGATGGTTTCGCCGTCGGGCCCGACAGCGTTGGCGTTCGCGCCCGCCTTGAGCAGAGCGGTCGCGATGACGGCGTTGCCGTTCGTCGAGGCGAGCGACAACGGCGTGATGCCGTAGCGGTTGGCGGCGCCGACGTTGGCGCCGGCGCGGATCAGCAGCTGCGCCGTTTCGGCGTCGTCCGCCCGGACGGCCCAGTGAAGCGCCGTCATGCCATCCGCCTCGGCGGCGTTGACGGTGGTTTTGCTGAGGAGCGTGCGGACGCTGGCGCGATCGCCCGCCTTCACGGCGTCAATGAGATTGGTGCCGGCCCCGGCGGCGCTCAGGCTGATGGCGGATGCCAGCAGCCCGAGCAGCGCCCAGGCGTGTCGTCTGTGCATGACCGGCCTCTTTAGAGGGAGACGCGGCCCGTGCTGATGCCGAACTTGTCGATCTCGCAGTCGTACTTGTTGGCGATCGACACGAGCAGGTTCGAGAAGGGCGTCTCCTTCTTTTCCTGGATGTGACGGTTGCCTTCGACGGTGCCGCAGAGGCCGCCCGCGAGCAGCGTCGGGATGTTGATGCGCGAGTGCTGATCGCTCTCGCTCATGCCGCTGCCGTAGAGGATCATCGAGTGATCGAGCAGGTTGCCGTCGCCGTCGGGCGTCGCCTTGAGCTTGGCGAGGAACTTCGAGAACAGGCTCATGTAGTACGTGTTGAGCTTCACGAGGCCCGCGATCTTGTCCGGGTTGTTCCCATGGTGCGACATCGCGTGGTGCGGCTCGTTGACGCCGATGTTCGGGTACACGCGCTGGCTGGCGTCGCGCGATTTCATGAACGTGAAGACGCGCGTCATGTTGGCTTCGAACGCCACGGCCGCCAGGTCGTACATCAGCCCCGCATGCTCGTCGAACGTGTCGGGGATGCCGATCGGCGCGTCGGGGACGGTCTGGCTGGTCGCCGCGCTCTTCTCAGCCTTCTGGATGCGCGCTTCGATCTCGCGCACGTTGTCCAGGTAGTCGCTGAGCCGCGCCTGGTCCTTGCCGCCGAGCGTCTTCTGCAGGTCTTTCGCTTCTTCCCTGACCGAGTCGAGGATGCTCTTGTTGTCACGCATCCGCGCGGCGCGCTGCTGGGCGGTGCCCGGCTGCCCGAAGAGCCGCTCGAACGCGATCCGCGGGTTGATTTCCATCGGCAGCGGCGTCGTCTCGTTTTTCCACGAGATGGTGTTCATGTAGGCGCAGCTGTACGCCGTGTCGCAGCCGCCAATCCAGCCGGTGAAGTCCTCGGTTGCCAGCTCGAGGGAGGGGAGCGGGCTGTCCTGGCCGATCTTGTTCGCGATGAGCTGATCGATCGTGATGCCCGATTTCACGTTCTCGGCGATTGTCTTGTACGGGATCTGGCCGGAGAGCCACGCCGACACCGTCGTCGCATGGCCGTCGAGCGGGTCGCACAGCTCGGTGATCACGGTCATGTGATCGCGGAACTGCTCGGCGGGCTTCATGATGACGTTGAACTCGAAGTCCTTGCCGACCGTCTTCGGCTCCCAGTAGCCCGGCCGCTGGCCGAGCGGCGTGAAGATCGCGCCGAAGCGCGTGATCGGTTTCGGCGCTGCGGTCAGCGCCGGGACCATCGCCTCGAGCAGCGGGAGGCTCAGCGTGGCGCCCATGCCGCGCAGCATCATTCGGCGGGACAGCTTCATTTTCGAGATAAACATCAGCGGCTCCCTTGTGCAAATCGAACCGGCTCGTCCAGTGTGACACGTTTCTGGAACGGCGTGCTGTTGATGATGCCCATGACAATCGACGAGAAACGGTAGTTGCTCTGCGCGGTTTCCTTCACGATTGCGCGGACCGACGGCATGTCGTAGGGCTGCAGGCCGCGGCCGAGCGCGTAAATCATCAGCTTTTCCGTCACCGTGCCGACAAACAGCTCCGGTTGCCGGAGCAGCGCCTGTCGCAGGGTCACGATGCCGTCGACCTTGGTCCCGTCGAGCAACTGGCCCTGCGCGTCGATCGGCGAGCCCTGGTTGACGACGCCGTCGCCGTCGCGCGTGCGCCAGGCACCGACCGCGTCGAAGTTCTCCATCGAGAGGCCGATGGGGTCCATGATCTTGTGGCACGCCGCGCAGCCGGGGTTCTTCCGGTGTTCTTCCATCCGCTCGCGCATCGTCAGGATCTTGCCGCCGCGGTTGGGGTCTTCGTTGAGCGGCGGCACGTTGTTGGGCATCGGCGGCACGGGCGCGCTGAGCAGGTTGTCGAGCACCCATTTGCCGCGGACGACCGGCGAGGTGCGGTCCGTGTGCGACGTGACCATCAGCACGGCGCCCTTCCCGAGCAGCCCCTGCCGCGTCTCGTCGGGGAGCACCACGCGCCGGAAGTGGCTGCCGTACACGTTCGGGATGCCGTAATGCTGCGCGAGGCGCTCGTTCAGGAACGTGTAATCCGCGGTCATCAGGTCGAGGACGTTCCGATCCTCGCGGACGATGCTCCTGAAGAACAGCGAGGCCTCGCGCTCGAAGGCCTGGCGGAGGTTGTCGTCGAAGTCGGGGAACTCCTCCGAATTCGGCTGCATGTTCTTCAGGTTGCGGAGATACAGCCACTGGCCGGCGAAGTTGGTGGTCAGCGCCTCGGCCTTCGGGTCGGCCAGCATGCGCCGGACCTGCTGCGCGAGGACCGCCGGCGTATGCAGCTTGTTCTGCGCCGCCAGGTCGAGCAGCTGCGTGTCGGGCATGCTGCTCCAGAGGAAGAACGACAGGCGCGAGGCAAGCTCGCGATCACCGAGGCGATAGACCGCCGCGGGCCCGAGGCCCGTCGGGTCCTGCTCGATGTGCAGGCAGAACTTCGGGCTCGCCAGCATGCGCTGCACGGCCTTCTGAATGCCGGTCTCGAACGTGCCGGTCTTGCGGCCGGCCTCGTAGAAGGTGAAGAGGCGATGCAGGTCGACGTCGGTCGCGTCTCCGCGGTACGCGAGGCGCGCGAGCCGCGCGATGATTTGCTTCGCGCACGGATCTTCCTGGGCGCGCGTCGTGGGGTGGCAGCTGAAAATCCGCCGGCGGCTCGGCGTGTCGCCGGACCCGGTCGCCTTGTACGGACCCGTGACGGTGAAGGCCTCGAAGTGCGGATGGCCCGACGTGTCGCGGGTGTCGGTCGAGCTGCGAACGAACGGCTGCATGCGCGTCGGGTTGGTCGCTTCGCTGCGGGCGACGAACGCGGCGCCGATGACGTGCGGGCCGGCGGTGAGCTTCAATCGGATGCGCCCGCGCTCGTCGATGGCGTCGCCGGCCTTCGTCATGTTCACGAGATTGGCCTTGAAGTCGGCTTCACCGCCCATGCGGAACGTGTGCACGCGCGCGCCGTCCACCGTGTACTCGACCTCGTGTTCGTACTCGAGCCCGCGCGTGACGCCCAGGTTCGTGCGGAACATCTTCACGGTCAGCTGATACTCGGCGTCGAGCGGCAGCGTGACCTTCGCGAGGATGCCGCCGACGGTGCCGATGGGCTGGCCTTCGAGATGCGTGTCCTGCGACGCGTCCTGACGAATGCGGAAGACGTCGCTCGCGACGCCGCTGTCGGGATCCCCGACAGCCAGCGCGCTGACCTTGTTCGCGGCCTCCATGAAGCGCTCGAGAAGGACCGGCGACACGCCGAGCACGTCGCCGACGTTGTCGAAGCCGTACGCCGAGTCGTCCGGCGGAAGCAGCGTCGAGGGATCGACGTCGAGCGCGAGCAGGTCACGGACGGCGTTGGCGTACTCGGCGCGATTCAGCCGGTGCAGCACGGGCCGGCCCGGATTCGGCTTCGCCGTGGCGGCGCGATCGAGCGATGTCGTGAGCCACGAGACCAGCGCGCCGCGCGTCGCGGCATCGGGCTGCGGCGCGCCCTGCGGCGGCATCATCCCGACGCGTACCTTCTTAATGGCTTTTTCCCAGACGCCGGCGCTCGCGGCGACGTCCGAGTAGTTCATGTTGTCGAGGGACAGCCCGCCGCTCTTCAGGCGCTCGCTGTGGCAATTGACGCAGTACTTATCAACCGTGGCGTGCGGGTCGGCGGCTGGAGGCGCCGGAGCCGCGGCCTGCTGGGCCGCTATCCACGGCCCGGTGGTGAGAGTGAACGCCAGGACCGCCGCAGAGGTCAGCCGGGTTGACACGCGGCGACGATAACATTTGTTAAGGTCGGTGTCCATTACCACTACACAAGATAGTGGGTACCCCTTTCGGGTAGTGACCGTTCATTGACACTTAACGAATCAATGAGATACGGTGCCTGCGGCGCGTCGCGCCTTTACGGCACCTTTTCGAGGCTATCCGATGCTCAGAACGCAACGCCGGCTCGTTGTTTTTCTCGCGACGGCACTCGTCGCGGCCTTCGCCGCCGTGACGGGGGTCGCCCAGAACATCACCACCGACTTCTCCGGCGAGTGGACCGTCGTCCGTTCCCAGGACAACACCGAAAATCCCTGGGTCGGCGACTTCTTCGGCCTGCCGCTCAACGCGGACGGCCTCGCGCGCGCCGAAACCTGGGACGCGTCGCTCCTGTCGCTGCCCGAGTACCAGTGCCGCCCGCACGGCTGGGCTTACATCTATCGCGGTCCCACGCAGCTGCGCATCAGCAAGGAAATCGATACGTACTCGCGCGAGATCGTGGCCTACCAGCCGGAGTGGCACCAGTCCACGAACATGCCGGTGTTTCTCGACGGCCGCGAGCATCCGCCCGCCGAAGCGGCGCACTCGTGGGGCGGGTTCTCCACGGCGCAGTGGGAAGGCGACATGCTGCGGATCGAAACGTCGCACCTCAAGGAGGACTACATCCGGCGTGACGGCGCGATGGCCACCGACGAAGCGACCGTCACGACGTGGTGGATTCGCCGCGGCGACATCCTGACGTGGGTGAACATCATCCACGACCCGACGTACCTCGCCGAGCCGCTGATTCGCAGCTCGGAGTACCGGCTGACGGTCAACTCGCTGGTGCCGCCGCACCCGTGCACGTCGGTGTACGAGGGGCTCGAGAAAGGCAAAGTCCCGCACTTCCAGCCCGGCGAGAACCCGTTCCTGAAGGACATCCGCGCGCGGTACGGCGTCGCCGACGGCAGGCCCACCGGCGGCGTCGAGACGATCTACCCCGAGTACGAGCAGACGCTCAAGGACAGCACGTGGACGGCCGGCGATCGCAGCGCGAACATCGGCCGCTAATTCAGGTTTGAGGTTGGGATGAGACTGACTCGCGCTCCGTTCGTGCTCGTTCTCGTCGTCGTGGCCGCGCTGTCCTTGCAGACGTCCCCGCGCGCCCAGCAGCCGGCGCCGGCGAACCCTGGAAACCCTGGAAACAACGACGTGCGGATCCTGCCGATCAAGGGCAACATCTGGCTGCTCACGGCCGGCGGCAGCAACGTCGTGGCGTCGATCGGCAAGGACGGCATCATGCTCGTCGACACGGCCGGCGCCGCGATGACCGAGAAGCTGCTTGCGGCCGTCCAGAACCTGTCGCGGCAGGTGACCGCGATGCGGATGCCCCAGAAGTCGTGCGTCGGCCTCGTGGAAGGCTGTTCGTGGTGGAACAGCTCGACGTTCCTCCCGACGACATCAGGCCCGCCGGCGCCCAAGCCGATTGTCGGCATCGTCAACACGAGCTTCGACTCCGAGCACATGGGCGGCAACGCGGTGCTCGCGGCCGCGGGACGCAGCCACATCGGCCTCGCGGCGCAGGACGCCTGGATCATGGCGCACGAGAAGGCAACGTCGCACCTGCCGAAGGGATCGTCGGTCCCGTCGGCGGCGATGCCGAGCGAAGCCTACGAGGGCTCGAGCTTCAAGCTGAACTTCTTCAACGGCGAAGGCGTGGTGCTGTGGCACATGCCGGCCGCGCACACCGACGGCGACACGATCGTCCAGTTCCGCGAGTCCGAAGTGCTCGCGGTCGGCGACATCATCAACATGAACGGCTATCCCGTCATCGACATCGACAAGGGCGGCACGATCCAGGGCGTGGTGAGCGCGCTGAACTGGATCCTCGAGATGGCCGTGGTCGAGCACATGATGGAAGGCGGCACGATCATCGTGCCGGGCCACGGGCGCCTCATCGATTCGGCCGACGCCGCCTACTACCGCGACATGGTGACGATCATGCGCGACCGCGTGCGCGCCGCCGTGAAGAAGGGCATGACGCTGCCGCAGATCAAGGCGGCGAAGCTCACCAGGGACTACGACGGCCGATTCGGGCGGAGCACGTCGTACACGCCGGACATGTTCATCGAGGCGATCTTCCGCAGCCTCGATGCCAAATCGTAACGAGGATTCCGCTGTGCGCCGACTCGCCATTGCCGTCACGCTCGCCGTCGCTTCGCTCGGTCTTCAGCTGCTCGCGCAGGGACGCGGCCAGGCCCCGCCGGCACAGCCGCCGCCCGTCGCCCGCGTGGCCGCGCCGTACGACATCACCGGTTACTGGGTCTCCCTCGTCACCGACGACTGGCGCTACCGGATGCTGACGCCGCCCAAGGGCAACGTCGACTACCTGCCGGTCACCGCCGAGGCGCGCCGCGTCGCCGGCCTGTGGGACCCGGCGAAGGACGTCGCCGCCGGCGAGCAATGCAAGGTATACGGCGCGGGCGGCATCATGCGCCTCCCGGTCCGGCTGCACGTCACGTGGGACGACGACCACACGCTCAAGATGGACATCGACGCCGGCACGCAGACCCGCCGGTTCTTTTTCGAGAGCACGCCGAATCTCGCGGCCGCTCATCCGCCGGCCGCCGAGCCGACGTGGCAGGGGTATTCCGTCGCCCGGTGGGATTTTCCTGGGGCGGGCAGGGGCCCGGCCCCGGCCCGGGGCGGCGCGCCGCGCGTCGGCCAGCTGCGCGTCGTCACCAATCACCTGCGCCCCGGATACGTCCGCCGGAACGGCGTGCCGTACGGCCCGAACACGACGCTCACCGAGTACTTCGTCCACCTCGTGGACAGGGGCGGGCAGGAATACCTGGCCGTGACGACGATGCTCGACGATCCGACGTACTTTCAGCCCGCGTACATCAAGACGTACGAGTTCAAGAAACAACGGGACGCGACCGGGTGGAACCCAAGGGCGTGCGGGGCGAAGTGAGAGCGGGTTTACGTAATCAGGAGTAGTGCGGGGCTTCAGCCCCGCCGTG
>Ga0070665_100008276_pt1 | contig 10516 bp, 8 predicted proteins | sample KBSS13metaG_FD_65862 | JGI IMG/M metagenome (GOLD analysis project Ga0070665, IMG submission 65862) | Switchgrass rhizosphere microbial communities from Kellogg Biological Station, Michigan, USA - KBS S1-3 metaG | ecosystem: Host-associated > Plants > Roots > Rhizosphere > Soil ...
CGGGCAATTGGTGCCGCTGTCGGCGTTCTCGACGGTCAAGCGCACCGTCGGCCCGACGGCAGTCAACCACCAGGGCCAGCTGCAGGCCGTCACGGTGTCGTTCAACCTGGCGCCCGGCGTGCCGCTGGGTGACGCCACCAACAAGATCGACAACTTCGTCGCCGACATGAAGATGCCGCCCTCGATCATCACCAGCTACGGCGGCGATGCGGCGGTGTTCCAAAGCTCGCAGGGCAGTCAGGCGGCGCTGCTGATCATCGCCATCCTGGTGATCTACGTGCTGCTGGGCGTGCTGTACGAAAGCTACATCCACCCGTTGACCATCCTGGCCGGGTTGCCCTCGGCGGCGGTGGGCGCGCTGCTGTCGCTCAAGCTGTTCGGCTTCGACCTGACGCTGATCGCGACCATCGGCATCCTGCTGTTGATCGGCATCGTCAAGAAGAACGCCATCATGCTGATCGACTTCGCGCTCGACGCGCAGCGCACCGAAGGCATGGCGCCGAAGGACGCGATCCGCGAGGCCTGCCGCCTGCGTTTTCGCCCGATCCTGATGACCACGCTGGCGGCCATGATGGGCGCGCTTCCGATCGCGCTGGGCCTGGGTGCCGGTGCCGAGCTGCGTCAGCCGCTGGGCGTGGCGGTGGTCGGCGGGTTGATTTTTTCGCAGGTGATCACGCTGTACATCACGCCGGCCATTTACCTGGCGCTGGATCGCTACAGCGGCACCGGGCCGTTGAATGAACTGCCGACGGAAACGGCACCGGCAGCAGGGCATTCGGTCGCAGCCTGATTTCACGCCGGCACGACGAGGAAACCACCGATGACCGCTTCGCCTGCCGCCAGTTCGACCTTTCTGGCCACCGAGGCCGAGGGCTACGAGCGCGTGATGGGCCGCTGGAGCCGCCAGCTCGCGCAGCCCTTTATCGATTTCACCGGCAGTGCCGAGGGCGAGCGCGTGCTCGATGTCGGTTGCGGCACTGGCCACCTGGCCTTTGCACTGGCCGCGCGCACCACGAGTGGCCAGGTGCATGGCGTCGACCTGGCGGCGCCCTACATCGCAGAGGCGCAAGCCAACAACGCCCAGCCGCAGCGCATCGCCTTCGACATGGCGGACGCCTGCGCGCTGCCCTTTGCCGACGCCGGCTTCGATCGCGTGCTGTCGCTGCTGGTGCTGCACTTCGTGCCGCAGGGCGCGCAGGCCATCGCCGAGATGCGGCGTGTCTGCAAGCCCGGCGGCACCGTCGCCGCGGCGGTGTGGGACGCGCGTGGCGGCTTCGTCTCCAACCGCATCTTCTTCGACACCGCCGCCGCGCTCGACCCGGCCGCCAATGCCGCCCGCGCCCGCAACTACACGCGCCCGATGACGCGGCCGGGCGAACTGGCGCAGGCCTGGCGCGCGGCGGGCTTCGACGACGTCACGGAAACGACGCTGGCCATTCGCATGACCTTCGCCTCCTTCGCCGACTACTGGGCGCCCTACGAGGGCCAGGAAGGCCCGGCGGCACAGTACGTCGGCACGCTCGACGCAGCCGCCCGCGTGCGGCTGCGTAGCGCGGTGGAGGCGGCTTACCTGGATGGGGAAGACGACGGGCCGCGGTCGTACGCGGCCCTCGCCTGGGCGGTGAAGGGCCGGGTGCCGGGTTAGCGGCAAGTGCGCACGATCGGCGAGCCGGGTTGATCAGAATGCCGCCATGAACATCACCCTCCGCCAGCTGCGCTACTTCGTCGAGATCGCGCAGAGCCGCAGCTTCTCGCGCGCGGCCGAGCACTTGGCAGTGGCGCAGCCGGCGTTGAGCCAGAACATCGGCGCGTTGGAAGAGGACTTGAGCGTCCGGCTGTTCGTGCGCCACGCCAAGGGCGTGGAGCTTTCAGCCGCCGGCCAGCGCCTGTTCGCACAGGCGGTCGACCTGCTGGGCCGGGTCGACGCGCTGAAAGCGCAGGTCGCCGGTGGCGACGGGGAAGCTTCGCGCCCGGCGGGACCGGTGCGCCTGGCGCCGCTGCTGCGCGCGGTGGCCGAGCAACACCCCGGCATCGCGCTGACGGTGGGTGAAGGCATGTCGGCCGAGGTGCGCATGCAGGTCGAATCGGGCCACGCGCACCTGGCGCTGATGCCCAGTCCGTCGGAACTGTCGGGCATGGAATCGCTTCCCTTGTTCGAAGAGCGGTTCATGCTGTTCGGCGCCTTCGCAGCGATGCGGCGCAAGCCCAAGCAGATGCGTTTTGCCGATGTGGTCAGGTTGCCCCTTGCGGCGCCCGACCGCGCGCACGACCTGCGCAAGGTCGTGGAGCGCGCGGCCAGCGCGGCCAATCTGCGGCTCGACGTGCGCCACGAGCTGAACAGCGCACCGATGCTGGTCGCCATCGTGAAGGAAGGACTGGCCTTTTCGATCATGCCGCCCAGTGCCTGCGCCGAGGCGTTGGCTGCGAAATCGATTGCGTCGCGCGCGGTGGTCGAACCGGAACTGAGCCGCGTGCAGGCCATCGTCTGGCCGCGCGACCGGGCGCTCACGCCGGCCGCGGCGGCGATCCGCGACACGCTGGTCGAGGTGGCGGCCGAGCTCTTGCGGCAGGGAACCTTGCAGGGCCGCCTGCTCGCGCCGAGCCATCAAAAAAAATGACAACCCGCTAGCCGCAGACGGTATTGGATTTGCCCCACTGGCGCGGTCACAGTCTTGTCTCCCTACGCAAGGAGACAAGACAAACATGGCCGCCAAGAACGTCGTCGTCATCATGTCCGACGAGCACGACCCGCGCATCATGGGCTGCTCGGGCCACCCCTTCATCCAGACGCCGCACCTCGATGCGCTGGCCGCACGCGGCATGCGCTTTTCCAACGCCTACACGCCCAGCCCGATCTGCGTGCCGGCGCGCGCCGCCTTCGCCACCGGCCGCCGCGTGCACGAGATCCGCCTGTGGGACAACGCGATGCCTTACACCGGCGCGCAGCGCGGCTGGGGCCACGTGCTGCAAGAGCACGGCGTACGGGTCGAAAGCATCGGCAAGCTGCACTACCGCAGCGAGGAAGACCCGGCCGGCTTCGATGCGGAGCACCTGCCGATGCACGTGGTCGGCGGCCATGGCATGGTGTGGGCTTCGATCCGGGCGCCGTACCGCCCGCGTCCCGACGGCCCGCGCATGCTGGGCGACAAGATCGGCCCCGGCGAATCCTCGTACACGCAGTACGACCGCGCCGTCACCGCGCGCGCCGTGCAGTGGCTGCACGATGCGGCGGCACGCCAGGCGCCCGAAGGCTTCGTGCTCTACATCGGCCTGGTGGCGCCGCACTTTCCGCTGATCGTGCCGCAAGAGTTCTACGACCTGTACCCGCCGGACAGCCTGCCTGAGGCCAAGCTGAACCCCGCCACCGGCTATCAGCGCCACCCGTGGGTGCAGGAGTACTGCGACTTCATGGCCTCGGAAGAGCGCTTCGTCGACGCCGACGAGCGACGGCGCGCCTTCGCCGCCTACTACGGCCTGTGCAGCTGGCTCGACCACAACGTCGGACAGATCACCGGCGCGCTGCAGGCCAGCGGGCTCGACCAGTCGACCCAAGTGATCTACACCTCCGACCACGGCGACAACCTCGGCGCGCGCGGCGTGTGGGGCAAGTCGACGCTGTACGAAGAGAGCGTGAAGGTGCCCATGCTGCTGGCTGGCCCGGGCGTGCCGGCGGGCGCGGTGTGCGAGACGCCGGTCGACCTGATCGATTTGTTCCCGACCATCCTGCAGGGCGCCGGCATCGACCCGGCGCCGCAGATGGATGGGCGACCCGGCCGCTCGCTGTTCGGCCTGGCGCAGGCGCCGGCCGAACCCGAGCGCCCGATCCTGAGCGAGTACCACGCCGCCGGCAGCAACGCCGCTGGCTTCATGCTGCGCAAGGGCTGCTGGAAGTACCACCACTACGTCGGCTTTCGGCCCGAGTTGTTCGATCTGCAAAACGACCCGGAGGAGTTGAACGACCTGGCCGGCGATCCGGCGCATGCCCAGGTGCTGGCGAGCATGCACGGCGAACTGCTCGCCATCTGCGACCCCGAGGCGGTGGATCGCCAGGCCAAGGCCGACCAGGCCGCGCTGATCGAGTCGCACGGCGGTCCGGACAAGGCGCACGGGCTCGGTTCCTCCACCTCGACACCGGCGCCGGCCGACGCCACGCGGAGCGGGGCATGAACGCGGCCATCACCGGCGCGGATATCGACGAGCGCTTTCTGCTGGACTGGAGCGGCCTCGTCGTCGGACGCCCGTCCGAGCTGCACCGCCCCACCAGCACCGCCGAAGTCGCCGCGCTGGTGTGCCGCTGCCATGCGCAGGGCCGCCGCATCACCGTGCAGGGCGGCCTGACCGGCGTCGCCGGCGGCGCGGTGCCGTCCGAGGGCGACGTGGTCATCAACCTCGAGCGCATGAACCGCATCGAGGAGATCGACACGCTCGAAGGTGTGATGCAGGTGCAGGCCGGCGCCACGCTGCAGCAGGTGCAGGAGGCGGCCGCCGCGCAGGGCTGGCTGTTCGCGGTCGACCTGGGCGCGCGCGGCAGTTGCCAGGTGGGCGGCAACGCTGCCACCAATGCCGGCGGCAACCGCGTGATCCGTTACGGCACGATGCGCGACTCGGTGCTCGGCGTGGAGGCGGTGCTGTCCGACGGCACCGTCATCAAGTCGCTCACCCGGCTGGTGAAGAACAGCACCGGGCTCGACCCGCGCTTCCTGTTTATCGGCAGCGAAGGTACGCTGGGCATCATCACGCGCCTGACGCTGCGGCTGCATCCACCGATGGGCGAGCTGTCCGCGGCGTGGGTCGCAGCAGATCGCTTCGAAGCACTGCCCAAACTGCTGCGCGCGCTCAAGCGTCGGCTGGGGCCGGCGCTGTGCGCTTTCGAATTCATGTCGGACCACTTCGTCGAGATGGCCTGCAAGCTGACGCAGCAGGCCGCGCCGCTCGGCACCGATGCGCCATGGCATGTGCTGATCGAAGCCGCCGGCAGTGGCGGCCAATCGATGGAAGAGCCGCTGCAGGCCGCGCTGGCCGATGCGCTGGAGGCCGGCGAGATCTCGGACTGCGCCTTCGCTGCCACGATCGCGCACCGCGAGGCCTTCTGGCGCGTGCGCGAGGCGATCCCGGAAGTGCTGTCTCACCTGAAGCCCGTCGCCACGCTCGATATCGGCCTGCCCTGGGCGCGCACGGCCGACTACCTGCGCGAGCTCGATGCCGCGCTGCGCGAGCGCTTGCCGCAGGCGAAACATCTGTTCCTGGGCCACCTGGGCGACAACAACCTGCACCTGATCAGCGGGCCGGTGGACGACGAAGGTCATCACCTCGTCGACGAGATTGCCTATGGCCTGCTGCGCGGCCGCGGGGGCACCGTGAGCGCCGAGCACGGCGTCGGGCGATTGAAGAAGGACTACCTGGCCGTCACACGCTCGCCCGAAGAGTTGATGCTGATGCGGCGCCTGAAGCAGGCGCTGGACCCGGCGGGCACGCTGAACGCCGGCCGCATTCTTGATTGAACGAAACACACGAGCACCCGGAGACACACGATGCAGAGCAACAGAAGAACTTTCCTCGGTGCGCTCAGCGCATCGATCCTTGCGCCCGGCGCCTTCGCGCAAGGTGGCGGCTACCCCAACGCGCCGATCAGGATGATCGTCCCCTATGCCGCCGGTGGCGGCATCGACGCGGTGGCACGCCTTTTGGCGCAGGGCATGGCCGAGGAGCTCAAGCAGAGCTTCGTGGTCGACAACCGCGCCGGCGCCGGTGGCATGGTCGGCGCCGAGGCCGCGGCCAAGGCCGCGCCCGATGGCTACACCATCCTCCTGCCAGGCAACCCCGAACTGACCATCACGCCCACGCTGGTCGGCAAGGCGGCTTACGCACCGCTTACCGACTTCACGCCGGTGGTGTTGGTTTCGCAATCGCCCAACGTGCTGGTCGCCAGCGCCGCGCTCGGCGCCAGGACGATGAAGGCCGCGCTCGAAGCGGCGAAGAAGCACCCTGGCGGCCTGTCGATCGGCACGCCCGGCAACGGCTCGCCGCAGCACATCGCCGTCGAATTGCTGCGCGCGCAGACCGGACTGGACATCGTGCACGTGCCCTACAAGGGCGCCGCGCCCGCCACCGTCGCGGCGCTCGGCGGCGAGATCGCCTTTGCGCTGGTCGGCGCGCCTCCGCTGCTGCCACACCTGAACAGCGGCAAGCTGGTTCCGCTGGCCGTGACGCAGCCGAAACGATCCGCACTGCTGCCCGAGGTGCCCACCTTCGGCGAAGCGATGGGCGTGATGCGCACCGAGGATTTTGTTGCCTGGTATGGGGTGCTGGTGCCGGCAAAGACGCCGGCCGAGGTAACGCAGAAGCTCGAGAAGGCGGCCTTCGCCGTGCTTGCGCGCACCGAAACGCGCGCGCGGCTCACCGCGCTGGGCACAGACCCGGTTGCGATGCCGCATGCGCCCTTTGCCGAGCGCATGCGGGCGGAGTCGAAGCAGTACGCCGACATCATCAAGAAGTTCGCCATCAAGGCGAGCTGATCGCGCGCCGGACGACCGCTGGCTACCGGTAGAACGCCTCGACCTTGCCCTTGAGCTTGATCAAGAGCGGCTTGCCCTTGCGATCCAGCGTCTTGCCGGCGGGCACCTTGACCCAGCCTTCGCTGATGCAGTATTCCTCGACATCGAGCCGCTCCTTGCCGTTGAAGCGGATGCCGATGTCGTGCTCGAACACGGCGGCGACATGGTGGGGGCTGCGCGGATCGACCGACAGGTGATCGGGAAGCTCGGGACGTTCGGGCAGTGGCGGGGGTGTGATGTCTTCGGTCATGGCGCGGTCTCGGGTTGGACGCGGATCATAGGACCGCGCTCAGCGCGCCGAGCAGACGTTGACCACCACCTTGCACGGCTCGGCCGGCAGATGGGCGTTGCATTGACCGATCGCACTGTCACTCGCTGCGGCCGGCGTGGCGGCGCTGGCGGCGCCCCATTCGCCATAGTTGCCGGTTGCCAGCGCGCCGCAGGCCCGATCGAAGGCAACCCGCACCACACAGCGCGATCGGCCCGCCGCCTTGTCGCATTGCGCCAGCGCCGACAGTTCGGCGGCGGCGCGGGTGGGCAGGTCGTAGGCATAGCCGTGCCAGCCCTGGATGGATGCGATGGCACCCCAATTCGGCGCCGGGGCGGCGTCGGCGCGGACTTGACACACGGCACGGCCCATTACGCCGCAGCACATCAGCAGCAGCGCCAGTGCGCGATACCAACTTGACCAAGTTATGGCGGCCCCTCGATGGAAATTGACATCCGCGCTCATAGCACGCAATCGAGCAGAGCTCATTCGTTCAATGGATGCGCGCAGATCGCAGGAAGTCTAGTGTCCGTCCTTGTGATCCACCACCCGCCACTCAGTAGGAGCCAACCCACGATCGGGATGGTTCGTCTTTGCGGGTTGCAGTCCTGTGTGCGTCGCGCACCTTTCGGGTGCTCGCCGGTCATCAGGGCCGGTCTCCGGTACTTTGGGTACGCGTCGAAGGCACCGGCACGTCTGCGATGCGGATGCCCCCACCTGATGAATGCCACCAACGGTCTTGCCGCCCTCGAACTCGGCATAGAGAATTCGACCCATAAGAATATGGGGAACCATAAACGCTTCGAAATCGAACTCAGGCGTGTCGTGCGTGCCATTCTGGTCGTCGACGTCGTTGAATCGGTGCGCCTCATGCAAGAGGACGAGGCGGGTGCCGTTCGGAGCTGGCGGGCCTATGCAGACGAAGTCGCCGAACGGATCGTCCCCGCGCACGGCGGCCGTCTCGTCAAGAGCCTGGGGGATGGGTTGATGATCGAGTTTCCTGCCGCGCCTGCAGCAGTGCAGGCGGCTCTGGCGCTTCAGCGCCTTGGCGCAGACTTGAACGACGGTGTCCCGGAGGCTCACAAGATGCGGCTGCGTATCGGTGTGCATGTGAGCCCTTTGGTCGTCGATGAGCGCGATGTTTATGGACACGGCGTCAATCTTGCCGCCCGACTGGCAACGTTGGCGGGGCCGGATGAAATCGTCGTGTCGGCCGACGTCCGCGACCAGTTAACTCCGCAGCTTGACGCGGACATTGAAGACTTGGGCGAGTGCTACCTCAAGCATCTGCAGCAGCCGGTGCGCGCCTTCAGGGTCGGCGCCCCGGGGGATCGGCCGTTGCTCGTACCAGGCGCGCTCACCGATCTGAAGGCGACGGTCGCCGTAATTCCGTTTCTGACCCATGGCGTGGCCGCCGAGTACGACGTGCTTGGACAGGCATTGGCCGACGACGTGATCGCGGCACTGTCGCGTTCGTCTGAAATCAATGTCGTGTCGCGCTTGTCGACCACCGCCTTCCGAGGTCGCGATGCCACGCTCGACACCATTGCCGATCATTTGAAAGCCGACTACGTGATCTCTGGATCGCTGGCCGTCAGCGGCGGTCGAGTGATCTTGAAAGCCGAACTTGCACAAACGCGATCGCGTCAGGTTGTCTGGTCCAAGACGCTCAGGGGCGCCGTCCAGGGCATCATCCTGGGCCGCGACGGCATTGCGGAAAGGCTCGTGAGTGAAACCTGTACGGCGATGATGCTGCACGAACTGCGGTATGCCGTCGGTAGCGCGTTGCCCACACTCGAGAGTCGCACATTGCTCTTGGCTGCCATCACATTGATGCACCGCATCTCGCCCTTGGCCTCGCAACAAGCGCAATTGATGCTGCAGGCTCTGATCGAGCGTTCACCGCGTTTGGCGGTTCCCTACGCGTGGCTAGCCAAATGGCACGTGCTGCAGGTCACACAGGGCTGGTCGGACAACCCTGCGGCGGACGGCAAACAGGCTCTTGAAAACACGCGGCGCGCTCTCGATCGGGATGCGACGCTGTCGCTGGCGATGACTGTCGAGGGGCAGGTCAATACCTATATTCTGAAGAATCTCGAAGTCGCAGAAAACTGCTACGAATCTTCCCTGCGCGAGAACCCGAACGACGCCCTGGCCTGGCTGCTCAAGGGCACGTTGCACGCATTTCGGGACGAGGGCAAAGAGGCTGTGCGTCATACCCGGCAGGCGCTCAGGCTCTCTCCACTCGACCCGTTGAAGTACTACTTCGATTCGCTTGCCGCAACGGCCGCGCTCGCCGCCGGGCAGTACCCCCGAGCTCTGAATTTGGCGCAAGCGTCGCTGCGTCTGAATCGAGCGCATGCATCGACCTTGCGCGTGCTGATAACCGCACTCTGGAAACTCGGTCGCGAAGAGGAGGCACGTAAGCAGGCGCGCGATCTCCTGAAGATCGATCCGGGTTTCAAGGTGTCTACCTACCTGGAAAGGTCGCCGGCCGCGCCATTCCAGCTGGCCAGGACCGTCGCCTCCGCCCTGCAAAGCGCTGGCATTCCAAAGTGATACGTCGGGAGCAATCGAAATGAGTTATCTCGAAGGTGCGGAAGGTGCGGAAGGTGCGGAAGGTGCCGAAGGGGCAGAAGGTGCGGAAGGGGCCGAGGGCGCCGAAGGTGCGGGTCGCTCGGGTCGAACGCCGGCCTTGGCCCTGGTCGCTCATCGGGACGGGATCGCGGGGAGCTGGCGCTACCAGACGCCTACGCCTTGGGTCAGCGGCGAAATTACACAGTCATATACGGGACCGCTCGAGCGCTTGGATCCGCGGATTCGTCGCTTCCTGTTTGAATCCGAACTGTTGTCGTCGCTCGCCTTCGGTACCGATGCGCCTGCGGGCGGGGCAGCAGCCGGCGTTTCCCCTGAAGCGACTATCTACAGCTTCAAGGAGACGACCCCCACCACGGGCGGGAATGCGCCAAATGGCGTGTGGAGCAAGCTGGTTTCCATGGTGCGTCCCCCGGAATCCAAAATCCCTGAACAGTTGGCATTGATCAACGGCTACGCTGATCTCCGCGTCGATCGTGCGCGTGAAATCGTCGCCCAAATGGCGCCGCAGTTCGCTTTTTGGAGTTCCGTCGTGCCGCTGTGCCCGGCGCGCCACAAGCGAACGCTGGAGATGTTGGGTCTGGTGTTGCGCCTGGCCAAGTACGCCGAGATGAATTTCAAGAATGCGATGTGCGTGCGGCGGCCGAACGAATACTCACCACAAGTTCAGCCCATCCTGCAGACGCCGATTCATGGCTCGCTGCCCAGCGGCCATTCGACCGAAGCCCATGCGGTGGCGTGCGTTCTGTACGAGTTGGTTCGCGATCGGACCCGCGCCCTCGCGGAAACGCAACAGTTGCGCGAGCAACTGATGCGGCAGGCGGCGCGCATCGCCATCAACCGAACGGTGGCGGGGCTGCACTATCCGGTCGACAGCATGGCAGGGCAACTGCTCGGGCTAACCATCGGAAACTACTTTGTGTCACGCGCCGGCCATGAGGCTCCGAGTGCGGACGAGCCCTCCCCTCCGTCCGACCAGGTGGGTGCCTGGAGGTTCGCCGGGGCTTCATACCCATCTGGGCAAGACTTCACCGGCCGCGAGATTTACAACGTCGTGACGGCCGATATGCAAAGCGCGGGGAATTGGGCGGTGCCTATC
>Ga0070665_100008277_pt1 | contig 10516 bp, 8 predicted proteins | sample KBSS13metaG_FD_65862 | JGI IMG/M metagenome (GOLD analysis project Ga0070665, IMG submission 65862) | Switchgrass rhizosphere microbial communities from Kellogg Biological Station, Michigan, USA - KBS S1-3 metaG | ecosystem: Host-associated > Plants > Roots > Rhizosphere > Soil ...
CTGATCGATCGTGACCATGCCGAGCGTGGCATCGAGCACGAACGTCACCTTGTCTCCGAGGAACGAAGAGTGGTCGCTCATCGCGATCACGTCGCGGGATAGCGTGCGAAAGCGGGTGCGCGCTTCCTGGGTCATTGTGATGGACGAGGACTGCTGCACGAACGCGAGCAGTCGATTCAGGCTCACGAGACTCTCTCGCGCCTTCGACACGAGCTCACCTGCTTGCCCCACTCGGTTCAGGATCTCGCGGAAATCCAGGCTGCGCTCGGTGCGACGACGCGCGGAGGCAAACGTTTCGGCGGAGGTCGCATCGAGATCCGCGGCGACCCGCTCGATGACGTCGGCGATCCGGTTGATGATGGACTCGAGCAGTCCGCCCAGCAGCAGCGTGGGCGATCCGCAGGTCGCCGGGTGCGTTTCCGCGTACGCGATGAAGCGCCGGAACGGCAGCGGGTCGGTGTACCGATTGGTGACGAAGTGCGAGCCGGTGATGATGAACGTGACCTGCGTGCTCTGGGGCAGGTCCGTGTCCAGCTTGGTGACGATGGTGGCGGTCATGTACACGCCACCGTTCTCTTCGTAGAGCCGGTTCGACGACTCGATCTCGCTCATTTCCTCGCGAGTGGGCACGTCGATGCCCAGCACCTTCTCGACGGCGCGTTCTTCTTCAGGGGTCGGTTCGAGCAGGTCGAACCAGATGGCGTCGTTGGGCAGGGCGGTGCCGGGTTCCCACGGCACCCGCACCAGCCCCTGTGCCTGCGGGACGAATACGCTCAGCACTCGAAGCGGCCCGTGCGGCGAGTTGCGCCGTGCATGGCCACCTGCCCCGCGTCAGCGGCGCTGCTTCTCGCTCGCGGCGAGATCGTTGATGAGCTGGAGCAACTGGCCCGGGCCGCCGGCCATGCCGGGATCGGTGGTGAACTTGCCATTGATGATGATGAGCGGCACGCCCTGGACCTTGTAGCGCTCGGTGAGCTGCTCGGCGCGCTGCAGGCCGGTGCTCACGGTGAACGAGTCCCAGGCCTTGTTGAAGTCCTCGGCGCTCACGCCGTTGGCCTTCAGGAAGTCGAGCTGCATCTTGCGGGTGACCTGCTCGTCATTCGCCACGAGCATGTTGCCCTGACCGTGGATGGCCTCGAACACCTTCGCGTCGAGGTCGGTGCGATTGAGGGCGCGCAGGATGTAGAACAGCTTCGCGTGGGCGCGATGCACCGGGCCCCACATCACGGGCACGCGAACGAACTCGATGTATTCCGGCTTGTTCTTGAGCCAGCTCTGGATGAACGGCTCGAGCGCGTTGCAGTGGGGGCAGGCGTACCAGAACTCTTCCACCACTTCGATCTTGCCCGGCGCCACGTTGGTCGGCTGCGCGGGAACGAGCGGCGTGTAGTTGGTGCCTGCTTTCCATTTGCCGGCGGGCAGCTGCTGATCCGCAGGCAAGGCCGCGAGGCGTTCGAGGCCCGCATCGCCGCGCTCTTCGGGCGCTGCGTCGCTGGTGGTTTCCTGCGAAGCGGTGGCCTGTTCCGACTCACTCGTCTGCGGCGAGGCCTGCTGCGCTGACTGCGCAGGCTTGGCGGGTGCAGTCGCTTCCTTCGCCGGCGCGGTGGTTGCCGCGGGCGGTGTGGAATTGCGCCCGCAGGCGGTGATGCTGATCAGGCTGAGAGCAAGCGCAACCGACAGTCGAAACATCGTGGCCTCGTATTCCTGCTACCGATGGGTATCAGCGCATTCCCTGTACATAGGAAGCCACATTGCGGATGTCTTCCGCCGTGAGCCGCTTCGCGATCGTCGCCATGATGACGGCGTTCGGCGTGGCCGGCTTCTGCGCGGTGGCGCCAGGGTAGCGCGTGTCTTTGGCGTAATCGTTCAGCTGCTTGACCGTGTAGACGGCGTGCTGGGCGCGCAGCGCCGGATAGGCGGCAGCGAGATTGCCGCGGCCGAGCGGGCCATGGCAGGCCGCGCAAGCCGGAATGTTTCGCGCCGGATCGCCCTTGCGATACAGCTTTTCACCGGCCTTCCAGTACGACGGATCGGCTTCGAGGCCAGTCGGCGTCTGGGTGGCGAAGTACACGGCGAGGTCCTTGTAGTCCCCTTCCGGAACGGTATCGAGGATCGGCTTCATCACCGGGTTCACGCGCACATTGTCCTTGAACAAGTGCAGCTGCTCGGCGATGTAGGCGGGGCTCTGGCCCGCGAGATTCGGCCACTCGGGATTCACACTGCTGCCTGTCGGGCCGTGGCAGGCGCCGCAGACCGCAGCCTTGGTCGCTCCCACATCCGCCTTGCCGCCGTCGTAGAGGGCAACCGGCTTGTCGGCCGCGAAGGCCTGGGCCGCCGTGAGGAGAGCAGTGAACACAATCGAACCGACCGAGGCGACTTTCATCGTCTTCCGCATGTTTGGCGTCTTTCCGCTTACAGGACCTGTGCGAAGGGCGGCGAATTGTACACTACGGAAAATATTGAGCCGCGCAGGTCTAGTGCCCTTTCGTGAGCGTCTTCCCTAACGTCCAATTCATCCTCTCCGCCGCCCAGCCGGCCCAGTTTCCCGCCGACCGCGGGGCGGAGATCGCTTTCGCCGGGCGCTCCAATGCCGGCAAGTCGAGCGCCATCAACGCCATCCTGCAGCGGCATGGCCTCGCCCGCGTCAGCCGCACGCCGGGGCGCACGCGCCTGCTGAACTTCTTCGAAGTCGGGCCGGATCGGCGCATCGTCGACCTGCCCGGCTACGGTTTCGCGGCCGCGCCCGAGGCGGAGCGCCGCACCTGGGGGCCGATGATCGCGGCTCTGCGCGCGCGCCAATCCCTGTCCGGGCTGGTGCTGATCGTGGATTCGCGGCGCGGCGTCGCCCCCGAAGACGAGAACCTCATCGCCTGGGCGCGGGAAGACAACGCCCCGATGCGGGTTCACGTGCTGCTGTCGAAGTCCGACAAGCTCACGCGGAACGAGGGGAACAAGGCGTTGAAGGAAGCGCGGGCGGCGCTCGGCGAGACCGTGTCGGCCCAGCTTTTTTCGGCGCAGGACAAGGTCGGGATCGATGAGGCGCAGCGGCTGCTGAAAGCCTGGCTGGAATAAAAAACCCCGACGATCTCGACGAGATCGTCGGGGCAGACTAACCCGGCACAGGTCTCATGAACCGGGTTGACCCGCTCAGGGAGGGAAGCGGGGAGTGCCGAAGCACTCGAAAAATTAGACGGGTGACCTCTGAAGTAGTTCCGGAAAATTTTCGAAGAAATAATCCCGACACATCAGTGGCTTGAGCGTCACACCGTTGCGTCTGCACTACAGAAAGGTCCAGAAGGCACTGAGCGAGAGCGCCTCGACTCCGTCGCTGTGGTCGACGTCGAATTTCTCGTATTCCAGGCGGGCGCCGAGGCTTCCCAGTCGAGCCTGCGCGCCCACACCCCAGCCGAACTTCGTGCCTTTGTCATCGAAACGGAACCCAAGCGGGCCATCGGCGCTGGCATTGGATTCCCAGCGCACCAATCCCGCCTTGCCGAACAGGTCGATGGGGCCAATCGGGATGAAACCCACCCCGAAGGCGCCGTACGCCTTGCCATCCGCGCGGAAGTTCTGCCCGCCGACGCTCTTGCTCTCATTGCCGAGGTCGAAGTAGTTGAGCTCGGCCGCGAAGTTATCGATCGGTCGGAAGCCGCCGAGCAGCTTCCAGGACGTGTCGTCCAGCTTGAAATCGTTGAGATTTCCAGAATTGAAGTCTTTCCCGACGTTATCGAGCTTCACCTGGCTCACGCCGGCTCCGAGATAGACGCCGTTGTCGGCCGCCTGCGCGGCGCTGCCGATCAGGGCGAGTGTCAAAGCGGGCAATAGCATTCGCATGAGTCGTCTCCGTGATTGCGTAGGGAATGTGCCGGGCCCGGCTGTGGACTCCAGGCCACACGGCCCGGGAAGTAACAGCCAGAGGCGTGCCTGAGCAGCGACCTGTCAGGCAGGCGCCGTGGCCACTGCGTGAACTCCAGGGGGCCCCGGAGTCAGTGAGCCTCGTCCCAGCTGGACCCGACGCCCACTTCGATCTTGAGCGGCACCTTGAGTTCAGCGGCCGTGTCCATGCGGTCATGGAGGGCCGTGGTCACGCTGGCGATGGCGTCTTCGCGCACCTCGAGCACCAGCTCGTCGTGCACCTGCATGATGATGCGGGCAGGCACATCTTCTCTCTGGCACCAAGCGTCCACCGCGATCATCGCGCGCTTGATGATGTCGGCTGCCGTCCCTTGCATCGGCGCGTTGATGGCGCTGCGCTCGGAGTACTGGCGCATCTGCGTGTTGCCCGAGCGGATATCCGGCAGATACAGTCGCCGCCCGAACACCGTCTCGACGAAGCCGCGCTCGCGCGCGAGCACGCGAGTGGTATCCATGTACCGCTTCACGCCCGGGAAACGCGTGAAGTACGTGTCGACATACTTCTGCGCCGTGCGCCGCTCGATGCCGATCTGGCGTGCGAGCCCGAACGCGGACATGCCGTAAATGAGCCCGAAGTTCACGATCTTCGCAAGGCGTCGCTGATCCGCGTCGACGGCATCGATCTGTACGCCGAACACTTCGGCCGCGGTGGCCTGGTGCACGTCGCGATCTTCAGCGAAGGCGTTCAGCAACGCGGCGTCTTCCGAAAGGTGCGCCATGATGCGCAGCTCGATCTGCGAATAATCCGCGGCCATCAGCACGTATCCCGGCGGCGCGACGAACGCTTTGCGGATGCGGCGGCCTTCGGGGCTGCGGATGGGAATGTTCTGCAGGTTCGGATCCATCGAGGACAGACGGCCCGTCTGCGCCACAGCTTGGTGGTAGGACGTGTGGATGCGTCCCGTGCGCGCGTTGATCTGCTCCGGCAGCTTGTCCGTGTACGTGGATTTCAGCTTCGCGAGCGCGCGATAGTCCAGCACGATGCGCGGTAGCGCATGCGCTGCGGCGAGCTCCTCGAGCACGTCTTCCGCCGTCGAAGGCTGGCCCGTCGGCGTCTTGCGCAACACCGGAATCTGCAGCTTTTCGAACAGGATCTGCTGAAGCTGTTTCGGCGACTCGATGTTGAACTCGAAGCCGGCCTCCTTGTGCGCGGTGGCGAGGAGCTCGGCGAGCTGCTTCGCGATTTCGCCGCTCTGGGTTTTGAGGAGCGCGCGATCGACGAGCACCCCGGCGTGCTCCATGCGCATCAGCACCGGCGCGAGCGGCTGCTCGATCTCTTCATAGAGCTGTTCGAGCGCGGGCACGCTCTGCAGTTGCGGCCACAGCGCCTTGTGAAGGCGCAAGGCTACGTCCGCATCCTCCGCGGAATACTCGGCGGCTTTGTCCACCGACACCTGGTTGAAGGTGATCTGCTTGACGCCTTTTCCGGCGATGTCTTCAAAGCGGATCGTCCGCATGCCGAGGTAACGCTCGGCATTGCCTTCCAGGTCGTGCTTGGTAGCGACGCTGTTCCAGACGTAGGACTCGAGCATCGTGTCGTAACGCACGCCGGCGAGCTTGATGCCGTAGTTGAGCAGCACGTGCGCGTCGTACTTGAGGTGGTGGCCTACCTTGGCGCGCTCCGGATCTTCGAGCAGCGGCTTCAGGGCGGCGAGCACTCTGTCCCGATCGAGCTGCTCGGGCGCGCCGGGATAGTCGTGCTTCAGCGGCACGTACGCGGCGATGCCCGGTTCCGTCGCAAACGACACGCCGACGATTTCCGCCTTCATGTAGTCGAGGCTGTTCGTCTCGGTGTCGAAGGAGAAGAGTGACGCCGTGGAAAGGGATGCGATCCAGCGTTCGAGCTGCGCCCAGTCCGTGACGATTTCGTATTTCTTTTCCGCGTTGACGAGGGCAGCGGGTGGCGGCACGACCGCCATCACTGCGTGCCCGCCGGTCGCAGCGGCATTTGCGGCGCCGGGCGCGCCTGGTGCGGCGTCGGCCCGCGCGGCATCGGCTTCGGCAGAGCCCGGCACGTGCGAGCCCTTGCCGACGCCGCCGCCGCGAGCCGATGTGCCCGAGTCCGCTGCGCCGCTGCCGAAAAGCGATCCCGTTTCGCCCGCTGCCATCGACGGTTGCGCCGCGCCCGACGACCCGGCCGGGTCGAGCTGCCTCAGCAGCGAGCGAAGCTCGTACCGCGTGTACAGCTCGCGCAGCGCTGCGGTGTCCTGCTCCGCGGGTGTGAGCTCCTTCGATTCGGACGGCAGCTCGCAATCGGTGCGAATGGTCGCGAGCTTGCGCGACAGTTCGAGCGTGGTGAGGCCGGCGCGCAGGTTCTCACCGACCTTGCCGGTGATTTCGCTCACGTGCTCGATGAGCCCGTCGAGCGTGCCGTACTGGTTCAGCCATTTCGCCGCGGTTTTCGGCCCGACCTTCTCGATGCCCGGAATGTTGTCGGAGCTGTCGCCCACCAGCGCGAGGTAATCGATGATCTGTTCCGGATAAACATCGAACTTGGCCTTCACGCCGGCGCGATCGAGCACCGAGTTGCTCATCGTGTTGATGAGCGTGATGGCCTCGTTCACCAGCTGCGCCATGTCCTTGTCGCCGGTCGAGATGAGGACCTGCTTGCCCTCTTTCGCCGCGCGCACGGCGAGCGTGCCGATGATGTCGTCCGCCTCGACGCCGGGCACGCGCAGCAGCGGCAGGCCGAGCGCCTTGATGATGGCGAGCAGCGGCTCGACCTGCGCACGCAGGTCATCCGGCATCGGTGGGCGGTGCGCCTTGTATTCGCTGAACAGCTCGTCGCGGAAGGTCTTGCCTTTGGCGTCGAACACGACGGCCATGCACTTCGGGCTGTAGTCCTTCATGAACTTGAGCAGCATGTTCAGCACGCCGAACACGGCGCCCGTCGGCTCACCCCGGGAGTTCGAGAAAGAGGGCAGGGCGTGGAAGGCCCGGTACAGATAGGACGAGCCGTCGACGAGAACGAGATCGGGTGCGCGGCTCATGACCTATGTCGAATGCCTGCAATGGGCGCGGGAGTATAGCGTCAACCCGGCGCGATGAACTGCGCTATACCGGTCCCACAGCCCGACCGCAGAGGAATCCTCCCGATGCAAGAGCCATTTGCCCCCGCAATTGCGGCGAATCGCTTCGGGCTCGGTGCCAGGCCGGGCGACCTCGAGCGCATCGGTGGCCACGCGCCGGACTGGCTCATCGCCCAGCTCAAGGGCGGGGCGCCCGTTCTTACCGACACGAGTCTGCGTTCTTCGCAGGACATTCTCGTTCAGACACTGGATGTCCGGCGCGCGCAGCGTGAAGCCGGAGGCAAGAAGGCGCGGAAGGGCGCGAAGCCTGGCGCAGATGACGTGGCGTCGAACGAGGCGAAAGCCGGCGGCGCGGGCGAGGCTGCATCGGAAGATTCCAGCGCTCGCGCGGCGGTCATTCAGAAGCTCCTCAAGCTGCCGCAGGTCTATCGCCCCATCTACATCGACGAAGCCACCGCGCGCCTGCGTCACGCCGCGTCGACCGATCGTCCGTTCGTCGAGCGCCTCACCCAGTTCTGGACCAATCACTTTGCTGTATCGATCGACAAGATCACCGTGCTCGGGCTCGCGGGCGCGTTCGAACGCGAAGCAATCCGCCCGCATGTGCTGGGCAACTTCACGGACCTCTTGCTCGCCGTCGAACGACACCCGGCGATGCTGCTTTACCTCGACAATTATCTTTCGACAGGACCGAATTCGCGGCTTGCACGCATGGCCACGCGGCGCCAGACCGAACGCAAGGTTGGGATCAACGAAAACCTCGCACGCGAGATCCTCGAGCTGCACACGCTCGGCGTGAACGGTGGCTACACTCAGCAGGACGTGACGACCTTTGCGCAGGTGCTCACCGGCTGGTCGATCGGCGGCAACTTCGGCCGGCTGCGGGACGGCGAGCCCGGCAAATTTACTTTCCGCGAGGCGTTGCATGAACCCGGTGCCAAGACCGTGCTCGGCAAACGCTATTCGGAGGACGGCGAATCCGAGGGCAAAGCGGTGCTGCGTGACGTCGCTGCGAAACCCGCAACCGCGACGTTCATCGCGACCAAGCTGGCGCGCCACTTCATCGCCGATGAGCCGCCGCCTTCGGTGGTCGAGAAGCTCGCGAAGTCTTTTACGAAAAGCCACGGCGACCTGCCCACCGTTTACCGCACCCTCGTCGAGCTGAGCGATTCGTGGGCGCAGCCGTTCGCGAAATTCAAAACGCCAACTGACTACATCGTCTCGTCCTATCGCGCGCTCGACCTTCCCGTCGATACGAGTCGACGGGGACTTGCGTCCTTCGAGCTGCTGGGCCAACGCACGTGGAGTCCCGGCTCCCCCGCAGGCTGGCCCGACCGCGGCGCTGATTGGGACGGTGCATCCGCGCTGATGAAACGCATCGAGTGGGCGGACGCAGTCGGCCAGCGCGTCGGCGCCCACCAGAACGCATTGGATCTCGCGGCGCAAGTGCTGGGCGCGACGCTCAGCGACGACACGCGCAAAGCAATTTCGCGCGCCGCCAGCGGAGCGCAAGCGCTCACGCTTCTACTCACCGCTCCAGAGTTCCTGCGCCGCTAACGCGCGCCGCGCCGCCTGACCGAGAGGCTTTTATGAACCGCCTGAACCGCCGCCAGTTTCTCACCGCCAGCGCCCTCGCCGCCGGCGGCGCGCTCATGACCTCACGCCTCGCCTTCGCGAGCGCCAACACGACTTCCCGTTTCGTCTTCATCATCCTGCGCGGCGCACTCGATGGCCTGACCGCGGTGCCGCCGTACGGTGACGTGGACTACGCGCGCCTGCGCGGCGACATCGCCATCGCTGCGCCGGGCTCCGCGAACGGCGCGATCAAACTCGACAACCTGTTCGGCCTTCACTCGAACCTGCGTTTCCTCGGCGATTCCTATACGGCGCGCGAGCTCGTCGTCTTCCACGCCGTAGCCAGCCCCTATCGCGAACGCTCGCACTTCGACGGCCAGGACGTCCTCGAAAACGGCTTCGTACGCCCCCACGCCTCGCAAAGCGGCTGGCTCAATCGCGCGCTGGCAGCAGCACCATCGAATGGCGCCACTTCGCGCAAAGAACTTGGCGTAGCGCTAGGCCAGAACGTCCCGCTGGTGATGCGCGGCCCAGCATCAGTCGCGTCGTGGTCCCCCTCAAAACTCGCGGCGCTCGACGAAGACACCCTCGACCGCATCACGGACCTCTACGCCCGCGATCCCGTGCTCTCCAAACGCCTCGCCGACGCCCTCGCCGCCAACGCGATCGCCAACGAACCCGCCTCCGATCTCGCCGACAGCGACGATTCCTCGATGACACCGCAAATGGCACCCGCAGCCGACGTTCCGGCCGGCTCATCGCAAGTGCTCGCCAAACGCGAGCAGGGCAAGGCCGCAGCCAGCGCGCGCTACGTCGAAGTGATCCGCGCCACCGCGAACTTCCTGCGCCGTGATGACGGCCCCCAAATCGCCGTCTTCGACGCCACCGGCTGGGACACGCACGCAAACGAAGGCGGCGCCCAAGGCCAACTCGCCGCGCGACTGGGCGCCCTCGACGCAGGCCTGCGCACCCTGAAAGAACAACTCGGCGACACCTGGCAAAACACTGCCGTCCTCATCGCCACCGAATTCGGCCGCACCGCCGCCATCAACGGCACCCGCGGCACCGACCACGGCACGGGTGCCGCGGCCTTTCTAATAGGTGGCGCCGTCCAAGGCGGCCGCGTAATCAGCGACTGGCCGGGGCTATCAGCATCGTCGCTCTACGAAGGCCGCGACCTGAAACCCACCCTCGACACGCGCTCGATAATGAAGGGCGTGCTGGCCGACCACCTCCGCGTGCCCACCGCCGCGCTAGAAAAAGAAGTCTTCCCCGACAGCGCCCGAGCGAAAGCGCTCAGCGGCCTGTTTCGAGCGTAAGCGAGAAAACACCGCCACCCTCGAGGCGATGACTCGAGTGAGGCGCCGCGGACGCAGGCGCCAACCCTCCCCTATTGACCCTGCGCGCATCTTTATGCACAATGCGCGCGTTTTTATGCAACCCCACACATAAGTGCTCACAGACACCCAACAATCCGACCGCCGCGAAACCATCATGCGCATCCTGCGCGATGGCTCCGTGCGCAATCAGCAGGACCTCGTGCGCCTGTTGAAGAAGCAGGGTCATGAAGTGACCCAAAGCTCGGTGAGTCGTGACCTGAGAGACCTGGGTGTGCTGAAGGCTGCAGGCGGCTACGTCCTGCCGTCCGAAGAAACCACGCGTACGAATGGCGACTTCCGCGCCCTCGCGCAATTCTTCCGCGGCTTCAAACCCGCAGGCCCCTGCCTGACGGTCGTCCGCACCACCATCGGCGCCGCCCAAAGCGTCGCCGTCGCGATCGACAAAGCCGAATGGCCCGAGGTAGTCGGTACCATCTCCGGCGACGACACCATTTTCATTGCCACCAACGGCGCCTCCGCGCAGGCCAAGCTCGACGAGCGCCTGCGTTCAATCTTTCGAGTCTAGTTTTCCATCTTTCGAGTCAGGCCCATGCCCAACACAGCTCCGAACACGGGCGCCAAGCCCATCGTCCTCGCTTACTCCGGCGGACTGGATAC
>Ga0070665_100008279_pt1 | contig 10516 bp, 10 predicted proteins | sample KBSS13metaG_FD_65862 | JGI IMG/M metagenome (GOLD analysis project Ga0070665, IMG submission 65862) | Switchgrass rhizosphere microbial communities from Kellogg Biological Station, Michigan, USA - KBS S1-3 metaG | ecosystem: Host-associated > Plants > Roots > Rhizosphere > Soil ...
ATTTCCCTCGAAATTGCGCGCGGCGAATTTGTCGGGGTGATCGGCCCTAACGGGTCCGGTAAGACGACACTGTGCAAAGCCATGCTGGGTCTCATGCCTCCCTTGGAAGGCACGCTACGAATTTTTGATTGCTCTTGCGAGAAGCTGCAATGCCATCACCGCGCAAAGATCGGCTATCTTCCGCAGAAAGGCGTGCTCGATCGAAATTTCCCCATCACGGTGTTGGAAACGGTGATGATGGGACGGTTTGGCGTGCTGGGCTTATTCAAGCGTCCTCATATGCGCGATCGCGCAATCGCTGAAGAGGCGCTGTCGCATGTCGGCATGCTCGATCATCGGCATCATGCCCTCGGGCATTTGTCGGGTGGGCAACAACAGCGTGTCTTCATCGCGCGCGCACTGGCTCAGCAACCGCAAGTCTTGTTGCTCGACGAACCAACGACCGGCATCGACATGGTCACCCAACACAGCATGCTTGATCTCGTCAAACGCTTGCATCACGACCTGGGATTGACGGTCGTCTTGATCACGCACGACATTAATATGATTCGGGCCCACGTAGATCGATTGGTGCTGCTGAAAACACGACTCTACGCCGCCGGTCCGCCGGCGGACGTGCTCAAGCCGGATATTTTACGCGAGGTCTACGGCAAAGAGGTCGTCATCACCGATAACGATCTGGTCATCGTCGAAGATTACCATCATCATTGAACCGTACTGCCTGAAAAGTCGTTGAGTGACCTGCCGATGACGACATTACCTATTGGATAGTATGAGATCTACACCGGGGATATGCTAGAGCTTCTGTCATATGACTTCATGCAACGCTCGCTCGTGGCCGCGGCCCTTGTCGGAGCCTTATGTTCCGTGATCGGTGTCTTTGTCGTGCTCCGGGGACTGGCGTTTGTCGGCGCGGGAACGGCGCATGCGGCCTTCGCCGGCGTGGCCCTGGCCTATTTGGTCGGCTTGCCGCCATTGCCGCTGGCGATTGTGTTCGGATTGGTCACTGTCTGGACCACCGGCCTTATGGAAGAACGGGGGCGGATGAAGCTGGATGTGTCGATTGGTATTCTGTACACCGCCACCATGGCGCTAGCCATTCTCTTTATCGGTCTCATGAAAACATACAACGCGGAAGTGTATGGCTATCTGTTCGGGAGCGTGTTGTCGGTCACGACCGAAGAGTTGCGCATCATTGCCGCACTCAGTTTCCTAGTGCTCGGGACAATCCTGGCGTTTTCCAAGGAGTTCTATTTTGTCGCCTTCGATCAGGAAATGGCCGAAGCCTCCGGGGTTCCGGCCAGGCGCATCTATTACCTCTTACTCACCCTCGTCGCATTGACCATGGTGGTGTCCCTGAAAACCGTCGGGGCAATCCTGGTGTTTGCCATGGTGCTCATCCCAGCCTCCACCGCCTATCAATTAACACACAGTCTGCGGCACATGACATTCTATGCCGTGGCGATCGGCACGGCCTCTTCGATCGGCGGCGTCTTGTTGTCGTATGTATGGGATGTACCGACGGGACCGGCGATTGTGCTGCTGGCGACGGTGATCTTTTTCGTGTCGGTGTTGCTGTCGCCGAAGCGATTGAGGAGAGCCCGTACGTAATCAAAAAAGAGAGATGATATTTGTCAGCGTCTTTGGCTTCAAGAGGTTGCTCAAAACGGTCGTCCAACAAGGCCGCAGGGAGCGTGGGTGCCGAGGCGTAGCGGAGCTACGTTGAGGCAGGCATGCGACTGAGAACGAAGTTGGCGACCGTTTTCAGCAACCTCTACTAGTGCGGCGGTTTCGAGCGCGCCCACACCATCCCCGTCTGTTCCTTTGAACTGAATCCCAATGTTTCATAAAATCCCGGAGACCTTGTACAGAGCCAAAAGAGCTCGACGCGTTTGAGGTCGGGGTGATCGAGAATGTGTTGCATGATGTGAGTGCCGATGTCCTGGCCTTGATAGGCGGCGTCGACAATCACGTCCCAGATCGAGGCGCGGTAGATGAAGTCGGTGAGGACGCGGCCCAGACCGATGAGACGGGGTCCATCCCACGCAGAGATTGCCACGTCCGTATGGATCAGCATTTCTCGGGCATCGTCGGCATTGCGGGACTTGGCCCATGGCGCTTGCCTGAAGAGGGAGACAAGCTGGGTCGGCTCGATGTCTTTGCGGTCGGAGTAGGTGATCATGGTCTTGAGAGTTCGGCCCTTCTTGTATTAGGTTATTGTCTTAGGACGTCTTGATTCGAGGGTGATCGCGAATGACCAAAGTAAAAACCTGTCCGCGGTGCTTTCAATTGATGTGGCCCAAGGAGGCCGATCTCGAATATTTGGATGAGGACACGGTTCGGACCAAATGTCCGCATTGTCATGAACTCGTTCGCATCAAATTGGTGACGAGTGGGGCGAATGCGGGGGGCCCCAAAATGGGCCACTAGCATTGCGAGAATCGCTGTTGATGCTAAGCTGCTCAAAATGACTTTCTCCAGCAAGGCCGCAGGCGACGAAAGCGCCGGAGGCGTACCCTCTGGGGTACGTTGAGGATGCTTTCAAGACGAGAACGCCGCTGGAAGTCATTTTCAGCAGCTTTCTCCCACGATCACATGCCTCTGCCGGCGCCGTCTAGCTCCGGTTGATTGCCGGGAAGAATCTTATTGAGTGTCGCGCGATATTCGGTCATGCGTTTTTCTTCGGCCGGCGTGACGGTAATTTCCCGGTCGTGCTGCATGACTTCTAAGAGATCCAGTACGGCTAAGAGCGGTTGCGTCGCAGCGAGCACCTTGCCTCCCTCGAACGCTTCAAGCGAATCGAGAAACTGGTCATTCAACCGTCGATAGGTCGATTTTCCGCTTTGGTCTCGAAAGCGGGAGACGGTGGTTTCATACGTGTCGATGAGTTCCGGGGTGGGTTTGATTCCCCCAGGCAGTGAGGAAAGGTGAACGACGGGAGGAAGTTTACCGCCGAAGGTTTTCAAGGCGGAAATTAGACCGCCCAAAATATCGAGCACGTCATGACAAGTCATCGTCTGGCTCATGGATGAGATGATGCATACAGGGGTCGAATTCCTCTGTCAAGCCACGCCCCGCGAACGTGCGCTCGTTGTCTCTCGAAGCGATTGGATCACGGCCGCCATATCGGGTGGGAGCGGGGTGCTGAATGCGAGCGCCTGGCCCGTGATGGGATGGGTAAAGCCCAGTGTCCTGGCATGCAGCATGACTCGGGGAACGGTAACCGCCCCCACCTCCCTGACCTTTCGTCCGCCATACGTCGGGTCTCCCAACAGCGGATGACCGATCGACGTCAGATGGACGCGCAACTGATGCGTGCGTCCCGTCAAGGGTTTCAAGACGACATGTGAAGAGATGGTCCCGAACCGTTCCAGAACCTCATACGCCGTGGCCGATTCTTTGGGCCGGGCGGTCCGGGCGGAAAACTTTTTGCGTTCCTTGGTGTCTCGTCCGATCGCTAAGTCGATGCGACCTGCCGACTTCCTGAGCGTTCCCCATGTCAATCCCTCATACGCGCGTGTAATTGTGTGTCGCTTGAACTGATTAGCCAGTGAGCGATGGGCCTGATCGGTTTTGGCAATCACCATAACGCCGGAGGTTTCTTTGTCGAGTCGATGTACCAGGCCAGGTCGCTCTTTTCCGCCGATGGTCGAGAGCCCACCGGAATGCTGAAAATGATGGAGCAGCGCATTGACCAGCGTGCCCGTCCAATGTCCCGGCGCGGGATGCACGACAAGCCCGACTGGCTTATCGAGGACGAGCAGGACATCATCTTCATACAAGATGTCGAAGGGAATGGCTTCCGGTTGCAGCTCGAGCGGTTCGGCGCGCGGGATGTCCAATTCGATCCGATCGCCCGGTCTGATTTTCTGACTGGGCCGCACCGACCGGCCGTTCATTGTGATCCGTCCGTCTAGAATTAACCGCTGCAGCGCGGACCGAGATAGGGTCGGCTCGTGATTAGCTAAAAATACATCCAATCGTTTCGGCGATTCGCCTGCGGTGATCGTAATATCTGTTTTCATCGGCGTTTGGTGCATCTGAACCGTTCCTGGTGCATCCGCACCACCAATCTTACCGGGACCGTAGCTCTGAAGGGCACGCTACCGCATAAGTAAGCCCCCTTTCAATCAATTTTCGCCCGGCATCCAGTGGCCTCCCGCTTGCAGAATTGAATTCTCCAGAAACAGACAACCAACTAAGGAGGATATTATGGCCTGGCTTGTCAGCGAGCGATCGGTGGAAGGGCGCGTCTTGGTAATCGATGATGAGGAACAAATTCGAAAGGTCGTCGGGACGGTGCTACGCAAGGGGGGCTTCGACGTCGTGGAAGCTGAGGACGGCGCCAAGGCTATCGAACTGCTCAACTCCGGCGATAATCCGATGATGATCGACGTCATTATTTGTGACATCCGTATGCCGCATATCAATGGGACCGAGGCCATCAAATATTTCCGTGCCCAATATCCTTCGGTTCCGATCATCGTCTTGACCGCTTACCCGGACTTCCAGCTTGCGACCTCGATGTTGAAGGAAGGTGTCACGGACTATCTGGTCAAACCGGTCGATCGTGAAAAAATGCTCATGGCGGTGAAGAACGCGATGGAAAAACGTTCCTTGTTTGCCACGTAGCCACGCCGTGAGTCAGGCATGATAGGAATCGAGTGGCCTGCCCTATCCGGCAGGCCACTCGTGCGTAGAGGGATAGAATGGACAAGGAATCCGATCAGCCACTGAAAATCATTATTTTGGGCGCTGGAAAGGGGGGAACGGCCCTGATCGATCTCCTGGCCAGAGAACGAGACTGTGTGGAGGTGGTCGGTGTGGCCGATACGAATCCTCGCGCTCCGGGCCTGTGCCTTGCCAGGAAACTCAATATTCCCACCGCGAGCAGTGCCGCGGAACTGATCGGAAAGAACGGCGCCGACCTGATTGTCGATGTGACCGGCGACGCCACGATAGCCGCCCAAATTGCAGAGGGTAAGTCACCCGAGACGGAAACGATGAGTGGGACGACCGCCCGGCTTCTGTGGATGTTGGTCCGTGAAGAACAGGAGCTTCGGGCCCAACTCACACAAGCCGATAAACTCGCCACCCTTGGCACATTTGCCGCTCAAATCGCGCACGATCTAAAAAATCCCTTGTACTGCATCCGTGAGTTTGCGCAGTTTATCGAAGAAGAGCACGACTCGGATCGCATCAAGGAGTATTCGCAAGAAATCTTGAAGGCCGATCAGTATTTGACTTCAATTGTGGACGGCCTCACGGCGTATACACGATCGACCTGTTCGGAACCGGAATCGATTCGGTTGCCCGAGCTTCTCGATCAAGCCGTCAAAATGTCTCGATTTGCCACGACGAGTAATGCCGTGGAGGTCGTTTGCGATTACCAGCCGGTGCCACCCATCCGCGCGGATGCCTCCGAGATGTTGCAGATCTTTGTCAATATCATTACGAATGCCGTGCAGGCGATGAATGGGCAAGGACGATTGATGCTAGGGGTCAAAGTCGAAGAAGAGAAAGTCGTGATCTGCATTCGGGATACAGGCCCCGGCATCTCCGCCGCGTTGTTGCCGAAGATCTTTACGCCGTTCTTTACCACGAAAGAACGCGGGGTCGGCACAGGACTCGGCTTGTCGATTGTCCAGACGCTGGTGAAAAAATATGGCGGTGAGATTGAGGTCGAGAGTGAAGAAGGCAAAGGTGCGGCGTTCACGATTCGATTTCCTTTGCCGGGGTAGATCATGACGGATCGGAAACTTTCTCGGTTCGGCCTGCGGGGCAAACTCATCAGCGCGATGCTGTTGGTCGGGGCCGTGCCGCTTGTGGTGGGAATGGGCATGGCGTTGCTGCAAGGCACCCAAGAGCTGCATCAAATGGCCGGCGTCAATTTCGAAAGTTTGGCGGCGGAGGCGGCCAGGACGATGGATCTTGTTTTCAGCGACGAGCTGACGCGTACTGCGCGTATCGCGCGGTCGCCGCTGCTGGTCGAGACGCTGGAAACGCAAGCGGCCCGGCTCGAGTCGCACGATGAGGCGAAGCTGGCCGCGGTCGAGAGCACGGCGAAGCATCAGTGGGAGTCCGGCGACGCGCAACTGCTCGAAGCCGTGACCGAAAGCTCGCTCGCGGATTTTCTCAAACAGCAGGTCGCGCGTCCGGAAGGCGAAACAGGGCAGATTATTCCCGCCTCTGCACGTGCGGCGACCCATGCCCTCTTTGTGACCGATTCGCGCGGCAACGTGGTAGCCAGCACGACTTCGCGCGTCCCATACGCGTCTGGAGAAGAGGAATGGTGGCGCACGGCCTACGATCATGGCGTCGGTCAGACACACATGGGGAATGTCTATTTCGACGCTCAGTTGGATCTCTATGCATTTCATCTGTCGCTCCCTATTATGGATCGTATTCGGTATCGGGCGATCGGGGTGTTGCACCGAGTGTTTGATGCCCGCGAATTCCTCGCTCCGTCTCTGTTTCCCATCCGTTTCGGAAAGACCGGCCATGTGATGTTGCTCGACAGCCTTGGGACCGTGATGGCATGTCCGATTTTGCCGACCGGCATTCGTATAGCCGACACCCACCTCGTGGGCATGGTCACCAACGCCCAACCGGGCTGGGTCAAGGCCGAGACCGACGGCCACGGTGGAGAAGGTGTCTCGATCATTGGATTTTCGTCGTTGCCCGGCACCTCGCGGGTCACACGCGCGTCCACTGGCGCGACATGGCATACCTTTGTCTGGCAGGCTTCTGAAGAATTGTCCGCGCCGACGCATCATTTCCTTGGATGGTTGGCTGGATTCAGCGTGGTGGCGATGGGACTGCTGAGTGTCTTGGGGTATGTGGCATCCGGACGCATCGTGACGCCGATCCGTCGCTTGCAACAAGCTGCGTCCTTGATCGGAAAAGGCGCGTTGGAAGAGCCCATTGCGGTTCAGACAGGGGATGAACTGGAGCAGCTTGCCGATGAGATGAACAGGATGAACGTGCAATTGCAGCGCGCCTTCAGTGGGTTGACGGATACGGTGGAGCAGAAGTCCCAAGAGGTGCGTACGCTGCAAGTGGTCAACCAACAGATACTGGAAAGTGTGCCGAACCCGATTATTCTTTTGGACCATGATGGACGGATCGAGTATTTCAACCGTGCTGCGCATGACGTGTTTTTGGATGCAGGCGAGGAGGGAGAGCCGAAACGGCTTAAAGACCTCCTGCACGTAGATGACATGACGGAGCAGCGGTTGTATGCCGAACTCACCGGTCGGTCAAACCATGCGGATGCGAGCGAAGCTCCGATGCGCGAGGAGGCCGGGGACCCTCTGACACCTGCGGCGCCTCGTGCGGTGGAGCGACGATGCGAGTTGCGCGTGAACCAGCGTCTCTATGAGTATCAATGGTTCCGTATCGATGCGGTCTCGGGAGACCCATCGCGGGTCGGCCTCGTGCTGAGGGATGTCACGGATGAGCGCCGGCTTCAGGAGAAAGTCATTCAGGCAGAAAAGTTTTCTGGCTTGTCGCTCTTGGCTTCAGGTCTCAAGCATGAACTGAATAATCCTCTCTTCGGCGTGATGGGTTTGGGCGAGGTCATCGCCGAGGAGTCGAACCCGGAACTAATTAAGGAGTTGGCGAAAGACGTTGTCGCGCAAGCGAAGCGGATGGCGGACATCATCCAGGAATTGACCGGGCAGGCGCTTCGCGAGACTGATGATGAATACGCGCTCGTCGATTGCAATAACCTGATTGAAGAGATTGTGGGTCGCCTACGTGCCACGGACGCGGGAGCCGGCATTCAGATCCATCTCGACCTAGGACGGCTGCCGAACATTCGCGCCCGGCCGAATGAAATTCGACAGGTCCTGGTGAACGTTCTGACCAATGCAGTACAGTCGATGAAGGGACGGGGAAGCCTTGAATTAACTACAGAGGCCCACGATGGGCACATCTCGGTCAAGATTCACGATAGCGGTTGCGGCATCCCCAGCGCCTATCTGCCGAAAGTCTTTGATGCATTCTTTACGACCAAAGCGCAGGGCGAGGGCCGAGGCCTCGGGCTCACGATCGCTCGCCGCATCGTGGGGAGTCTTGGTGGTCAGATCGAGATCGATTCGCAGGAAGGAAAAGGATCGACCGTCGCTATCACCTTGCCGGTCAGGGAGCCGAGCGAGTGCCGGCGCGTCTGATGAGAGGGTCTTTTCGAAAATGCGTCGCGGCCTTGGTCATTGTGATAGGGCTACCCATCGTGCTGATGGCTGCCAAACATCCTCCGGCACCATCCGGCATCCCACCCGGGACCGTCGCCGACTATGTCCATGCGGTCATCGAGGCCGACCGTGCGGTATACACGACGCATGTCGTGGATCGCATGCAAGAAAAAGGCGTGGTGGTGGCGTCTGAGCACTGGGAGTCGCAGAATACCCTTCCGTTGCCGGCGCAGTTCTTAATCGATTCTGCGCGCCTTGTGGCCAAAAAAGATCGTGGTATTCGATACCGGCTGGTGAGTCTCTGGCCTATATACGAACGAAATGGTCCTGCCACGGACTTCGAACGGACGGGGCTGGAGGCCATTCTTAAACATCCCGACAAGACCCATACGGGTTATGTCGAGAGCGGCGGCCGGAGGTATTTTCAGGCGATCTATCCCGATGTCGCCGTGGCTCAGGCGTGTGTCGGATGCCATAACGCCCATGCGAACAGCCCTCGCCGCGACTTTAAACTCAATGACGTGATGGGCGGAATAGTGATCACCGTGCCGCTGGGTCCCTAATATACGCTGCCCCCTTAAAGTACTTACAACGACGAGAGAGGATGAGGTAGCGTGAAGATTGTTGGAGCGTAATGGTCCGGAGAGTGGCGGCTAGTTAATGTCGCGTTAGTGCGCGTTCGGCGATGCGTTTGCGGAGACGGGCTTTTTCAAGGCTGACTCGGGCGGCTTCAACTTCTGAGGGAAGCCCACCCATTTCAAGGCGCCGTTCGGCTTCCTCGACGGCGGCTTGAGCGCGGGGGACCTCGATATCTTCGGCTTTTTCTGCGATCTCTGCGAGAATGGTCACTTTGGTCGGGGTGACTTCGGCAAACCCCCAGAGAACAGACATGTAATGCATCTGCTCGCCGACGCGATAGCGCAATTCTCCAATTTTGAGGATAGTGAGAAAATGGGTATGCCCCGGTAGCACTCCGAATTCGCCCTCCACGCCGGGCGCAATGACTTCTTCCACCTGCCGGCTTAGCAGCAGATGTTCAGGAGTGACGACTTCTAAAAGGATCGTATGCGCCATGTTTGAATGCTCGGTGCGATGGGAACGTCAAAGAGCGATCGAATCGCCTACGCTTTTTTGTACCCTAATTTCTCTCCCTTTGCGATGACTTCTTCGATCGTGCCGACCATATAGAAGGCTTGTTCGGGGAGTGCATCGTACTTACCTTCCAGGATTTCTTTAAAACTTCTCACCGTGTCCTTCAGTTTGACATATTTGCCGGGCGATCCTGTGAACGCTTCCGCCACGTGGAACGGTTGCGAGAGAAAGCGTTGAATCTTGCGGGCCCGGGCCACGACAGTCTTGTCATCTTCCGATAATTCATCCATGCCGAGAATTGCGATGATATCTTGTAGTTCTTTATAGCGCTGCAGCACAGATTGGACGCCGCGCGCGACGGCGTAGTGTTCTTCGCCGACGATTTGGGGATCGAGAATTCTGGAGGTCGAGTCCAGGGGATCGACCGCAGGATAAATCCCCAACTCCGCCAGGCCGCGCGACAAGACGGTCGTCGCGTCCAAATGGGCAAAGGCTGTCGCGGGCGCCGGGTCGGTCAAGTCGTCGGCCGGTACGTAGATGGCCTGCACAGACGTGATCGAGCCTTTCTTTGTCGAAGTAATGCGTTCTTGAAGCGCGCCCATTTCCGTCCCGAGCGTCGGTTGATAGCCTACCGCGGACGGCATTCGACCTAGCAAGGCAGAGACTTCGGATCCGGCCTGAGTGAAACGGAAAATATTATCGACGAATAAAAGTACGTCCTGATTTTCTTCGTCCCGGAAGTACTCGGCCACGGTCAGACCGGTTAAACCGATGCGCAGGCGTGCGCCCGGTGGCTCGTTCATCTGGCCGTAGACCAACGCCGCTTTCGATTTTGTAAAATCGTCGGGGTCGATGACTTTGGACTCCTGCATTTCGTGCCAGAGATCGTTGCCCTCGCGGGTTCGTTCGCCGACTCCTGCAAACACGGAAAAGCCGCCGTGGTGGAGCGCGATGTTGTTGATCAGCTCCATAATGATGACTGTCTTCCCGACGCCGGCGCCGCCGAAGAGACCGACTTTCCCGCCCTTCGAGTAAGGTTCCAGAAGATCGACGACCTTAATGCCGGTCTCCAGTACTTCCGTTTTCGTCTCTTGATCTTCCAGGGAAGGCGCGGGGCGGTGAATGGAATATCTTTTCTTCGTGTTGATCGGACCTTTTTCGTCCACTGGTTCGCCGATGACGTTAATCAATCGCCCTAGGGTTTCACGTCCCACGGGAACGGATATCGG
>Ga0070665_100008280_pt1 | contig 10515 bp, 9 predicted proteins | sample KBSS13metaG_FD_65862 | JGI IMG/M metagenome (GOLD analysis project Ga0070665, IMG submission 65862) | Switchgrass rhizosphere microbial communities from Kellogg Biological Station, Michigan, USA - KBS S1-3 metaG | ecosystem: Host-associated > Plants > Roots > Rhizosphere > Soil ...
ACCAAGGTAGTGTGCATGTCGGTAAAAATGGAGGTGCAGATATGTCCGATGCAGTCGGCGAACACCTGCGGCAATACGCGATTGGCGCCAAGGTCAGAGCGCTGCGCCTTGCCAAGGGCATCGGACTAGTTGAGCTCGGCAGACATAGCGGTCTATCGGCAGGACTGTTGTCCAAAATCGAGAGAGGGCTGCTAGTCCCGCCACTGGCGACGCTCACGCGTATTGCAATGGTATTTGGCGTCGGGCTCGATCATTTTTTCTCTGAGCAGGCTGGGCCGCTGGCATTCGTAACGCGCAAGCAGGATAGGCTCCGACTGCCGGATGTCACGGGGCGTGATACGCCCGCTTATCTCTTTGAGAGCCTTGATTACCCCGCGACCGACCGGCCGATGGATGCTTACATTGCCGAGTTCCAGGAGGCATCGACTCCTCACAGTCATCCTGGGCCGGAGCTCGTTTACGTGATGCGAGGCCAGCTCCTACTTCGGCTGGAGAATGCCGATTTCGAGCTCGGCGCAGGCGATTCCATATATTTCGACTCAACCCATGACCACAGCTACCGGCCTCACCGTCGCGTCCCTTGCAGCGGCCTTGTGGTGGTGGCACGCACCACGCTTGCGCGCGAGCGGCCGGCGCCATCGCAACGCGCGCAGATATGATAGCGGCGCTAAATTGAGCCTCGGCCTTGAGCTGCTCTCATTGGTCAATGACGGCATGCGCGGAGTCGCATCAAAAAACGGAGAATGGTTTTATTCCGTCCCCTTCCCTCTACCACTTATCTCTTTGCAATACCTGAACAAATTGGAAAGTTGCCCCCCGCCACCTCTTCGCCCGCCCCAATCGCGCTCACGGCGACTCGCCGAAATACTTGGCATGCAGCGCCTCGACGACGCCGTGCTCATGAGCGCCCAGAATTTCAACCGTCAATTGCCTGGTCAACGGACTATTGCGCGCAAGCCCGAAGCCATACTTGTCCGGCTCGAAGAGGCCTCCGATGACGTCGACTCGTGCTTCGGGGTGACTGTGCGCATAATATTCGAGCACGGGCGCATCACCGATGATCGCATCGATCCTGCCGTCATGCAGCCCCTCAACCGCTTCATCAATGTTCGGAAACGACTGTCGGTCGAAACCGGAGTCGCGGGCAAAATCCTCTGACACACTGCCTGTGAATACCCCAACAGACTTGCCGGGAAGGTCGGCAAGGCTGCTTATCTGGTTGGTCAGGGAAAGAGTAGTCATCACGCTCGTCACCGATGAGGTAACATAGGCGAGCACGGCAATCCCGAACATCAGCCACAAGGCCTGCCATATCCTTCCGACCCAGCCGAAGATGTTCCTTCGGCCAGATGCTTTGCCTGCGGCAACCGACATGATGGAGAAAAAGCTCTCCGCCACGCCATCACGCCACCGGCGGGGAAAGCCGGGATCGAACTTCCGATCGAATATAGTCAGCGATATGGTCGCGACCGCGATGACAAAGGCGAGCCACGCGTAGGCGCGCAGGAATCCTGCGTCCCTCAATCCCGCTACAACGTCCAGCAGCCTTGTGCCCTGATGCTCGTTGACCATGATCCTCTGTCCGGCATCGAACCATGGATGGGTGAAATCGATCCGCTGCGCTCGGCCTTGCGTGATCGTGAGATTGGTGACGGCAACCTCGACCTCGCCGTTGGCCGTGGCGTCGATCAGGGCACGGACAGTCGGGAACGGGCGGTATTCGCTTCGTATACCCAGCGATCCCGCGATCGACTCCCAGAGCTCGACCGCCATCCCCGTGAACCGATTTTGCTCCTGCATGACAAATGGGGGGCTAATGAAGAGCCCGACGATGACCGGCTGTTTGGCTGGAGGTGCTTCCTGCGCAAGCGAGCTTGTCGCAACCAGGAGGCTGCATAGCAATACCAGCCAGAGAGCGCTCTTCGACATGAAAAAGTTCCTGCCTGCCACCATGCCTATGACCTTCGCGCTTCGTCCTTCCTGTGACAATGTCCTGCGACCAACCTGCATTGCTTGTTAGGGCGACAGTTCCTGCGAGGTCTACTACGCGACTGTGTCAGCCAACAGATGACGGCAGATTCCAATGGCCCATTCATATACATAACGACCGTCATTCATTGGCAGAGAGGCGACGTGCGACATGCGCAACGGGGTGATGAGATTCTGGCGCTCTCTTTCTATTGGCGGCATCCTTCTGGGCACGCTGTTCTTCGCTGCATCGCTGACACCGACACTTATTCCCCGGACCTATCTCACTCAAGGCGTGCTCTCAGGAGCGTGTTTCGCCGGTGGCTACGGCATCGGCGTCGCTTGGCGGTGGCTGTGGGCCTATATGGAGCTTCCGGAACCGCGCGAACGCGTCCTGCTCGCCCTGAAGATTGCCGTCACGGTCATATGCACGGTCGTCACCATCATGTTCCTGAGCTGGACTGCAGGATGGCAGAACTCGATCCGTCAGCTGATGCAGCTCGAACCGGTAACAAGCGCGCATCCTCTCGAGGTCTGCCTCATCGCAATCGTCACTTTCCTGGTGCTCATCGCACTTGCCCGGCTCTTCAAACGCATCTCCCATTTGATTTCGGACAGGTCAGATCGTTTCGTGCCACGCAGGGTTTCGAAGGTGATCGGTTTCGCGGCCGCGATCCTGTTGTTCTGGGCAATCGCAAATGGCGTACTCATGCGCTACGCGCTCCGCGTGGTCGATTCGTCCTTCGCGGCGTTTGATGCCCTCATCGAACCGGATCGAGTTCAGCCGACGGCGCCGCTCAAGACGGGCAGCGCCGCTTCCCTCGTCAACTGGGAAGAACTTGGACGGGCAGGCAGGGAGTTCATCGCGACGGGGCCTACCGCTGCAGAAATAAGCACCTTCACGCAGACGAATGCACTCGAACCTATCCGGGTCTATGTCGGGCTTCGGGCGGCAGACACGGCGGACGAGAGGGCGCAACTCGCCCTCGAAGAATTGAAACGTGTCGGCGCTTTCGAGCGCTCCGTGCTGGTCGTCATCACGCCGACCGGCTCCGGCTGGATCGATCCCGCCTCGATGGACACGCTCGAATACCTCTGTGATGGAGACGTAGCGAGCGTGGCGCTGCAATACTCCTACCTCTCGAGCCCGCTATCGTTGCTGGTCGAGCCGGACTATGGCTCGGAGGCGGCAAGGGCCCTGTTTGCCGCCGTCTACGAATATTGGACGACGCTCTCCCGGGACAAGCGGCCGAAGCTGTATCTACACGGTCTCAGCCTCGGTGCGATGAACTCCGAGAAGTCGACGCAGCTTTTTGAGATGATTGGCGATCCCATTCAAGGGGCGTTGTGGAGTGGCCCGCCCTTCGAGAGCAGAATTTGGCGCAACATAACTGATCACCGCAATGCCGGTTCGCCGGCCTGGTTGCCGCGGTTCCGGGATGGTTCGTTCGTCCGCTTCATGAACCAGAATGGCGACCCTGGTCCCGCGGGTGCGCCTTGGGGCCCGATGCGCATCGTCTACCTGCAATATGCAAGCGATGCGATTACGTTTTTCGACTATCGCGATTTGTATCGTCGTCCCGAATGGATGTATGCCCCACGCGGTCCGGACGTCTCGCCGGAACTGCGGTGGTACCCGGTCGTGTCGATGCTGCAGCTGGCGCTCGACATGGCGGTGGCGACCGATGCGCCGATGGGCTACGGGCACGTTTTCGCGCCCGAACATTACGTCGATGCCTGGCTCGCCGTGACCGATCCGCAGGGTTGGTCGCCCGAGCGGATTGCGCGATTGAAGCAATATCTTGCCGTTCGCGGCAGGATGGATCGCTACTCGTGACGGGCGCGCCCCATCCGGGCGTTCCGCAGGCAGTCCTTCGCGTCCGCAGCGCGGCAGGGAGGCTCACGATGGACGTCGCGATCATGCGGAACGGCAGGGCGCGGCGGTAGGATTCACGCCGACGTCAACGTCTGATGCGACGCAGGTCGACGACACGGCCATCACGCGCCCTCAACGCGATTTCAAAGTGACCGGCGGCTCGGCGCGCCCGATAAACGAAAAAGCGGCCGCCGCAGTCCACACGCCGGATGTCTCGAAAACCGCGGTTGCGAAGGAGTCTTTCGCCCTCCCGGCAGGTGATCGCTCTGCCGTGGTTGAGGCTGGTGCCGATGTTGATGTTGATCGTGACAGCATAAGCGGGCGCCGGCAGGGTCACAGGTACAACCAGACCGAGAACGAGACCCAGGCAAGCGAACAGGGGGCGAGGCATGGAACTCTCCGTAGCTTTGCTTTCCGTGAAATAAGTTCCTTGAAAGTTCAGGAGCAGTATAGCGTACCAGTTCTGATTGACCCATATCAATCTGCGAAACCGCCTTTTCGAAGCCGTCGGCCGACGAACTGATCAGCCGAGCAGGATCTCCACAAGTCACATCTGTCAGACGCCCTCGAGCAACACATCGAGATCGTGCGAGGAGGTCTTGCCGAGATCGTCGGCATGCGCGCCAAGGAAGGCCTCGGCCGATTTGCGCCCTTCGTCGCGCAACATCGTGAGGAAGGCCCATTCGGCGTTGAGCTTGGAAGAATAGCCGAGCTCGACCATCGCATCGCTCGACACGCGATGAATGCGCATGCCGGCCCATTGTGCGCCTTCGTCGTTTCCGACATCCGCCACCTGCCGCAGCAGGGCGATCATGCGCAATTCTTTCATCAGCACCGAGTTGAACGACACCTCGTTCAACCGGCTCAGGATGTCGCGCGCCGAACGCGGCGGCGTGGGGCGCTCGATTGGGTTGATCTGTACCAGGATGGTGTCGCGCGAGGTGCATTCGCGCACCAGTGGCGTAATGGTCGGGTTGCCCGAATAGCCGCCATCCCAGTATTCCTCGCCGTCGATCTCGATGGCCTGGAACATCGTCGGCAGGCACGCGGAGGCGAGCAGCACGTCGGCAGTGATCTCGGAGTTGCGAAAGACGCGTCCGCGCCCGGTGCGCACATTGGTCGCGGTAATGAACAGCTTGATGGGAGACCTGGACAACCGCTCGAAGTCTATGAGTTCGATCAGAACGTCGCGCAGCGGATTATTGCCGCCGGGGTTGAGATCGTATGGCGAGAGCAGACGTGCCGTAATGTCCATCATGACGAACATCGGCGAATGGTCCAGGGTCCAGCGTCCCATCATCACGTCAAGGGGGCCGCGCTGGAAGGGGCTGAAGCGTGCGGCGTCCGAAATCTTCTTCCAGAAGCGCTCCAGTGCAGCGCGCGCGCCTTCCACGCCGCCTTCGGCAAAGCCATCGGCGAGCACTGCCGCGTTCATCGCCCCGGCCGACGTGCCGGAGATGCCGTCGATCTTCAGCCAGGGTTCTTCCAGCAGGCGGTCGAGCACCCCCCAGGTAAACGCGCCGTGCGACCCGCCGCCCTGTAGCGCGAAGTCCACCATCAGGGGCGCGCGCGGAGCGGGAGCGGTTCCGTCGCTGGATCTTGCTTTAAGCTTGCTGACTGAGGCAGGCATTGCAGTTCACCATCGAGTGGCTCGAGAAAAACCGGCGGGCGGTCCGCGCAACTGGCCTGTCGAAGCCACATCTCCAGGACGTGCAACCCGCGCGTAGCATATCCCAGCGCAATCCCGCCAGCAGGTGCGGTAGAAATGGGACCCCCGGCACAGCATCTGGATTCTCGGCTGATTTTTTCGCCGATGTAGCCGCGTAAGATGCGGCGACGAGGTGCAGTCTCAGCCGGGGTGTTCACATGTCCGACCTGATCGTCATCGTCTACCCGACCGAAGCGAAGGCCGAAGAAGTGCGCCAACGCCTTCTCGGACTGCAGAAGGAATACATCATCAAGCTCGGCGATGCGGTAATCGCGACCAAAACCCAAGCGGGAAAGATCAAGCTTAATCAGCTCATAAATACGACCGCCACCGGTGCGGTATCAGGCAGTTTCTGGGGCATGCTAATCGGCGTCCTCTTCCTGAACCCTCTCGTCGGACTTGCCGTCGGAGCCGCTTCGGGCGCGCTTGGCGGCGCCTTGACGGATGTCGGCATCAACGATGCGTTCATAAGAGACCTGTCGGCCGGCATCGAACCCGGTAACGGCGCCCTTTTTGTCCTCGTCCAGGAGATGACGGCCGATAAGGTCCTCAAGGAGATCCAGGGTTATGGCGGTGTCGTGCTCAAGACATCGCTGGACGAGACCAAGGAACAAGTGCTGCGCGATGCACTTCAGCGCGCGTCGGCGGCAGCCGGACAGGCTCCTGCATCGGCGGCGTGACGGTTCGCTCGCTTCTGTGCGCCGCACGAAATCCGTAGGAGCCGGCATTGTCTGGCCTTGAAACCGCGACCATGCTTCTCGTCGAGGCGATTTGCGGCGCGGCGGGAGCCATCGCCGTAGCACGGTTCTGGCGGAGCGTGGCCCTTGGATGGAAATCCATTGCATTCATCGGCATGCTTGGAGGCCTGGCGTTGACGCTGCTCGCCGCACACGTTCCGGGTCTTGGCCGCTTTGTCGGCGATGTGGCGAACGCTGCCGACGCCTCAGCGCGGGGCGTTGGAGGTCTGACGTTGGCGGCATTGATCGGCGTAGGGATTGCAGGCCTGCTCGGCGGCGCAATTTCGATAAGCGTCGTCGGGTTAGCGAGGCGCGTCAACATCACGGGTCGGTGATGCCGGCTATCGTTGATGAATCGGCCGTCCCGACATTTTCCATCTAGACGCCCTCGTCACCGGCTTCCGGTGGCGAACCCAGCAGTTGGGCAATCCACATTGTCGACGACGACTGCGAACAATAGGTGAGTATCGCGATTGTGATCGGTACTCCTATGAACGCTCCAAACAGCCCCCAAAGGAACATCCAGAAAAATACCGAAAACAACACGATAAAAGGTGAAATCGCCAGAGCATATCCGGCCACGCGCGGTTCGATGTAGCTGCCAATGATGAACTGAATGACGTTCATGCAAGCGAAGATGAATGCGGCCGATTGCGGCGATCCGAATTGGGCCAGGGCGTACAGGGTTGGCAGGAGCGTCGCCACGAACGGCCCTATGAACGGAATGTAGTTCAGCGTGAAGGCAATGACGCCCCACTCCGCCGCGAAGCGAAGGCCGAAAGCAGCAGAAAGCGCCCATACCATCAGACCTGTCGCAAGGCTCATGATCGTTCTGACCAGCAGAAAGCGGCGGAGCTTGGACGCCGTCAGCGCGCTCCCGTCGATCAAGACGCGGGCGGCCATGGGGCTGAGCGCGGTGTGTGCCTTGCGTGCGACTGCCTCTGTGTCGAGAAGGCCCAGCAGCACATAGACGAGGACGACGATCCAGAATGAGATCATGACGTTCAGCCGTGCGGCTGCGCCCTGCAGTATGCGAACGACCCAGCTCATGTTGAAGTTCTCGGTCCACACGCTGGCGACGATGATGCCGTGCCCCTCCAGCCATTCCGCAAGTTGATCGTAAAGTGTCTGGAAGCGGGCGCTGTCGGCGATCACCGATCGACCGATCCGACCGAACCCCCAGGTCGCTGCCGATGCGAAGATGATGAACACCAAGACAACAGCGCACACGACCACGGCCAGCGCAAACAACTGCGGGAGGCGGGATTGCAGACTGCGCTGCAACGGCCAGACAATCGCGATGATGAACAAGGCGCAGGCAACCGGTGCAAAAACCGCCGCCGAAAGATGGAGTGCGGCTGAGACGGCGATCGCCGTCAGGATAATAATCGGCGCCACAAGTGTTCGCTCTATCATGATGTGTTTAGGACCTTGCGCCAACGGCGCTTACCTCAGAACTGCATCCATCTTCGCAGAGCGCGTTCAGCGTTTCCAGCCTTCCGGAATGAAAGCCCATTCTCCGTTACGGCGCACCCACCGGGCCTTCCGAAAACGGAAGCCGGGCAGCGAAGAGTGTTTTGAGCAGGATCCGTCGCGGCAGCATGGCAGTCACAGTCAATCAATTTGCGGATCGACCATAGCCAGCCGCAGGCCGTACATGATGAGCGACGCGTCTCGCCTCTGTGCAGCGCGGACCAAGCGCCCGTGCGCAACAGCTCCGTTGCACTCACTTCGATTTCACTAGGCCCGAGAAGCCTGCGACCGCGAGCAGGCTCAGCGCCCAGCCTACGACCGACTGGAAATAGAAATAGCTGATAGCAACCTGCCCCCCGGTTTTGGAGGGATTGGGCCGCCAGAACGCTTTCTGCCCCATCTCGAGCACCGGCAGCAACACGTCCAGTGAATACATCCAGGGGTTGAATTCAGGATAGCTCGACGCTTCCCATCGATCCAGAAAACACTCGAGTTGGTTCTGCCCCTTACGGGCGAGCCCACTTGCAGGCTCTTGACTGGAAACGAGCGAGCGTTGCTCCGAGATGTCGAGACCACACAAGGTCCATTCGGGGGAACGCAGCACCACCGCGTTGTTGGGCTTTAGAGCCCCCAAGCGTTCGGCGTTGGCGAACACGGCAACGCCGAGCGCCCAGAAGAACAGCAGCCAGACAAGCGCCAGCAGAGGCTGTCGCCCGTAGCCCACCGTTGCTGCCAGAACAGTATCCTGCACGGCAAAGACAGTCCTCCAGACTGGATTTCGTGCCCGAGCGCGACGGGCGCGCCTTTGCCTGCGCTCCTTGACCAGGAGCACGCTACGTGAATCCTCGATGTGGCCCATTTCACGGAAGACGGTCGCCAATTGCTCGTATGGTTGCGGCCAAAAATCCTCGCCCCAGCGTTGGGGTGTTTGGCGTGCCAGCCAGTCGAGCCGACTTTCTGCGTCCACCGGGCTGTCGATGAACGCGCCATACAGACACCGGTTCAGCAACAACTCGCCAGCTTTTGGCCAACACGACGCTTGATCATGGATGGTGCCGACCGACGCACCTGTCATTGCCAGGACGCCGTCGACCCGTGCTTTCCCGCGCAGGAAGAAGGCGCCTCCTACAACGGTGCGGCTCATTTCCAGGGCATTGAGGCCTGGATTGACAAGCAAGGCGTCGGTGCAGTCCAGGTCGGCGGCGATCTGTGAAGCCACCAGGCGCACTTCGCCTTCGAAATGGGCGCCTCGGAGGATCACGCTGCCGCCCACTTGTACCTGCACTGCGTCGGTTGCAAGTTCCCCGGTGCATGAAACGGTAGCGCCGGCACAGTCGAAATCAGCTGCGAGTTGGGCGCCGGACAGATCAATGCCGCCTTCTATGTGCGCACTTCGCGCAAGTACGCTGCGCACCTCGAGCCCTGCGGCATTCAGCCCGAGGCCGTGCCGAGCCGAGATCCTCGCATCGTCGCATTCGAGGTTACCCCCTAGCCGGCTTTGGGAAATGTTGACCTCATCGCTGATCAGGGCGCCACGCAGATAAACGCCGCCGCGTGCCTCGAGCCGTTCCGCCTGAAGGCCCGCAAACGAAGATCCGTTCAAGAACAGGCGGTTGATGATAGCAGCCCTGAGAATGGGCGGTTCCTCGAAATGGCAGTTGTTCAAGCCGATGTCGCGGAAGACCCGGCATGCTTCAAGGTCGAGAATGTCCGTGATCCACGCTCCGCTGATCCTCACACCCTTCTCATGAGGACGACAATCTCGTTCGCCTCCAAGCATCAGGAAGCGCAGGAAGGCAGCGCGAACGATCCGTGCTGGATCGGGCAGTGCCGGACGTGAACCATCTCCGAGACGATCAAAGTTGCCGCTGCGAAGGTGGGAAACGATCTCGCTCTCTGCAGGCAGAAGCGGCTGGAAGTCGCTCATCCGCCCCGTCGCGGAGGCCCAGAGGCCCGCTTCGCCCTCAGTTTCCATTCCACCAGCGATCATCGGGAATGGTCCCCCGCAAGCCGGGCGCCTTACGGCAACAAAATAGGCCCCTTGTCACATGAACTGCGCCGCCTCCATCCTGCCGAGCAGCACATAACGACACTAACAGCAGACACGCAGGCAGAAATGATCTCAGGGTCCAAAATCTACGCTGCCGATCCCAACTTTACCATTCGCGGTATTCCAGGCTGGGGGACGTCGGTCCTTCATGCTGCACCTGCCGCCACTCCGAAGGGAGGCGTTCGGCCAGCGATCTAGATGAATATCGCTGCCTTTTTGGATGGGACTTACAGCAACTCGGGACAGAAAGCCCACGTTCTGGATTCCACGCTCACGACTTGTCGACGCGGAGAACTAATCTCATCGACGGTTTGCGTTCGAGCCTTTTCGGGCGGTCGACACTTGCTCGCATCAAGCGAGGCGGCAGCAAATCCTTGTCGTAAGAGGAATCCGAGATGTCCACTGCAAGTGCAGCCCCCAAGACCGCAATGCAGCGTTTTCTTGACGGGGTGGAGAAGGTTGGGAACATGGTTCCCCACCCGGTCGTCATCTTTCTCATCCTTATCGGGATAGTCATTGTGCTGTCGGCGCTTCTGAGCCTCATTGGCGCGGCGGTCACATTTGAGCGCATCAATGCTGACACGCATCAGGTGGAGACAGCGACCACCGAGATCCGCAGCCTGATTGACAGGGACGGCATACGCTTCCTCTACGCCTCGCTGATTCCCAACTTCATGAGTTTCACCGCGGTCGGACTGATGAT
>Ga0070665_100008281_pt1 | contig 10515 bp, 7 predicted proteins | sample KBSS13metaG_FD_65862 | JGI IMG/M metagenome (GOLD analysis project Ga0070665, IMG submission 65862) | Switchgrass rhizosphere microbial communities from Kellogg Biological Station, Michigan, USA - KBS S1-3 metaG | ecosystem: Host-associated > Plants > Roots > Rhizosphere > Soil ...
GCCGCCGAGTTCGCGCGCATCATCAAACCCGGCGGCGCGCTCGTGCTGTCTGGCATACTGCACGATCAGGCCGACGAACTGCTCGCGCAGTATTCACGCTGGTTCGATGCTCTCGGCGTGAGCCGCCGCGAGGATTGGTTGCGCATCGACGGCATCCGCAAGATGAATTCCCCCTGATATTCACGCTGATTCCGTTTTGTTTCGCGGAGTTGGCGGCGACCCGCGCTGTATCGAAATGAAAATCTCAAGATGAACCCGACCTGATCGGCGCCGTACCAGCTGCATTCACACTCCTCCGGTATATTTCGACCGAAAGGATTTTTTTACATCGTTGCGTCTGTATACCAATTGTGAATTACCGGAGTAGTGACATGGGAACTTTCCGCGCGGTCCGTTTAGCCCTTATGGGCGGACTGCTCCTCAATTTTTCGTCTCCGGCGTTTGCCGCCTTTGTCGTCAATACCGACGCCGACACCGATGCCGCGGGTGATGGCGCCTGTTCGCTGCGCGAGGCGATCACGGCGGTCAATAACCAGGCCGACTACCACGAATGCATCAGTGCGAACGCGGGTGAATCGGCCGTTTCGGTCGCGATCCCGCCAAACATGGGCGAGCTGCACACGATCGCGCTGACCAGCGCACTGCCGCCGATCACCCACTTCATCACACTCGATGCCACGGGCCAGACGGGCAGCATCTGCACGCCGGTGCCGAACCTGCGCGTGCAAATCACGAATCCTGCTGCCGTGCCCAGCCACGGGCTGATCTTCGATTTCGGCTCGGACTTCAGCACCGTAGAGGGCCTCGCAATTTCCGGCTTCGCGCCGGGCAGCAGCGCCGGCATCATGATCTTCGCCAGCGACGTGCAGGTCGGCTGCATGATTGTCGGCACCGACCCAGCCGGGGCGACCGCGCAACCGAACTACTACGGCATCTATGTCAATGGCCAGGGTTCGACGATCGGTGTCGCGACCGCCAGCCAGTGGCTTCCGAACCTGATCTCCGGTAACAGCCTTGCCAATATCTTCATCGACTTCGGCGGCGCCGACAGCGTCATCTCCGGCAACTATGTCGGGGTGGACAGCGCCGGCGCGACTCCTCTGCAGAGCAGCTTCGGCATTTATTCGCTGGGCGCCAGCGGCGTGCACATCGGATTTTCCGACAGCGGCGGCGATCCGGCGCATCAGCGCAACGTGATCGGCATAGCAGGGCCGCCGTCCACGAATGCGGTCAACGTCACACTCGATAACGCGACCGACAACGTCGTCGCAGGAAACTACATCGGTGTCTCCGCGGACGGACAGACAGCGGTGCCGCTCGGGACCGGCCTCGGAGTCAGCGTGATCAAGAGCGCAAATTCGGTGCTCGGTTGCGACGGGTTTGTCGTCACGGAGTATTGTCGCAACGTGATTGCCAACCCCGGCGGCTTTGCGGTGGAGAATTTCGAGGGCAGCAACGGCACTGCGGTCGTCGGCAACTACATCGGCATCGGCGCGGACGGGGTGACACCGTTCGGCGGCAGCGTCAACGCAGTCGGCATCGGCATGTCCGGCGCGGACACGCTCGTCGCGCGCAACTTCATTTCGACGGGCGGTCTCGGCAATGGAATATTGCTCAGTCCGAATAATCTTGACCATACGACGCCGGTGTTCCTGAACCAGACAACCGCCGGCACGAATGGCGCCACGCTCGATTCCAGCGACAACTGCCTGCAGGGCAACGGGGCCGGCGGCGTATTCACGAATGAGGCCGGTAACCCGACCGTGATCTCAACGGACTTCATCTCGAACTGGTGGGGCGCTGCAGACGGGCCCGCGCCGAATGGTAGTGGCGATTCGGCCGCGAGCAACGTCAATTTCGCGCCCTTCCTGACCGCACCGTCGCCGTATTGCGGTACCCAGCCCGACATCGTGTTCCGGGACGGATTCGAAGGATCGTAAACGCGGCTTCCGCAGCGCCGCCGATGCCGGTTTCGGCGGCGCATGCCGCGCGCAGCAAGTCGTTTGCGCTAAGATCGCGGGCATGTACACGCAGTGTCCGGAATGCCTGACGATCTACAAGATTGGCGCTGAACTGATCGGTCAGGGGCACGGCAGCGCGCGTTGTGGTCACTGCGCCGCCACGTTCGACGTGCTGCGTTCGCTGACCGACGCGCTCCCCGCCGAAACGATCGAACAATTGCCGCTGCACCGGATCGAGACGGTGCCGCCACAGTTGTCGGTGCCGGCATTGCGTCCGCAGGGCGCGCAACAATCCCTGTTGTTCGATCCGGACGAGCGCATGCGCCGCCCGTCGTCGCAATCGCGCCAGACGGCGCCAGCGTTCGCGCGCACCGCGCCGACGGCCTACCGATCCGCGCGCAACTGGCCCTGGGCACTGGGTTCGGGTGTGCTCGCGATGACGCTGCTCGCGCAAATCGGTTATGCGGAACGCGCGCCGCTGCTCGACGACGCGCGCGTGCGGCCGTGGTTCGACCAGGCCTGCGCGACGCTCGGCTGCAAGTTGCCGTTGCGGCACGATCCGGCCCGGCTCGCGCTGCTGTCGCGGGACATCAGGCCGCACCCCTCGGTGCCCAACGCGCTGATCATATCGGCCAGCCTGCGCAACGACGCGGCGGTGACCCAGGCGTTTCCCGAAGTCGACATCGTCATGTCCGACCTCGACGAGAACCGCATCGCGATGCGGCGCTTCCGGCCGCAGGAATACCTGGGCGACGCGCGCACGATCGCGACCGGCATGGCTCCCGGATCGACCGCGGCCCTCGTGTTCGAAGTCGCAGATCCGGGCAAGAACGCTGTCGCATTCGAGTTCAAGTTTCGCTAGAGCGCGACACAGCGGCGGGAGCGATTGCGCCAATCCGTGCGGCTGGCGAACAACGCTACTTAAAGCAAAACTGCAGCACCTCCATGCAAGTACGCGCGCGGATTCGAATCCGCGATTCGACCGGCGCGCAGTCGCTCCCGGGCACTTACCAAGTCGATTGCGCGGCGCTACACTTCCGGCCCGCTCGCCTCAGGTCCTAGCATCGGCAGCGGACCATGGACGTCCAAATCCGTCGGGGAATTTCTTCGTTGTGAATGCCGCTGCTGTCCTGCGTGCCGAACCGGCACCCGATGTGATCCTGCAACCTGCGTTGCGCGAGTGCGTTACGCGTGCCGTGCGCCGCTACCTGCACGATCTCGATTCGCAGACGCCCGAAGGCCTGTACGAACTGGTCCTGGGCGAAGTCGAGACGCCGCTGTTGCGCGAGGTATTGCAATGGGCCGGCGGCAACCAGAGCAAGGCGGCCGCCGCGCTCGGCATCAACCGCGCCACGCTACGCAAGAAACTCGCCACGCTGCGCATCGCTTGATTCCCCGCCCCTCCGGCCCCCGCTATACTGGGGCTGATTCGGGAATTGTCGATGTCTGATTCCAACCTGCAACCCGTGCGTCGCGCATTGTTGAGCGCATCGGACAAGACCGGCCTGATCGATCTGGCTCGCGGGTTGGCTGCGCTCGGGGTCAGCCTGATCTCGACCGGCGGCACGGCGCGCAGCCTGCGCGAAGCCGGCCTGAAGGTAACCGAAGTCAGCCAGGTAACCGGCTTCCCCGAGATCATGGACGGCCGTGTCAAGACGCTGCATCCGCGCATTCACGGCGGCCTGCTCGGGCGTCGCGATGTCGACGCGAAGGTAATGAGCGAGCATGGCATCGAATCGATCGACCTGCTCGTCGTCAACCTGTATCCGTTCGAGTCGATCACATCCGCGCCCGACTGCAGCCTCGACGAGGCGATCGAGAACATCGACATCGGCGGACCCGCGATGCTGCGCGCGGCCGCGAAGAACCAGGACAACGTGACCGTCGTGGTCGATCCCGCGGACTACGCCGAGGTGCTGCAGGCTCTGAACGAACGGCGCGGAACGTCGACAGCATTGCGGCGCCGCCTCGCTGCCAAGGCGTTCGCGCACACCGCGCGCTACGATGGACTGATCGCAAACTGGCTCGGCTCGCATCTCGTCGCCGACCACGCCGAGACTTTTCCGCCGCAATTGCAGCTGAGCTTCATACGCAGGAGCGAATTGCGCTACGGCGAAAATCCGCATCAAAGCGCGGCGCTCTACCTCGAATCACACCCGCCCCCGGGAACGGTTGCGACCGCACGCATCCTGGCCGGCAAGGAACTGTCGTACAACAACATCGCCGACGCGGACGCCGCGCTCGAGTGCGTCAAGGCCTTCCAGAAGACGCCGGCCTGCGTCATCGTCAAGCATGCCAATCCCTGCGGCGTCGCCCTCGGAGCGAGCGCGCTGGAAGCCTACGAACGCGCCTACGCCACCGATCCGGTGTCGGCATTCGGCGGCATCATCGCGCTGAACCAGGCGCTGGACCAGGAAACGGCGGCGGCGATCCTGGAACGCCAGTTCGTCGAGGTCGTTATCGCGCCCGAAGTGGATAAATCTGCACTTTCCCTTTTTGCAAAAAAACCAAACGTGCGCGTCCTAGCCTGCGGCCGCTGGAACGAGCAGGGCGAGCACGTGCTCGACTTCAAGCGCATCTCCGGCGGCTTGCTGGTCCAGGATTCAGATCGCGACACGCTGATGATGACCGATCTGAAGGTCGTGTCGCGCCGCGTGCCCGACGCCGACGAGTTGCACGATTTGCTGTTCGCCTGGCACGTGGCGATGTTCGTCAAGTCCAACGCGATCGTCTACTCGAAGCAGGGCCGCACGATCGGTATCGGCGCGGGCCAGATGAGCCGCGTCGTCAGCGCGAAGATCGCCGCGCTCAAGGCGGCCGAAGCGAACCTCGACGTGCGCGGCAGCGTCATGGCGTCCGACGCGTTCTTTCCGTTTCGCGACGGCATCGATGCCGCCGCGGCCGCAGGAATCCGCGCCGTGATTCAGCCCGGAGGCTCGATGCGCGACGAGGAAGTCATCGCGGCCGCCGACGAGAACGGCATCGCCATGGTGTTCACGGGCGTGCGGCATTTCCGCCATTGAATGGCGGGAAAGGGGAGAAGGGAGAGGGGAGAGGAAAGAGCGCCCCGATTCTTCGATTCGACGAACATCTGACCGCTATTGAAGAATCAACAAGCATGACTGCGCCGCATTTCCCCTTCTCCCCTCTCCCCTCTTCCCTCTCCCGTTTCCAATGAAGATCCTCGTCATCGGCTCCGGCGGCCGCGAACATGCGCTGGCGTGGAAACTGCGGCAGTCGCCGCGCGTGAGCGAGGTACTCGTTGCGCCGGGCAATGCCGGAACGGCGCGCGAGGCCGGCGTGCGCAACGTCGACATTGCGGCGACTGATCTCGACGCCCTGCTCGCGCTCGCGCGCAGCGAACACGTCGATCTGACCGTCGTGGGACCGGAAGGTCCGCTCGTCGCCGGCATCGTCGACCGCTTTGGCGCGGCCGGCCTGCGCTGCTTCGGCCCGCGCCGCATCGCGGCGCAGCTCGAGGGATCCAAGGCGTTCGCCAAGGATTTTCTCACGCGCCACAACATTCCGACGGCGGGCTACGCCGTCTTCACCGAACTCAATTCGGCGCTCGCGCACGTGCGCGAGCAGGCGCACCACCGACCCGCGACGCCGATCGTGATCAAGGCCGATGGCCTGGCCGCCGGCAAGGGCGTCGTCGTGGCGCTGACGCTCGCGGATGCCGAGCAGGCGCTGCACGACATGCTCGGCGCGCACATGCTCGGCGCCGCGTCGGCACGCGTCGTGATCGAGGAGTTTCTCGATGGCGAGGAAGCGAGCTACATCGCGATCTGCGATGGCCGGCACGCGTTGCCGCTCGCGACCAGCCAGGATCACAAGCGTCGCGACGACGGCGACCTCGGGCCGAACACCGGCGGCATGGGCGCGTACTCGCCGGCGCCGGTCGTCGATGCGGCGGTCGAACAGCGGATCCTGACGCGGATCATCGAACCGACGCTGGCCGGCATGGCCGCGGAGGGCGCGCCGTTCGTCGGTTTCCTCTATGCCGGCGTCATGATCGACCGCGACGGCGAGCCGCGCACGCTCGAATTCAACGTGCGCTTCGGCGATCCGGAGACGCAGCCGATCCTGATGCGGCTGGAATCGGATCTTGTCGATCTGATCGAGGCTGCGCTGGACGGCCGACTCGATCGCGCCGCCGCACGCTGGAGTCCGCACCCGGCGCTCGGCATCGTGCTGGCGGCGCACGGCTATCCGGGCGCGGTGCGCACCGGCGACGCGATCGACGGCCTCGAACACGCCGCCGCACCGGGAACGAAGGTGTTCCATGCCGCGACGCGCAGCGACGGCGCGAACGTTCTCACGAGCGGGGGCCGCGTCCTGACGGTCTGCGCGACCGGTGACGGCCTGGCGCAGGCGCGAGCGCGCGCGTATGACGCCGCGAGCCGCATCCGTTTCGACGGGATGTTTTATCGCCGCGACATTGCCTATCGGGCGTTGGCGCGAAGCGATTGGGAGAAGCCGTGAGACGTGAGACGTGGAGACGTGAGGCGTGAGACGGCGTGTCGCCAATCTCGACGCGCGGTGTCTTTCCTTTCACGGCCGACTTCTGACGGCTCACAAGGAAGATGCTGACGGCTCGAGCACACTGCCGACGGCTCACAACAACGCGTCAATATCCTGATCTCCGCGGCCCCGGGCAGCCCCGTCTCCCGTCCCGTCTCCCGTCTCCCGTCTCCCGTCTCCCGTCTCCCGTCTCCCGTCTCCCGTCTCCCGTCTCACGTCTCACGTCTCACGCCGCATTCAACACCGTTTCCGCAAACTGACGATATTTCTCCCGTCGTCGTACGCGTAACCAAACTCGTCCATCAGCGAGCGCACGAGCTGGATGCCGAGCCCGCCGATGCGCGCGGTCGCGATGGAGGGATCCGCCAGGGCCGGCCGCCACGCCGTCGGGTCGAATTCGGCAGCGACGTAGATGATCGTCGTCGCGAGCGCATGCTGCTCGCGTGCGACCTCGACCTCAATCGGCCCGGCGGCCTGCTGCGCGTGCATGATGACGTTGGTCAGCAACTCATCGAGCGCGACCTGGACGGCGCGAAGTGCCGCTGCCGGAACCTGCGCGTGCAGGTTCTGTTCGAGTGTCGCATTGAGTTCGCCGACCGCGGCGCGCTCGCGCGCGATGCGCACATGCAACACGGGAATCGACGTGATCGATTCCGGTTCGCTGCGCCATCCGCCCCCGCGGTCGCCGTTCCCCACCATGCGGCCATGGTGGCGAAAACGGCGGACCGGTGCAATTGTTATTGCGCGGGTTTTCCCGGCTGCGCGGCCGCCGGCGGAGCAGGTTTTGCCGGCGGAGCGGCGGCCGGGCGTGTCGCTGTGAGCAGCGGCGGCTTGAAGTAGGGGTGTTCCGCCGGCCACGGCCGGTCCGGAACCTTGTTCGCGGCGAAAATCGCCTGGGTCGACTTATACAGCTCTGCACCGTATTTGTCGCCGGCGCGCACGGCGGAGAAGATCGCTTCGGCCTGATATTGCTGCGCCTCCTTGTACTTGCCGTGCGCTGCCAGCGCCAATGCCAGCGTCGCGGCGTCGCCGGCGTCCCCGCGCTGCTTGTACAGGGCTTGCGCGTAATCGAGCGCCATGTCGCGCTCTTCCGCTTTCGTTCCTGCACATGTGCTGACAAGACTCACGAAGATCTGCATCAGGTCGCCGTCGTTCGACTTGCGTTTCTGCGCCGCGCCGACGTCCGCGAGCGCACGCGGGCATTGCCCGAGCGCGACTTGCGCGGCCACAAGGTGCGCCAGCGCCGTGATGTCTTCGGGCTGGAGCACGGTCAACTGGCGATATTGTTCGGCCGCCTGCGCGTGGCGGCCGCGGCGCATTTCGGCGTTGCCGAGCAGCAGACGCGCCATCGCCAGCCTGGCGTCGGCGCGCGCCGCGCGCTGATAGAAAGAGTAGGCCTGGTTGTCGTCACCGGCGTATTCGTAAACGATCCCGCGCGCGAGCAGCGCGCTCGCGTTGTCGGGCGCGACGGACAGCGCCTGGTCCGCGGCAGCCTGCGCGATCAGAAAATCGCCGATCGATGCTTCGAGACGAGCCTGCAGTGCGAGTGCATCGATGTCATTAGGATGTTCGCGCAGCACTGCGGCGAGCCGATCGCGCGCCGCGCCGATGTTGCCCTTGCTCGCAAAACGCTGCGCCTCCTGCAGCGCGGTGCCGTCGGACTGCGCGCCGCCCGCGCCTTGTGCTCCGCCCTGCGCTGGCGCTCCGGCCTTGGTGTAGAGGCTCAGCGCGAGCGGGTCTGCGAGTTGCGGCGTGACCTTGCCGGCCTTCGCTTGCGCGTCCTTTGCAGCCGATTCGTTGCCCATCGCCGTATAAGCCTCGGCCAGCGGCTGGTACAGCTGGTTCGCCTGCGGCTCGAGCTGGAGGGCACGCTTCAGGCTCTCGATGGCGTCGGAATAGCGTTTCTGGCGCAGGCTCAGCTGACCGAGCATGGCGTGGGCGACTGCCTGGTCCGCGTGTTCGCGCACGGCCGCTTCGAGCACCTTGCGCGCACCATCGAGATCGCCGCTCTCGGCCAGCGTGTCGGACAGGCGGTAGCGGATCGGCAGGTAGATCTTGTCCAGCGCCAGCGCGGCCTCGAAATTGGCGCGCGCCTCGGCGTTCTGCTTGAGATCGCGCGCAAGCAGGCCGCGCAGGTAGAACCAGCGGCCATCCTGCGGATTGCTCTGCGATGCGTTGTAGAACGCGACGGCGGCGACGTCCTTGAGGCCCGCCTGCGCATACTCGACGCCGATGTCGGCGTACGCCTGCGCGAGTGGCGGCCCGACCCAGCCGCTGCGTGCCTTGTCGAACTCGGCGCGATCGGCGGCCAGATGCTGGGCCGTCACGGGCGGCAGTTTCGACAGATCCGGCGTCGGCAGCGGCTTGAGCAACGCGTCGGCCGCGGCGACGAGCGGCAGCAGGAGCACGAACAGGCCGGCGCCGACGCCGCCGTATCGTTGTTGTTTCTGGTTCGGCATGGGAATTTTCACAGGTTGAGGCCGACGCGCAAGCGTGCCGGCGAGAGGCAGTCCAGTTTACCAGCCATTGGCGCGATGCTGTCTGTCGCGCAGCGGTTTGCTACGCTGCACGCCGGGAACAGGAGAGACCATGGCCGACACCAATCAGTTCCAGCTGTTGCGCGAACGCCGGTTCCTGCCGTTCTTCCTGACCCAGGCGCTCGGCGCGTTCAACGACAACGTGTTCAAGAATGCGCTCGTGATCCTGCTCGCATTCCTGACGGCGGAGTTGAGCTCGGCCGATGTGAATTTGTATACCAATCTCGCGGCCGGATTGTTCATCCTGCCGTTCCTGCTGTTCTCCGCAACCAGCGGCCAGCTGTCGGACAAGTATGACAAGGCGCGCCTCGCGCAGCTGGTCAAGGTCCTGGAAATCGCGATCATGCTCGTCGCATTCGTCGCGTTCGTCGCCCACAGCATTCCATTGTTGCTCGCGATGCTGTTCATGATGGGCGTGCATTCGACGCTGTTCGGCCCGCTCAAGTACGGCCTGTTGCCGCAGGTGCTCGACGAGCGCGAACTGGTCGGCGGCAACGGCCTCATCGAGATGGGCACGTTCCTCGCGATCCTGATCGGCACGATCCTCGGCTCGAGCCTGATCCGCATCGACAACGCCGGCGCCTGGTGGGTCGGCGCCGCGACCGTCACGATCGCGGTCGCCGGATTGCTGTGCGCGCTGGCGATGCCGAAGGCGGCGCCGGTGGATCCGGGTCTGAAGATCAACTGGAATCCGTTCAGTGAAACCTGGAACAACCTCGCTCATATCCGCGGCGATCGCGCGGTATTCCTGTCGTGCCTTGGCATTTCCTGGTTCTGGTTCTACGGGTCGATCTATTTCACCCAGCTGCCGAACTACACGAAGGAAGTGCTCGGCGGCGATCCCGGCGTCTACACGCTGATCCTCGCGCTGTTCTCGATCGGCATCGCGGTCGGGTCGATCCTGTGCGAGAAACTGTCCGGCCACAAAGTCGAGATCGGCCTGGTCCCGTTCGGCTCGATCGGCATGACGCTGTTCGGCGCGGACCTGTATTTCGCCCACCCTGCGAGCAGCGGCCAGCTCGGCCTCGGCGTCGCGGCGATGTTCGGGCAGCCGCACACGCTGCACGTGATGATCGACCTGACCCTGATGGCGATCTTCAGCGGCTTCTTCATCGTGCCGCTGTTCGCGCTCGTGCAATCGCGCAGCGAGCCGGCGCGCCGCTCCCGCGTCATCGCGGCGAACAATATCCTCAACGCGCTGTTCATGGTCGTCGCGGCGGGGCTGTCGGCGTTGCTGTTGAACAAGGCGGGGCTGAGCATTCCCGGTTTGCTGCTGGCGACGGCGCTGATGAACGCCGCCGTCGCGATCTACATCTACACGCTCGTGCCGGAATTCCTGCTGCGTTTCGTCGACTGGGTGCTGATCAACACGCTGTACCGGATCCGGGCGCGGCGAACGGCGAGCGCGACGCGGCGAAGGCCGCGGCTCGGCGACGGCGCGGGCCCGTTCCTCGAGGCCGAGGATGATGCGCGTCGCAGTGATGTCGCGACCG
>Ga0070665_100008282_pt1 | contig 10514 bp, 9 predicted proteins | sample KBSS13metaG_FD_65862 | JGI IMG/M metagenome (GOLD analysis project Ga0070665, IMG submission 65862) | Switchgrass rhizosphere microbial communities from Kellogg Biological Station, Michigan, USA - KBS S1-3 metaG | ecosystem: Host-associated > Plants > Roots > Rhizosphere > Soil ...
GATAAAGGCGGCGGCGGTGGCGGCGCCGTCGAGACCTACATGTTGCTGGCCCTGGCGATCACGCTGTTAGCTCGCGGCGCGAGTCGTCGGCGTGTAGAAAGTAACTTCGTCCGGGGGGCATAATCATCCAAAATGCACTTCGACGCTAAAGTCGGCTGCCTAAAACAATCTAAACAGGGGAGTTTAGCCTTGCGGATAAGAGTTGCCATCCAGGCCGGATACCTTGCGGCGCTTTGTACGTATGCACTAGCGACCCATGCGGGCACCAATCTATGGACGCCCACGGGTCCGGACGGTGGGCAGGTAGATGCGATCACCTGGCTTTCCGCACAGTCCGGAGTGGCGCTCGCCGTTGGCGGGAATAAGGTCTACCGGACAGCCGATAGCGGTGCAAACTGGGCCCCGGTACTGACCGTCGACTCCGCCTTTTCGTCCCACCTCGCAGTAGATCCAACCAATTCAAACCATGTGCTGGTCAGCGGTGCGTTCTACGCCGGCACAATTTACTCCAGCACCGACGGCGGGTTGACGTTCACCCCACTTCCCGATCCGAAAACAACGGATGTGCTGGTGACACTCGCTTTCAGCCCTGACGGTGCCATGTTGTATGGCGGCACCTACCATGGGTCCATCTACTCGAGCAGCGATCAGGGCAAAACCTGGACGGCGACGACGGGGCTGCCCGGCCCCGACGCCAATGAAGTGATGGACATTGAGGTGGACCCGTCCAACCACAACACCCTCTACGCAACCATCAATGTCAATTTTCAGAACGGTCAGGGAGGAGTGTATCGATCTGATAACGGCGGTCAGAGCTGGTCTGCCACGACCCTCACTGGGGTCAACGTCCACCGCGTTGCCCCCGATCCCACACACACCGGCCGATTGCTCGCCGCAGCGAACTCTGGGCTGTGGCTCTCTACTGATCGCGGTGACCACTGGACGATCACGAGCTCCCCTCTTTCCAGTTACTTTTGGGTGGGATTCGATCCGGCCAATCCTCAAAAGGTGCTCGCCTGCGGCGGGGACACATTCTGCGTTACCTCCTCCGACCCCAGCTTCGCCACTTGGGTATCGACATCGTCGGTGATCCTCGCATGGGTAAGAGATGCCAGTTTCATCTCCGGACACCTGCTCATGGCCAGCACTGAAGGGGTGCACTACAGCGCCGATTCGGGTGACACATTTGAGACTCGCAATACAGGTATCCGGGCCGCTTCCACTTCGGCATTGGCAGTCACGAATGACGGAATCATCTATGCCGGATTTTCTCAGGGGCTCTCGGGAGTCTATCGGGCCGACGCTTCAGGCTGGAGTTTGACTAATGCCGCCCAGCAATATCAGCTTCAGATATATGAGCCAGGCCGCGTCGGCGTGCCAGACATCCATTCTTTGGCGATAGCGCCGGCGGATTCGAAGCTCGTGTATGCCGCGAGCTACACTTTCAACCATACCGCGGACGGCGGTACTAATTGGGACAAGCCGTCGACGCAGTTGGATGGATTGACGCTCGGACAAATTCTCGCGGACCCCAGGAATCCACAGGTGGTTTATGTGACCACCCTGGAGTCGGGCTTGTTGAGGAGCGCTGATGGAGGCAATTCGTGGGAAAAACGCTCCGGCAACCTTCCGGATGCTTTGGGCGGCGTTCTGGCGATCGATCCGACGAACACTGACGTCATCTATGTGGGAGGAGGACCGAATCCTAACGTAACACTTTACAAGTCGGTCGATGCAGGCTTGCACTGGAATGCTACCAGCCTGATCGGATCCCCCATCCTGGGTATCACAATCGATCCGACCAACCCATCGACCGTGTATGTAGTGAGACAAGACGACCTGTATCGTACGGTAGATGGTGGTAGCACCTGGCAGCCACTCCATACAGCGGGAGTTCTCGAGACCCTTTTGATCGATCCGAAACAACCGGGCGACTTGTTCCTGCTCGGCAGCTTCCTTCCCACAGGAGGCGCGAAGTACAAAAGCGGCATGCTACGGTCGGTAGATGCAGGCGTGTCCTGGGAGCAGATCCTGATGGAACCCGATCAATCCCCGAGCTGGTTGCAATTTGGAATTCTCGACCCTCTACGGCCGCAACACATCATAGCGGCAAGCGGTTCGCCAGCCAGCCTGATGGAATTCGACGTCGCTACCGACCTTGCTGTGTCCATCGAATCGCTACCGGCCTCGCTCACGCGAGGGAATACCGCCACTGCAACAATACGGACCACCAACAACGGCCCCTATGCAGCATCCGGTGTCAGCATGATGGTATCGCTTCCAAGTTGGTTGACTGTTGCCTCGGCCCCGTCCGGTTGCTCCGTGAGCGGCGCCGAACTCCAATGCTCATTGGGATCTATGCAATCAAGGATCAGCGCGACTACCCCGATCACTCTCAAGGTTGCGGATACGCAGGCGACCGGCAATCTCGTCGCGTCCGTCAGCGCACATGAAACGGATTCCTATACGGGCAACAACACTGTGAGTACCAGCCTGTCCACCACAACCGCGCTGGCCAGCAGCAGCTCGGGTTCTGGCGGAGGCGGGTTCTTCGATTGGCTGAGCTTGACGGGATTGGTCCTGTGTTTGTGTCTGCGTCCCCGGGCAGGGATGTCAAGCGATGAGCTTTAGTCAGGCCCTCGGTGTTAAATCTTGCCAATGTATCGCGCGAAGTCCAGGTCAGTCGGAAAACGGTCGAGGGCTATCTCGATGTACTGCAGGACCTGCTGTTGGGCTTTCGCCTGGAGGTGTTTGCGAAACGTGCGAAGCGCGAGCTGGCGACGCACTTTGATGCAGGGGTGTTTCGCGTCAATCGGCCGGTCGGCCCACTCGATTCAACGAGTGAGATTGATGGGGGGGCTCTCGGAGGGCTCGTTGCTCAGCACTTGCATGCCTGGTGTGACTATTCGCAAAAGAAACACGAGTTGTTCTATTGGCAAACACGATCTCGAAGCGAGGTCGATTTTGTTGTCTATGGAGTGAGTGGCCTGTTTGCCGTGGAGGTTAAAAACGCCAATCGGATCGATGGCACTGAATTGCGAGCTCTCAATAATTTTGCGGAAGACTACCCTGAAGCCAGGCGATTCATGCTCTACCGGGGCGACGAGCGATTCAGTCGCGATGGAGTATTGTGCATGCCGGTCGAAGATTTCCTTCTTGGGTTGGAACCTGGGAATTTTCCAAGTTGAGAGATACCGCGGGTTCGATGCGATCGCCCATGCCGGATTTGATCCTCCTCCAATCCGGGTTATGAACTCGTCCATTCCGGAATCGAGTGACGTCTGATTCGGATTGCACTTCGAACGAGGGCCAAGTGCCGATAAATCCGCAGCGGACTTTATGTGTAAGTGGCGTCTGGAAGGCACTCTACGTTGGGTTACGTCAGCCCGATCGAGTTTGAGAAGCAGGTCCTCTTGGCCTAAGTGGGTGTCCGCGGAACCGGCAGCAGTCCAGCGAGAGGTAATTCCGTTGGGACTGCATGGAATCCGAGTTGGGAGGGGCAGAGAGGGCCGGCGTCCCCCCAGGAAGCGCATTAGTTTACACGTTGTCCTTTTAAAAAGTTCAATTTCGATCTATATTGTCCTTATAGGAAGGACAGATGCGCGATCTCATTCGTCAAAAAATTGTAGATGCACTTGCGGAGCCGATTCCGGACTTCACGCCGAGGGACGTTCACATTCCTGCTATCGCCAATAAAGCAATTGCGGTTGTTGGTATGCGTCGTGCGGGTAAAACTACGTTTCTGTGGCAGATCCTCCAAGACAGACTCCAAAGTGGCACTCAAAGGGATGGACTGCTCTATTTCGGCTTTGAGGATGAACGCCTGGCTGGCATGACCGTCGCGGATCTCGGGGTCATTGTGGAGGAGTATTACAGGCTGCACCCTGAATGGCGTGATGGCCGCCGGCCGGTTTTCTTCCTGGATGAGATCCAGATAGTACCCGGCTGGGAGGTTTTCACCCGACGTCTGTTGGAAACGGAGAAAATGGACTTGTTTCTATCGGGATCGTCGGCTCGGCTGCTGTCTCGGGAAGTTGCGACCAGTATGCGCGGCAGAGCCTTGGAGGCGCTGGTTCATCCATTCAGCTTCCGGGAGTATCTGCGTTATTTCGGCCGGGAGCCGTCCCGGTCAGTCAATCAACTTCCTAAGGCTGCACGCTCTGCATTGGAAAAGGACTTACGAACCTATCTTAGCCAAGGTGGTTTTCCGGAATCGCTTGGCGCCGCGGCCAGAGATCGGTTTGAGCTGCTGCGAAGTTATGTGGATACGGCCTTGTTGCGTGATGTGATTGAACGCCACTCCGTATCGAATCCGGTCGCGCTACGCTGGATGGTGCGCCATCTGCTTGCCAATCCCGCCGGCTCATTCAGCGTTAACAAGTTTCATGGCGATCTTCGGTCGCAAAACATTCCGGTTGCGAAGGACACTCTGCACGCGTATTTGGGTCATCTGGAAGACGCATTCCTCATCCGGACTGTGTCTATGTCGTCGGGCTCCGAAAGGCAGCGGATGGTCAATCCACGCAAGGCATATCCGATCGACATGGGGCTGATACCTGTTTTTGATCCAACCGGTCGGGGCAATGTGGGCCACGCTCTGGAGACTGCCGTCTTACTCGAATTGGAGAGACGGGGTACTCAGCGCTCCTACATGCGAACAGCGGACGGGTTCGAAGTTGATTTCCTCGCTCGCTATCCGGAGGGAGGAGAGGAACTGATTCAGGTCTGCTCGGATCTCGATGGAGCAAACACGAAGGAGCGCGAGTTGCGCGCATTAATTGCGGCTGGACGCGAGCGTCCGGGTGTCAGACTACGCCTCATCAGCCTCGAGCCGGAAGCGCCGCGTGACTTGCCAGCCGGGATCGTTTGGCAATCAGCGTCGGATTGGCTTCTGAGTGCACAGCCCGAGGTGGCAGGTTCAGCCCCGCGGCGCCGCGCGAGAAAGCAAGCCGGGCAATGAGATTGCCGAATGGCGAAACTCGATTCGTCCAATTCGGAATAAAGTCCCGTCTGATCCGGATTGCTCGGAGCGCCGCCGGCGATCCTCTTAAAGAATTTCCGAAGGGAAATTCTCTTCGGCGCCTCGAGGGCGCCTCCGTGATTCTGTGTTGGTTGCACGCGCCTGACCGTATCTGCAACAGACGCGAGGTGCTTTTCAAGCCGCCGGCGCAGATCGCCATGGCGAGCGCTCGATCGCTTGAACAGCTCGCTCTTGTTTAGCGCCGATGCCCAGATTCGATCCGTTTCCGGCGTCCAGAGCTGCGCTTCTGGCCGCCACTTTAGTGTGATTGGGCGACAGCGGATTTTCTGTGTAAGGAATGTGTAACTGCTTCATCTCGGAAAAATCCGATTGGTAAACATCGAAAGTCCGCTGCGTCTACCCGCGCGCGCGTACATGCCCACGAGCAAAGATAAGCCGATGATTTAATTGGTGCCCGAGGTCGGAGTCGAACCGACACGCTTTTAAGGGCGGCGGATTTTGAGTCCGCTGCGTCTACCAGTTCCGCCACTCGGGCGCCGAGGGGGGCGCGAAGTATAGCCGAACCCGTTGCGACCTTTCAGGAGTCTGCTGCATCTAAGCAGTCGTGGTCCGACTCACCGACATTGACGTACCCCCGGACGTACTCGCCAGCGCGCGAAGCGGCGGCGAATGCGCGCAAGCGGCAATTTATGCCGCTGTAGCGCCAGCAACATTTGGGCTGGTGCGGCGTCTGGCGGGCAGCCGGGCGCTGGCGGAGGACCTGTTTCAGGAAACGATGATGGCGGTGTTCCAAAGCCTCGACTCGTTTCGAGGCGAGGCGCCCCTGGGGGCGTGGGTGAGGCAAATCGCCGTTTCCAAGTGCTTGATGTACTTGCGATCTCCATGGCATCGCGCTCGGTTGCGGTTCGTTTCCGGGAGTGAATCGGAAGCGCAGTGGGTGGAGTCATTGCTGCCGGCGACGCCAGGGCCGCGGGCGGAGAGCGTCGATCTGGAGAGGGCGCTTGCGAGCCTGGCGCCGACCGCACGGGCGGTGGTGTGGCTCTTTGAGGTCGAGGGGTACTCCCACGAGGAGATTGCCCAGTCCTTCGGACGCTCCGTGAGTTTCTCCAAATCCCAATTGGCACGGGCGCACACGAAGCTGCGCCAGTGGTTCGATCCCCCTGTGGATAGCCAGACATGCACAACTCTATAGAGCCGACGGACTGCATCCAGCGTCTTAGGACCCTGCCTGCCGAGACGCTCCCACCTTATAACTGGCAGGAGTTTCAGCGACGAGCTCGGCGGCGTACCGCGCCTGCGCGGGTTGCGACGGATTGGCGCCCCCTCGCGGTCGCCGCGGCTTTGCTGCTATTCGTTTGCGCGATTGCGGTTTGGGGACGATTGGGTGGTGGCGGTCGACATGTCGTTGTCGCGTCCGGTGCGGTTGAGGATGGCGCGGCTGCATGGGGCCGCGGCTCAGATGCCGCGCCGGGCACTGATGGTTGGTCGCTGCCGCAAGCGGACAGCGCAACCGCGGACCGTACACCGCAGGGGCAAGCAAACGGAGCGGCGTCAGTCCCCGGGTGGCAGGCCCAAGCAAACGGAGTGGCGTCTGTTCCGGGGTGGTTGGCCCAAGCAAACGGAGCGACCTCAGTTCGCGGGGGGCAGGCCCGAGCTAATGGATCTGCGGCGGATCGTTCGTGGCGGACACCAGCAGATTGGGGCGCAGCACTCCCGAGTGACCGGGACCTCGCGCAGGGCGAAGCCGTGGGACCAACTGCAGCTACGGTCGCGGGACAAACATCTGGCGAATCCGCGGCAGCCAACAGGCGATCCCGGGCGATTGAGTCATGGCTGGCGGCGCTTCCGCGCGAGCCGGCTGTTGTACGTGTTGGTACGCGCGCTGCTGTGGCTGGTCTGGAGGATCGTATCGCTCAGGTTGATGACCTCATGACTTCAATGCGTATCGAAGGCACGAGCGGCGATCGATTGGCGGATTTGCAGCGTGAGCGGCTGCGGCTGGTGGGTTCGCTGGCGCAGGTGCGTTATGCGGAAGTGGTTGCTTCCGCGTCACCATAGATTTCAAAATTCGAGGCTACTGTGAAAATAAAACTTACCGGATTGACTGTCGCTGCAGGGATTCTGGCGCCAGTGTCGGTGTTGGCGGTTCCTGATAATGGGCCGAATGTCATGTATGTCGTGACCAACGGTGATGCTGCGGACATCGATGCGCAGGCAAAGGATCTGGATGCGGAGCTCGCCGATGCGCGGGCGCGTCTCGACGAAGCCGCGCACGAGGTGGCGGAGCTTTCCAGCCAGATGAGCGGGCCGTTGGTGGACCACATGATGTCGATCTATCAGGACGGGCAGCCGCACGCCGTGTTGGGTGTGCAGCTCGATGAGCGCAGCGGGAAGGATGGGGCACGCGTACAGGAGGTGAGCCCTGGTGGTCCTGCCGCGGAGGCGGGCTTGAAGGCTGGCGATGTTATCACCTCCATCAACGGAGCGGATGTAAAGGGTGATCACACGGCTCGTCAGGTTATGCACGCGATGCGGGATGTTGGGCCGGATAGCAAGGTGAAGTTGAAAGTGTTGCGGGCGGGGAAGAGTCAGGATTTTGTGGTGACTGCGCGGCCTGGGATGGCTTTCAGGATGCATCCGATGCCCTCGATTCCACCCATTCCGCCGATTCCGCCAATGCCACCGTATGCGCCGGGCCACGATGCAGGAGAGCGATTCGGGCCGATATTTATTCATGGGCCGCTCGGGGAGATGGAGTTGGTTTCGCTCACTCCGCAGTTGGGAAAGTACTTCGGGACTGACAAAGGTGTGCTGGTGGTGCGGGCACCGAAGGACTTCAAGCTGGAGGATGGCGATGTGATCCTGGCGATTGACGGGCGGGAGCCGACGAGCGGGTCGCATGCAACGCGCATTCTTGGGTCGTATCAGCCGGGCGAGAAGATCGCTATCAAGGTGATGCGGCAGCAGAAGACGGTGAACGTGGAGACCACGTTGCCGGAACGAGGCCGTTTTGGACGACCGGGCCGCGAGAGCCGTGAAGAGCATGAGGGTCCGGAGGGCAAAGTGCGGCTGGAGCGCCGGGTAGCCGGTAGGGAGGCGGCGACCTGAACGGTTAGCACTGGCGTTCGCGACGGCTAACGTGGTGTCCGCGCGGTGCGGGATTGACGGCTCGGTGGCACAAACGAAAATCTACCCGCGAACGGCGAACCGTGGAGGCCTGCGGCAGTGCAGGCGGCGGGTGGCGCGTGCCGTCGACATCATGGCGCAACCGAAAGGCAGTGCCGGAAACTTGCTCGTCGCCGGCGTGACCTAGGGCTGTCGGCAGTCCGGCGCCGAGCGTCGTCAATGCGCTCGGTCAGCAGCGCCCGAGCGATTCCAATACCATTCGCGGCGTGCAACGCCATGACTTCGCCTACGACCTGCCGCCCGAACTGATTGCCCAGACTCCGCTCGCCGAGCGATCCGCGAGCCGGCTGCTGGTCGTCGAGCCCGCCGACGAAGTGGCGGCCGACGTAATGAACCGTGGCGACCTTGCGCCGAACGCAGCGAGCGCACCGAGGGCGTCGAACGCAGCGAGCGCGTCGAACACAGCGACCGCAGCGACCGCACCGACTGCGCCGAACCCACCGACCGCACCGACTGCACCGAACCTACCGACCGCACCGAACGCACCAACCGCATCAACCGCATCAACCGATGGCGCGCCGCCGGTGAACTTGCGCGACTGCACAATGCGCGACTTCCCCAGCCTCCTGCGCCCCTGCGATCTCCTGGTCTTCAATGACACCAAAGTTGTCGCAGCGCGGCTCGCGGGGGCGAAGCCCTCGGGAGGTCGGGTAGAGGTATTCCTGGAGCGGGTCGTCGCCGAAGCGGAAAACGAGGCTTTGGTGCAGCTCCGTGCCAGCAAGCCCATCCGAGAGGGGCTGGAAGTAACGACCGTCGGTGGAATCGTGCGGATCCTCGGCCGCCAGGATGACCTGTGGCGCGTCGGCTTCCCGGGTCCTGCGCTTGAATTCTTCGAGAAATGGGGCGATGTACCGCTTCCGCCTTATATCCATCGGACCCCTGATGCGAACGACCGCGAGCGTTACCAGAGTATTTTCGCCCGCGAGCGGGGCGCCGTGGCTGCGCCGACGGCGAGTCTTCACTTCGATTCCTCGCTCATTGGGCGCATTGAGGAAATGGGTGTGAGCCGCACCTTTGTCACGCTCCACGTGGGAGCCGGGACTTTTCAGCCGATGCGGGTCGACGACTTGGACGCGCACGTTATGCACGCCGAGCGTGTGACGGTTAGCGCGAAGACATGCGAGGCAATTGAGAAAACGCGGGCGGAGGGCGGCCGCGTCATCGCAGTTGGTACGACGGTGATTCGCGCGTTGGAATCGGCGGCGCTGGAGCCAAATTTCGCAGCGGAGGTCCCGCACGTGGGCGTCCACGGGGCGGGGTCCGGGTACCGTGAGCCCGGCACGGCGGCGGTTTCACGGCGCTTGCCGGCATCAGGCTGGTCGGGAGAAACCCGCCTTTTCATCCGCCCAGGCTTCCGTTTCCAGGTAGCTGACGCGCTCCTGACAAACTTCCACCTCCCGGAATCGACCCTATTAATGCTCGTCTGCGCGTTCGCAGGCATGACGCCTGTGATGCAGGCGTACGAGCATGCGGTACGCGAGAAATACCGCTTTTTCAGCTACGGAGATGCCATGTTCCTGACGAGGAAAGCGGGTTGAGACCCAAGTTCGAACTTCTGACAACAGACGGCTCCGCCCGCCTGGGTCGACTGACCCTGGCCCATGGCGTCGTTGAAACGCCAGCGTTCATGCCGGTGGGTACCTACGGCACTGTGAAGGCCATGACGCCTGAGGAGCTCGAAGGGCTTGGGGCTCACATTGTCCTGGGTAACACGCTGCATCTTATGTTGCGTCCGGGACCGGACATCATTGACGCCCATAAGGGGCTGCATCGCTTCATGAACTGGAATCACCCGATCCTCACCGACTCGGGCGGTTTCCAGGTGTTCAGCTTGAAGAGCCTGCGCAAAATCACGGAAGAGGGCGTGAAATTCCGCTCGCCGATTGATGGCAGCGAGGCACGTCTGAACCCCGAGGATTCGATGGAGATGCAGCTGAAGCTGCGATCCGACATCGCAATGGCGCTCGATGACTGCACGCCGTATCCGTCGACGGAAAAGCAGGCGCGTGACTCGATGGAGCGGTCTATGCGTTGGGCAGCCCGAAGTCACGCTCATTATTATAGGGACGCCAGCCACGCCCTCGGCGCCGACGCGATGCCATCCAACGCTGGCGATGACCGCGGAGCCCGCGCCCCCGACGGCGGCCCCCCCGGCGGCCTGTTTGGCATCGTCCAAGGCGGCATGCACACCAACCTTCGCCTGGCTTCCCTCGAAGCACTGCTGAAGCTGGATTTACCGGGTCTCGCAGTGGGTGGACTCGCCGTGGGCGAGCCTGAGGAAGACCGCCTGCGGGTGCTTGAAACCACTGTGCCCCACATGCCCGTCGACCGCCCCCGTTACCTCATG
>Ga0070665_100008285_pt1 | contig 10513 bp, 8 predicted proteins | sample KBSS13metaG_FD_65862 | JGI IMG/M metagenome (GOLD analysis project Ga0070665, IMG submission 65862) | Switchgrass rhizosphere microbial communities from Kellogg Biological Station, Michigan, USA - KBS S1-3 metaG | ecosystem: Host-associated > Plants > Roots > Rhizosphere > Soil ...
GCTCCTTCTTGGCCGGATCGTCGCTGTCGAGATAGCCGTCGATCGCCGTCTCGGCGCGATAGACGCCGTCGGGCAGCCTGGCGATCGCCTGGCGCATCAGCCGCTCGGCATGATCCATCAGCGCCTCGCAGGCGACCTCGAAGGTCTCGAGGCCATAGCGCTCGACCAGCTCGACCATGCGCTCGGCGCCGATCCGCGAGGCCGCGACCTGGGCGTCCATGTCGCCGACCACGAGGTCGGAGGCGCGGATATTGTCGCGCACGATCTGCCAGACCATCTCGTTCTTCACGCCGCGGTCGTAGACCTTGATCGCCTTGAACTGCAGGCCCTCGGCATAGGCGTCGATCGCCTCGACGATGCCGCAGGAGCCCGGCGACAGCGCGCCGATGTCGAGGTGATGCGCCGTCGTCGCGGCGAAGGCGATCAGGCGTCCGCCGACGAACACCGGCACGACGAAGGCGACGTCCGGGCCGTGGCTGGCGCCGGCATAGGCGTCGTTGTGCATGATGACGTCGCCGGGACGGATCACGTCGCCGCGCTCCTTCAGCGTCTTCAGGATGCCGCGGATGTAGCCCGGGATCGGCCCCGACTGCAGCGGCGTCGACTGCGCCGATTCGGCGAGCCCCCGTCCCTCGGCATCGATCAGCGCCGCGCCGAAATCCTCCGACTCTCGGATGATCGACGAGTAGCTCATGCGCATCAGCTTGTAGCCCATCTCGATCGCGATGTTCTCGAGCGCGCCCTGGATCACCGAGGTCGTGATCGGGTCGATCCGGTCGGGCTTGGACGCCGGCTGGCGAAGTGGGGCAGTGCTCATGATCGTCCTCCTTATCGCTTATTGTCTTGCTGGGACCGCGGGTCTCCAGACCCGCTCATGAATCTGAGCGGGTCTGGAGACCCGCGCTCCCAGCGATGACATCAGGCTTCTGCCTTCCGGATGATCAAGTTGCCGGCGGCGTCGGCTTCGAAACTATGCTGCGGCGGCACGACGGTCGTCGAATCCATTTGCAGGATGATGGCCGGTCCGGCGACTTTCTGGCCGACCGGCAGCAGGTCGCGGCGGTAGAAGTCGGTCGGATAGTCGGCGAGCTTGCTTTCGACCCTGAAGGTGCAGGTGCCCTTGCGCACCCGCGCCGCGTCGAGCGACTGGCCAGTTGCCACGGTCGGCTTGGCGATCTTGGCCGCGGTCGCGGCGCCGACCAGGCGCAGATTCACGATCTCGATGCCTGACTCGGCGAAGTGATGGCCGTACTCCCGGCGGTGGATCTCGTGGAAGGCCTCGAACGCCTTGGCCAGGGCGGCCTCGTCGATCGTGCCGTCGGGGAAGGGCACGCGCAGCTCGTAGCCTTGGCCGACGTAACGGAGATCGCCGCGGCGCTCGAAGGTCACCTTGGCGAGGTCGATGCCGTCGGCAGTGAAGCGATCGGCCAGCTCCCTGGCCATGGCGGCGAAGTCCGCATTGATGCGCGCGATGTCGGCCGCGCCCGAGACCTGGAAGGAGGTGCGGATCGCGTCGTAGCGCAGGTCGCTGATCAACAGTCCGACCGCCGAGGTGATGCCGGGATGCGGCGGCACGATGACCTCGGGCACGCCCAGCATCTCGGCGACCTCCGCGCCATGCAACGGGCCGGCGCCGCCGAAGGCGACCAGCGCGTAGTTGCGCGGATCGATGCCCTTCTGGACGGTGCGCGACCGGATGGCGTTGGCCATGTTGGCGTTGATCACGGTGACCACGCCCTCGGCGGCTTCGCGCTCGGACATGCCCAGCTCGCGGGCCAGCTCGCCGATCACACGGCGGGCGGCGACCTCGTCGAGGGACATGCTGCCGCCCAGGAAGTTCTTGCCGTCGAGGCGGCCCAGCACGACGTTGGCGTCGGTCACCGTGGCGCGATTGCCGCCCTGGCCGTAGGCGGCGGGCCCCGGCACGGCGCCGGCCGAGCGCGGCCCGACCTTGAAGGCGCCGGCCTGGTCGACGAAGGCGATCGAGCCGCCGCCGGCGCCGATCGTGTGCACGTCGATCATCGGCACCAGCACGGGAAAGCCGGCGATCCAGGTGTCGCGCGCCGTCGCCTCGCCGAAGCCGCCGTCGGTCACGATGCCGATATCGGCCGAAGTGCCGCCGACGTCGAAGGTGATCAGGTTGCGCTTGCCCGACAGGCCACCGGCCCAGTCGCCGCCGATCACGCCCGCGGCGGGACCGGAGAGAAGCGTGAGGACCGGCCGCTCGGCGACCATCGCCGGCGTCGCCACGCCGCCGTTGGACGCCATGATGCGCAGGTCGGCCTTGAAGCCGCTCTGCTCGATATCGGCCTCGAGCTTGGTCACGTAGTTGCGCACTTTCGGCCCGACGAAGGCGTTCATCGCCGTCGTGGTGAAGCGCTCGAACTCGCGGAACTGCGGCGACACCGACGAGGAGGTCGTGGCGAAGCACTCGGGATAGTCCTCGCGCACGATCTCCATGGCGCGCGCCTCGTGCGCCGGGTCGAGATAGGAGAACAGGAAGCAGATCGCGATCGCCTGGACGCCGGCCTCCTTGAACTCGCGCACCGCGTCGCGCACGCCCTGCTCGTCGAGCGGCTCCAGCACCTCGCCGCGCGGCGGTACCAGCCGCTCCGTCACCGTCTTGCGATGGCGGCGCTTGATCAGCGGGCGGTCCTGCCAGGGGATGTCCTGCATGATCGAGTAATGCTGCGGCCGCTGGTGGCGGCCGATATGCAGGATGTCGCGATAGCCGCCGGTGGTGATCATGCCGGTCACCGCGCCGTCATGCTCGAGGATGGCATTGGTGGCGATGGTCGTGCCGTGGAATACCGTATCGATCGTGTCGCGCGGGATGCCGTACTTGTCGCAAAGCGCGGTCAGGCCCGCGACCACGCCACGGGACGGGTCGTCCGGCGTCGTGGATATCTTGTGGACCCCCGTCTGACCGGCCTCGGTGTCGGCATAGACCAGGTCCGTGAAAGTCCCGCCAACATCCACGCCAATCAAACGCATCGACCGCCTCCCATTCTCATTATGCGAGGGAACAGCAAGACACAGGCAAGGGGCGGCGTCCATACCGGTTCAGGCGACGCATTCTGGGTCGACTCCTTGAGATCACCCCCCTTCCGGAGAGTGCCGCTACAGTCGATGGCTCGCCACCATGCTTGCCCTGGCGGGGACCTCGGATCCGCGCCAGATGCCAGAAAGTCGAATGGCTTCCAGCTTGTTGTACATCTTGATCGAGGCGCTGCCGAAGCGATGCTTGATGCAGGTGCCTTCGATGCGGGTGGAGAACTGTGAGCCGATCTCCTGGGCAAGTTGCGGGGTGATCCTGCGGCCGAGGAAGGTAGCGACCTGCTCGGCCTTGACGCTCAGCACCGACTGGCGGGCAGGCTGCTCGTAGAGCGGCGCCAGTGTCGTCGCCGAGCAGAACATCAGGTCGGTGGAGTATTCCACCTGCATCAGGCTCCAGCGGCAGGCCTGCTCGAAAGCATTGAGCACCGGGCAGCATTGCCGGGCATAGCGGTCGAGCACGCGATGCAGGCGGTCGGGCGAGAGCTGGTCGGCCAGAGCCTGGGCGCGCGGACAGTCGTCGATGCGCGCGAAGGCGTTGTCGGCCGGGGTGAAGCCGATCGCGGCCGCCCTCAGGCGACGCGCCAGCCAGCCATGGCCATTGCAGTAGAATGCAGGCGGAAAGGCGCCCAACTCGGGACCCGCAGGTAGACCAGCCCCAGCTCGCGATCCAGGAAGTAAAAGTAGCAGTGCAGGCACTGGCCGCTACCGGGCCACAGGTACGTCTTATGGGTCGTCTTGTCGGGCCACAGTTTGTATGCGTTGCAAGCTTCCATCGCTGAGAAGACGTGGACTAGGCCGGCGTGATCGCGCCGTCTTCCAGCACATTGGCGACAGCGGCTTCCTTGCGGATGTGACCCCTGGCGATGTGCTCGATCTCGATGCCTGCCGCTGCCGACGGCCGCGTCGCCGCTTGACGCACGCTCTCTCGTAGTTCCATCGCAAAGCTCGCATAAGCGAAGATGCATATCCCCTGGGCGTGGAGAAAACCCGTCGTCCCCTCAGCGTAGCGCACCGTGGCAAGCGTGCCTGTCACCACAATCCGGTCGTAGCATGACAGTACTCCCAAGAGCCGATCAGCGCAGCGCTCCGCAGTGCCACGGTCATGGCGGCCTGGACAGTTTCCCGACACTTCCTCGAAACAATTCCCTTCTTGGTGCTGGCTCCGCCGGCTTAGGGATTGCTCTTCTTGCGGAAATAGAATTTTGCCACCAGTTCGGCGGCGGCCTGCACCTTGGGGTTACGACCGACTGCGCCGGCGTACTGCAGACCCAGCGCGGCGTATCGCGGATCCAGGCTCTTAGCCCTTCCGTTATCGAACTCGCCATGCATGTCGTCTCGAACGCGCGTGTTCGCGACAGTGCTGATACGGCCCCTGTCGTCTATGCTTTGAATGAGGCGAACGGCGCCGCGCTCCAAGCCGTCCTTGACGCGATCGCGCAGGGCGGCTTGGTTCTCTGGAAAGTAGCAATGCAGGCTGCGGCCAACGAACAGAGATACCCCCTGATAAGCGCTGTCAAAGCCTCCATTCTCAAGCATCGTTCCATCCGGGAGCTCCATGATGAGCGCCTTCTCGGCAAATCGAGCGCCAACTTGGCGGCCATCCTCTCTGTCGAGCGCTTGGCCGAGCAGCGTATAGGCAGACGCGTAGACCAACACTCGGTTCATCGCCTTGTTGTCTGCATCAAGTACGTGGGATTGCGAGACGAGCCATGATAAGGTGCGCTCCGTCTTGCTTCGTAGAGTGGACAATCGCTGCCTGAGCTGTGACGCTTCCGCGCTTTGCTGGAACCAAGCCGAATGGCCCAACAGCAGAAGCGTATGACCGAAGTCATAAAGGAAAAAGGCGGCATCGGGTACGGCGCCGCGCGGGTTGGGATTGGCAAAATAGTCGAAGCCACCGTCACTGCGCTGATGCGCAAAAGCGTATTCAGCAAACGAGAGTGCCCGACCAACCTCCGCGACGTCACCCTTGGGCACGGCAATCGGCAGCAGATTGAAAGTGTAGCGCTGCGAGGCGACGCCGACATAGCGCTCCCTGTTTGAACCAAGAGCCCCATCAGGGCCGCTCCTGACCGTTCCCCAGGCAGCGAGTAGCCCTGAATCGGTCTCTGAGAGGATCTTCCACTCATCGCACGACGCGCGAGCCGTCTCGGTCGCGCATATGATGAAGATTCCAATGATCGCTGCCGACGCGCGGCAAAATCGCAAGAGTTGTCCCATTGGAATGATGTCGCTTCCCTTCAAAGTCGAATGGTGTGCTGCAACTTCATCCTGACCCCGTCGGGGGAGCGGCATGGCCACACCGGGCTCGGCCCGCTTCGCCTCTTGGCGGTGCCGCGGGCCTAAGCCGGCGCACCACTGACTGTGCCGGCGAATTACTGTTTCAGTACACGCACCTCATTGCGCCGCTCCGATGGCCTCCTCCTCGCAGACAAGGCGAGACGCCCTCGCATATGTCTTCTGCAACTGAAGTGAAGGAATTGCCCCGGAACTGTTCGATAATGCCTCTGCAAACTCGCCGCCAACATAGTGACCCAGAAACAATTTCATAACGTGGCTTACACCACAATGGTTCACTTCTCGCGCGTCGGTCTCATAGTACCGCCCGCGGTTGTAAGAACCAGTGATAATTTCATAGGAAGGGAAATAAGCAGCATTGTCAAAGCGCATGACCACTGACTCCGCAGCGACACGCAAGACGCTCTTGCTGTAGGTAGTCGCAGACAAGACATGGACGTCCCGGGCCGTGGCAACCAATGGGACAGGAGATACAGTCAACAGAATACGGCAATTTGTATTTATTGCGCGAAGCCTACGAATAAATGCGACAAGATCTCCCTCCACTTCAGCAACCGACAAATTTTTGAAAGAATGTTCATTGGAATCATAAGTCCCCCCAAGAACACCTGGTGCCACCGGGAACGTGAATCCATCGATGGAGGAATGCCAACTTTCTGTCAGCCCGAGAGTGAACACAAATACGTCAATATCTTCCATACCCTGGCGGAAACAAGCGAGGTGCTTGGAGCGATCCTCTAGCACTGCGTCAACGCTGTCGAACCCATTCGGTTCGACCCCAGGCCGAAAGCCGTCCACAAATCGGCCGTCCGATCTGACCCAAACATGAGCAGTTGCAGCATCCCCATCGAATGCCCGCTGCCAGAGCTGAAGCAACTGACGCGTTGTGTATATATTGCCATAGCGACCTGAAAAGACGCCGTAGTTCCTATTCAGTCTTTCTGCTGCCGGCAATTCGATGGGCCCGGGCTCAAACACATGATAGGAAAGCCCCACCTCCTGCAAAATGCGCGCGATATGTTGCGCAAAGCAGCTGCCGGCTGTTGCCACACGATCGGCTGTACTTATATTGAACGGCGCGGTCATGACTGGATCAACGTCAAAGAAGGGTACATTTGAAACCGATCGACGCCAGAAAGAAGATGGGGGAGCCGATGAATAGGGAGTTTTAGTCATGGTCACCTCCTTGACTAAGCTGACATGTGCTTGACGCTTAACGGCGCACAAAGGACATCATATCACCGCCCGACAAGCTAATGGATTCTCTACCGTATGCGTCATACGTTCTAAAGGAAAGCTCGGCAAACTCCGGCAGATCGTAAAGCCTCTTGGCAATATCGCGGGAGGCCGGGCCCTTAAACAGATAGCTGCCTTGAAAACCGAACTGCTCGGCAATCTCAGGATAAACCGGCAGCACTTCGAATTCTCCCAACGGATCGGCCATGTAGTCCTCACAGTCTACATTTTCTGGCGTTTCGCCCATCTTGAGAATCAAAGCGCGCGCTATATCTTTCAACGCAAACAATTTCGGATGATGGATGTCAAACATGAAACATCCACGGTTCATCCAGCTCGTAAGGAACTGAGAGATCGGAACATCGGTCTCGTTGGATAGGGCCTCCAGTAGTTTGCTGGAAGTACGCCAACGGTCGAAGTATTTCAGCCTCCTGAATGTCTCTTTGCTGAAATTGGCGATTGCATTGTCAGGATCGCCTCCAGATAAAAATGTCGACGCAATAATATGAGAATGATGAGAGGCTAGAGGGCCTTGAAGGAGGTCACGTCCCGCTCTGAGAAATTGCTGATCTGGATGAAATGCATCAAAAATCAGCGGTGGAAAGGACACCGCTTTCTTTTTCACAAGCTCAGCGTGAAACGGCGGCCTACCGTCGTATGGCTGATAGCATATGATATCTGATTGGCGTATGCTCTCGATTATTGATGCAATATTGTCTGGCTTGCTTAAAAAGGATCTGGAAAGGCGTATGTGTCGCGTCATTGCATGCGGCAGCAGAATCTCAAAGCACTTGACAAGTGTCTCGACGTTGCAATTGCCGAGCAGAAGGACCTTTTTCTTCTTGCGGCCGGCCGCGGAACTAACTCGCCATAGAGCAGCACGATGATTAAAGCTAAAGCCTGCGTCGTTCGGACGATGCGCCGAGGATGCGAGATCAATGTCCTTGCACTCGCTGAAACGTCCTTGTTCATAAAGCAACGACGCTGTGTACAATCTGTTTACGTCGTTATCCGGCCTCATAGCTAGTGCCTTTTGCGCAATGTCCGCAGCGTCATTGAGTAGGCCAAGCCCGTGTAAAATACGGCTGCGAAGGAATAGAATGGCCGGCGACTTCGGTGCGAGAAGAATTGCGCGATCCACAGCCCGCAGCGCCGTCTTCAAGTCTCCTGCGCGCTGGCAATATTGAGCGAGGCGCATGGGATAGGTTGCGGATTTTGGTTCGAGACGCTCCGCTTGTGCAATCCATATGATTGCCTGGGCGACATGGTCAGCGCGGTGGGCAGCTTCGGCAGCGGCACCAAAGAGCGATGCGCTACCCCAATTCTGCGCAAGCAACGTCGTAAACGCATTCATCGCCTCCGCCACTTGGCCAGATGCCAGCAACTGCCGGGCGCTCGCTTCGGACGTGGCATCTACACTTTCGATTGGCAGGTCATGCGCTGCACTTAACTGTGCAGTTGCCTCTTTGATCGCGATTGCTCCTCTCGTCGAACTCATAGTCTGCTCCTCGTCGCCGATCAAACCGCCAGCGTGCCCCCGGCCCTTGCAATCAGCAACCATCCGATCGTCGGATCTACTGATCCTACATTCAGAGCAATGCGCTTTGTAGTTTGCCGTATCTGAATCGTTCATCGGCATATAGAGATATTCTGCACGATTTGACTTCTCCGTCTAGCGCACGGATGGGAAAGTTGCGACCAGAGCTTGAAGAAGCCTACACGCTCACGAAAGACGGCATTCACATCGGGAACGATGCAAAGTCCGAGCCATGTCACGGAGAAAATTTTTGCAAAAAACGTGCTAAATTCGAAAATCAGTGAATTTTGAGAGAAACGGCCAGAGAGGGGTGTGAGGCGTTTCCAGGCCGAAGGCGGTCAAGCCGGATTGAAATGCTCGCCGTTATTCAGCTTACGCGGGGCTTGCCAGAGAGGGAGAGTGCGTTCGCCCAGAGGGCGGTGGCGGAGCAATCGGAATTCAAGACGGCACGGAAAGGGCAGCGAAAAAGACCGTGTTTAGACCGCGATCTGGCGGGGGCTGCCTGCGTGACAATCTAGCGAGGCTCCGCCTCAGACCGAGACATGTTCCTGTCACCCTAAGCAGAGCGAAGGATCTCGTGGAACGATCAAACACGGGCCGCGTAGCAGGCGTGAGGTCCTTCGCTGCGCTCACGACGGCAGGAGCCGGGGAGATCGCCCCGTCTTTCCAGCACACTGGTGACAACGGCTTCCTTACGGAGTGACTTCTGGCGATGTGCTCGATCTCGAGGGCTGCCGACAGCCGCGTCGCCGCTTGACGCACGCTCCCTTGTAGCTCCATCGCAAAGGTCGGATAGGCGAGGATGCATATTCTCTGGGCGTGGAGAAAACCCGTCGTCGCCCCCGCCTGACACACCGTGGCAAGCGCGCCTGTCACCACAATCCGGTCGTAGCATGACAGCACTCCCAAGAGCCGATCAGCGCAGCGCCCCGCCAGTGGCACGATCATGGCGACCTCGACCGTTTCCCGACTCTTCCTCGATACTGCTCCCTTCCTGGTTCCGGCTCCGCCAGCTCAGGACAAGGATCCCCCTGGGACTACCCGCAAAGCTAGCGGCTATCAGGGTCTCTCATCCTATTTTACAGTAATGGCATGGCACTTGCTTCCCGAGGGCCATGGCGACGAAGCCCGATATCGAACTGGTCCATCTCACGAAGCGCTACGGCACCACCGTCGCCGTCGATGCCGTCAACCTGAAGATCCCCGCCGGTTCTTATTGTTGCCTGCTCGGCCCCAGCGGCTGCGGCAAGACCACGACCTTGCGCATGATCGCCGGCCACGAGGAGGCGAGCGAGGGCGACGTCATCCTCGGGTCCGAGAACATCACCCATCTCCAGCCCGCGGCGCGCGGCACGGCGATGATGTTCCAGAGCTACGCGCTCTTCCCGCACCTGGATTGCACGGACAATGTCGCCTTCAGCCTGAAGATGCGCGGCGTCGACAAGGAGACGCGCCGGGCGCGGGCGCTCGAGCTGCTGAAGCGTGTGCAGATGGAGCCCTATGCCGGCCGGCTGCCGGCCCAGCTCTCGGGTGGGCAACAGCAGAGGGTGGCGCTGGCGCGCGCGCTGATCACCGATCCGCAAGTGCTGCTGCTCGACGAGCCCTTGTCGGCGCTCGACCCGTTCCTGCGCATCAAGATGCGCGAGGAGCTGAAGGCGCTGCAGACTCGGCTCGGCATCAGCTTCATCCACGTCACCCACAGCCAGGACGAGGCGATGGCGCTGGCCGACCTCGTGGTGGTGATGAACCAGGGCAGGATCGAGCAGGCGGGCACCGCGCGCGAAGTGTTCAACAAGCCGGCATCTGCCTTCGTCGCGAAGTTCATCGGCGGGCACAATGTCATCCCCGCCGCGGTCGCCCGCACACGAGTGGATCCAAGAGGAGGCGAGGGCGATTTCGTCGCCATCCGCGCCGATCGCATCACCTTGCAGTCCGGCACCGCGCCGCTCGACGCCACGTCGCTCTCGGGCATCACGCGCTCGGTCGAATATCTCGGTTCGACCGTGCAGGTCGGCATCGACGTGGCCGGGCTCGAGACGCTCTCGGCCGTCGTGCCGGAAGCGCGTTTCGATGCCAATCCGGTCGTGCCGGGGCAGCCGGTGGTTCTGTCGTGGACGCCGAAGGACGTGCATGTCCTCGGGCGGTGAGTTCAGGGATGGGTTTGAAAAAGAAGGAGACGTGAAGATGGCTCGCAAGACGAACGGCCAAGGACGTGAATGGGGACGCCGCAAGATCCTCACGGGGGCGGGAGCTCTCGTCGGCGCGGCGGTCGGCAGCGGCGTGATCGGCGCGCCGATGATCTGGGCGCAGAACAACAAGAACATCGTGCTGCGCCAGTGCGGCACCGGCGTGTCGGCCTTCAACGAGATCGCCGAGAAGGCCAAG
>Ga0070665_100008287_pt1 | contig 10512 bp, 10 predicted proteins | sample KBSS13metaG_FD_65862 | JGI IMG/M metagenome (GOLD analysis project Ga0070665, IMG submission 65862) | Switchgrass rhizosphere microbial communities from Kellogg Biological Station, Michigan, USA - KBS S1-3 metaG | ecosystem: Host-associated > Plants > Roots > Rhizosphere > Soil ...
TACGGGCCTGCGCCCGCCGCAATCGCGGCACTACGTGGTTTCGAGCCGGCCGACATCGTGATGCATCCGTACGAGGCGGCACCGCAGCTGATCGACCTGTACCGCGAGGCGACCGGTGTGGCTGACGGTGCGATGATCGCCGGTCGCGGTGCCAGCGAGTTCATCTGGGCGATGAGCCGCGAGCTCGACCACGCCTCGGTGCAGGTGCCGATGCCGGCATACACCGATTATCTGAAGGCTTTTCCCGGCCGCGGATTCAATCCTTTTGCGGCGCAGATCCCGTCGCTGGAGCAGCTCGACGCGGCACTGAATGCCGCTGGGGCCGTCATCATTTCGAACCCCCATAACCCGACCGGCGCCCACCTCGACTCGGAGGGACTCATCGCTGTCGCTGCTGCGCATCCCGCAGCAGTGCTGGTGGTCGACGAGTCTTACATCGACTTCACCCCGGATCCCGCAGGCTGGTCCGTGCTCGGCTGCGACGTACCCAACGTCGTGGTGCTGCGCTCCACGACGAAGTTCTACGGCATCGCCGCCACGCGTACCGGTGTCGCGTGGTGTGCTGAATCCGAGCCCCTAGCAAGCCTTTTCGGGCAGCAGGAGAACTGGGGGTTATCTGGTGTCGACGTCTGCGTCGCGTGCGCGGCGGTGCGTGATCTCGACTGGTCGGATCGCAGCCGAGCGCAGATGCACACCGACAACGCGTGGCTCGCCGAGGTGTTATGCGGGGTAAGCGGCATCGAGCTGTGCGCGAACAAGAACGTGCACTTCCAATACGCATTCTGCGAACGCTCCGCAGAGGTGGCTGAAGTATTTCGCAAGCATGGAATCGGTGTGCGCGTGCTCGGCGCTGCCCATGGTGTTCGGCCCGACGCGCTGCGCATCGTCGCACCCCGTCATGACGAGCGAGAGCGGTTCGCTGCCGCCCTCGCGGACGTGATCGATGAGCGCGCCGCGGCCTGACCACATCGGCGTGGTGGGAGTTGGCCTGGCGGCGGTCGGCGCGGTGGCCTACGGCATCGCCACCGTCATCGGTCGCTCGTTGTCGGCTTCCGGCGTTGACTCGGCGACAGCGCTGGGCGTCCGGTTCTCGATCGCAGCGATCATTCTCGCGGCGTTGATGCGGCTGCGTCGCGCGCCGATGCGGCCTGCCGCCGGCGAGTGGCTACCGATCGTGCTGCTCGGCGCAATCGGCTACACGCTCGAGTCCACGCTGTTCTACCTGTCGCTCGGCCATGGCACCGCCGCCGCCTGCATCCTGTTGTTCTACGCGTATCCCGCGATCGTCACGGTCATCGAATTCGTCCGGGGGAGAGAACAAGTCACCAAAGCGACAGCGGTGGCACTGGGGTTGTCCGTCGCCGGGACGGCGAGCGTGGTGGCAGTCGGCCGCGACGTGTCGATCTCGCCGACGGGCATCGTCCTCGCGCTCGTCGCGGCGACTGCCTACGGGCTGTATCTGGTTGTCGGGCGCGATGTCCGACGGCAGACCGACGCGATGACCGCGGCATGTTGGGTCGCGACAGGCGCGGCAGCGGCGTCGCTGATGCGGGGTGCCGTCGGTGGCACGCTTCGGGTGCCGACCGGTCATCTGTTGCAGATCGTGGGCTATGGCGCGGTGACGGCGGCCGCGTTCGCGTTGACGTTCGCGGCGCTGGCCCGGATCGGCGCAAGCCACACGGCCGTCGTCTCAACGCTGGAGGCGGCGTCGACGGTATTGCTCGCGGGCATCGCTCTAGGCGAGGGTATTACGTCGGCGCAGGCGTTCGGTGGCGCGGCGATTCTGGCGGCTGCGGCGCTCATTGCACGCTCGCACCGCGGCGAGCATGCGCGAAATGCGCGCATCTACCGGCGTGTCGATGTGCAGACGCGCACGCTCGCGGTAGAGGGGTAGAGCGGTAGAAGGGTAGACGGTTAGCGCCAGGTGTAGCGGGTTTTCGGGCGGCCTGCCTTGCCGTAGTCGGTCTGTCGCGTGACCGTGCCCTCGTCGGCGAGACGCTCGAGGTACCGCCAGGCCGTCACGCGTGACACGCCGATCTGTTTGGCGACCTCGTCGGCGGTGATGCCGTCGACGGAATCCCGAACCGCGCGCGCGATCTCATCGTTGGTGCCCGGCGCGGCGCCCTTGGGTGCGGCGGATCTGTCTGAGCCGACGCGCAATTCGGCAAGGGCACGATCGACCTCGGCTTGGCTGGCCGCATCGGTGCCCGCCGGCAGTGCCTCGCGGTAGCGCTGGTAGCGCTCCAGGCGGTCGCGAAAAGCCGCGAAGGTAAACGGCTTCAGCAGATACGCCAGCGCTCCGTGGCCGACCGCGGCGCGGACCATCTCCAGATCACGCTCGGACGTGATCGTGATGATGTCGGGTGCTGGTCGCAGGCCGGACAGACCGGACGCCAGCGCGATGCCGTTGGCGTCGGGCAGCCCAATGTCGAGCAGTACCAGATCGATTGGCGTTTCGGCGGCAAGCGCCTCCGATGCGGCGCGCATCGCGTCGCGGGCAGTGTGCGCGACGGCGGCCACCGAGAAGCCCTGCAGGCGGCCCAGATACGTGCGATGCGCCTCGGCGATCAGCGGCTCGTCCTCGACGATCAACACGCGGATCACGACTTCACCGTCACTGTCACGACCGAACCGTAGGTCACATCGGCGGTCAGCGTGCCGTTGTGTCGTTTCACGACCTGTGCAACCAGGGCCAGGCCCAGGCCGTGTTGTTCGGCGTCGGAGCCGGCTTTCGTCGAATAGCCGCGCTGCATGGCCTTTTCGAATGTCGCGGCGTCCATGCCGGGGCCGCTGTCGGCCACCCGGATCAGCAGCGTGCCGTTGTCCTGGGCGACGGTCACCTCAACCCACGGGTCCTCGCGGTCGCAGGCGTCCATCGCGTTGTCGATCAGGTTGCCGAGCACCGTGACCATCTCCTGACCGGACAGCGCCAGATCGTCGGCGTTAGAAGGCAGGTGCGTTTCTTCGGTGACGGTCAACTCGATGCCGCGTTCGTCGGCCTGGGCGGTCTTGCCGAGCAACAGTGCGACCAGTGCGGGTTCCCCGACGGCGCTGGAGAGTCGGTCGACGAGTTGCTGGGACAACTCCAGCTCGTTGGTGGCGAACCGGACGGCTTCGTCGGCGCGACCCATCTCGACCATCGTGACGATGGTGTGCAGCTTGTTGGCCGCCTCATGCGCCTGCGAGCGCAGGGAGTCGGTGAGCACCTTCAGTGAGCTGAGTTCGCCTAGCGCGCCTTGTAATTCGGTGCGGTCGCGGATGGTGACGACTTCAGAGTCTCGCGGCCCGTCTTCGACGGGGGAGCGGTTGACCACTAGCACCCGGTCGTCGGTGACGTGCACCTCGTCGCGCGCTCCGGGGTTGTAGGTGCGCAGGAACTGCGGCAGATCCGTCCGGTCAACGGGTCCGGGTGGCAGTGCGAGCAGCCTGCGTGCCTCGTCGTTGGCCAACGCGACGCCGTTGCGGTCCAACACGATCAGCCCTTCGGACACCGAATGCAGGATCGCGTCGTGGTGCTCGTACATCACACGCAGTTCGTCGGGCCGAAGGCCGTGCGTCTGCCGCAACAGGCGGCGCCGGATGGCCCACACCCCGACCAGGGCAATGGCGAGCGCGCCGACGCTGACCGCGACGATCGTCGGCACCTGCGAGCGCCAGCGGTCGGCCAGGCTCTGCTGCAGGATGCCCGCCGATACCAGTCCGACGATGTGCCCGGTGCCGTCGCGGACGGGCGCCACAGCGCGGATCGACGGCCCCAGCGTGCCGGTGTAGACCTCGGTGAACGTTTCTCCGCGCAGCGCAGGCTCGATGGTGCCGATGTACTTTCCGCCGATCTGCGTGGGGTCGGTGTGGGTGAAGCGCGTTCGGTCGGGCGCCATGATCGTGATGAACGCGATGTCGGTGTTTTTGCGGACGGCCTCGGTGACGGGCTGCAAAGTCTCTGTGGCTCTTCCGGATTGGATCGCTGCGGCCGTCGACGGGGAATCGGCCAGGGCCGTCGCGATGCCGAGCACCTGCTGACGCGCTGCGTCGTCGCCGTCGCGGGCGGCATCGAACAGCGCCAGCGCGCTGCCGGCCAGCACCACCACCGCGATGACGAGGATCTGGAGCGCGATCGCCTGAGTCGCCAGAGACCACGGCCGCGAGCGGCCAATGGGGCGGAGCCGCGATCGGTTCACGGGTTCATCTTGTCTGCTGATGCCCCTGACATCGGTCGATCGCGAAGAATCGGCCGGCCTCGTTACCATCGGCGCCTATGTGGCCACATCCGCCGGCGCCAGGCTGGTACCCGGACCCGCGCGGCGTTTCCGGCCAGGCGTACTGGGATGGTCAGCAATGGCAGCTGCCGCCGCAGCGTAAGACGTCGCGGCGGAAGACTCTTGTCATCGTCGGCGGCGCCGTCTTCGTCGCGGTTGCCCTGATGCTCGCTTCGCCGCTCGGCCAGAAGGTGATTCATAAGTCGAAGTCGACGCAGAGTTCGGCCCAATCGGGTCCGGCGCCCGCGGCTCCGCAGCACGCATCGCAGGTGAAGCTCAACCAAGAGGGCCGTGACGGCAATCTGACGTTCGTGGTCACCTCCGTGGACACGACACTGCAGACGGTCAACGTCCACCTGAACGTCAAGAACGTTGGCAACCGCCCGGCAGTTTTCTGGACCGACAACCAGCGGCTGTGGATTGGCGGACAGTGGTTCGTGCCTGACAAGGCGGCTGCGGCCAAGGCCGGCACCACGAGCGTGAAGCTCGAGCCGGGGAAGTCCGCCACGGTGGTTGTGCCGTTCACCGTTCCCGCCGGAAACACCGCCGTCGACCACATCGAACTGCATGACGCGGCGGTGTCCGCCGGCATCAGCGTCGTTCCGCAGCCGTAGCTTGTTCACGCTGCGCCAAGCTCCTGAGCTGCGATGGCGAAGATGTCGTCGCCTGAGCCGACCGCCACAAAGTGGCCGGCCCCGTCGACGGGATGCCATACCGCGCCGGGCAATGCGTCGGCCACCGCTTTGTTGATCGGATCGGGTACCAGTCGATCGTCGCGTCCTTGCCACATATGAACTGGCCGCTTGATCATTCTCACATCGAAAGCCCAACGCCGATAGAGGAGTTCGGCGTCACGCACCAGGCCGTCCGAGCCTTGGGCGAAACCTTCGGCGCATGAGTCGCCGAAGATGGCGGCGATCTCGGGGCGAAGCAGAATCCGTTGGTCGTAGTCGTTGACGGATTTGCGTACCTGTTCGACGAAGCTGGTGCGGAAGTGTTTGGCGGTGACGCCAAGGGCCGCGTACATCAGGCGGAAGCCCGGTTTGAAGCGCAGCGCGAGAGTTCCGCCCAGTGCGTCGATCTTGGAGAGGTACTGCGCCGCCCAGTTGTCACCGAATGTTCCGTAGCTGCCGCCGGCGATGCTGCTGACGTGGCGCAGTCGGGCCGGGTCCATGTAGGCGGCCGCGGCGAGTGCCCATGGGCCGCCCTCGGACCAGCCTGTGACGCCGTATTCGCGATAGCCCAGTGCGTCGGCGACGGTCACCATGTCGTCGGCCCAGCCGGAGTAACTGCGCGCTTTTTGCGGGCTGGACTGACCCATGCCGGGTCGGTCTACGCACACGAGTCGCAGCCGGTTCTTCGCCGCGGAGTCCGCGAGGAGGCGAGCCTCGAGTCGGCTGCTTGGGCCGCCGTGATTGTGGATGACGAGCGGGCCTTTCCGGTCGCCGACTTCGAGGTAGGTCAACGTGCGGCCGTCTGGCGTCGCTACTTTCCCTGCCAAGTCGCCCACACTCATCGCAAATCTCGTACTTCCTGTTGCGCGAAACGCTGCTCGGCCTTGTGTAGATAGTGCTCAGCAAGATCGGGATTCAACGGCTCATCCGTCATGTCGCCCCGCTTTGACTTGTCGCTGCGCCGCGGTAGGCCGCGACGGTGCAATTGAACGTAATGAACTAAAACGTGACCTGGCTCACCTTCTGGCCGAGAGTCCAATGCATACCACTTTGGATTCGACCTGGAGGGACACCATGACCACGAGTTTGGAAAGGCAGCCGGTAGCCGAGCCACCGCGCCGCCGCGACCGCACACACTGGCTCTACATCGCCGTCATCGGCGCGGTGCTGGCCGGCATCGTCGTCGGTCTGGTGGCGCCTGGGGTCGGCAAGAGCGTCGGCGTGCTGGGCACGATGTTCGTCAGCCTGATCAAGATGATGATCGTGCCGGTCATCTTCTGCACGATCGTGCTCGGCATCGGCTCGGTGCGCAAAGCCGCGACCGTCGGCAAGGTCGGCGGTCTTGCATTCATCTACTTCATGGTGATGTCGACGTTCGCGCTGGCGATCGGCCTGGTGGTCGGCAACCTGATCCACCCCGGCAGCGGCATGCACATCACCGAGAAGACCGCGAGCAAGGGCGCCGAGCTGGCCGAGAAGGCCCACGAGTCCGGCGGCCTGATGGACTTCGTCCAGCACATCATTCCCGACACGCTGTTCTCCGCGCTGACGGCAGGAAACGTGCTGCAGGCGCTGTTCGTCGCGCTGCTCGTCGGCTTCGCGCTCCAAGCGATGGGTCGTCAGGGCGAGCCGATTCTGCGTGGCATCGAGCACCTGCAGAAGCTCGTCTTCAAGGTGCTCGTCATGATCCTGTGGCTGGCCCCGATCGGTGCGTTCGGCGCGATCGCCAACGTCGTCGGCCAGACCGGCTGGTCCGCGGTGACTCAGCTGCTGACGCTGATGCTCGGCTTCTACATCACCTGCGTGCTGTTCGTGTTCGGCGTCCTCGGCGTCATCCTGCGCGTCGTGTCCGGCGTCTCGATCTTCAAGCTGGTGCGCTACCTGGCCCGCGAGTACCTGCTGATCTTCTCGACCTCGTCGTCGGAGTCGGCGCTGCCGCGGCTGATCGCAAAGATGGAGCACCTCGGTGTCGACCGCAGCACCGTCGGTGTCGTCGTGCCGACCGGCTACTCGTTCAACCTGGACGGCACCGCGATCTACCTGACCATGGCGTCGCTGTTCATCGCCGATGCGATGGGCGCCCCGATGTCCGTCGGTCAGCAGATCGGTCTGCTGGTCTTCATGATCGTCGCGTCCAAGGGCGCCGCCGGCGTGACCGGCGCTGGCCTGGCGACGCTGGCCGGCGGCCTGCAGGCCCACCGCCCCGACCTGCTCGACGGCGTTGGCTTGATCGTCGGCATCGACCGGTTCATGTCCGAAGCCCGCGCCGTGACGAACTTCTCCGGTAATGCCGTCGCAACTGTGCTCGTTGGCTCGTGGACCAAGACGATCGACCGCGACAAGGTGAACGCCGTCCTGGGTGGAGAGGACCCGTTCGACGAGCTCACCATGGTTGATGACGATCGCGCCCCGCACGCCGAAGAGCCGCCACAGGAGCGAATCCCTGTGCCGGTGTAGGGCGCGCGAAGGAAAGGCCCGGCCGAGCCCCTCCGGCCGGGCCTTTCTATTGCCTCCAGACCCCTCGAGACTGCGGGGAGATCGCAAAATCGCTCGAAAACGCGATCTCCCCGCAGTCTCGGCGGCGGGAGGCAAAGATTTTTGAAATTCCTTTGAACCCCCTGCGACCTCCGCCCGTTGAACCGGCTGACATCCACCAACGGAAAGAAAACGGAGGCCCGCCATGCGTGCCATCTTGCTCACACTGATCGGATTGGCCGCGGCGGCTTGCGGTTTGATCCTCGCCCCGTCGGCGTTCGCGGCCGAGTCCGCAATCGTCACCATCGGCTCGTTGCAGGCCCAGGGCTTCGACGTCAAGATTGACCGCGTCGGGAGCGCACCGCTCTCCGAGTGTGTGGTCACCAGCGTCCGAAACCCAAGGAACAGAACCGAATTCGTGCCTGTGCTCGGCGATCATGAGCGCGGCGGTGTCGTCCCCGTGATCGTTGACCGTACCGTCACCGTCTCGCTGGACTGCTCAGGACACTGACAGTGAAAGACCCGGCCGGAATAACCGGCCGGGTCTTACATTGTGTGTATCGGGTTGTTGTGTCAGCTCAGCGCGAGCAATTGAGGGTCACCGAAATCGTCTGGCTTGTAACCACTTGCACGAGCACGCGATCGCCGTCCCTGCCGGGGCCGGTGTACGGCACCCACTGCGTGACTCGTTGAGGGTTCCTGACGCTCGTCACCACGCACTGGTCGAGCGGACCGGTGCCGACGCGGTCGATGTTGACGGTGTAGCCCTCGCTCTGCAACCGGCTGATCGTCTCCTGGGCCGTCTCCTCGGCCGACGCGAGGCCCGCGGGGGCTGCGATTGCTCCGCACAGCCCCGCAACCACAGCGGCGAGCATCAATTTTGTCGGCACGGTCCAATACTCCTCCCATTGCCGAGCAGACGCAAAACTGCCCTTTTTCGGCAAGATTTGGGCAGTTTTGCGTCTGTTCAGCTGAAGCGCTGGAAGGCGATTACCGCTCGGCGCGCTGATACGCCGTCACGACTGCTGCGCCACCGAGGCCGATGTTGTGCTGCAGCGCGGCGGTGACGTTGTCGACCTGCCGCTTGTCGGCCGTGCCGCGCAGCTGCCAGGTCAGCTCTGCGCATTGCGCAAGACCCGTCGCACCCAGCGGGTGGCCCTTGGAGATCAGTCCGCCGGAGGGGTTTACGACCCAACGACCGCCATAGGTGGTGTCGTTGTTGTCGATCAGCTTCGAGGCCTCGCCCTCACCGCACAGGCCCAGCGCCTCGTACAGCAACAGCTCGTTGGCCGAGAAGCAGTCATGCAGCTCGATCACCTGGAAGTCGGACGGGCCGAGGCCGGACTGCTCGTAAACCTTCTGTGCGGCTTGAACATTCATGTCATAGCCGATCAGGTTCTTGGCGCTGCCGTCGAAGGTGGAATCGAAGTCGGTGGTCATCGCCTGCCCGACGATCTCCACCGCCTGGCCGGCCAACCCGTGCTTGTCGACGAACGCCTCGCTGGCCACGATCGCCGCGCCCGAGCCGTCGGAGGTCGGTGAGCACTGCAGTTTGGTCAGCGGATCGGAGATCATCTTCGCGGCGAGGATATCGTCGAGCGAGTACTCCTCCTGAAACTGCGCATACGGATTGTTCACCGAATGCTTGTGGTTCTTGTACCCGATCTTCGCGAAATGCTCTGCGGTGGTGCCATATTGGCGCATGTGCTCGCGTCCGGCGGCACCGAACATCCACGGCGCGACGGGGAAGGCGAACTCGTCGATCTCAGCCATTGCCTTCACATGCTTGCCCATTGGAGATTCGCGGTCCTCTGCACCGCCCTGCAGCGGGCCGGGTTGCATCTTCTCGAATCCCAACGCTATTGCGCAGTCGGCCAACCCGCCCCGGATCGTCTGTGCGGCAAGGAACAACGCCGTAGAGCCGGTGGAACAGTTGTTGTTGACGTTGGCGATCGGGATGCCGGTCATGCCGAGTTCGTAGAGCGCTCGGTTACCCGACGTCGAATCGCCCGCGACGTAACCGACGAAGCCCTGCTCGACTTCGGAGAAGTCGATGCCCGCGTCCTTGAGTGCGTTGGTGCCGGATTCGCGCGCCATGTCGGGGTAGTCCCACCCCTCGCGGCGGCCCGGCTTTTCGAACTTCGTCATCCCTACGCCGACGACGAAAACTTTGTTAGCCATGCGATCGACAGAAACACATGGAGGGGCGAACTGTCTAGATGCGCTATCGAGGAGGCCGGCGCAAAAAAGGGGTGCGGGGGCCTCGCCGCCGCAGCGAGGCCCCCGCTTGGGGAGGGGTTACTTGAAGTAGCCGGTGTATTCGGGGCAGTAGGCGTTCACCGCGGTGACCACGAAGACGGCCGCCTGATGGGTGGTCAGGTCCGTGTTGTCCAGGATCTCCTGGCCGAGGTCGACCGGCTTGGCGCCATCGTCGAGCGCGCTGCACACGTAATGGGCGTTCTGGATCGCGGCCTTGGGCGTGTCGTAGGAGATGCCCTCGCTGCTGATCTCGGTCAGGAACGTGTCATCCGTCGAGCTGACCGCACTGGCGGCGCCGGCCGTGGCGACGGCCGCAAGTCCAAAAACACCCGCGACGAGTGCGGTGCCGGCGAACTTTGCGAGGCGGTTCGGGGCGAACATTGGGCTCCTTGGCGATGTCGTCTCGGTCCGGTGTTTCCGGGTGACATCAGAGTCCGACGAAGGCCTTGGCGGATTCTTGGAGGATTCTTGGCGGCCGGGCTAGGCCTGCTGCTGCGCGATCTCGAACGTGAAATCGTGGTCGCAGATGCGGATCCGGTCGCCGTCCGCCAAGGTGGCGGTGCCGCGAATACGCTGCCCGCCCACGTCGACCCCGTTGGCCGAACGCAGGTCGGTGATCACGAAACTCGTGCCGGTGTCGATGATGACGGCGTGGTGGCGGCTGACCTTCGCATCGTCGAGCACGATGTCGTTGTCGTCCAGTCGCCCGATGCGGGTGGCGGCGGCCCGCAGCGGAAAGGCGTGACCGGCCGCCGATCGAAGACTTGCCTGCGTATGCGTGGCGTCGACAGAGGTACGCAGTCCGAAATTGTGGACCGTGTGCACAGCGGTGGTCTTGGCCGCCTTCT
>Ga0070665_100008291_pt1 | contig 10508 bp, 8 predicted proteins | sample KBSS13metaG_FD_65862 | JGI IMG/M metagenome (GOLD analysis project Ga0070665, IMG submission 65862) | Switchgrass rhizosphere microbial communities from Kellogg Biological Station, Michigan, USA - KBS S1-3 metaG | ecosystem: Host-associated > Plants > Roots > Rhizosphere > Soil ...
ACGATAGCGAGGCCGCCACCGATGTTGAATGGGCAAGCGCCGCTGCTCCCAGCGCGACCATTGAATTAGCCTCGTGTGCGGATTCGGATTTCAACTTTGGCGCCTTCACCGCGCTCGAAAACTTGCTCAGCGGACCCACCTTGCCACCCTCGATCGTCAGTCTGAGTTATGGCGCACCGGAATCGTCCATCGGCGAGGGGGAAAACCAGTACATTAGCCAGCTTTATCAGCTTGCGATTTTTGAGGGTGTTTCGCTATTCGTCTCGACGGGAGACGCCGGTGCGGCGGTCACGGATCAGAATCAATCTGCGGCGACCCACGGCATTAACGTCAGCGGCTTGTCCTCGACAATTTACAACGTCGCAGTGGGCGGAACGGACTTCGGCGACTCTTTCCTGGGCGAGAACTCGTCGTACTGGAACGCCAGCAATGGCGCAAGCTTTAACTCGGCCAAGTCCTATGTACCCGAAATACCGTGGAGCGACTCCTGCGCGAGTATTCTGATTTCGACGGCGCTTGGCTTTTCCGCACCCTACGGAGCCGACGGCGCTTGCAACAGCCCTATCGGAGAGCAGTTCTTCCTGAATACGGTGGCCGGTAGCGGCGGTCCCAGTGCTTGCGCCACGGGTGAAGCGAGCGTTGCTGGTGTAGTGAGCGGTACGTGCGTCGGCTACAAGAAGCCGTCTTACCAGTCGATTTTCGGTAACCCACATGACGGGGTCCGCGACCAGCCCGATGTCTCTCTCTTCGCTGGAAACGGCATTTGGGGCCACTACTATGTGCTTTGCTATTCGAACCCCTTGGGTGGTGGCGTGCCGTGCTCTGTTCCACCCTCCGATTGGGTCGGAGGCGGCGGCACGTCTTTCGCTTCTCCGATTATGGCGGGTATTCAGTCCTTAGTGAACCAGGCGACCGGTTCTGCACAGGGCAACCCGAACTTCATCTATTACTCTTTGGCAGCCTCACAATACGGTGCCAGTGGCGACAGCGGGTGCAACTCGACGCAAGGAAGCGGCTCCAGCCCCGGCTGTATCTTTCACGACGTTACGCTGGGCGACATGGCCGTAAACTGTTTGCCGCTGTCTGGAGCGGGCGCAACGGGTACCCGTTTTGATTGTTTCTACCCCAAGACCGATCCCGGAGTGAACGGTGTGCTCTCCCTCTCGAATACGTCTTACAAACCGGCCTATCCAGCGGCTGCGGGCTGGGACTTCGCAACCGGTATCGGGTCAGTAAACGCCTACAACCTCGTCGCAAATTGGCCGGGCAGCAAATTGACACCCAAACAGAAAAAAATAGAGCGCTAGGAACCTATCAATGGCTTTTCACATACGAAGTTGGTTTTTGGAAAAATGTTGCAGCGCGATACGGCCGATTTGCTTGGCGGCGACTGCGGTATTAATCGCCGCAGTTCCGTCCAGAGCGGATGTTTGTGGATCTGTCGCTGGAAATCTGGTTCAAAATTGCGGCTTCGAAGCTGGCAGCTTTTCAAATTGGACGCTAGGCGGCAACTTAGAAGGAGGAACTCCGCCCAACAACTTCTATGGCGTCGACAACGGTACTCCGTACAGCGGGACGTATGCGGCTTATATAGGTGTCCAGGGAGGCGGCGGCAGCTTGATCGGTCACCTTGGTCCGTTTCTTGAACTGAGCCAGACGCTGAACTTGCAAGCTGCGAAGACCTATCGCGTTTCGTTTGCACTCGCCCAGAATGCTCCAACGGATTCTCCGGGCTCGGCGAGTTATTTCGATGCAAGGTTCGGCGGAACCATCATCCGCAGCGAGATTAATGCGCCTAACTCCGGCGGCTACAAGCTTGTGTCATTTCTGGTAAATTCGTCGAGCAGTCCGCTTATCGCCGGCAGCACGACACTACAGTTCGACTTTCAGAACGACAGCGATTTCTATTTTTTCGACGACGTTTCAGTGGCGCAAGTGGCTGTCCCTGAACCCGGCAGTGGCGCATTGGTTCTCTCGCTTTTGAGCGCTGGCGTCTACATGTTACGTCGCCGCTTCACCCGGTAAACCCGATTTCCTGCTGGGACACGGCCGCCCGCTGCTTGCATCCCTTGACCGCTGCCATCATTGCATCGCCGTTGCGCCACTCCGAAGCGTAGAGCAAAGTAACCGGTGAAAGCCGCGAGTTAGTTTGGCTTGGCCCAAAAACCAGAACATCTTTCCTAAGAGTCGATAGAGTGGCACACTAGTTGCCACATACTATTCGTTCTTACGGAAAGTAGGTCTTCGTGCATAAAGTTTTCGGCCGTCTCTTGGTTCTGGCGTGTGTTCCGGTATTCGGTTCGTCCCTCTTGGCGGTTCCTCCTAGGTCAGGCGAAGCAGACGAAAGTGCTTTGTTGCGCGCCATTCGCGCGGATGATCTCGCTACGGTGAAGATGATCGCTGCAGACCATACCTCTGTCACAGCGACAGACAAGATGAAGGCGACGCCGCTGCACTTTGCCGCGCTGTATGGCGGCCCTGCATCGATGCGGATTCTACTCGCCGCCGGAGCCGATCCGAATGCTCACACGGAATCGGGCGCAACACCGTTGATCTATGCGGCTTGGAACTTCGAAATGGTGCGCCTCCTGGTGGATCAGGGTGCAGATGTCAATGCTACTGAAAATGGAGGAGTTAGCCCTCTGATGGTCGCCGCAAGCGCCTATGGAAATCTGGCCACCGTCCGTTACCTGATCGAGAAGGGCGCCAGTGTCAAAGCGGTAGATAATCACGGCACAGACGCTCTAATGCGGTCTACGGTCGGCAGCGAAGTCGAAGTTCAGCAGTATCTGCTGGCGCACGGTGCGAATGCCTATTTGGCTAACAAAGCGGGAATCACGGCGCTGGCAGGCGCACTGGCCTCTGTCCAACCGGACAGTGTCAGGCTGCTACTTGCAGCTGGTTCCGATCCGAATGCTTTCAACACATTCGCAGGTCAGGTTCGAAAGGGACCGATTGCTTTGACGCACCTGACGCCTCTGATGCTGGCCGGGCCGGCTGGAGATCCGGACTCGGTGCGAATACTATTGAGCGCCGGCGCACACGCTAACGATCTGGATAGTCGCCGCATGAGCCCGCTAATGTTTGCCGTTGCGAGTGACCATGCAAATGTCAATACTGTGCATCGCCTGATCGCGGCCGGTGCCGATGTAAATGCCAAGGATCAGAATGGAGAATCGGTGCTCGTTTGGGCGCGCAAGTTCGGTGACCCACAGATCATCGCGACGCTCGAGGCCGCCGGCGCCCAAGGCGAACTAGCAGCGCCCGCGGTCCAGGCGCCAGCAGCGGAAACAGCAAAGACCGCCCATGAGGCAGTGCAGCGGGCAGTGCCTTTGCTGGCCCGGTCCGGGAGTAAGTTCTTTCAAGAGGGCGGTTGCGCTGGATGCCACCACCAGCCGCTTCAGGCCCAAGTCTATGTTGCGGCGCGGCAAGCTGGCTTGCAACCCGATGCCGCATTGCGTCAGGGATTCATGGATTCGATGTTGGCCACACGCCCTGTGGTCTCTCCCGGTCTGCGCTTGCTGATGGGCCCTGGAGGCGACTATGACACGCTGCTCTCTTACATCGACTCGCTGGCCAGCCTTGGCGAGCCACGGAGTGAATTGACGGATCTGATCGTCCATTACGTGGCTGCCCGGCAGACACCTTCGGGTGCTTGGATTCGTATGGATATCGCCCGGCCTCCCATAGAAGAGAGCAGCATCACGAAGACAGCCATGGCGATCCGGGCCTTGCAATCTTACGGATGGCCGGCCCGCCACGCTGAATTTGCGGAGCGTATTCAGCGTGCACAAGCCTGGCTCTTGAAGGCACACCCAGTGACAAACTATGAGCGGGCAGAAAAAATCGATGGCCTGTATGCCGCGGGTGTTGGCGCTTCGGAACTGCGCGACGAGGCAGCGCTGCTTATTGCGCAGCAGCGTTCCGATGGAGGGTGGTCACAGACGCGGTTTCTCGGCTCCGATGCTTATGCGACCGGGTTAGTGCTGCACGTTCTGTACAAAACCGGTCTGTCATCGCCTGCTGATGTGATTTACAAGAAGGGTGTCGCCTATCTGTTGCGGTCGCAATTCGGTGATGGGTCGTGGTACGTGCGGAGCCGTGCGCCAAAGTTCCAACCGTACTTTCAAAGCGGCTTTCCTCACAACCACGACCAGTGGATATCCAGCAGTGCAACCGCTCTGGCGGCGATGGCTCTTGCTCCCGCTGCCAGTGAAGGTAGGCACTGATTCCGCTTGTCAAGCTGCCAAACCGGGCAAGGCTCACCTGACCGGAACAAACTCTTGGGATGATGAATCAGTCCATGTCGAAACGGCCACTCCTCGTTCTTGTCGGCGGCTTTTTGGGAGCGGGAAAAACCACACTCATTCTGAAGGCGGCTCAAATCCTGCAACGGCGTGGAGAACGCGTCGCGATAGTCACGAATGATCAGGATGCGGGGCTTGTTGACACGGAGTACGCGCGAGCCCGGGGCTTGCCGACTGACGAAGTAGCGGGCGGCTGCTTCTGTTGCCGGTTCTCTGACTTTGTTGCGGCATCCGAAGCTCTCCGCGTTCACGAGCCGGATGTCATTTTTGCGGAGCCTGTAGGAAGTTGCGTTGATTTGTCGGCAACAATCCTACAGCCCCTGAAGGCGCTCTACGGCTCAGAGTATAGACTGGCTCCGCTGACGGTCCTGATTGATCCCGCCACGGCCCGGCAGGTGGCAGCGCGGGAGGCAAATGGCGACGTGCAATACCTTGTCGAGAAGCAGCTGGCGGAGGCAGACCTCATCTGCGTGACGAAGCAGGATTTGTACCCGGATCCAGAGCCATTTTCGTTCCCTGTCGATTTCACCGTGAGTGCGGCTACAGGGGCAGGTGTTGAGCGCTGGCTTGCTGAAGTCATGACGACTACGCGTGTCGTCGGCGCCAAGTTACTCGACATCGATTACCAGCGGTACGCCGAGGCGGAAGCTGCATTGGGATGGTTGAATCTGCACGCCTCTCTCGAGATGAAGGAGCCAGTCACACCGGCCATGGTTTGCGGTCCGCTGCTAGAACGCCTGCAGCAAACACTCAGCAATGCCGGGATCCGGATTGCGCATCTGAAAATGTTCGATCGAAGCGCTACCGGTTGGATAAAGGCCGGAGTTGTTGCTAATGGCGATGAGGCGTGGCCGGAAGGTGATCTGCTCGCTGAGCCTACTCGCGAGCACCAGCTTGCTGTCAATTTGCGAGCAATCGGTGACCCGAAGCAGTTGAAGTCGATTCTTGATCAGGCCATCAGCGAACTAGGCGGAACTGTTACGGTAAACCACGCCAGCGCCTTTCGGCCGGCTCCGCCTAAACCGGAGCATCGGTTCAGCACTTCGCTGTAGCACGTTCTCAGCTACTGCCAACCTGCTTCTCGAGTTCGGCAATGCGTCGCTCTAGTGCGCGGACCGTCTTCATCAACTCGGGCAACTTCGGGTAAACCGCAGACGAACGGAGCCAGTCAACAGAATCGAAAGCCGGATAGCCGCTCACGATAGCGCCTGCAGGGACATCGCGGTTCAGCCCCGATTGCGCCCAGACTATCGCATTCTTGTGAATCGTGAGGTGTCCCGCCGAACCGGTTTGCCCCGCCATAATGACGTTTTCTTCAAGCGTTGTGCTACCCGCCAAACCAGTTTGTCCGCAGATGATGTTGTCCTCGCCAACCACGCAGGCGTGGCCGATCTGGCACAGGCTGTCGATTTTCGCTCCACGCCGGATGCGCGTTTCACCGAGTGTGGCGCGATCGATCGAAGTCAGGCTTTGCACTTCCACATCGTCTTCGAGGACGGTCCGGCCGGATTGCGGAATCTTGTTATGACGCCCCTCGCTATCCTTCGCAAACCCGAAACCATCGCCCCCGATGACGACTCCGTTGTGCAGAGTAACCCGGTTACCGATTACACAAAATTCGCGGACCGACACATGGGAATGGGCTGTGAAGTCATCGCCAATGACGCAACCCTCGTAGAGTACGGAATGTGGATAAAGCGTTGCATTCGCGCCTAGCGATACGTCGTCACCCACCACCGCATAGGCACCGATCGATGCTCCACCGCCAATCTTCGCGCTTCGCGAAATTACAGCGGTAGGATGAATGCCCGCCGCCGGTTTCGGGGCTTTGTAGAACAAGCTGAGTGCACGCGCAAAATCGAGGTACGGGTTGCCGGAGACAAGAGTGGCTGCGCCGGAGTCTCTTAGAGTCTCGCTTGCAAGCACGGCCGAAGCACGGGTATTGCGCGCCTTCGCAGCATACTTAACGTTCGCCAGGAAACTGATCTCGCCGGGGCCCGCCTGCTCGAGCGTGGAAACACCGTGGATTTCCTGAGAGGGATCCCCGTTGACTAAGGTACAGCCGAGCCGGTCGGCAAGCTCCTTCAATTGGAGGGAAAACATCGACGTCCTGATCTGTGCATTACTTCAAATCCTACGAAGAAGTACTTCGAATTTGGCATTCGAACAAAGCAGCGATGTCGCCAAGCTGTTCCGCTGTCGAGCCAGCGCTCTTGGCCGGCGCACTGCCAGGCTTGTCATATCCGCACACTGCATGAGCTACCTAAAAGTATACGGATCTGGAGGGTATGCAGGCCGGCTTCGAGGGGGTTCAAGACTCTGCAACGACGGCATTACGAAGCTCGCCAATTCGCTGAACGCGCACTGCCATCTCCTCGCCTGGACGCAAGAACCGCTGCGGTTTGCGGGCAAAACCGACGCCAGCTGGCGTTCCGGTGGACACGATGTCGCCGGGCTCCAATGTGAAGACGCTCGATAGAAACGCGATGAGCTCCGGGATCTTGAAAATCAATTCGCGCGTATTCGAGCGCTGCAGAATTTCACCATCGATGTCCAGCTCGATATCCAGGTTATGCGGATCGGCGATTTCGTCAGCGGTGACGATCCACGGCCCGAGCGGTGCGAAGGTGTCGAAGGTCTTACCCATCAGCCATTGAGAAGTGGCGCGTTGATAGTCGCGCGCCGTGACATCGTTCACGATCGTGTAGCCAAAGACGTGGTCTGCCCAATTTTCTGCCGCGATGTGGCGACCGCCTAAACCGACGACAAAAGCAAGCTCCGCCTCATAATCCGGCGCCTTTGTCACTTTGGGTATGACGACCGGGTCTCTATGACCGATGACCGCAGTCGGGAACTTGTTGAAGATCGTCGGAACTTTCGGTAATTCGGCCCCGGTTTCCTTGGCATGATCCAAATAGTTCAGGCCCACGCAGATAAACTTACGGGGTTGCGGAATCGGAGCGAGAAGCCGAACCGCATCTAGTGGATAGCGCGAATCGATCGGTGCGTCCGCGATCAGCTTCTCCACTTTCCTCAGGCCGACCAGGCTGTGTTTAACGAAATCGATCGTTGTGGAATAGCCGGCCGCCGCCAGGTCAAGTACGTAGTCGCCGGAAAGCACCCCTGCATGGCTCTGCCCGCCGGCCTCGAACGTAACGATGCGCATGCTTGCATCTTAAGCTGCCAGCGGCTTAGAGTTTGGCTGAACTAATTTCAACTTTCTTGTGCTCACCCAGCTTCGAAACATCTTTGGTGACATATGCCTTGGCGAAATCGAACATACGCCCTAAGCCTGTGGGCGACGAGTCCCAATATTCGGCCCGTTCTACCGTGATTTTCATCAATGTAATCTCCGGATCGTCCAATCCCTGCGGGAAGAAAATTTTGTACGCTGGCTTCCACAGTTCCTGCATTTTTGCCCGATCCTGCACCAACGATGCAGAACCGGAGGCGGAGATAAATTTGCTCTTTCCCGGATCAGCAAAACTGACATTCACCTGCCGATGGTTTCCGCTCTCCCAAACCTTTGGTGAATGTGCATTTGTGAAAAACCAGAGGTCTCCGTCAAACTCTACTTCCTGCGTTGTCATCGGCCGGCTGTGTAACGAGCCGTCGCTCTCCACTGTTGTCAGCATTGCGAACTTAATGCCTTTCATCAGTTCGGCAAGCTTCGTAATATCCGCATTTCTGTCCGTCATACGTCCTCGTGACATCTGACTGACAGAAAGAGCAGGGTGTTTCGTTCACCGACCGCATTCTTCGCCGTTTCTGTCGGAAACTTGCTAACCTGGCCTCGCAGATTCCGTCCAAAGACGATTCGGGAGGTGACTGTGCAAACTGACAAAGTCTTGCTATTCCTTTGCCTGACCGCGAGCCCGCTGTTCGCCGCCAAGCCAGATCTTACGCTGACGCCGCCTCGCTTCGATCAGCTCTCACGTGGCGAATTCAATGGCATGCTGATGAAGGGCCTCAGCCAGCCATTCCTTGAGGCTTCAACGCGTCCGACCACTTGCTCGATTCCTTTGCTGATCTACCCGTCCAATCATACGGACCGTTTCACCATGCCGCGCTGGCCGGCCAGGTCGAGTGACCGCATGGGAATCCGCCCACCTGTGCCCGCCTGCCCGGGCGAGCAGGGAGCGAAGCGCTAAGATGCTCAGGATGTCCGCGTCCGTGCAATCTCCGGAGCCTCTTCAACCGGGAGATGCAGCGTGCTCTCAGGCTCTAAGTAGTACCGTGTGAGCCCTTCCTGCAAAATCGATAAGGCTGAGGCGGGCGTGTCGGCGAAACGGAACAGATTCAAGTCTGATTCCGCGATCATGCCGTAACGTACGAGCGCCTCGAAGTTTATGATTTCCTTCCAGTAGTCCGGCCCGTACAGGACGATCAGGATTTTGCTTTCCAGCTTCTGGGTTTGCGCGAGTGTCAGGATTTCGCACAGTTCATCTAGCGTGCCGAACCCGCCCGGAAAGACGACGAGAGCCTTTGCGAGGTAAGCAAACCAGAACTTCCGCATGAAGAAGTAATGGAATTCAAACGAGAGTTCGGGTGTGATGTACGGATTGGGACGCTGCTCGAAAGGCAAGCCGATATTTAGGCCGATGCTCTTACCGGAGGCATCGTAGGCGCCGCGATTCGCCGCCTCCATGATGCCTGGCCCTCCGCCCGAGCACACAACGAACCGGCGCGCAGGGCCGCTCTTATCATCTGAGGTGGTGAGCGAAGAGGTCCACTCCGTAGTGAGACGCGCCAGTTCGCGAGCGTCGTGATAATAGCGGCTGAGGGGGCCGGTTTCCGCGATGCGGGCCGATCCGAAAAAGACGATGGTGTCCTGAATCTTCTCTTCCTGAAAGTGAGCAAGCGGCCAAAGGTATTCAGAAAGAATACGTAGCGGGCGCGATTCCGCGCTTTGCAGGAAAGCTTCCTCGCGGTAGGCGACGGGCCGCCGCTGTCCGAACTCGTCAGGGAGTGTCATCAGCTGGGGTTCTCAAGGACTGATAAACCTAAATTGTCGCATCGCGATTCGCAATAGCCATTCCGGATGCCTTCCGGCTGATAAAATTCGGGCAATGCCAGGTCGTACCGTCCCCGCTGTACTAGCCGAAACGGCGCAGCAATACGGCGATGCCATCGCCCTCTACCAACCGACCGGCGGCCCTGCCGGCAAGGCTCACCGCACCTATTCCTGGAATGAATGGTTGCGCAGTTCCCAGCAAATCGCTCTTGGTCTAAGGGCAATCGGTTTGCAAAAAGGTGAAATGGTTTGCATCCTGTCGGAGACCCGGGCTGAATTCTACCTGGTTGATATCGGGATCATGGCGGCAGGGGCGGTTTCGGCGGCGCTATACACTGCCTATCCCATGCCCGACTTGGCGAAGAATATCCGCTCGGTTGAGCCCCGCTTCTTGTTTGTTGAAGACAGCAAGACGCGTGATGCGCTCAAGGCCGCTACCCAGGCAGCAGGCGTACCTTGGCCGGACCGCATTATCCTCATGAGCGGCGAAGAAGAAGGGGCGATGACCCTCGCCGCCCTCCAGGCACGCGGTCAAGAGATCCTGCAGCGCGACCCGGGCGCATTTAGTGCCCTTCTCGATGAAGTGTCCCCGCAAGATGCCGCCATTCTCTATCTCACGTCCGGCGCTACAGGCGAACCGAAGATGGGACTCACAAGTCACGCTGCAGTGCTGGCGAACATTGACATGGGTCCGACTGTGCTTCCTATCGGCCCGCAGGATTGCACCGTTGTGTTCCTTCCATCAGCCCACATCGCACAACGGATCGTTCTGGAGCTGGTTCCGATGCGCATGGGAACGCCCGTTTGGTTCTCGGAAAGCCTTGCTCGACTGCCCGGCGAGTTGCGTACCATACGCCCGACGGTTTTCCTTGCGCCACCGCGGGTCTGGGAGCGCACCTACGCGACCATTCTGACCGAACTCAAGAAACGTCCGGCCTTCGCGCAAAAGATCTTTCATGGCGCGTTGGGGCTGGGTTTAGAAGCCGCCCGCTATCGACAGCAAAATAAGCCTGTGCCGATGTGGCTGTCCAGGGCGCTGAGACTCGCTAACCGCTTTGTGTTTGCAAAGATCCGAGACCGCTTAGGCGGACGCATCCGCGTTGCTGCTTCCGGTGCCGCCCCTCTGGGAAAGGATCTGGCTGAGTTCTTTGCAGCCGTTGGTATGCCTCTGATCGAGGGTTATGGCC
>Ga0070665_100008297_pt1 | contig 10504 bp, 10 predicted proteins | sample KBSS13metaG_FD_65862 | JGI IMG/M metagenome (GOLD analysis project Ga0070665, IMG submission 65862) | Switchgrass rhizosphere microbial communities from Kellogg Biological Station, Michigan, USA - KBS S1-3 metaG | ecosystem: Host-associated > Plants > Roots > Rhizosphere > Soil ...
GACATCTCCAACCGCGACGGCGCGCTGAGCTTCATGGTCGAGGACCCGAGCCAGGTCGACGCCGCCCGCGAACTGATCCTGCCGCTGACCAGTGGCGCCGGCCTCACCGGCAAGCGCGACTGGGACATCAAGGTCGTTGACACCTCCCGCTTCGTCCTGACGCCGACCAGGGAAGGCATCGACCAGGCCGTGTCCAACGCGATGGACACCGCGACCGACGTCGTGCGCAAGCGCATCGACGCATTGGGCACCCGCGAGCCGACCATCATCCGCCAGGGCGCGGACCGCATCGTCGTCCAGGTCCCCGGCCTCAAGGACCCGACCGCGCTCAAGGCCCTGCTCGGCCAGACCGCCAAGCTCGAATTCAAGCTGGTCGACATGTCCGCGCTCCCCGCCGATGTCGCGCGCGGCATCGCCCCGCCGGGCAGCGAGATCGTCCCCTATGCCGCGGGCGCCAATGGCGCGCAAGCGGGCGCCATCGCGGTCAAGCGCCTCGGCGGCATCAAGGGCGACCAGCTGACCAATGCCCAGCAGGGCTTCGACCAGCGCAGCAATTCGGCCATCGTCTCGATCACCTTCAACCAGGAAGGCGGCGAGAAGTTCGCCAAGCTGACCACCGCCAACGTCGGCCGCCCGTTCGCCATCATCCTCGATGGCAAGGTGCTGTCGGCGCCCAACATCAACGAGCCGATCCTCGGCGGCTCGGCGCAGATCTCGGGCAATTTCACCGTCGAAAGCGCCAACCAGCTCGCCATCTCGCTGCGCTCCGGCGCCCTGCCGGTCGATCTCAAGGTGGTCGAGGAACGCACCGTCGGGCCGGATCTCGGCGCCGATTCGATCCACAAGGGCGTCGTCGCCATGGCGGTCGGCGCGGTCATCGTCATCCTGCTGATCGCGCTCAGCTACGGCCGCTTCGGCCTCTATGCCGATGCCGCGCTGATCATCAACGTGCTGATGATCCTCGGCGTCATGGCGGTGTTCAACACCACGCTGACCATGCCCGGCATCGCCGGCTTCGTCCTCACCATCGGCGCTGCGGTCGATGCCAACGTGCTGATCAACGAGCGCATCCGCGAGGAACGCCGCCGGGGCCGCAAGGTGTTCCAGGCGGTGGACATCGGCTACAAGGAAGCCAGCCGCACCATCTTCGATGCCAATATCACCCACGTCATCGCCGCGACGATGATGTTCCTGTTCGGCTCCGGCCCGGTCAAGGGCTTCGCCGTGGTGCTGATGATCGGCATCGTCACCTCGGTGTTCACCGCCGTCTACCTCACCCGCATGTGGGTCGCCCTGTGGCTGCGCAAGGCGCGCCCGGCCGACATCAACATCTAAGGGACCGGTTCCATGCGCCTGCTCAAGCTCGTCCCCGAACACACCAACCTCCACTTCCTCAAGTGGCAGTGGCCGACGACGATCATCTCGGTGATCCTGATGATCGGCTCCTGGGTCCTGGTGCTGACCAACGGCCTCAACCTCGGCGTCGATTTCGTCGGCGGCCAGATGATCCGCGTCACCTTCACCCAGTCGGCCGAAGCGCCCGTCGCCACCCTGCGCGGCGAGATCGAAAAGCTCGGCTATGGCGAGCCGATCATCCAGACCTTCGGCGCCCCGAATGCCGTCTCCATCCGCCTGCGCCTGCCCGAAGGCTCGGAACACAACGCCGGCCTCGCCGATGCCATGGCCAAGCGCATCACCGCCGATGTCCGCTCGCACCATGCCGATGCCCGCATCGACGGGGTCGATTCGGTCTCCGGCAAAGTCTCCAAGGAGCTGGGCTGGACCGCGTTCAAGGCGCTCGGCTTCGCCGCCATCGCCATCTCGATCTACATCTGGTACCGCTTCGAATGGCAGTTCGGCGTCGGCACCCTGGTCAGCCTGATCCACGACGTCTCCCTCGTCATGGGCCTCTTCGCGCTGACCCAGATGGAGTTCGACCTGACCATCGTCGCCGCCATCCTCACGGTCATCGGCTATTCGCTGAACGACACCATCGTCGTCTACGACCGCATCCGCGAAAACCTCAAGAAATACCGCAAGATGCCGATGGAGGAACTGCTCGATCTCTCGGTCAACGAGACGCTGGGCCGCACCGTCATGGTGTCGATGACCATGCTGATCACGCTGCTCGCCCTGCTGGTGCTCGGCCCCAAGGTCATCTTCGGCTTCTCGGCGGCGATGCTGCTCGGCCTGTTCGTCTGCACCTATTCCTCGGTCTATGCCGCCGCGCCGATGCTGATCTGGCTCAACGTCAACGCCCAGAGCTTCGTCCCCGCCGAGAAGACTGACCGGCCCTGATGGAGTCGGTCGAGCGGCCGCCCCATTCGATCCTGAGCGGCCGCCGCCGCACGCTGGCGGCGTTCACCCTGACCTTCGGCAACTTCATGGTCATCCTCGACCTGACGATCGCCAATGTTTCGGTCCCGCACATCGCCGGCGAACTCGGCATCACCCTCGACCAGGGCACCTGGATCATCACCTCTTACGCCGTTGCCGAGGCGATCTGCGTCCCGCTCACCGGCTGGCTGTCGCAGCGCTTCGGCTCGGTGCGCCTGTTCATCGCCGGGATGATCGGCTTCGGCCTGTTCTCGCTGCTCTGCGGCCTGTCGCTCAGCCTCGGCATGCTGGTCGCCTGCCGCATCGGCCAGGGCCTGTGCGGCGCGCCGCTGCTGCCGCTGTCCCAGGCACTGACCATGCGGATCTACCCGCCCGAACAGCGCACCGCCGCGCTCGGAACCTGGTCGATGACGGTCATGGCCGGCCCGGCGCTCGGGCCGATCCTCGGCGGCCTGATCAGCGACACGGTCAACTGGCACTGGATCTTCCTGATCAACGTGCCGATCGCCGCCCTGCTCGTCGCCTCGTCCCTGCTCGTGCTGCGACCGGTCGAAACCCCCACCGCCACCCGGCCGATCGATCGCGTCGGCATCGCCCTGCTGGTGTTCTGGATCACCTGCCTGCAGATCATGCTCGACATCGGCCGCGACCGGGACTGGTTCGGCGATCCGTTGATCGTCGCGCTGGCCATCGGCGCCGCCGTCGGCTTCTGCGTGTTCGTCATCTGGGAGCTGACCGAAGAACACCCGGTCGTCGATCTGTCGATCTTCCGCTATCCCTCCTTCGCGATGACCGTCGCGCCGTTCGGCCTGTGCTATGGCGTGATCTTCTCGGTCGTGGTGATCGCGCCGCAGTGGTTGCAGTCCACCCTCGGCTTTCCCGCCTTCCTCGCCGGCACCGTCACCGCCTTCCAGGCCGTCGCCGGGATGATCGTCTCGGCCTTCGTCGCCCGCATGGCCCGCCTGTTCAACCTGCGCCTGCTCATGGCGTTCGGCATCTTCTGGCTGGGCGTGGTGTCGGTGTTCCGGGCGCTGACCTGGACCACCGGCTCCAGCTATTTCGATCTCGCCCTGCCGATGTTCCTGAGCGGCCTCGGCATCCCGCTGATCGCGGTGCCGCTGGCGACCCTGTCGCTCTCGGCCGTCCCGGCGGACAAGCTTTCCTCGGCCGCCGGGCTGCAGACGTTCGTCCGCACCGTCGCGCTGGCCATCTCGACCTCGCTGGCGATGACCTGGTGGGGCAATTTCCAGCGCGTCTCGCGCAACGAGATCGTCTCCAGCCTGCAACCGGCAGAGGTCCAGTCCACGCTTGCATCGCGCGGGTTCGATCTCGACCAGATCCGCATGTTCGTCGCCGCGACGGTCGAGCGCGAGGCCAACACGGTGGGCATGAACCAGGTGTTCCTGTTCACCGCCGCCCTCGCGGTCGTCGCGGCGGTCGTCGTCCTGTTCGGCCCGCATCCATCTGGCCCCAGGTCCGACCGGCATTGAACCGGCGGCGAGGGCAGACCAGTCAGGCCGCCTTCAACTCCGCCAGTTTCTCCTCGATCGCGCGCCACAGGCGGTCGAGCGCCCGCGCCCCGTCGGCCCAGCGGGCGAAACTGTCCACCGGCGCCCGGTTGACCGCCACCTTCTCCAGTTCGCTGCAGTTCGGGATCACCGGAAACGGCGCCATCCGCCCCTCGCGGGCCAGGCGGTGCAGCTTGCGGCGCGAATCGTAGAGCGAAAGCACCGGCAGGATCGGCGGATGGCGCGAATGGTTGCGCGTCAGGTCGCGGCGCAGGAGGTCGAGCGCGCGCGCCGAAAGCGGGGAAGGGGGCAGCGGCACGATCAGCACGTCCGCCGCCGCGATCACCTGGTCGGACACCTCGTTCTGCATCGGCGGGCAGTCGAGCACCACCCGGTCATAGTCGCGGCGCAGCGCCACGGTCAGCTGCGCCAGCCGCCGCCGCTGGCCGATCCGCGCCAGTTGCACCGGCAGGGTGCGCAGGCTCTCGTCGGCATTGAGCAGGAACAGCCGTTCGTGCGCGGTCGCCGCCGCCACGTTCTGCGGCCGGCCCTCCCGCTGGAACACGTGGGCGGCGCGCAGGCGCACGTCCTCGTCCAGGCCGAGCAGATAGCTCGACCCGCCCTGCACATCGAGGTCCCACAGCAGCGTGCGCAACCCGCCATACATCGCCGCGCGCCAGGCGAGATCGACCGCGATGGTCGATTTGCCGACGCCGCCCTTGGGGCTGTAGATGGCGATGACACTCATGGTCCGTGCAATCTTCCGACAATGCGGCGCAATTTGGCCGGTGCAATTTGGCAATGAACGATTGCAAGCATCCTGCAAGCGCCAATTGGGGGCTGCCCCGTTTCAGGAAACTGTGGCAGGAGCCATGAATGGCCGAGCAGGATGACAGTGTCGCGGTAACCACCGTTCCCGGTTTCGATGGCGCGCCGCTCGCCGTCCATCGCCTCGGCGCCGGCACGCCGCTGCTCCTGCTGCATGGCCTGTTCTCCAATGCCGATGTCAACTGGCTGCGCTATGGCACCGCCGCCCGCCTCGCCGCCGCCGGGTTCGAGGTCCTGATGCCGGATCTGCGCGCCCACGGCCTCAGCGCCGCCCCGCACGATCCCGCCGCCTATCCACCTGACGTTCTCGTTGCCGATCTCCGCGCCACCGTCGCCGCCCTTGACCTCCAGCCCGGCGAATACGATCTCGGCGGCTTCTCGCTCGGCGCCCGCACCGTCATCGGCGGGGTCGCCGCGGGCCTGCGCCCGCGCCGGCTGATCGTCGCCGGCATGGGCTACGAGGGACTTCTCGGCTGGAATTCGCGCAGCCAGTTCTTCATCGATGCGATCGACCGCTACGGCTCGATCGAGCGCGACGATCCGGCATACTTCGTCCAGGGCTTCCTCAAGTCCACCGGGATCGACCGCGCCGCCGCCCGCCTGCTGCTGGTCGCGCTCGTGGCAAAGCCGGCCGACGATCTCGCCCTCGTCACCCCGCCCACCCTCGTCCTGTGCGGCGAGGACGACCGTGACAACGGCGCGCCCGAACCGCTGGCCGCCGCCCTGCCGGACGCCCGCCATGTCGCCATCCCCGGCACCCACATGAGCTGCGTCACCCGTCGCGAACTCGGCGAGGAAATGGCCCGGTTCCTCGCGGCCTGAGTCCGCAATCTGCTTTCTGGACAATTTCTCGACACTCATGTCGCAATGTTATTGAGCAGTTACGAATAGTATTTTGCACAGCATTGCTGCCGAATTATAAAATCCACGATAATCTTGCGGTAAACCCTGAATCGATTGCAAACCGCCGGTTCTACTCTGTCTGTTAGTCATTGCCCTCATCAAGTAGTTCATTGGCAGGCAGACAGGATGTCGATCAGGAAGAAGGCCCGTCACGGTGCCAGGTTGCTCGTGGCCCTGCTCGCGGCGGCGCTGGTCGTCTCGACCGTGATCATCGCCCAGGTCCGCTTTGGTGGCCCGATCCAGCGTCAAGGCGCGTTGCAGGACGAACTGCTGGCGGACATCCTGCCGCCGCCGGCCTTCGTCGTCGAACCCTACCTTCGCGCCACCCTGATCCAGACCCGGCCCGAGTCGACCCGCTACCAGATCGACCAGCTGGCCGAATGCCGCCGCGAATTCGCCAGCCGCCGGGCATACTGGAAGACGGCCCCCGTCCCGGAAGAGCTTCGCCCGGCGCTCGCCAGCACCCTGTCGGAAGCCGATGCCTTCTGGGCGATCATGGACGAGCGCTATCTCCCCGCCGTCCGCGCCGGTGACAAGGCCCGTGCCGTCGAGATCCTCGACAGCGAGCTCGCCCCCCGCTTCCAGGCCCAGCATGACGAGATCGACCGGCTGGTCGCCCAGTCCAGCCGCTACCGGGCCGCCTTCCTCGCCCGCAGCCAAACCCGGATCGCCTGGGCACTCGCCGCCGTCGGCCTGATCGCCGTCCTGCTGGTCGCCGCGATCCTGCTCGCCGCCCGCCTGGTCGATCGCGGCATCGTCACCCCGCTGGGCGGCACCGCCACCGCCATGGAGCGGATGGCCCGTGGCGACTGGACCGTGCCGGTCGATGGCGCCGAACGGGATGACGAGGTCGGGACGATGGCGCGGGCCATGCAGGTGTTCCGCGAAGCCGGCACCGCGCAGGCCGCAGCCCATCGCGAGCAGCAGGAGGTCGTCTCCGCCCTCTCCGTCGCGCTCGGCCGCATGGCCGGCAAGGATCTCGAATATCACATCGCCGCGCCGCTGCCCGCCGCCTACGAGGAACTGCGCGAGAACTTCAACACCGCGCAGGCCGCCCTGCGCGATGCGATGGGCAATGTCCGGGTCAGCACCGCCAGCGTCATGCGCGCCATCGGCGAAATCGCTTCGGCCGCCGACGATCTCGCCGGCCGCAACGTCCAGCAAGCGGCCAACGTCGAGGAAACGTCGGCGGCGATGAACCAGATCACCGCCTCGATCCGCCAGACCGCCAGCGGCGTCGGCGCCATGCAGCGCGCGGTCGGCGATGCCCACCGCCAGGCATTCGATGGCGGCGAGGTGGTCGATCGCGCCGTTGCCGCGATGTCGGCGATCGAGCAGTCCTCGCAGGAGATCGGCCAGATCGTCGCCCTGATCGACGGCATCGCTTTCCAGACGAACTTGCTGGCCCTGAACGCGGGCGTCGAAGCCGCCCGCGCCGGCGACGCCGGCAAGGGCTTCGCCGTGGTCGCCACCGAAGTGCGCGCCCTGGCCCAGCGCTCCGCCGATGCCGCCAGCGACATCCGCAACCTCATCGCCAACAGCTCCGCCCAGGTCGGCGCCGGGGTCGAACTGGTCGGGGAAACCGGGGCGCGGCTGCGCGAGATCGTCGGCAGCGTGGCCGAGATCGACCAGGCCATTGCCGGCATCGCCGGATCGGCGGAGCACCAGGCGGCCCAGCTCCAGCAGGTCGCCATAGCGATCACCGAGATGGACCGCATGACCCAGCAGAACGCGTCCATGGTCGAGCAATCGACCGCCGCCACCCGCTCGCTCAGGGCCGAGGCGGATGCGCTGCAGGGCCTGGTCTCCGGCTTCCGCAGCCGGAATGCACAGACGCGGCCGGCCAGCGTCCAGGCCGGCACCCCCCTGCGCCGCGCGACCATGGCCAATGGCGGCCAGCCGGCCGGAAGGCCCGCTCCGGCGCCCCTCCCGCCCAGAGCGCTGCCGGCTGCCGGCAATCTCGCCCTTGCCGCCGCCGGGGACGACGACTGGAGCGAGTTCTGATCCGCAGGGCCGAAGCCGGCTCACCACATGGCGAGGATGTCCTGCGGAAACACCGTCTCGTGCCACTCCGCCAGCTCGGCCCGCGAAAACCAGCGATGCTCGCGCATCACCGCCCGCTCCAGCGCGGTATGTCCGCCGGTATCGACGCGCGAATGCGGCGCCTCGACGCGGAAATAGCGCTCGTCGGCGGTGATCGCCTCGCCGGTGAAAATGGTGAAATCGGCGACGATCCGCCGCACTTCCGGCCCGGGATCGCCATAGTCGGCGAGCATCAGCCCGGTCTCCTCCAGCAGCTCGCGCACCGCCGCGTCGCGAAACGCCTCGCCCGGGTCGCACTCGCCCCCCGGCGTGCACCAGAACGGCGCCGCCCCCTCCGGCGTGAAGCGGAACAGCAGCAGCCGCCCCTCCGGGTCGAACAGGAGGATTCGCGCCGCCCGCCGCAGCCGCCGCCCGGGCGAGGGCAGGGCGTCCCCGCTCGCGCGTGCCGTCATTCCCCCGGCGCGCTCGCCCGGATCGCCAGGGCATGGACCCGCTGGCCGGGAATGTCCCCCAGCGCCCGGTTGACCCGCCGCTGCCGCTCCACCCGCGAAACCCCGGCAAAGGCAGCGCTCTCGATCTCCACGGTGAAATGCGATTCGTCCGTGCCGTCATGCCCGGCATGGCCGCGGTGGCTGGCACTGTCGTTGATCACCTCCAGCCGGCTCGGCGCGAACGCGGCGGTCAACAGCTCGGTGATTTCCTCGGCTACGGGACCAGTCATGTCATCTCCTTCGGGGTTTCCATTTAGGCCATTTCGCCCCATCTGAAACCCGTGAAGCATGACCGATTCCATGGCCGGGTCCAATCCTCCCAACGCCTGTGCGACTGGCCCGAGTGCGAGGACAAGGGCGAATTCCGTGCCCCCGGCCCTGTTCCCCCCGGTTTCGATGGCCCCGGCAACTACCGCTGGTTCTGCCTCGAACACATCCGCCAGTTCAATTCCGGCTACGACTATTTCGCCGGCATGACCGCCGACGACATCCTTGCCGCCCAATCCCCGCTCCACGGCTGGGAACGCGAAAGCCGCGTGTTCCGCGCCGATCCGTTCGCGCAAAATCCCCGCTGGGCCGATTTCGGCGATCCGCTCGACGCCATCGGCGCCCACATGCGCGCCCGCATCCGCACCCCCGAACAACAGGCCGCCGCCCGCGCCCGCAGCGCCGCCATGGCCACCCTGAACCCCGAACAACGCCGCGCCATGGACCTGCTCGGCCTCACCCCCGGCGCCGACCGCAAGGCCCTGCGCACCTGCTACTCCGAACTCGTCCGCCGCTACCACCCCGACCGCAACGGCGGCGACCGCAGCTTCGAGGCGAAACTGCAAGGCGTCGTCGAAGCCTATCAATTGCTGAAGAAAACCGCGGCGTTCGCGTGAGGTGAAGTTTGCAGGGCGCTGCCCTGCACCCGCCAGGGGCATGACGCCCCTGGACCCACGTAACAAAGCCTGCCGCGACAGCGGCTTCAAAATATATCATCACGGACACTGCAATCGCGCCCGACGCGCGTTTCAATTGGTTTGCAAAGGCTCCGCCTTTGCTGGGTGGTGCAGGAGGGCAAAGCCCTCTTGCCCGGCGAAGCCGGTTACGTCTGGCCAAATCACCCCTCGCACAACCCCGCCAGTTGCGCCGCCGCCGCCGTCCAGCCCTGCTCGAATCCCATCGCCTCGTGCTGCGCCTTGGCCTCTTCGGTCCAGTGCCGAGCCCGCGCGGTATAGCGTGTCTGCCCACCTTCGGCCTCGATCTCCCAGATGCCGATCATGAACGGCCCCGCCGGCTCCAGGTCGCCGTTGATCGCATCGGTCATGGCGAACCGCCGCCCTTCCTGCCAGTCGAGGAAGATGCCGTTCTGCGGCATGACCTCCCCGTCCGGCCCATACATCACCGTATCCGCCCGCCCGCCGGGCCGCCGGTCCCAATGAACGATCTCCGCCCGCCACGGCGCCGGGCACCACCATTCGGCAAAGCGGTTGACCATTGCGTCCCAGACAACCTCAGGCGGCGCCGCGATCAGGCGGGAAATCGAAAGCTCGTTCATGGCAGTCTCCTGTGGGGGAAGAAGGGAAGGGGGTCAGTCCCGGTCCGGCGCGCCCAGCGGGAAATAGGGCCGGTAAGGCCGCGCATCCTCGACACACCGCACGACCGCCGGCAAGGCTAACAGCTCGGCCCGGAGCGCCCGCACACGCGGGCAATCCGCCCCGATCGGCTCGATCCAGTCGGCATAGAACAGGCTCGGGGCTGCGGCACAGGTCACCAGGCTGACATGCGGCGGCAGCCGGTTCGCCCCCAGCCAGCCTTCCAGCCAGCCATAGGCCTGCCGCAGCCGCGCCCTCGCCGCCGCGATCTCGGCCGCGTCCGGGGCGTCGCGCAATCCCAGTTCCGGCTTGTCCCGGCCGATGAAATGCGCCGCCACCACCCGCTGCATGTTGCCCATCACATAGTTGTCGAACACCCGGTCCAGCATCCGCGCCACCACCGCCTCGGCCGGATCGGCCGGTATCAGCGGCGCCACCCCGGGATGGTGCACAGCCAGATGCTCGACGATCGATGTCGCCTCGACGACGATCGCGTCACCATCCTCCAGCACCGGGATATGCCCGCCGGGATGGACCCGTCCAGGAAACTGCTCGGAGAGCGGCCGGTCCCCGCCCGTCTCGACGAATTCGAACGCCGTCCCGTTGGCATAAAGCGGAATCAGCGCCTTCCAGGTGTAGGAAGAGAATGGATGCCCATGCAGCCGCAGCATCATCCGCCCTTGCGCGCCGCCTCGATCGCCGCATGGTCGATCTTGCCCATCGTCATCATCGCCTGGAACACCCGCTCGCGCACCGCCGGGTCCGGGTCGCCCATCCCCTCGCTCAGCACGCGCGGGGTGATCTGCCAGGAAAT
>Ga0070665_100008298_pt1 | contig 10503 bp, 10 predicted proteins | sample KBSS13metaG_FD_65862 | JGI IMG/M metagenome (GOLD analysis project Ga0070665, IMG submission 65862) | Switchgrass rhizosphere microbial communities from Kellogg Biological Station, Michigan, USA - KBS S1-3 metaG | ecosystem: Host-associated > Plants > Roots > Rhizosphere > Soil ...
TGGCGGCCAAGACCACGGTGCCGGTGCTCGGCGTGCCGGTGGCCAGCCGGCATCTTCAGGGCGTCGATTCGCTCTACAGCATCGTGCAGATGCCCAAGGGCGTGCCGGTTGCCACCTTCGCCATCGGCACCGCGGGCGCGGCCAACGCGGCGCTGTTCGCGATCGCGATGCTGGCGGTGCACCGGCCGCGGTTGCGCACGCAGCTCGACACCTACCGCGCCCAGCAGACCGCCACCGCGCAGGCCATGACGTTGCCGCCGCCAGCCGAAGGCACGGCCCACGCACCGGCCGCTTCGGTCTCGCCGTTTTCGCCGCAGGGCGGAGGCGCACTGTGACGCCGGCCGCCATCAAGCCGATCCTGCCGCCCGCCACGCTCGGCGTGCTGGGCGGCGGCCAGCTGGGCCGCATGTTCGTGCACGCGGCGCAGCAGATGGGTTACTTCACCGCGGTGCTCGACCCCGATCGCGACAGCCCGGCGGGCCGCGTCAGCCACCACCACATCCACGCCGACTACCTTGATGGCGACGGGCTGGCCCGGCTGTCGCGGCTGGCCGATGCGGTGACCACCGAATTCGAGAACGTGCCGGCCGATGCGCTGGCCTCGCTGGCCGGCGACCTGCCGACCGCGCCTTCGGCCGAGCCGGTGGCGATTGCGCAGGACCGCATCCGCGAGAAGGCAAATTTCGTGCGCTGCGGCGTACCGTGCGCGCCTTATGCGGTGATCGACAGCGCCACGCAACTGGCGTCGGTGCCCGACGCGCTGCTGCCCGGCATCCTGAAAACCGCGCGACTGGGCTACGACGGCAAGGGCCAGGCGCGGGTGCGCACGCGCGACGAACTCTCCGCCGCCTGGCACGCGTCCGGCGAGGTGCCGTGCGTGCTCGAGCAGCTCCTGCCGCTGGCCTTCGAATGTTCGGTGGTGCTGGCGCGTGGCCCCGATGGCGTGGCCGTGCATTTCGCGCCGCAGCGCAACCTCCACGACAACGGCATCCTGGCCGTGACCGAGGCGCACGAAGCGGCCGTGCCGGCGCCGCAGGCACAGGCCGCCGCCGCCGCCGCCCGCGCCATTGCCGACGGGCTGGGCTACGTCGGCGTGCTGTGCGTCGAGTTCTTCGTGCTCGAGAACGGCGAGCTGGTCGTCAACGAGATGGCACCGCGTCCGCACAACAGCGGCCACTACACCATCGATGCCTGCGACCTGTCGCAGTTCGACCTGCAGGTGCGCAGCCTGGCCGGCCTGCCCCTGGTGATGCCGCGCCAGCACAGCGCCGCGATCATGCTCAACCTGCTGGGAGAGCTGTGGTTCATGCACGGTGGCACGGCGATGGCCGAGCCCGACTGGGCGGGCGTGCTGGCCTTGCCGGGCGCCCACCTGCACCTGTACGGCAAGACCGACGCGCGGCCAGGCCGCAAGATGGGCCACCTCACCTTCACCGGCGCCGACATCGACGGCGTGCGCGCCGCCGCCAACCAGGCTGCGGTATTGCTGGGCCTGCCGCCGGTCCGATGATCCTGGACGGCCAGGCGCCCGGCGCCATCGAGCAGGCCGCGCGACGCTTGCGCGCGGGTGGGCTCGTCGCCTTCCCGACCGAAACGGTGTATGGCCTCGGCGCAGACGCCACCAGCGACACGGCCGTCGCCGGCATCTTCCGCGCCAAGGGCCGGCCCGTTGGCCATCCGCTGATCGTGCACCTGGCCGACGGCGTGAAAGGCGAGCAGGCACTGTCGCGCTTTGCGCAACCGCTACCGCCGTTCGCGCAGGCGCTGGTGCGCGCGTTCTGGCCCGGCCCGCTGACCCTGATCGCCACGCGCCAGCCTGGTGTCGGCGCGGCCGCGGCCGGCGGGCAAGACACCATCGGCCTGCGCTGCCCCGCGCATCCGATGGCGCAGGCGCTGCTGGCGGCCTGCGCCGAGCACGGCGTGGCCGGCCTGGCCGGGCCCAGCGCCAACCGCTTCGGCCGCGTCAGCCCGACCACCGCCGCGCATGTGGCAAGCGAGTTCGGTGATGACCTGTGGGTGCTCGACGGCGGGCCGTGCCAGGTCGGCATCGAATCGGCCATCGTCGATTGCAGCCGTGGCGCGCCGGTGCTCCTGCGGCCTGGCGCCATCCCGCGCGATCACATCGAGGCGGCCTGTGGCGAGCGCCTGGCCACGCGCGAAGAGCTGGGGCTGCCCGATCCGCGGGCGTCGGGCACGCTCGAATCGCACTACGCGCCGAGCGCGCAGGTACGCCTGATGCCGGCGCAGGCGCTGCAGACCGCGCTCGATTTGCTCGGCGCCGATGCCGCGCACATCGCCGTGTGGTCGCGCAGCGTGCTGCGCACCGCCTCGCAGCGCGTGCTGCTGCGCCGCATGCCCGACGACGCGCAGGCCGTGGCGCAGCAACTGTTCGCGGTGCTGCGCGATTTCGATGCGCTGGGTGTGCGCCTGATCTGGATCGAGGCGCTGCCGGAAACACCGCTCTGGGAAGGTGTGCGCGACCGGCTGGCCCGTGCCGCCGCCTGAAGGCGTGCCTGGCCGATTCCGAACCGCCAAAGTGAATACTTTTTGATGACAATGTGAAGTTGTGCGGTCCGGCCCGGGCACGCGGCTGGCACCATACGGGCTCTCAACAAAATCAACCAGGTCCGGGGAGGATCCATGCATTCCACAGTCGACGAAGTTGCGCTCATCGAAAGCGCACTCGCCGCGATCGAACAGGTTCTGGCACGCGCCGCGGCCGACCAGGACCCAGTGCCCTTTCACGGCGAAACGCTGCTGGCCAGCCTGCCCGAAGAAGAGCGCGAGGCGCTGATGCGCATCGAAGCAGAAAGCTACCGCACCCGCCCCGATCATTCCGCCATTCACTTTTGCCTGCGCTCGGCCACCGCCCTGCTCGATGTCAGCCAGCAACTGCTGCGACTGCCCGCCGATCGGTCTCCGCAGCAACAGGAATACCAGCTCAAGCGGCTGGTGGCGCACACCAAGACAGCGGGTCGCGCGGCCTACCGGGCAGCGCTGATCCTGATGGAAACCAGGCCCTAGGCGTCAAAGCGTGGCGGTCAGGGCCGCCAGGAAAAAGCCGCGCGCCGAAACCAGGCAGAACATCGGCACCACCTGGCCGTGGTACGCCTTGAGGACGGCTTCCGTCTTGACCTCGGCCGAGCCGTCCGTGGCGTTGAACAACTGCGCCTTGGCCGTGACGAAGCCGGACCGGGCCAGGGCATACGGATCGCCCGCGCCGCCCGGCTGCTCGAGGTCGACCACCGCGAGTTGCGAGCCCGCCATGCCGCGCGCGCGGAAGTACCCCGAGGTCGCGAGCGTGCTGTTGAAGTTGACGGTCGGATCGAGGCTGCCGCCGCACATGAACACCGGCCGGGCCGGCAGCCAGTTGCGCAGGTCGTTGGCAACGGCGGCGCGGCGGAAGGTGTTGGACGGCGCGCAATCGAGCGGAGCGGTCGTCGTGAGCGATGCGTTGGTCGCCGGCAGGGCATTGCCCGGGCAGGGGCGCGCCGCGATGTCCTCGGCCACCTGCGTCAGGTAGCTCTGCTTGACCAGGTTGTTCGGGCCGTAGAAGGGCGCCTGGGCCGCGCTGATCGGCCCCGGCACGCCGGTCGCCGGAAACAGTGCGAATTCCGGCAGCTTGCCGGTGGCAAACAGCTCGGCTTCCTTCACCAGGCTGGGCAACAGCGTGGCGATGCCGGCGGCGTACTGCGACTCGAAGATGTCGCCCGTGTTGCTGTAGATGTTGCCGAACTGCTCTTGCCAGCTGCGCGTGAGAAATGGCGTGAAGATCGTGGCGCTGCGGGTCGGCGCGCCCTTGAAGGTGTAGTCGGCCAGCAGGCTGATGGCGGCCGGCGACGACAGCGGAGCCGACGCCGTCACCGGGCGACCGGTCGCCTGCATCTCCTTGTGCGCTGCCAGCGCCACGTAGCCGCCTTGCGAATAGCCGGTGAGCAGCACCGCGCCGCTGTCGCTGACCGGCAGGAAGGGCAACGCCTTGCGCGATGCCACCAGCGCATCGACCATCTCCTTGCCGTTCTGATCGGCGTTGAGATAGGGCGTGTAGCCCAGCGTCGACTTGTCGTAGCCCGCGTAGTTGGGCGCCACCACGATGTAGCCCTGCGCCGCGAACATCGCCGCCACCAGAATGCCTTCTGCGGCCGCCGGCTGGCTCGGGTCGTTGATGCGCGCCATGTCGTAGTTGCGCTCGGTCGAGGTGCCGTGTGCGTACACCACGATCGGCCGCGCGCCGTTGCAGATCGCCTCGGTGCCGCTGGGCAGCATCAGGGCGCCGGTGGCATTGACGATGGCGCCCTTGGCGTCGACGGTGCGGTATTGGATCGATCGCACGTTGATGCCGCAGGTCGGCGCACCGGTGACCTGCAGCAGCTGCTTGCCGACCGAGGTGCTGTCGACCAGCGTTGAAAACTGGGTTGCCGTGATCGACAGCACGCTGGCCGGCGGATTCACCACCAGCGATCCGCGCCCCGTGTCTTCCGCTGCCGGCGGCACGATCACGCCGCCGATGCTGCCGCCGCTGTCGCCGCCCCCTCCGCCGCAGGAAGCAACCAGGGTCGCCATGGCCAGAGAGGCCGCTACGGTGCGCAGCAGGCGGAATGTCGTCATAGGGGAGTCTCCGGATTCGGTGCGGGGTGCGCCCGAATTCTGGGCGGCGCACTGGCCGGCCGCAATCGGCCGGCGCCTACACGCAAGGAGGACGGCAGCCCGTTCCGCTGGGCCGCGCCGCGGCCGCCGTCAGTCTTGCGAAGCCCAGTCGACCAGGGCGTCGAACGCCGGGCGAGCCGCCGCGGCGTTGGCATGGTTGGCGATGGCGACCACCACGTAACGCCGGCCGCTGGCGCCATCGACATAGCCCGCGACGCCGGCCGCGTCGCGCAAGGTGCCGGTCTTCAAGTGCGCCGAGCCGCCCGAGCGCAGGCTGCGGCGCTTGAGCGTGCCATCGACGCCGCTGGCCGGCAGCGACGACATCAGCTCGGGCATCACCGGCGAGCGCCACGCCACCTGCAGCATTCTGGCCAACTCTGCGGCGGTGATGCGCTCGTTGCGTGACAGGCCCGAGCCGTTGTCGAACACCGGCTGGCCTTCGCCGGTGCCAATGCGATCGTTCCACCACTGCTTGAGGGTGCTGCGTGCGGCGTCGAGGGTGCCGCGGTTCTTCTGCTGCAGGCCGAGCGTCAGGAACAGCTGCTGCGCCATCACGTTGTTGCTGTACTTGTTGATGTCACGGATCACCTCGGCCAGCGGAGGCGACGCGACTTCGAACGCGGGCTTGAGGCCCGCCGGCACCCGGCCTTCGCGCATCTGGCCGCCGACCTTGCCGCCCATCTCGGCCCAGATGCCGCCGACGGCGCGCAAGGCGAAGTCGCGCGGCGCGGCGTAGGCGGTGGCCCAGGACTTTTCCCCGCAACTGGCCGGATAGCTGCCGGCAAAGCGGATCTTCAGGGGATCGGCCAACTCGCCGCGCAACGCGCCGCGCCAGTCGCCGCATTCGCCATTGCCGAGCGGCACCGCGGCCTGCGTGGCGACGCCCGCCATCGGCGGCTCGTAATGCACCTGCGCCTGGCCATCGCGGCCTGGCACGAAGGTCATCACCACCGACTTGTAGTTGACCAGCAGCGCGTCGGGCGCCGCGTTGTAGGGCCGCAGGCCCTCGCCGTCGAAAGCCGATGGATCGGCCTCGATCGTCTCGAAAGCGCTGCGGTCGATCACGATGTCGCCGCTGATCGTGGTGATGCCCAGGCCCTGCACACGGCGCAGCAGCAGCCACATGCGCTCGATCACCAGCTTGGGGTCGCCCTGGCCCTTGAGGTAGAGGTTGCCGTTGAGCACGCCGTTGCTCACGTTGCCCTCGACGTACACCGGCGTGGTCCAGACGAAGGCCGGCCCGAGCAGGTCGAGCGCGGCGTAGGTGGTCACCAGCTTCATGATCGAGGCCGGGTTCACCGGCGACTGGCTGCGCCAGGCCAGCCGCGGCGGGCGAACGCCATCGGCGTCGACCACCAGCAGGGTCACGTCGTCGCGCGGCACCTTGGCGCGGGCGAGCGCCGCGTCGACGGCGGGCGGCAGCTGTTGCGCCAACGCGGACGTGGCCGGCGCGGCCAGCGCGACGGCGGTGCACCAGGCGAGCATGGCGCGGCGTACGCCGGGCGTGCGGATCGAGAACAAGGGCATGGCGGGATTATCCGGACCGGCATCCGGTCCCAGCGCCGGCGGCGACCAGGCGACGGTGGAAGCGACCGCGATAACCCGGCGCCGGGCGTGCCGCAAGGGCCCCTCGATAATCCACGGATGCCCGCCGCGCCCCGTTCGCCCTCCGTTCCCGCCTCCCGTTTTTCCCCGCGCGCCATCGGCATCGGATCGGCCATCGTCACCGTGCTGGTCTGGACGGCGTTCATCGTCATCGCCCGAGCCTCGGCCGGCCGCTCGCTCACGGCTTTCGACCTGACGGTCGCGCGCATCTGCGGCGCCTCGCTGGTGCTCGTTCCCTGGGGCGCCTGGCTGGTGCAAAAGCAGCGGCGCAGCCAGCCGGCCGGACCGGAAAGCGGTTCCCTGTTTGGCTTGTCGCCGTTGCCGCTGCGCATCACCGCGCTGGCCGGCGTGTTCGGCGGCCTGGCGTATGCCGTGCTGGCCTACAGCGGCTTCTTCTTCGCGCCGGCAGCCCATGCCTCGGTGCTGATGCCCGGCAGCCTGCCGCTGTGGACGGCGCTGCTGGCAGCCTGGGTGCTGCGCGATCGCATCACGCCCGCGCGGGCGGTCGGCCTGGCACTGATCGTCGCGGGCGACTTGCTGGTCGGTGGTCGCAGCCTGTTGCAGGCCTTCGACGGCGGCTCGGTCTGGAAGGGCGACCTGCTGTTCATGAGCGCCGCTTTCTGCTGGGCCTGCTACAGCGTGGTGGCGCGCAAGCACGGCCTGGACGCGGTGCGCGCCACCATCGCGATCACCGTGTTCGCTGCCTGCACCTTCGTGCCGACCTATGCGTTGCTGGTCGCTGGCGGTTGGCTGGTCAGCCGCCTGGGCGAGGCGCCGTGGGGCGAGGTCGCGTTCCAGATGCTGTTCCAGGGCGGCGGTTCGGTGGTGATCTCGGGCATCACCTTCACCCGGATGGTTCAGCACTTCGGCCCGGTGCGCACGACCATGATCACGGCGCTGGTGCCGGGCCTGTCGGCGCTCGGCGCGGTGGTCTTCCTGGGCGAGCCGCTGCACTGGAACCTGATGGCCGGCCTGCTGCTGGTGACGGCCGGCATCCTGTTCGGCGTGCAGCGCGCCGCGCTCCGCGTGCCGCCGGTGGTGCCGAGCGCAGGGGCAGGGCGAGCGGATGCCTGACTTTCTCGCCTTCGACACCAGCACCGAGACGCTGTCGATCGCGGTGTCGCGCGGCGACGCGGTCTGGTGGCACGACGGGCCCGGTGGCGCGCAAGCCTCGGCCACGCTGATCCCGCAAATCCAGCGCCTGCTGGCCGAGGCCGGCCTGGCGCTGAACCAGCTCGATGCCATTGCCTTCGGCTGCGGCCCGGGCTCCTTCACCGGTCTGCGCACGGCCTGCGCGGTGGCGCAGGGGCTGGGTTTCGGCGCCGGTGTGCCGCTGCTGCCGGTCGATTCGCTTCACGCGCTGGCGCGGGACGCGCACGACCGCGTCGGCGCGTCGCACGTGGTGGCGTTGCTCGATGCGCGGATGGACCAGGTGTATGTCGCACGCTACGCCTTCGACGGCAGCGCCGACGACCGCACGCCCCGGCTGCTGGCGCCCGAAGACGTGACGGTGCCGCCCGGCTTCGCGCTGGCCGGGAATGCCTTCGCGGCGTACGGCGCGCGCCTGCCCGCCGGTGAGGCGCGCCACGACGCGCTGCCCACCGCGCGCGCCCTGCTCAAGCTGGCACCGCGTTTGCTTGAAGGAGGCCTCGCGGTGGCGCCGCAGGACGCGACGCCGCTCTATATCAGGGATAAAGTGGCTCAAACGACCGCCGAGCGGGCGTTGGCCAAACCATCATGAGCGCCGTTCTTCAACCGCTGGAAGCCCGTCTCGAATCGATGACGGTGGACCACGTCGATGCGGTCGTCGCGGTCGAGCGCAGCGCCTATTCGCACCCGTGGACGCCGGCCAATTTCACCGATTCGCTGGCCGCCGGCTACCACTGCCAGGTGCTGCTGGCCGGCGACACGCTGATCGGCTACTTCGTTGCGATGAAGGGGGTCGACGAAGTCCACCTGCTCAACATCACGGTGGCCCCGGCCCACCAGCGCCAGGGCTGGGCGCTGATGCTGCTCGAAGCGCTGGCCGGCTGGGCTCGCGGCCTGCGGTCGCAGTGGCTGTGGCTGGAAGTGCGCGCCAGCAACGATCGTGCGCAGCAGATCTACGTGCGGCATGGCTTTCGCCGCGTCGGCGTGCGCAAAGGCTACTACCCGGGCGTGCGCACGCTGCGCGAAGACGCGGTGGTCATGAGCCTGCGGCTGGACGAGCCGACCAGCGCCTGGGGCCAGCTCGAATGATGGCGCTCGACAGCCGGCAGCGCGCCATGCTGGAGGAGATGGGCGTGCACGTGTGGGCACCGATGCCGACGGCGGAGGCCGATGCACCGGTGGCGCTGTCGGCGCCGATCGCAGCGCCTGCTGCGGCCGCTTCGGCGTCCGTTCCTGGCACTGCACCGGCCACGTCGCCCTCGGTCACGCGGCCGCCGCCGACGTCGGTCCGGTCGCCGCAGGCAGGTCAGCGCGCGCCCGAGGCCGCTGCCGTCGCGCGCCCGGCCGCCGACCTGTGGCTGGAAGCCGCGCCGCAGCGCCTGTACCCGGGCGACGCTGCAGCGCAAGGCGGTTGGCTGATCGTTGCCGACGTGCCGCCCGGTGCCGATGGCCGTCACACCGACCCGTTCGCCGGCGACGCCGGCCGGCTGCTCGACAACATGCTGCGCGCCCTGCAACTCGAGCGCGCAGGCGTCGCCGTGCACCTGCTGCGCGTGCATCGCGGTGCGGCCGGCCCGTCCGGCGTGGCGCAGCCGCTGGCCGACGGGTTGGCGGCGCAGCTCGATGCGTTGAACCCGCGCGTGGTGCTGGCGCTGGGCGCGCTGGCAGCGCAGCAGCTGTTTGGCACTGGCGAGCCGCTGGGAAAGTTGCGCGGCCGCACCGGTGCGATGGCCGATCGGCCCGGCATGGCGCTGGTGGCGAGCTATCCGCCCGCCTACCTGCTGCGCAACCAGGCCGACAAGGCCAAAGCCTGGGCCGACCTCTGCCTGGCGGCCAGTCTGGTGGACTGACCACCCCCTTCTCGCTGAGTGGCCGGTGCGCAGGGAGGCGGCGCGCAACGCGCCTTCTAAAATCGCCGTCACATGACCTTCATCGACCAGCTGCACGCCGCCGAGCGTCAAAACCGCTCCCTGTTGTGCGTCGGGCTCGATCCGGAGCCGGCCCGCTTCCCCGCCGGCCTGGCCGGCGACGCCGGCAAGATCTACGACTTCTGCGCCGCCATCGTCGACGCCACGGCCGACCTGGTGATCGCCTTCAAGCCGCAGATCGCGTACTTCGCGGCGCACCGGGCCGAAGCGCAGCTGGAGCGGCTGATCGCGCAGATCCGGCGCGCCGCGCCCGGCGTGCCGGTGATCCTGGATGCCAAGCGCGGGGACATCGGTTCGACTGCCGAGCAATACGCCATCGAGGCCTTCGAGCGCTACGGCGCCGATGCCGTCACCCTGTCGCCGTTCATGGGCTTCGACTCGGTGGCGCCCTATCTCCAGCACCACGGCAAGGGCGCCTTCCTGCTGTGCCGCACCAGCAACCCGGGCAGCGCCGACCTGCAGATGCAGCGGCTGGCCAGCGTGCCGGGCGAGCCGCTGTTGTATGAACATGTTGCGCTGCTGGCACAGGGCCCCTGGAACCTGAACGGGCAACTCGGCCTGGTGGTGGGCGCCACCTACCCCAAGGAAATCGAGCGCGTGCGGGTGCTCGCGCCCACGGTGCCGCTGTTGATTCCGGGCGTGGGCGCGCAGGGCGGTGATGCGCTGGCCACGGTGCGTGCCGGCTGGCGCAGCGATGCGCCGATCGTCGTCAATTCGTCGCGCGCGGTGCTCTACGCATCGGGTGGCGCTGACTTCGCGCAGGCGGCGCGACACGCCGCGGACAGCACGCGCCAGTTGCTCGAATCGGCGCGCACTTAACGACGGAGCCGACACTTTTCGGCAGCCGTGCGTTACTTGGCTGACAAAAAAGTCACAGTTTTTTACAGACGTAAACCTCTTTCCTACCTTTACATTGAATGTCAGCCGGCGATATACCCGGCACGGCATTTGCCTGAAGGAATCGACGCCAATCCGGCGTCGCTGGAGTGAGGGATCCCATGGTGGAACAGATCGCGACCGGCGACGCGCCGGTTCTGGACATGGCCATGCCCGCGAAACCGCCCGAGGTTTTGCAGGCTTCGGATCAATTGGCGACCCCGGCCCCGGCAGCGCGCGCTGCGACGGCCACGGCAGCTGCAGCCGCGGCCGCGGCGCTGGCCGCTTGCGGGGGTGG
>Ga0070665_100008299_pt1 | contig 10502 bp, 10 predicted proteins | sample KBSS13metaG_FD_65862 | JGI IMG/M metagenome (GOLD analysis project Ga0070665, IMG submission 65862) | Switchgrass rhizosphere microbial communities from Kellogg Biological Station, Michigan, USA - KBS S1-3 metaG | ecosystem: Host-associated > Plants > Roots > Rhizosphere > Soil ...
GTGGAAGACGGTCTTGTGGAAGGGGTCGCGCAGCGCCTCGGCACCGGTGAACGGCCCGAAGAACGGCACCTTCGCATCGACGACCAGCGGCAGCGCGGCCAGGCAGGTGGGTGTGCCGACGTAGCCGAAGAGAGCGAACACGTCGTCCTGGACGAACTTCTCGGTGTTGGCCTTGCAGCGGTCGGGCTCGTAGCCATCGTCGGCGGCGCGCAATTCGATCGTTGCGCCATTGATGCCGCCCGCGGCATTCAGTGCGTTGAAGTAGATGCGCGCGCCCGCATTCATCTGCAGGCCGAGTTGCGCCGCAGGACCGGTAAGGGCGCACGACTGGCCGAGCACATAACGGCTGCCGGACTGGGCCCAGGTCGGCAGCGCCAGCGCGGCCGCACTCGCTGCGACTCGCCGGATGGCGTCACGACGGTTCATCGACTGCTACTCCTCAACGACTCTTGTGACCGCAAGCATAGGGCCGCCGCGCGGTCCTTCACTGCGCGCTCGGGTCGGATTCATGCGCGTCGCGCGCAAACGTGTGCAATAGTGCACCGTCAGTCCAAGGCCTATTCCATGAGCAAGACCACCATCGTCCGCGCTGCCTGCCCGCACGACTGCCCCGACACTTGTGCGATCCGCGTCACCGTGCAGGACGGCCGCGCCATCAAGGTCCAGGGCGACCCCGATCATCCGCCGACGCACGGTGCGCTGTGCACCAAGGTGTCGCGCTATCCGGAGCGCACCTACCACCCCGACCGCGTGCTGCATCCGCTGAAGCGCTCGGGGCCGAAGGGCAGCGGACGATTCGTGCCGGTGAGCTGGGACGAAGCGCTGGCCGAGATCGCCGCGCGCCTGAAGGGAATCGCCGCGCGCAACCCGCAGGCCGTGCTGCCCTACAGCTACGCCGGCACGATGGGCCTGGTACAGGGCGAGGCGATGGCGCTGCGCTTCTTCCACAAGCTGGGTGCGTCGTTTCTCGACCGCACGATCTGCTCCAGCGCCGGCGGTGACGCGCTGATGGCGACCTACGGCGGCAAGATCGGCATGCACTTCGAGTTCTATGCCGAGAGCAAGCTGATCCTGATCTGGGGCAGCAACTCGATCGCATCGAACCTGCATTTCTGGACCTTCGCGCAGGCGGCCAAGCGCGCCGGCGCGAAGCTCGTCTGCATCGACCCGCGCAAGACCGAGACGGCCGACAAATGCCATCAGCACATCGCGCTGCTGCCCGGCACCGATGGCGCACTCGCGCTCGGCCTGATGCACGAGCTGATCGTCAACGACTGGCTCGATCACGACTACATCGCGCAGCACACCGAGGGCTGGCCGGCGTTGCGGGAGCGCGCGCTGCAGTGGCCGCCCGAGCGCGTGGCCGAGGTCTGCGGCATCAGCGCCGACGAAGTGCGCGGCCTCGCGCGCGACTACGCCACGACGCGCCCCGCCGCCATCCGCCTCAACTACGGCATGCAGCGCGTGCACGGCGGCGGCAACGCGGTGCGGCTGATCGCGATCCTGCCGTGCCTGATCGGCGCGTGGCGCGACCGGGCCGGTGGGATGCTGCTGTCGAGCTCGGGCTGGTTCAAGCCGGTGCGCGACGACGCGACGCTGTACCGCCCCGATCTGCTCGGAGGCCATCGGCCCCGCACGATCAACATGAGCACGATCGGCGACGACCTGCTGCGCGAGTCGTCCGCCGAATTCGGCCCGAAGATCGAAGCGCTGATCGTCTACAACAGCAACCCGGTCGCCGTCGCGCCCGAGTCGGGCAAGGTCGTGCGCGGCTTCCAGCGCGACGATCTCTACACCGTCGTGCTCGAGCACTTCATGACCGACACCGCGGATCAGGCCGACATCGTCCTGCCGGCGACGACGCAGCTCGAACACCTGGACGTGCACACGAGCTACGGCCACACCTACGTGATGCGCAACGACCCCGCGATCGCGCCGCTGGGCGAGGCGCGCCCCAATTCGCAGATCTTCCGCGACCTGGCGCGGGCGATGGGCTACACCGACGCCTGCTTCGCCGATGACGACGAGACGCTCGCGCGCACCGCGTTCAAAGCCGATCTCGTCGACGACGCCGTGCTGCGCGCGCAGGGCTGGTTCAAGCTGCCGATCGCTCAGGCGCCGTTGGCCTCCGGAGGCTTCCCGACGCCCAGCGGACGTTGCTTGATCGACGCCCCCGGCTTCGGCGTGCCGGACTACGTGCCGAACTATGAATCGGTGGCGAGCACGCCGGAGCTCGCGGCGCGCTTCCCGCTGGCGATGATCTCGCCGCCGGCGCGCAACTTCCTCAATTCGAGCTTCGTCAACGTCACGAGCCTGCGCGATATCGAAGGCGAGCCGCTCGTCGAGATCCACGCCGACGACGCGCGCGCGCGTCGCATCGAGAGCGGCCAGATGGTTCGCGTGTTCAACGATCGCGGCAGCTACCTCTGCAAGGCCGTCGTCAGCGCACGCGCGCGGCCCGGCGTCGTCAATGGCCTGGGCGTGTGGTGGCGCAAGTTCGGCGTGGAAGGCACGAACGTCAACGAGGTCACGCACCAGCGCCTGACGGACATCGGCCGTGCGCCATCGTTCTACGACTGCCTGGTCGAGGTTGAAGCACCCGGCGGCGGAGTACCGCCGCCACCCGCCGAGCGGGTTGTCGGCCGCCTTGGGAGCGGCCCAGCGCCGGCCGACATCTCCGCGGCGTGAAACGCTGGTTGATGGCCAGCCTCGGCACCTTGGGCGTAGTCGTGGCTGCCGCGGCAACCGTGTGCATGACCTCCGGCTGCAGCACGCTGGGCTACTACGCCCAATCGGTCGGCGGGCATCTCGCGGTGGTCCGCGCAGCGAAGCCCGTGCCCGATTGGCTGGCTGATCCGTCCACGCCGGACAGTCTGAAGGATCGCCTCGCGCTGAGCCAGCGCATCCGCGACTACGCGGTCACCGAGCTGAAGGAGCCCGACAACGCGAGCTACCGCCGCTACGCCGATCTGCATCGACGCAGCGTGATCTGGAACGTCGTCGCCGCGCCCGAGTTGAGCCTGACGCTGCAGACGTGGTGCTTCCCGGTGGTCGGCTGCGTCGGCTACCGCGGCTACTACGACGAGGCCGACGCCAAAGCCTTCGGCGACACGCTGAAGGCGCAGGGCCAGGAGGTCAGCGTCTACGGCGTGCCGGCCTACTCGACGCTGGGCAAGCTACCGTTCGATGCATTCGCCGATCCGCTGCTCAACACCTTCATCGACTATCCGGAAGGCGACCTCGCGCGCTTGATCTTCCACGAACTCGCCCACCAGATCGCCTACGCCAAGGGCGACACGGTCTTCAACGAATCGTTCGCGACGACCGTCGAGCGCATCGGCGGCGAGCGCTGGCTGGCGCAGCACGCGAACGCGCAGGCGCGCGAGGAGCTCGCCAGGGGCGACGCGCGACGCGCCGGGTTTCGCGCGCTGGCGACGCATTACCGAGACGCGCTGAAGCAGCTCTACGAGAGCGCCGCGAGCGACGACGACAAGCGCACGCGCAAGGCCGCCCTGATGACGCAGCTGCGCGCCGACCACGAGCGGATCAAGCGCGACGAATGGGGCGGGTTTTCAGGGTATGACGGCTGGTTCGCGCGCGCCAACAATGCGTCCTTCGGCGTGCTGGCCGCCTACAACGAGCTGGTGCCGAATTTCGAGCGGCTGTTCGAGCGCGAAGGGCGCGACTTCGATCTCTTCTATGCCGAGGTTCGGCGGCTTGCCGCATTGCCGCAGGAGCAGCGGCGCGCCCAACTGCCCTGACCGACGACGACTCGACCGAGGACCAAAGCGACATGCCCGACATCCATATCCACCGCGCGCACGCACTCGGCCTGGCGAAGGCGCGCAAGGTTGCGCTCAAGTGGGCCGAAGACGTCGAGAAGAACTTCGGCATGGAGTGCACGATCCTGGAAGGCGAAATGAGCGACACCGTCGAGTTCACCCGTGCCGGGGTCAAAGGCGAGCTGATCGTCGCGCCGGATCACTTCCAGCTCGACGCCAAGCTCGGCTTCCTGCTCGGCGCGTTCAGCAAGACGATCGAGTCCGAGATCGAGAAGAATCTCGATGCGCTGCTGGCCAAGGGCGCCGCGCCGGCGAAGAAGACGGCGGCGAAGAAGAAGTCGTAGTTACTTCAGCGACTCGATCAGGTCGATGTAGGCCTGCATCGCTTCATCGGCGCTCTGGCCCTTCACGGCGTTCCACGCATCCCATTTGGCGCGACCGACCATGTCGGAGAAGCCGGGGCGCTTGCCGTCCACGTCGCCGGCGCTGGCCTGCTTGTACAGCGCGTAGATCTTCAAGAGCGTCATGTTGTCCGGCTTCTCCGGCAGGCTCTTCGATTCGGCGACGGCTTTCTCGAACTGGGCTTTCAGGTCGGCCATGATGCGGGTTCCCCGTGAGTGAAAATGTCCATTGACGGTGCCGATGTTACCCAGCATCGTCGCCCGTCCGACACGAGTCGAATCAGGAGAAGCCCGATGCCCGCAGCCGCAATGCAGCGCATGTCGCGCGTGGACACCGCCTGGCTGCGGATGGACAACGACGTCAATCTGATGATGATCGTCGGCGTCTGGCTCCTCCAGCCCGGCATCACGCATGCGGCGCTGTGCGAGCGTGTCGTCGACAAGCTCTTGAAGTACGAACGCTTCACGCAGAAGGTTGTGCCCGATGCGATGGGCGCCAACTGGGTCATGGACGACGCCTTCGCCGTCGAGCGACACGTGCTGCACCAGCGCCTGAAGCCCGCGGCTGGACAGACCGAGCGCGAGGCGCTGCAGGCGCTGGTGGGCGAGCTCGCGAACACGCCGCTCGATCCGGACCACCCGCTGTGGCAGTTCCACCTGATCGACGGCTACGAGGGCGGCAGCGCGCTGGTCGCGCGCGTGCACCACTGCATCGGCGACGGCATCGCGCTGATCTCGGTGATGATGTCGATCACCGATGGCGGCATGGACCCGCCCAAGCGCAAGAAGCGCGAGGTCGAGGAGACCGAAGGCGACTGGCTTTCGGATGCCGTGATGAAGCCGCTCACCGATCTGGCCAGCAAGGCGATCGGCATGTACGGCGGCGGCATGACCAAGTCGATGGAGATGCTGTCGAACCCGCAGCAGGGGCTGGCGGGCTCGATCGAGATGGCGCGCACCGGTGCGAAGGTGCTCGGCGATGTGGGCGCGATGGCCCTGATGGCGGACGATTCGCCCACGCTGCTCAAGGGCAAGCCGCTCGGGCAGAAGATCGTCGCCTGGGGCGAGCCGATCCCGCTCGCCGAAGTGAAGGTGATCGGCAAGGCGCTCGGCTGCTCGATCAACGACGTGCTGCTGGCCTGCGTCGCCGGCGCGATCGGCGCGTGGCTGCAGGAGCAGGGCGACGACCCGACGGGCAAGGAGATCCGCGCGATGGTGCCGGTGAACCTGCGTCCACTCGAGGAAGCCTGGAAGCTCGGCAACCGCTTCGGCCTGGCCCCGCTGACGCTGCCGATCGGCATCGCCAACCCGGTCGAGCGCGTCTACGCCGTGCGCGCGCGCATGAACCAGCTGAAGGACAGCTACCAGCCGCTGCTCGCGTTCGCGGTGCTCGCGGTCGCAGGCCTGCTGATCAAGCCGGTGCAGGACGGGCTGCTCGGCCTGTTCGCGAAGAAGGCGACCGCGGTGATGACGAACGTTCCCGGGCCGGCCACGCCGCTGAAGTTCTGCGGCGCGACGCTGCGCCAGACGATGTTCTGGGTGCCTGCCTCGGGCGACATCGGCGTCGGCGTGTCGATCCTGTCCTATGGCGGCGGGGTGCAGTTCGGGCTCATCACCGACAAGAAGCTGTGCCCGCACCCGCAGCAGATCATCGACCGCTTCGAACCCGAGTTCGAGAAGCTGCTGCTGCTGGCGATGATGTTGCCGTGGGGGTGAACGGCTGGCGGGCGCGCGCTGCTCAGTCCTCGAGCTCGGCCTTCGCCATCTCCACGTCGAGCCGCTCCATCGCGTCCATCGGCGTGCAGGCGGCGGCGTCTTCGTAGAGCTTGGTCGCTTCCTTCATCTTCTTCTCGCCTTCGAGCATTACCAGGCCGTTCGCATACTCGACCATCGCGATCGCCGAGGTCGGATTGAGCTTGAGCGCGGTCTTGAACATCGACAGGCCCGCGTCCTTGCTCGCGCCTTGGGTGCGCGCGAGCAGCGAGCCGACCTTGTCGATGACCTCGGCATGGAACGCGCCGAGGGCGATGTGCGCGTCGGCGTGCTTGGGGGCGAGCTTGATCGCGGTTTCCAGTGCCGCCTTGACCTTGCTGCCCAGCCCCTGCGCCAGCGCCTTCGCGACGCTGATGCCCTGGCTGTAGCGGCCGAGCGCGTAGGCCATGAAGTAGTAGGCGTTGGCGTTCTTCGAGTCCGCGGCGATCTGCGCCTCGGCGCGCTCGGCGACTTCCATGAACATCGCGAGCTTGGTCTTCTCGCTCTTCTCGAGGTAGTTGGCGTAGATCGCCTGGGCCTTGTTCGCGACCGTGACGCCGGCCTCGCCCGCCTTCAATCCGGCCTCGTTCGCCTTCTGGAACTCGCCGGCGTGGAACAGGGCCCACGCCGCGAGCACCTTGGCGTCGCTCGGCAGCGGCTCGGCGTCGCCGGCATGCAGGCGTGCCCAGTTCTTCTTCAGTGCCGCGGCGTCGTAGGTGTACTCGGCGGTGTCGTGGGGGAAGGCGGTCCACTTGGCCATGATGTCAGTCTCCTTGGTTGTATTTGCCGAGCAGCGCGTGCAGGTGCTCGCGTTGATCGGGTTCGAGGTAGGGCGCGAGCAGGCTGAGCGCGTGGAACGCGCCGCGCACGAGCGCCGCGCTCGCGACCTCGGGTTCGAGCGCGTGGCGCGGGTTGCGCACGTACTCGTAGCTCAGCCAGTAGGTCAGCACGACGACGATCGCGGTGGCGACGGGCTCGACGTCGCCTTCGACCATGCGCACCGCGTCGCCACGGCCGAGGCCGAGGCCGGCGAGCATCGTCTGCACGGCCGCGCTCTTGTTCTTCAGCACGAACTGGAAGCGCGTCTCCAGCCGCCGGTTCTTCGACAGCAGGTCGTTCAGATCGCGGTACAGGAAGCGGTAGCGCCAGATCAGCTCGAACAGCATGTGCAGGAAGAGCCACGCGTCCTCGACATTGCGCACGTCGTCGGCGGCGCGCAGCAATTCGGTGAGCGCGCGTTCGTAGCGGTCGTAGAGGCTGTTGATCAGCTCGTCCTTGGCCGGGTAGTGGTAGTACAGGTTGCCCGGGCTGATGCCGAGCTCGGCCGAGATCAGCGTCGTCGACACGTTCGGCTCGCCGAAGCGATTGAACAACTCCAGCGTGACTTCGAGGATGCGCTCGGCGGTCCGGCGAGGGGGTCGGCTGGGTTCCTTGGCCATCGTGGCGCGGACGTTAGCATCAACTCCCTCGCGGGCGCATCGGCATCGTCACCACGCCAGCGCGCGCGCTGCGGGCTGCCTACAATCGCGGCTCTTCATGTCCGACCGCACGCCCGCCATCTCCTTTCAGAACGTCGGCAAGACCTATGGCGGCGCGCACGGCGCGGTCCGGGCGCTGACGGACGTGAGTTTCGACATCGCCCCGGGCGAGTTCTTCGGCCTGCTGGGCCCGAACGGCGCGGGCAAGACGACGCTGATCAGCATCCTCGCCGGCTTGGCGCGGGCGAGCAGCGGGCGCGTCCTGGTGCACGGGCACGACGTCGTCGACGACTACGCCGCGGCGCGCCGCATGCTCGGCATCGTGCCGCAGGAGCTGGTGTTCGATCCGTTCTTCAGCGTGCGCGAGGCCTTGCGCCTGCAGGGCGGGTACTTCGGCGTGCGCGTCGACAAGAAGGCGAACGACGACTGGATCGACGAGCTGCTCGTCAATCTCGGCCTGGCCGACAAGGCGAACGCGAACATGCGCCAGCTTTCCGGCGGCATGAAGCGGCGCGTGCTGGTCGCCCAGGCGCTGGTGCACCGGCCGCCGGTGATCGTGCTCGACGAGCCGACCGCGGGTGTCGATGTCGAGCTGCGGCAGACGCTGTGGCAATTCGTCGCGCGGCTCAACAAGGAAGGCCACACGGTGCTGCTGACGACGCACTACCTCGAGGAAGCCGAGGCGCTGTGCGGGCGGCTCGCGATGCTCAAGCAGGGTCGTGTCGTCGCGCTCGATCGCACGTCGGCGCTGCTCGCGGGGACGGCGAGCACGATGTTGCGCTTCAAGACCGATGTGCTGCTGCCGGCGTCGCTGCGCGGCCAGTCGCGCGTCACCGGCCGCATCGTGCAGGTCACCGCGCACGACGCGCACGAGGTCGAGCGCATCCTGGCGACGTTGCGCGAGGCGGGCTGCGCGCCGGAAGACCTGGAGATCGGCCGCGCCGATCTGGAAGACGTGTTCCTCGAGATCATGCAAGGGGCGCACGCATGAGCGCGGGAACGCCACTGGCCGGTGCACGCACGCTGCTCTACAAGGAGGTGCTGCGCTTCTGGAAGGTGAGCTTCCAGACCGTCGCGGCGCCGGTCCTCACCGCCATCCTGTACCTGCTGATCTTCGGCCACGTGCTCGAAGACCGCGTCAAGGTGTTCGGCTCGATCGGCTACACGAGCTTCCTGATTCCGGGGCTCGTGATGATGAGCGTGCTGCAGAACGCGTTCGCGAACAGCAGCTCCTCGCTGATCCAGAGCAAGATCACCGGCAACCTGGTGTTCGTGCTGGTCGCGCCGCTGTCGCACTGGGCGTGGTTCGTCGCATACGTGGGGGCGGCGGTCGTGCGCGGCATCGCCGTCGGCTTCGGCGTCTTCATCGTCACCGTGTGGTTCGCGCCGTTCCATCTGGCGCAGCCGCTGTGGGTGATCGTCTTCGCGCTGATGGGCGCAGCGATGATGGGCGCGCTCGGCTTGGTCGCGGGGTTGTGGGCGGAGAAGTTCGACCAGATCGCGGCGTTCCAGAACTTCATCGTCATGCCGATGACGTTTCTCTCCGGCGTGTTCTATTCGGTCGGATCGCTCCCCGGCTTCTGGAAGGCGGTGAGCCATTTGAATCCGTTCTTCTACATGATCGACGGATTCCGGCACGGCTTTTTCGGTGTCAGCGACGTGTCGCCCTGGACCGGGCTCGTGGTTGTCGGAACGAGCCTGGCCTTGGTCTGCGCGCTGTGCCTGCATCTGCTGCGGATCGGCTACAAGATCCGCCATTGACGCATCGAGCCTAGAATCAGCGCCCATGTCCGACCCTACGCCCGCCGACGTCAAGGCCTTCATCGAGAAGGGTCTGGCTTGCACGCACGTCGAGATCGAGGGGGACGGCCGGCATTTCTTCGCCACGATCGTCTCGGCAGAATTCGAAGGCACGAACCGCGTCGCGCGCCAGCGGCGCGTGTTCCAGGCCCTGGGCGATAGAATGCGCGAGCAAATCCACGCCCTGTCGATGAAGACGCTGACACCGGCCGAGTGGGCCGCGAGCCAACCGGCCACCACCCACCACCACTGAACACCGCCGCAGTGTCCACTGCGGCGTGTGGGCTCGCGCCGTCAGCGGGGTTCACAGGCCGGGGCGGGCACATGGGCTTACGAACACGCTCATGGACAAACTCCTCATTCGCGGCGGTCGCCAACTCGGCGGCTCGATCACGATCTCCGGCGCGAAGAACGCGGCCTTGCCTGAACTCTGCGCAGCGCTGCTGACCGCCGAGCCCGTGGTGCTGCGCAACGTGCCGCGCCTGCAGGACGTGGCCACCGCCTGCAAGCTGCTGCGCAACATGGGCGTCCTGATCGAGCGTGGTGGCGACGACGCCGAATCCGGCGTCATCGCGTTGAACGCTTCTCACCTGGGCAAGCCCGAGGCGCCCTACGACCTCGTGAAGACGATGCGCGCTTCCATCCTCGTGCTCGGCCCGCTGCTCGCCAGGCTCGGCCAGGCCCGGGTCTCGCTGCCCGGCGGTTGCGCGATTGGCTCGCGGCCGGTGGATCAGCACATCAAGGGCCTGCAGGCGATGGGCGCGGAGATCAGTGTCGAGCACGGCTACATCGTCGCGAAGGCGGCGCGTCTCAAGGGCGCGCGCATCGCCACGGACATGGTGACGGTCACGGGCACCGAGAACCTCTTGATGGCCGCCACGCTCGCCGAAGGCGAGACGATCCTCGAGAACGCCGCGCAGGAGCCCGAGATTCCCGATCTGGCCGAGATGCTGATCGCGATGGGCGCGAAGATCGAGGGTCACGGCACGAGCCGCATCCGCATCGAGGGCGTCGAGCGGCTGCACGGCGTCACGCACACGGTGATTCCGGATCGCATCGAGACCGGCACCTTTCTCTGCGCCGTGGCGGCGACCGGCGGCGAAGTGACGCTGCAGGGCGCGAACGCGCGCCATCTGGAGACGGTGATCGAAAAGCTGCGCGAAGCCGGCGCGCAGATCACGGCGGGAGAGGGCTGGATCCGCATCCAGAGCCACGGCCGTCCGCACCCGGTGAGCTTTCGCACCAGCGAGTACCCGGCGTTTCCGACCGACATGCAGGCGCAGTTCATG
>Ga0070665_100008300_pt1 | contig 10502 bp, 9 predicted proteins | sample KBSS13metaG_FD_65862 | JGI IMG/M metagenome (GOLD analysis project Ga0070665, IMG submission 65862) | Switchgrass rhizosphere microbial communities from Kellogg Biological Station, Michigan, USA - KBS S1-3 metaG | ecosystem: Host-associated > Plants > Roots > Rhizosphere > Soil ...
TACGGAACCTTGTCACCCAGGGTCAACTGGGCGTGAGTGGTCTCGAGGTGACGGACGGCAATGTTCACGTCCTGCGGCTCTACCATCTGGCCGAGCACGTGCATGACATCGTAAGCCTGGGTCAGCTTCAGGAAGTCGCGGAAGTCTGCCATCGAGCCGGTGTGCTTGGTGCCGTTGGATTCCAGCACGCCGGGCGGACCCGCGACGGGCGCGAACACTACGTGCGGACCCCCAACACGGCAGTTGCGATAGGAGTTGCGCGCGATCAGATTGACTTCGGCCGGTACCGTGGTGAGTGCCTTCGCCACCAGGCCCCGGTCGAGGCGCACCATGTTCGTAGATTCGTCTACCTGCGCGCCCGCGGCTGCAAACGCAGCGCGCCCGCGCGGTGACAACACACGCATGCCCTGGTTCTCGAGCATGCCGAGCGCCATCTGGTGCAGGCTTTCGACCTGGTCGTCCGAAAACACCCGGGTTGGGACAAATGGATTCTTGAGGTTCCGGTAGCGGGACGCGCGCGTCCCCTCTCCGCCAGCCGAAGCTGTCCCCCTCGTCGTCTCTCTTCTGCGAGCTCTCATGCGCCACCTCGTGACCGCGAGCCTATACCATTTTGAGGACGTGGCCGGCCCGACCTGTCACCGGAAAACTCTATAGCCCCATCTACTTATGGCATCCGCGCGCGCACCGCAGCCGCGGACAGCTCTAAGGGGCGGTGAAGTTCACCAGGTTGTGCACACAGCCCGGCTGGCCCGCCGGATACGCAAGGGTCTTGCCGATCTCGATTGCCTCGGCATCGAGTTGCGGGGAACCGGACTGACGCAGCACCTTTACGGCGCCCTGAACATTTCCGTCCGCATCCACGCAAGTGCAGACCATCGTCTGGCCGATCACAGAGGCCGGCAGGTTCGCCGGCTTCGGATGATCAAACACCACGCGTTGGAATGCTTCGGGCGTGAGCTGAATGCGGATCGCAAGAGAGGACTCCTTCGTAGCCGGAGCCTCACAGGTGAGGGGCAACGGATCCGCGTACGCGCAGACGGCCACGAGAGCGCACAGCGCGCCGGTCCATTTTTGAGTTCTGTCCACGAGCCATTCAGTTTAGCTCAGATTCCGCCGAGCCGGATGGACCCATCGGTGGTTTTGAGCGTCAGCTCCGGCCCACCGCCATTCAGAGTGCCCCGGACCTTCGCTGAGCTGACCTCACCCTGTACGGTCACCGGCAGCGCGAGCTTGATGCGCCCATCCGTGGTGCTCGCCCGCAGGTTGGCCTGAAAGTCCGGCGGAAGCAGAACCTCGAGACTTCCGTCCACCGACCTGATGTTCCAGGCGGAGGTCATTTTTGAGCCCGCCGCGATTCTGGCAACCACACTGCCGTCGGTGGTTGCCAGGTCGAGCGCGTCGAATCGGCCCTCAGCGCGCAAGGATCCGTCGGTGCTCGATGCATCGCACTTGCCGTCAAATTGAGTAACTCTGATCGCACCATCGGCGCTGTGCAGCCGGACATTCCCTTTCAACGCGCTTACAGCGATCGCGCCATCGCTCGATTCCACTTCCAGATCACCTTCGCGCGGCATTCGGACTTCCGTGACCAGGTTCTTCTCGCTGTAACCCAGAGCGATCCCCGGTTTGTGCAGCACGGTCAGCTCCACGCGGTTGCCGTCCTGATGGGATTCGATTTTCAACCCACTGCCGAGCCCGAGACCGGAGGTGCCGGACCGACTCACATGGAACTCAACAGTTTGCGAGTCCGAGCTCACCACGCGCACGCTGCTGTCATCGACACGAACGTGCACTGCAGGACGCCCGCTCACGGCATATGACTTTGAATATTCCTCAGCCTGAGCACTGGAAATTGCGGCGAGTGCAACGACGGCGCCGGCCAAAAGTCGCATCACAATGTCTTTCCTGTCACGTTATGTCCGGCCCGAGTTTGAACCGAATGACCGCCAGCTTTCAACCAGCTTTCGCCGAGCCGATTTAGTGGTGCGACATTGCGTGCGGGCGCAGGCGCGATGCTATAGTCAATCAACAATAAAAACATCCCACGATGGAAGGGCAAGAGACACATGTCCGGTGCGACGATGCAGTCGATTGCGAGCTGGGTTGCGGCACCTGCGAACGAAGTGTTTGAACGCGACGGCTGCCTGACGTTGCGCTCGCTGACGACGCCTGACGATATCGATCTCATTCGTTCCCTGCTCGATCCTCTCTTTGACCGATTCGCCACCCTGGGCGAGCGCGCGGTCGATCTCGCCGGGCCCCGCGAAGCCGGCGTGCCGTTGCGCTCTCCGGAAATCAACGAAGTGGTGCGGCTCGAGCCGCGCCTGCGATCGACACTGGCCTATCGCCGCTGCCGCGACATAGCCGCAATGTTGCTCGGCACCCCCGTCGGTTATCAATTCGACCACGCCATCTTCAAGCCGCCCTTGAATCAAACGGCGACTGCCTGGCATCAGGACGAAGCGTATTCCCGCGAGCCGATGCCATTGCGTTCCGTGCACTTCTGGATTCCTCTACAGCCGGTCACGGTGGAGAACGGTTGCATGTGGTTCGTGCCGGGCTCAAATCACAATGGCCTCCTGCCTCACTACGTAGCCAGCCGGCGCTTCAACGGTCCGCTCTCCGAGACCACCGCGGTGACTCTCGCCACGAAAATTGTTGATGAGTCCAGGGCGGTGGCCTGTCCGCTGCCGCTCGGCGGAGCGACCGTTCACCATCCGCTCACTCTTCATTACACCGGGCCCAACGAGACTCATGCCTGGCGCAAAGCCTGGATCCTGCACTTCGGCGCCTACGGTTGGTTCCGCCGGCATCTGCATCCCAGAGTGCTCGCCGCGAAGCTCGGCGCAGGTGCCCATCCCCCCAAGCTGGCCACCTGACGAGTATCATTCGCCCGGCGGCAAAGAAACCCCGGCTCCGCGCGGCCAGTGTCGCGCTGGTGAAAGATATGCTCTACGGCTTCATTGGTCTCGGGAATCTCGGCAAGCACCTGGCGGCCAGCCTGCTGCAGGCCGGTTTCGATCTCACCGTCCACGATCTGAACCGCAACGCAGCGGATCCACTCCTCGAGCGCGGTGCGAAGTGGGCGGCGTCTCCCAGAGAGCTCGCGAGCACCGTAGATGCGGTCATCACCTGCCTGCCTTCGCCGGCAGCATCGGCAGCCGTGCTCACTGCCGACAACGGTGTTCTCAACGGTCTTCGCGCCGGCGGCACCTGGATCGAGATGAGCACCACCGACCAGAATGAGATCGAGCGCATCTCGCGCCTGGCGGCCGCGCGCGGAATTTCGACACTGGAGTCGCCTGTCACCGGCGGGGTCCACCGCGCCGCCGCGGGCGAGATCACGGTTCTGGTTGGCGGTGATCGTGCCATCTACGAAATGCACCTCCCGGCGCTCACAGCCATGGGCGGTGAAATCTTCTACATGGGCGAGTTGGGCAAGGCCTGTGTCATCAAAGTGATCACCAACATGCTCGCCTTCATTCACCTCGTGGCAGCGGGGGAGGCCCTGATGTTGGCCAAGCGCGGCGGCCTCGACATGGCCCAGGCGTTCGCGGCCATCAAAGCCAGCTCCGGTACCAGTTTCGTTCACGAGACCGAAAGCCAGTTGGTTCTCAACGGCAGCTATAACATCAATTTCACCATGGACCTGGCCTGCAAGGACCTGGGCTTCGCGTATCGCTACGGCCGCGAGTTCGGCGTTCCCCTGGAGCTGGCCGGGCTCACCGAACAGATCTTCCGCCGGGCACGCGAGCAATATGGCGGCAGCGCCCAATCGACGCAGGTCGTCAAGCTCCTGGAGGATGCGCTGCACACGGACCTGCGGGCCCCGGGCTTCCCCGCGGAGCTCTCATGAAACTGACAGACATCCAAACGTACGTCGTCGGCAACCCGCTGCCGCACTATGGCGGACGCTACTTCGTGTTCGTCAAACTGATCACCGACAGCCGCGTTGCGGGCATCGGTGAGGCGTACTGCGTGCCCTTCGACCCGCACCTCGTTGAAAAGCTGCTCGTCGATGTGTTTCAGCGCTACCTGCACGGCCAGGACCCACACCACATAGAGAAGATGTGGCGCCGCGTGTATTCCGCCGGTTTCACTCAACATGCCGATCTCACCCTGATGGCCGTGTTGAGTGCGCTCGAGATGGCCTGTTGGGACATTGTGGGCAAGGAGGCCGGCCAGCCGGTTTATAACCTGCTCGGTGGCCGGGTGCACGAGAAGCTTCGCACCTACACTTACATCTATGCCCGGCCCGGCGATGCCACCGATGTGTATCGCGATCCGGACCTGGCGGCGCAACGGGCCGCCGAATACCTGGCCCAGGGATTTACCGCACTCAAGTTCGATCCAGCCGGTCCCTACAGCGCCTTCGACGGCCGGCAGTTGAGTCTCACGGACATCGATCGCAGTGTGCGTTTCTGCCGGCAGCTTCGCGAAGCCGTGGGTCTCAAGGCGGACCTGCTGTTCGGCACCCATGGACAGATGACCGCGGCCGGTGCGATCCGGCTCGCTAAAAAGCTCGAGCCCTACGATCCGCTCTGGTTTGAAGAGCCGGTGCCTCCCGATGCGCCGGAAGAGATGGCGAAGGTGGCGCGCGCGACATCGATTCCCATTGCCACCGGCGAGCGGCTCGCAACGAAGTACGACTTTGGGCGGCTGTTGCGCGCAGGCGCCGCCGCCATCCTGCAAATGAATCTCGGCCGCGTCGGCGGCCTGCTGGAAGCCAAGAAGATCGCCGGCATGGCGGAAGTGGATCAGGTGCAGATCGCACCCCACCTGTATTGCGGTCCGGTGGTGGGGGCCGCCAACATCCAACTGGCCACCTGCAGTCCCAACTTCCTCATTCTCGAGAGCATCGAGCGGTGGGATGGCTTTCACGCGCGGATTCTCAGTAAGCCCGTGCGCTGGGAAGACGGTTACGTCATTCCGCCCACCGAACCGGGATTGGGCATTGAGCTGAACGAAGCCGTGATTGCGCAGCACCCCTACACCGGCAAGCAGTTGCACCTGGAAATGACCGACGATCCCGTCGCTTGACGCCAGGCCCTCGCTGCGCCAGGTCCACGCTGCACAAGGGCCGCGATAGCGCCGCGGCGACCGGATCGCTATTCTCGCGCCGGTCGGGATCTGTCACGGCGGGCCAAATCGTGGTTGCAAACGGCGTCGTTGCGTGGTGGCTTTTTCTGTGTGCAGCAGCAACGCTCAACATCGTTGCATGGTCGCTGACGGCGAATTCGGTAGCGCGGCGGCAGGCGGCCATGCCCGTAGATGCCTTCGCGCGGTGCAGGATCCAACTGGCTTTGTCCTGCGTGTACGTGTTGGGTTGCGCTTTCCGCTCTGTGCTGCCCGTGTATGACATTCCGCGGCTGGGGCTGTTCGATACTTTTCTATCCAGCGTGATCGTCGGCCGCTCCGTCGCGACCGTCGCGGAGTTGTCGTTCGCGGCGCAGTGGGCGGTCATGCTCAATGCCGCTGCCGAATCGACCGGCAGCGCCGTGGCACGCATTGTCTCCCTGTTGATCATGCCGCTGATTGCCACCGCTGAAATCTGCTCATGGACTGCCGTCCTCACCACCTCAAATCTGGGCCACGTCTGCGAAAACTCCCTGTGGGGAGCCTGTGGTGCCTTGGGTGTCATTGCCATTGCCACTGTCATTCCGCGCTGTGCCGCGGCCCGGCGGCCCGCCATGGTCGCGTGGTGCGTTGCAGGCGCGCTGTACGTGGCATTCATGTTTAGTTTCGACGTGCCCACCTACGCAGCGCGCTGGGCCGCGGATCAGGCAGCGGGCAAACACTATTTGACTCTCACTCAGGGCTTACAGGATGTGACTCACTGGCACGTGTCCTATCGTTGGGAGGATTGGAAGTCCGAAGTCATCTGGATGTCGCTCTATTTCAGTGCGGCCGTGTGGATCAGCCTCTCTCTGATCCAGGCCCGCATTCCTGTGCGCCCGCAACCAACTTGCTTTTTGAGCGTTAAGGGGTACCATCCCCTTTGAACCTTTCCGTGAGCTTGCCAGTGCATCTGCCCATCGATAGTCACTTCCGCTTGTTGGAGCGCGCCTCCTGGCGCAAGCGTAAGCATGGCTACGTGCGGCGGGCAGTGCGCCGGCTGCAGAATTCCGCCTACGCCCTCCTGGGCAGTTCCATGGTCTCCAACACGAGCGGCCGGGCTCTGAGCTCCGGCAGCGCGTGTCAGGCCTCCGTTTCTCTTCCAACCTAGCCGTTTTCAACCCGAAGCTGATGTTGTGCGGCTGACGCGGCCTGAGCGCGTGGCCGGCCTGTTGGTTTCGGCGACTATTCTCCCGTGCCAAAGTGTTTTTCGCGCATGCGGAAGACGGGCACGTTCGCGCCCGACAAATGTCGGACGCACGGAAGTCACGCGCTGGACAGTGCGGTGGATGGTATTTGCGCAAATGCTCGTGATCAGGAATGCGTTCTGGTTGTCCTTCTGCCGCTTCGCGGCCGATTTCTCGAGTCTCGTGCTGTTCACGGTGATCTCGCGCGATCTCGGTCCGTCATCGACAGGGCAATACTCGTATGCGTTCGCGTTAGGCGCCTTCATCGCAATCTTTGCGGCCTCCGGTCTCGACCAGTATGGCGTGCGCCAGTACGTGCGCGTCGGTTCGGAAGAGGATCGCGCGGCCTGTTGGTCCAACATGCTCGTAGCCCAGATGCTGCAGCTGCTCCTGGGATTCGGGTTGCTCGGCGCCGCCGTGGCGTACCTCGGCGGCCGCCATGCAGATCCCCTGGTGATCCTGGAGTTGACGGTCTTTCTGGTGGGCTGGGGCCTGTCGCGCACCTTCTTCATTCCCGCGATTGCTCGCCAGGCCATGGCCACGCCGGCCATCACCGAGCTCGGCTGCCGTGCGGCCGCCTCTCTCGGTGCGCTGATCTTGCTCCTGAGCGGCGTGCACACCCTGCAGTTGATGTTGCTTCCCTTCCCCATTGCCGGTGCAGTGCTGATTGCCCTGGCCTTGCGCAATGCCGCGCAAAACGGCGCGCCCCTGCGATTTGGTACGGATTGGCAGGAAATAAAGGACATTGTGCGCGGCACGCTGCCGTTCACACTCTGCGAGGCGCTCGGCCAGTTCTATATCCGGGCCGACCTATTGGTCATAGTGCACCTGTTGGGAACCGCAACGGTCGGCTGGTACGCCGCGGACCTGAAGATGGTCGAAGTCGGTGTCATGCCCCTCATATTGCTCGGCACTGCCGCCTACCCGGTGTTGAGCCGCAAGGCGCTCCAGGATCGCGACGGCTTCGTCAAGCTGGCGGAAGAGTATCTGCGCAGCGTGCTGTTCGTGAGCGGCTGGCTTGCAGTGGGCCTGTACTGCCTGGTGCCGCTGGTGATCGATCTGCTGTTTGGCGACAGTTTCGATCCCGCGACCCGGATGCTGCCGCTGTTCGCCGCGCTCGCTGTCATGAAGGGCATGGAGATAGGAGTCTACCGCCTGTTATATGCCACCCGGCGCCAGAACACCTACCTGGCCGCGCTTGCGGTCGGCACAGTGTTGATTCTTGGATTGAATTTCTGGCTCATTCCAGCGCTCGGAGCCAATGGGGCAATCGCGGTGGTCGTGCTCAGCACCGCCCTGGTCGATCTCATCTGCATCACAGGTTTGAAGAGGGACGTACCCGGCAGCGTGTTTGTGTTTGCGTTCGCGCGCCTGCTGTTGCCCCTGGCCTGCACCGCGTTGGTGTTCATGGCCCTGCATTCCATGGGCGCCAACGAATGGATTGCCGCGATCGGCGCCTGCCTCGCGTTCCCATTGCTGGGTATCGTGAGCGGTCTGCTGCCGCATCCGCGCCGCAGCCTGCTGCTGGCTACGGAACGAGCTCCAACTCCGACGTAATCGCATAGTGATCCGAAACGTACTGATTGATCACTTCAAAACTGCGGAAACGGAAATGCCGTGCATCGGCCATCACCCGGTCGATGCGCATCCAGGGATTTCGGGGTGAGGGATAGCTGTAACCGAAACCGGAGCCCGACACAGTAAAGGCGTCGGTAAAATCCCCGAGCCATCGTGCGAAGGCCCAACTCAGATCCGGCAGGTTGGTGTCTCCTGCAATGATGACCGGCCCGGTGACCTGGTGTGCGCTTTGTGCATAAGCTTGAAGTTGCGCGAGCCGGAATGCCGTATTTTGCGCGACTACTGCCCGCGCCCGGGTGTTCAACAGGTCACCGCGCAGGATCTGGTGGCGAAAGCCGTCCCCGCGCACGCTCTGCAGCCCGTCCCGCGGCGAGATGGGATGCACATTGAACAGCGTGATGGCGCCGGCGGGCGTCATGATCCGGTAGGCAACGAAGGGCATGGAAGGCAGGCCGTTGATCTGGGTCCGCGCGCCATTCACCGACAGGACCGGGAAGCGGCTGGCCAGCCAGAACTGACCCTGGGCCTCGACGCTGTAGCCGGGAACGAGCGCGCTCAATCCGGCATAACTCTCGGGGCTCACTTCCTGCAACACAATGATGTCGGGATTGCGGGCCAGCAGCGGTTTCACAATCCGCTTCAGGCCCAGTGCGCCGCCATTGATATTGCACGACACGATCCGCAGGTGCAGCGCACCCGGAGCAGGCGGCGTCGGCCAGGCAACCCGGAAGCCCATGAGAAAAAGCAACAGACCCGAGGCAACCAACTGTGACCAAAGCAGCCGCCGCGGCCCCAACCAGACTATGGCCACAACCAGAGGCAACAACGGCAGCGCGAACGGAAACCGCGGCAGGTACAACGCAATCGTCGTTCCCCACCATCGCTCGCCCACCAGCCGCAGCGACACAATGAAAATGAGAAGGGCGACCGGGTAGCCGATGGCCAGGCCCCGCAGCGTGGCCCCCACGATCGGCGACCGCATCAGCGGTTCAACTCGTACACACACATATTGACCGTGGCCGCCAGGTTCAATGACTCAATAGCGCCGCGGCCCGGAATCGTGAACGAGGTCAGATCGAACCCGGCCAGCAGCTCACGCGGCAGGCCGCGCGCTTCATTGCCGAACAGATAACAATCGAAGTCCGTGAACTGCGGCGACTGGACCGGCGCTCCCGTCATATCCAGGCAGGCGAGGCGGGCATAGCGGTCGCGCAGCGACGGCAGCGGCACGTCGGATTCCACCGGCACGTGAAAGAGGGCTCCCATGCTGGCCCGGACCACTTTGGAGTTGAGCGGATCCACGCTGCCCGGACTCAACAGGCAGCGCAGATTGCCGAACCAGGCGAGCGTGCGAAGAATGGTGCCGAGATTGCCCGGGTCCTGGATTTCATACAGGTAGATCGCCTGCTCATCCCGGCGCGGCGCCGGGGGCGGCAAAACCGGCACCAGCGCAACAATGCCCTGTGGCGTGCGGGTGTCCGAGAGTTGCGCCATCTGCCCGGCATTGACCACATGAGTCACAAAAGGGCTGCGCCAGTCCGCGTGCTCCTTCGTAAGATACAGCTCGCACATCAACAACTGCGGATTGCGCTCGGCGGCTTTCTGCAACTCCAACACCAGGTGCTCGCCCTCCACGAGGAAGTAGCCGAATTCCTCGCGATAGCGCTTCTGGTGCAGTTTCTTCACATCGTCAAATTTCATTGTGTCAGCGCCAGTGCCACCGCTTCAGCGACTTTGATCCCATCCACACCCGCCGACAGAATTCCACCCGCATACCCGGCGCCTTCGCCCGCGGGATACAGGCCGCGCACATTCAGGCTCTGCAGTGTCTGTGGATCGCGGGTAATTCGCACAGGGGAAGACGTGCGGGTTTCGATTCCCGTCAACACGGCATCATCGCGGTCGAAGCCGCGGATCTGCCGCCCGAACGCGGGCAGTGCCTCGCGGATCGCGGTGATTGCATACTCCGGCAGAGATTCGCTCAGGTCGCCGAGGCGTACGCCCGGTTTGTAGGACGGCTGCACCTCACCCAAGGCGCGCGAGGGCGTGCCGCGAATGAAGTCCCCCACCAACTGCCCTGGCGCGCAATAGTCGCCACCGCCCAATTCAAACGCATGTGACTCCAGGCGCTCCTGCAGCTCAATTCCCGCCAGCGGGCTGCCCGGAAAGTCCTGCTCTGGGTTGATTCCAACAACGATGCCCGCGTTGGCATTGCGTTCATTGCGGGAGTACTGACTCATGCCGTTGGTGACGACGCGTTGCGCCTCCGACGTTGCCGCCACCACCGTCCCGCCTGGGCACATGCAAAAGCTGTAAACCGCACGTCCATTGCTGGCGTGATGGACCAACTTGTAATCCGCTGCTCCCAGCTCCCGATGGCCCGCGTACTTCCCCAGCCGAGCCCGGTCAATCAAGGATTGCGGGTGCTCGATGCGGAACCCGACGGAAAACGGCTTGGGCTCCATGAACACGCCGCGGCGATGCAGCATCCGGAACGTGTCGCGAGAGCTGTGCCCCGGCGCCAGAATGATGTATCGGCTCCGCAGGGTCGTTCCGTCCCCCAGGACCACTCCGCGAGCTCGTCCGTTCTCAATCAACAGATCCGTCAACTTGCTCTCGAAG
>Ga0070665_100008301_pt1 | contig 10501 bp, 7 predicted proteins | sample KBSS13metaG_FD_65862 | JGI IMG/M metagenome (GOLD analysis project Ga0070665, IMG submission 65862) | Switchgrass rhizosphere microbial communities from Kellogg Biological Station, Michigan, USA - KBS S1-3 metaG | ecosystem: Host-associated > Plants > Roots > Rhizosphere > Soil ...
TTCGATGAGCCCGGTGAACATGGGGATAGGGTACAGGAAGAGGGGTGATCGGGTGGCGAGTGGGCGTGTGAGTTCGACTGTGTACACCGAATATCTTCGGGAGCTGCCCCTGTATACGCGAGATGACACCTACGTTGTAGAGGCGCGCCGGATTAGTGACTGATTTCACGATAATTATCGGAAAGCTCGGAATGGCCTTCCGTTTGCAGTGAGAGGGTTAGAAGTAAAGCATCGGGAACAAGGGCAGGTCTACGGACTTGAGGTTGGGGATTTCGTTTGTCTGTCGGGGAGAGCGACTTCCTACGACACTCGATCGCCCTGAAATTCCGGTGTTGGGAGACTACATGTTCGTTCGTTGCGGTGTTCGAGGACTATTGCTCCTCTGTCTTGGTTCTACTCTGGTTGGTTGTAGCAATTCGGGCCTGGACTCGGTGCAGGTTTCACCGGCCACCCAGGCCCTGAATGTTGGCCAGACTGCGCAACTGAAGGCAGTCGGGACCTTCGGCAACGCCAATCATGCGACGACGCAAGACATAACGAGCACGGTTACTTGGACCTCGACTGTCCCGGCGGTAGCGACTGTAAGCTCCTCCGGAATGGTGACGGCGGTAGCGGCCGGCACGACAACCATCACTGCGAGTGCAACGGCTTACAATGGTCATGTAAGTTCGAGTTCGCAGCTGACAGTAACGGCATCGGGCGGGGGCACAAATGGGGGAAGCGGGGGAAGCATCCTTTCGCTCACGATCATTCCCAGTGGGATTGTCTTTGGCTCCTTGACCCAGAGCGGGCAGTTTCTGGCAATTGGAACGTTCTCGACCGCGCCGACCGTGAGAGATCTAACCAACTCGGTCAAATGGCTTACTTCCCAACCGAATAAATACCCGGTCACAAACTACAGCAACTCGGGGACAGGAACTGGCACACAAAACGGCGGCGTAGTCACAGCTTACGAAGCAAGCGTAGGCAACGTAGGAGCCACCATCACCGCGGAGGCAACTGACAGTAACGGATCGATAGCCACTGCTACGGCAGGCGTCGGCTGCCCGCTGATTCTTCCCAATCCGCCGACAACCCCAGGTTCCTGCTATCAGAATGTCCAACAACTCCTGTCAACGCTGACTGTGTACAACGAAGGGCTGAATCCCAATACCCCGGAACAAGGCGGCAACTGGCTGGTAACTGCTCCTTCAGCGACTGGAACTCCGGCGGTTATCAATTGCGGCCCGGGTGCTGGAGCCGGCAAGTCGGTTTGTACCGCGACTTATCCCCTAGGCACTGCTGTAACCTTGACTGCGCCTGCACAAAGCGGAGTCAAGTTCGGTGGCTGGTCGTCTAACTGCACGAACACCGGGACGATCACACAGAACGGGCCCAACACTTGCACGGTCAACCTGTCGGCGAGCGACGCCACCGTGGGAGCTATTTTCAACTAAATATATTTCCCGTCCATTTGCGGGTGCGGACCGTGTCAGTCCGCGCCCGCTTTTATTTCGAAAAATATCCGACACAGAATCATCCGTTAGCGGGCCATGGATCGTGAAGGTAGCCGGTGACTCTCGAGTCGGGGTTGACGAGTTCGCGGGTTACCCGGGAGAGCGTCTGCTCAAAGTGATAGGGAGAGGGGATGCCCTGGGCAAAACAAATTCCTTGTTCACCCAGTTCAATCTGCGAGTAGAAGAGGATTGCCTTGTCCACCAGGTTCTGGCGGAGGAAGGCTCCGTTAAGGTGGGAGCCTGCTTCGAGGAGAACGCTGAGGATGTTGCGCTCGGCTAGGGTGTCCAGGACTGCGGGAAGAGAGAGGCGTCCGGCGTGTTCTGGGATGGTCTCGACCTCGACGTTCCGAGAAGCCAGGGCGGCGATGCGGTCGGTGGATGCAGACGTTCCGGTGAGGACAAGGACGTCGGAGCCGTAACCGGGCGTGGTGGCTGCGGAGCGGACGAGTTGCGAGTTACGGGGAATGCGAAGGTGAGTGTCGAGGACGACGCGGAGCAGGGGGCGGCGGCGTGGTTCTCCATTGGGGCCGTGCAGGTTGCTACGATCGGTGAGTTGGGGGTCGTCGGCCAGCACGGTGCCGATTCCGGTGAGAATGGCGTCGGCGGCATGGCGGAGGACGTGAACCTGCTTGCGTGCGGCGGGGCCGGTTATCCAATAGGGTTGATTCGGAAAGCGGGAGGCGGGTGGAGGGGCGAGCCGACCGTCGAGTGAGAGCGCGGCCTTGAGCGTGACGAAGGGAGTGCGTGTTCGGATGAAGTGAGCGAAGGCTTCGTTGAGGTCGCGTGCTGGCTGCTCGAGGACTCCAACGGTAACGTCGATTCCAGCCGCGCGCAACTTTTCGATGCCACGGCCGCTGACGAGTGGATTTGGATCGCGGGTGGCGACGACGACGCGGGAGACTCCGGCGGCGATGAGGGCGTCGGCGCAGGGGCCGGTGCGGCCGTGATGGCTGCAGGGCTCGAGGGTGACATAAGCGGTGGCACCGTGCGTGGAGTGGCCGAGGGTAGCGGCCTGCTTGAGAGCGGCTATCTCGGCGTGGTCGTAGTGGTCGTAGAAGTGTGCGCCTTCGCCGATGACCTGATCTGAGCGCATGAGAACGCAGCCGACCTGCGGATTGGGACTGGCGAGCGCCGTAGTGGCAGCGGCGAGCGAGAGAGCGCGCTGCATGAAGACCTCGTCCTGTGAGGGCGATGGCATCTTCACAGGATAGTTCAGAGAGCGACGCGATATGGCGGTTAGGGGCAGACAAAAGGAAGCCCCGGATAGCCCGGGGCTTTTGACCGCGTGTGTGTGTTTGGACGGCGGGTCAGAACTGGAACTTGGCCCAGAGGCGGAAGTGCTGATTGTTGGCCTCGCGAGCGTTGGAGACGTTTTGATAGCCAGACAGGCCAACCTGGGTCACGTTATTGGTGAAGTAGGTGACGTTATTGTGATTGCCGAGCTGCTGCGCCTCGGCGCGGAAGATGAAGGAGCTGCCCTCCAAGTGGAAGAAGGGTGTGGGAACGGCTTTCTCGAGGGCCACATTCCAGTACTGCTGTCCGGCGTTGGCGTAGCTGTTGCGTCCGATCTCCTTGCTAAGGAGCGCGGCTCCAGTGGTGGCGTTGGGGACCAGGAAGTGGGCGTCACTGGCATTGATGGGTGTACGTACGCGTGCCGCTGAGGTAGAGGCGTTGTAGGCGGCCATGTCGTAGTAGACGCCCGAGGTTCCGTTGATGTAGCTGCCGTCAATGCCGACTTTGTTGAGCGGAGCGGATTTGTTGGAGAGGATGGGGCGGTCGTTGGTGGTGCTGCTATCACCGTTGATGTCGAAGCCGCTGGTGTTGTAGCTGGTGTAAAGGCCGGAGTAGAGCTGGGTCTGTCCGGAGATGGTGAAGTTGCGGGTGAAGGCTCCGTAGAGGAAGTTCAGGGCGGCGTTGTCCGCGTGAAGTCCTTTAGGCGTGTAGGAGTAGGTGATGACGACGAGGTGGCGGCGATCGTAGGCTGAGGGACCCCAATCCTGGCGGAGTCCATCGCCGGCGAGATTGGCGGAGTACGAGGTCGGTGAAGCGAAGGTGGTGAAGACCTCGGAGCTATCGTCGAGGAGCTTGCTGTAGGTGTAGGCGAAGCGGAAGAACAGGCCGCGGGAGTAGGAGCGATCGAGTTGGACCTGCAGAGAGTGGTACTGCGAGTCGGCCCGGTTGTCGCGAACGTTGATAACACCACGCGATGGATTGATGCGCGCGCCGTTGATGAAGTAGTTGAGCTGGCGGTTGGAGTAAAGCTTCTGTCCGCGCGAGCCGACGTAATTAACGGCGCCCTTGATCTGGTACGGGAGTGCGCGCTCGACGCCGAAGTTGTACTGATAGGTCAGCGGGTTGACGAGCGTGTTGACGGCGCTCTGTACGGCGGAGTTGGCGTTGAAGGTCGGAGTAATGCTGCCAACGAGCGAGGAGGAGTTTGGCAAACCGCCCGGCGACGTCGAGGTGAGCGTGCCGGTGGGAGCGACGGGCGATGATTGAGCCGAGTTGACGAGGATGTTGGTGAAGAAGGGATCGTAGAAGATACCTATGCCGCCGTGGAAGACGGTCCTTCCGTCGGCGAAGAAGCCTCCGTGAGGAACGTAGGCAAACCCGATGCGCGGGGCGATGTTGTTTGTGTCTTCGTTGACCCGGACGTAGGTGTTGATGGGGGCAAAGGTGTTGTTGAGATCGATGGCCGGATAGGTAAGGGAGTTAAGCGGGTTGGTGAGATAGTCATAGCGCAGGCCGAGGTTGATGGTGAGATCGGGCGAGAGCTTGACGTCATCCTGAACGAAGGCCGCGAGTTTCCAGATGTGTGGATCGGTGCGCGTGGGACCGAAGGTCTTGGTGGCGGTGCCGGAGGTTCCGAGCTGGTTCTTCAGGAAGTTGTCCATCGAGTTGAGCCCGCCGCCAGCTGTGTAGATAAGCGCCCCGAGAGCGGTCTGGGCGACGAGGTCGGTCTCGATCAGACGGCCAACATCGGCTCCGATGCGGAAGGAATGACGGCCACGCGTGTAACCGACAGTGTCCTGGAACTGGTACAGACCTTCGATGCGGCCCTGCGGCATGTTCTGAGATACGCCGAAGGCAAGGGGCGAGCCTGTACCGCTTCCGCCGAGGCCCGTACCGTTGAAGGTGATGTTGTAAAGCTTCGCGAGTGGATTGGCGATGGTCTCAGGAGTACCGGCGAACTGGGCGTTGATGCGAGTCTCGGACGCACGAAATTCGTTAAGGAGGTTGGGGGTGAAGACGTGAGTCCATGTTCCGCCGCCGAGTTCGGAGACGCCGAAATTTTGCGAGTCAAAGCCGGGGAGCGTAGAGGGATTGAGTGGGAAGTATGGGGAGAGGGAAGTGCGGTCGTGGATGTACCGAACCATAAAGGTATCGCGCTGAGTGGGAGTGAAGTCGACGCGATAGATCCACTGGGTGTCTGGATTGAGCTGGGGCACAGCGTTGCGAAGATAGGTGCCGGTGGTAATGGAGCATCCCCCGGTGCAGCCCGGCATGGAGCTTACGGCGAGTGATTCTACGCGGCTTGAGATGGGGGTAAATTTGGTCGTGTCGAGGTACGAGCCGTTATTGAGGTAGCTGAGGTAAAGATTAGCCTGAGCGTTACCGGCGGCGGCCAGATTCTTGAGCGTATTGAAGCCAGCAGAGTCGGGGAACTCGACAGGAGAAGCCGGCTGGGTTGTGCCGTAGAAGCGCTGCCAGGTTCCACCACCGAAGGCGAAGAGCTTGTCTTTGAGGATGGGACCGCCCGCGGTGAAGCCGTATTGATGAGTGTTGTAGCGCGCCAATGGGATATGCCCTCCGGGAGGAATGGGTTTGGCGCGACGGGACTGCCCGTCAATCGCATCGAGGCCGGAGCCGGTGTAGATCTCATGCACGCTGCCGTGGAAGCGGTTGGTTCCGTGCTGAGTGATCTGATTGATGACGGCTCCGCCGGCGCGTCCGTACTCCGCACTGGAGTCATTGAGCAAAGTGGTAACGCTTGAGAAGAAGTCGGGCAGGATAGGCTGAATTGCTTCGCCACCGAGGCCGACGTCGTTCATGTCCTGGCCATCCATCATGAAGTTGTTGGCACGCGGGCGGGCGCCGTTGACCGTGAGTTTGACAGTGCCGTTGCCGCCTACGCCGCCGAGGTTCTGCACGGTGGTGTACTGACGGGTGACGCCGGGCATCTCGCTGGTGAGATCAGCGGGATTGAGCGAGAAGATGGGGACTTGATTCAACTCCTGCTTGCTGATGGTGCCGGAGAGCTGGCCGTTCTCGGTGTTGATGGCGTTGCTCTGCGCTTCGACAGTGATCGAAGCGGTGGATTCACCGATGGGGAGCGCGGCGTCGTATGTCGTAACAACGGAGGGGAGCACCTTGATGTGCTGCACATCGACAGGAGAGAAGCCGGTTTGGGTCACATGAATCTTGTAGCTGCCTGGATTGATGGCTTCGACACGATAGGAGCCGGTGTCAGAGCTAGTGACCGTGCGTGTTTCACCTGTGTCCTCGTTTGTGATGACGATGGTTGCATTGGGCAGAGAGGCTCCTGTGGAGTCGCGGATGACGCCGGCGAGGATGCCCTTGCTTGTCTGCGCGTGGATACGTCGCGGTGTTGCGGCGACGACACAGAAGAAGAGCAGGAGCGAGCTTAGCAAGACGATCCTGGTACGGAGCTTAAGGACGGCAGAACGATGACGTACGGTGATCATGTGTTTTCTCCCTCTCGGATGCGCGTGCCCTCCGCGACATTCGGAGGAAAGACAGCAGGGACACTCTGCACGAGCAGACGACTGCGGTGTTTGCGGATGGACTATCCCCGCGGCTCGCGCCGTCGTTTTGCTCCTGCTTCCCGATGCCTACGCATGTATCTATCGAGAGAGCAAGATAGTGACCAATAGCGCTGTTGTTACATGGAGTGTGACGAACAGCGGCATTATGGGACGAATCACCGGAAGGCTCAGTCCTGCTGTGTTAAAGGGACGAAAGCGCAGGATTATGAAGGCAGCGACCTACCGAATGCTGGAGAAATCGAATTGCTCGATTCCAGAGCGATTATCTGGGACGAACTGTAACCAGTGAGTGACGAGACGTCGCTAAACACTGATGAGGTACCAATGCACCGCGCTTGCGATTCGGGATTGCAGCGACGGTAATATGGTTTTCAGGATTGAAGAAAAGAGGCTGAGGTTATCTGTCAGGCAACCAACGAATCGATGAAGGCTGTGCTATCGAAGGGGATAAGGTCGTCGATCTTCTCGCCGATGCCAGCATAAAGGACGGGTAGTCCGAGTTCGGTGGCGATAGCGAGGACGATGCCTCCCTTGGCGGTGCCGTCGAGCTTGGTAAGGACGATGCCCGTGACGCGTGCGGCTTCGGTGAAGAGTCGAGCCTGCTGAAGGCCATTCTGACCGGTGGTTGCATCCATCACGAGGAAGGTCTGATGTGGTGCACCGGGGACTAGCTTTTCCGCAGTGCGGCGCATCTTGTCGAGCTCTTTCATCAGGTCGGTCTTGGTGTGAAGACGACCCGCGGTATCGGCAATGAGGACGTCGGTGGAGCGAGACTTCGCGGCCGTTAGTGCATCGTAGAGCGCGGCGGAGGGATCGCCACCTTGTTTCGTCTTGATGACGGGGACGTCGGATCGCTGCGCCCATACTTCAAGCTGTTCGATAGCCGCGGCTCGGAAGGTATCGGCGGCGCAGAGGAGCACACTGCGTCCCTGGGATCGGTAAAGGTTGGCGAGCTTGCCGGTGGTGGTTGTTTTGCCGGTGCCGTTGACGCCGACCATAAGGATGACTTCCGGTGGTGCGGAGGGGTGATGGATGGGATGTGAGACCTTGTCGAGGATCTGCTTGAGCTCTACCTTGAGAAGTTCTTTGAGCTGGGCTCCGCTCTCGATGCCGGTGCGCAGGGCGCGCTGACGAAGGTTCTCCATGATGATGGCCGTGGTGGCGCTTCCGATGTCGGCGGAGAGGAGGCGGGGCTCGAGTTCATCAAGCGAGGCCTGGTCGATCTCGCGGGTAAGCGCGATGACGGAGCTGATGGAGTCGGTGAGCGACTCGCGGGTGCGGGTGACCGCCTGCCGCATGCGGTCGAAGAGACCGCGCTTCTGCTCAGGTTCGGCTTCAGGCGTGTCGGGGCGTTCAGGTTCAGTGGGGCGTTTGCCGAACAGGGAAGAGAAGACCATGCTTGGTCTAGTTTATCGCCTCAGACGCAATGGGGTGTTTGCGAGCCAACAAGGCTCAATATCCGGCGCGGGCGATGAGCAATAGATAAATAATCAGAATGGCAACGAGAACCAGCGCGCCGATGACAACGTGCAAGGGTCGGAAGCCAAGAATCTTGCGTTCGCGAGGAAGATCAGGCGGAGGGATGTGGCCCTCCGAGTGATGGTGGCCGTGATTGGGTTCGGGCATAGGCGAAATCGTATCGGAAAGCTGGACTGCGGTCTATGCGGATTGCGGAAGACGGAGGCTGAGGCTGGAAGTAGGATGATCGCCTTTTGCCGGAGGAGCCATCTTCTCACCTTTGCTGTGGATGAGCAGAATACCGGCAATCAACAGCACAATAAGTGCAATACCCGCGATTACCACGACGGGAAGAAATCGAGAATCGCCTTTGCGAAGCTCCGGAGTGGGATCATTTCGGGTAGGTTCGATCTTTGCCGCTTCTGGACTTGGAGAAGTTCGGGTTGGTTCGATCGGATTCGCCATGAACTATTAGATGCGTCGAGGCAGAATCGCGTGGTTTGGCTATTGTTGCTCGTCTCGACCCGGTCTGGACATTAGCTCCCGAATGGCATCAATCGGGCGTTTATTGCGGTGAAGGATGGCATCAACCTGTTCAGTGATGGGCATCTCAACACCATAGCGCGCAGCGAGGCCGAGCGCAGCGGCGGTGGAGCGGACGCCCTCAGCAACCTTGCCGCCCATGCCGGCGAGAATATCGTCGAGCTTACGGCCGCGTCCGAGCTCGATGCCAACCGAGCGGTTGCGCGAGAGGGAACCGGTGCAGGTGAGCACAAGGTCGCCGATGCCGGAGAGGCCAGCGAGTGTCTGTCGGCGGCCACCACAGGCGACGGCGAGACGTGTCATCTCGGCGATGCCTCGCGTGATGAGCGCAGCGGCGGAGTTGTGGCCGAGATTCAATCCATTGACGACCCCAGCGGCGAGGGCGATGACGTTCTTGAGCGCGCCGCCGAGCTCGACGCCGGTGACGTCATCGTTGGTGTAGACACGCAGAGTCGGCGAAGAGAAGTCGCGCTGGATCAATTGAGCCAGGCGCGCGTCATGCGCAGCAGCGACGATGGCAGTGGGGATTCCTGCGGCGACCTCTTGTGCGAAAGATGGGCCTGAGAGCACGGCGCAAGGAACGTCGGTGATGGAAGCGACGACCTGCGACATGCGGAGGTAGGTATTTTCTTCAATGCCCTTGGAGGCTGAAACGATGATCTGATTGCGTGTGAGCAGCGGCGCGATGTGTGAGATGACGCCGCGCATGTGTTGGGATGGAGTGACGCTCAGAAGAATGTCAGCCTCGAAGATTGCGGCCGGAAGGTCGCTGGTGACATGGATGTCGGCGGGCAGAGTGAAGCCGGGAAGGTAGGGAAGATTTTCGCCGGTCTCGCTGAGTTGTTCGGCGAGCGCGTGAGAGTGCGACCAAAGGCAGATGTGGTGGCCTCCCCTGCGGGCGAGGGAGAGCGCGAGGGCCGTGCCCCAGGCACCGGCTCCGAGGATGGTGATACGGCTCAAGCAACCACCTTAGGGGCGCCGAAGCGGTGTTCTGTGCCGGCGAGGAGGCGACGGATGTTCTGGTGGTGTTTGAGGATGACGATGAGCGGAATGAGAATGTAGCCGATGACGAGGATCGGCGTGTGCGCGGGGGCGTGCGGCAGCGCGAACACAGGGAAGAGCGCAGCGGCGACGATGGAGGCGAGAGAGACGTATCGGGTGAAGAAGACGATGACCAGGAAGACGGCCAGGACATAGAGGACGGTGGTGAGGGGGACTAGGGCGAAGAAGACTCCGAGCGCGGTGGCGACACCTTTGCCTCCACGGAACCCGAGCCAGACAGGGAAGCAGTGGCCGAGGACCGCGGCGACGGCGGCGCAGACTGCGATGTCGTAGGCCTGCGGAAAACCGTATGGAGCGGCGATGTGCTGGGCGATGAAGACGGCGACGAAGCCTTTGAGGGCGTCGAGGATGAGTGTGAGGATGCCGAGTCCCTTGGCGCCGGACCGCGCAACGTTGGTGGCTCCGATGTTGCCGCTGCCTGTGGCGCGGATGTCCTGTTTGCGAAAGATACGGACTAAGAGATACCCGAAGGGAATCGAGCCCAGAAGGTATGCGATCGAAATGGAGAGCAACCAGGGGGTCATGCGAGGTCTCGAAGGTGAGTCTATCAACTTGAGCTATAGGCGCGTAAGGCCGCGAAGCCAAGCGGTTTACAGAGCGATTTCGAGGCGATCTGCATCGAGCAGCGTGCGCCGGATGAGTTCGAGCGCGTGCTGCGTTGCCCACCAGCGGATGCGGTCGCGGTCGCCGGGAAGATTGAGTTCCTTGACACGGGTTTCGTGTTGGTCGGCGAGTGCGATGTAGACGAGACCGATGGGTTTGTCGGCGTCGGGGCCGGTGCCGGGGGTTGGGCCCGCGATGCCTGTGATGGCGATGCCAAGCGATGCTCCGGTACGTGTGCGGATGCCCTGGGCAAGCGCGCGGGCGACCGGCTCGCTGACGGGCCCGTTTGTGGCGACGAGGTCGGCGGGCACGTCGGCGAAGGTGGTCTTGAGCGCGTCGCTGTAGACGACGGCGCCGCCGAGGAAGTAGCGCGAGCTTCCGGGGATGGCGGTAAGGCGCGAGGAGAGCAGGCCTCCGGTGGCGCTTTCGGCGGCAGCCAATGTGAGGTGACGAAGGCCGAGCATCAGGAGGACGACTTCCTCGAGGCTCTCGTTCTGTGAGGAGAAGATGGCGTCTTCCATCTCGGCCTCGATGCGGCTGACGAGTTCGTCG
>Ga0070665_100008303_pt1 | contig 10500 bp, 5 predicted proteins | sample KBSS13metaG_FD_65862 | JGI IMG/M metagenome (GOLD analysis project Ga0070665, IMG submission 65862) | Switchgrass rhizosphere microbial communities from Kellogg Biological Station, Michigan, USA - KBS S1-3 metaG | ecosystem: Host-associated > Plants > Roots > Rhizosphere > Soil ...
ACACTGATCCTTAAACCCCAACAACTTTGCGTATCAGGAGTCGCTATGCTATAAGCCGCACCGTCTGTTATCAGTGACAGCCAGATGAGACTCCGCAGAACGTGCGTTCTCTGGGAACCCTTAACCCTTCTAACTTTGGGGGTTCAAGAAAATGGAAACGAAATGTATGTCTCTGACCACCCCTGTTTACCTACCAGTTAAGCCGGAACGTCAACGAAAGATAAGTGATCCAACTCGGAAGGCCTTCAACGAGCAAGTCGCAAAGGCCGAGCGGATGGGCGAGGTTTATCGCGCTCACGTGATTCTCCTTGCTGCACTCCTCTGCCTCTTGTGCAGTAGCATTGTTGTTCTCGCACAAGCGCCCAGTTCCGACTACACCAACGATCTGCCTTCGGTCGAACGCGTAAAGGCTGAGATCAAGGGCTCGGATCCCACCGATACCCTCGCGCGCCAGGTGGCAGTTTTCACTTATCTTCAGGCGTATATCGATCGCATCAAAGTGAACCGTAGCTCTCGTGGAGGTTTCACACCCGGCGAACAGAAGATGTGGAATGCCTATAGAAACGCGGCCTATTTTATGTCGCAGGATTATGCGAAGACGCACACTCCCGCCGAAGCCGCGGCCTTTGAGAGCCTACATGGGCGCTACGAAATGGATGGCCCGTTCCGTGAGGACTGGTCGAAGCGGCTAATGGGACCTCAAAGCGCGTCCGCTTATAAGGACGCGGAGGCGGGTCTCAAGGCTGCCGGCGACCGGCGCTATCAGCAGGAAATGGAGCAATATAAGAAGGACCGTGCAGCTCAGCAGGCCGCAGACAGGCAAACTAATGGTCCTCCGGGACTGCTCTCTGACGATCCGACTGCCGTCGCCACGCGCCGTTGCCTGGAACTCGGCGGCGATACAGTCGGCTGCACGGGCAAGGGCTTGGGTGCCGGCTTTATGGACCTAATCGGCTTTGGTGCCGAGGCGCAGGAATCCATGTTGGGGCCGGGTACAGCTGGTGTAATTCTCAGAGGCGTTTATAAAAACCCCGCCACTGTCACCACCCTCAACTTCGACGTAGACGTCGTTTCGCTCGATGGCTGCGCCCAGCTCGCCTCCGACTCGCGCAACTATAGTTTCGAGAAACAGCGGTCCGGCTTGATCCGAATCACGATTGCGAATGAGCCCAATCCCATCGTGCTGACTATGCGCCCCGATGGTGGCCTCACCGGCCCGGGTTTGATAGACGTCAAAGGCCAGATCATCGTCGGCTACTTCACCAAGACCCACTATGAAAACGGTGTAGCGACGGGAACTACCTCCACTCCAGACTATCGGCCGGCTATGGGGCGGTGCGTCATTGGCTCGTTGGTCGCGCCGCCGAATCCCAAGCCTGTCCCTGCTTCTGCGCAGTCCGCCAACGACGCAGGCGCTATTGGGATGCTCACCGGCGTGCTCGGCACTCTCGTTCCAGATGGCGGCGAGGTAGGCCTGCGCATGACTGGTAAATACGGTGGCGGTAGGCTGCTGCTCGACTTCAGCGGAAACTCGCTTGTCCTCGATTGCGGTGAGGCCCATGTTCGCCAGCCCTACACTGTCGAAAATACATCGAACGCGCTACTGATCCATGTCAAGAACTCCGTCAGCCCATTCACCCTCGCGGTGCAGCCGGACAACTCTCTGCGCGGCGCGGGCAGCACTACCATCAACGGACGCCTGGTCACGGGGATGAACGGCAACAATGTCACGTTCGCACCGCACATTGAAACATGCGATGTTGACATGTTCCGTCCGAAGACCGGCGCGGGGTCAACAAGTTCTGTCGCCACGTCGTCACCTGCACCAGCAGCGCCGAAAGCGACGACTACTTCCGCTCCAACTGCGACGACTCCCTCCACAACAGAGTCCACAGGTGGCGGAGGTATGAACGTCACGATCATTTCGTCTTTTCCAGGTGGAGCGAACCCACTGGCAGGAACGGGCGTGACGTTAATGAGTGAGCGCTTCGACATTGTGTTACGCAAGGTGGGCGCGCCCATTGCGGCGGACATCACACCCGGTAAGGCGGTTCAGGCCTATGCTGCAAATTGTTTCCCGCCGCGGAGTTGCCCCGCCTATACACCTGCAATTCAGCCGTACTACGTAGCGAAGGGACACTTCGATGCTGCAGGTAGGGTCGTCCTGACAGCGCAAGTTCGCGCGGGGACTTACTACGTCTTTTGTTCGGCGAAGTCGCCAAACGGCGCCCTTATCTGGGATGTACCCGTCGAATTAAGGGTCGGAGAAAATACGATCACGCTGACCGCAGCAAACGCCGAACTTATCCACTAACTCCACCAGCTGGAAATTCTTCCAACTGTTGAAGACAAATTAATTCAGCACTATCAACGGGCGTGAGTCTAACGTAATGTTTTTTGGATGGGGTGAAGTGGCGCGATGGCATGCCTGAGATGTAGCGAGATTAACTTTGACGGTAAGGGTTCGGTAAATCCAGCCACATGCTGCTTGGTCCAAGTTCCTCAGAATCACTCAGACCATCTCATCTAGAGTACATGGAACTGAGAGAGGCTTGCGTGGTTACGTGACCACGTTATAATGCTGCGCCTATCCACAAGGGCCACAGACATTGCCCAGTATTACCTCGAGAGAACAGCGAGGGCGGCACGTGGACTTCGCCGCCTTTGCCTTTGTTTGGCGGTTGACCGACTCGGCAGCACGGAGCGGTGTGGTTTTCACTGTAGCGAACTTCCCGCGGCGGCTGCCGAACTCTTATTAAATTCTTCATGTTGATTATGTGAGCATAACCAACGAGGAATCGAGCCACTAGTCAGAAGATCCTGCTTATTCGTCATCCATTTTCGTAGAACTAACGTAGGCGTAAATTGAGGCCAAGTTTCCTCTGTTGGCCGTTCGTCACATAGCCCAGGAACACGATCATGAGCCCTGCTTCGTCTCACAGGCGTTATCAGCCATCAAGTAGGAAGCGAGTTCTTATAGTGAACTGCTTTTTCGATGATTCGCGGCTGCCGGCGCGTAGGACGACAAAATTTCCTCAGGCGATGGGGCCGGTCTTTCTCGCTGGCGCCTTTGACACCGAACGCTGCGAGGTGCGCCTCTATAACGAAGTCGATAGCGGCCCGCTCTCAGATGCAGCGGCGTTCGAATGGGCGGACATGTTGGTGCTCACTGGCCTCACAAACACGTTCGATCGAATGCTCCATTTGACCGCCTACGCGCGTACGAAGAAACCGTCTGTGATTGTTGTTGCGGGTGGACCAACGATTCGCGCTCTTCCTCTGTTGGCGCAACGCTACTTTGATTACTGCTGCCTGGGCGACATAGAAGAACTGCGTGAAGTGGTCGACGAAGCTTGGGGAAAAGAATTCGTCGCCGAGCAAATGCTACCGCGGTATGACTTGGCTTACTGGATGCGCCGGATGGGGTATGCCGAGACGACTCGCTACTGCAACTTTCGTTGCTCGTTCTGCTCTTTGACCGGCGAGGGCCACGGCTATCAGACGTACCCACTGGAGTACATGCGCAAACAGATTGTCGCGCTGGGTAGAAGAAAACATGTTCTGTTCATCGACAATAACTTTTACGGCAGCGACCGTGGCCATTTCCTGGCGCGCATGGATCTCATCGCAGAGATGCGCGAAGAAGGCTATCTGCAAAACTGGGGGGCACTCGTAACGAGCGACTTTTTTCATAAAGATGAAACCTTGACACTCGCCCGTCGACTTGGTTGCGAACTCGTTTTCTGCGGCGTCGAATCCTTCGACACAGAGTGGCTTCTTGGCGCGCATAAGACGCAAAACACAAATGTGCCGCAAGTTAATTTGATCAGAAAAAGTCTGGAGGCCGGCATAGTTCTGGTTTACGGCTTGATGCTCGATTTATCAAACCGGACCATAGCGGACCTGCGCCGCGAGATCGAATTCATAACCGGCACTCCGGAGATCACACTGCCGAGTTTCGTCACGTTGCCGGTTCCTCTTCTGGGCACACCACTCTTTTCAGAGTTTGCCGCCAAGGGCGCGTTCCTTCCCCATATAAAGCTTCGCGACATGGATGGCTCAACTCTTGTACTCAAGCCGGTCGATCCGATCCATGAGGCGGTCGCGTTTCTGCGCGAGATGTTAAGCCTGCGTGGTTACCGGGCGCGCGTGCTTCAGCATTCGTGGCATTTTCTTCAGAGGTACCGCTCACGACTCACCAAAGTACAGCTACTGTTCTCCCTAACCAACGCTGCGTTGCTCTGCGCCTACTCCCTTGCGACTTCGCCGACTCAACTTGCTGCTCCGTCTGCCAAAGGACGTCGACGAACGCATGTCAGCACGACTGAGATTTTGGACGGAGTCTACACGCCCGCTTTTCGTCTTGACTCGCGCTACGAGCATTACTTCAAGCCGACGATGGTGACAGACGGTGAGGGGAACTTAACGAAAGAAATGGTCGATTCGGGACTGCTTGAAAAGGTCAGCAGCCAACAACAACGCCAGGTAGCGCTCGCTTAACGGTAGGAAGGAAAACAGTGCGAACCAGTAAGGCTCTCCCCCAGGCCATGCCCGCGCTACTAATCTTGTTGCTGCACGTGCAACCCGTCATTGCTGTGATTCGTGGAGTGCATCTGCGCGATTGGATTGTCTGTATCGCTATATACCTGCTGTCAGCTTTTGGTGTGGGAGTGGGCCTGCACCGCTATTTTGCTCATCGTTCGTTTCAGACGAGCAGGGGATTCCAATTTGTCATGTGTTTGCTGGCCGGAATAGGTTTCGGCGATCCCATTTGGTTTGCCGGAAAGCACCGGCTGCACCACAAACACTCGGACACCAATCTGGACGTGCATAGCCCCGAGCAAGGATTCTGGTTCTGCTGGTTTGGAAGCGTCTTCAACGACGGTTACACCGACGAGGAGATCTTAGCGAAAGCACGCGACTTAACCGTATACCCGGAACTCATGTGGATACACAGGCATTACTATCTTCCACCAGTTGTCGTTGCCGCCGGTGCATACCTGGTCGGCGGTTATTCCATGTTTGCGATTGGCTATTGTCTGAGTCTGGTCCTTGCCCTTCACGCCTCTTCGGCCATCAATTATTATTGTCACAAGGGTAAAAACCGAAGGTACGAGACCCAGGACCATTCGACGAATAACGCAGTTCTCGGCCTACTCACATTCGGCGAGGGTTGGCATAATAATCATCACCACTACCCAAGCACCGCACGAGCTGGATTTTTCTGGTGGGAGTTGGACGTCTTCTACTACGTTCTCAAAATTCTTTCAGGTCTTGGTCTCGTCTGGAATGTACGAGACGTCCCCAACCAAGTGAAGTACGACTTCGTCACTTCTTCGCACAATTAACATCTGGAGGTTCAAGAGATGGGTAAATTATTTCAGATTATGACGTTCGATGGCGGCGGCATCCGTGGTGCTTTAGTCGCAGCTCTGCTGCGGCGTCTACAAGGACGATTCCCTGAACTCATTAACAACGTAGATCTATTTGCTGGCACCTCCACTGGCTCGGCTCTTGCGCTCTCGCTTGCCCATGGAAAATCAATCGCCGATCTACAGGCATTCTATTCGACGCAGCATATGAAGTTCGTGTTTGGCAAATCGCGTTGGAATTTCCTTCGGCCCAAACACTCAAACGAGAACCTGAGAAAACTACTGGAGCAAGACTTTCCAGACATGGAAGTGACGCCGGGCGTCTCGCGCAAACTGTTTCTCTCTGATCTGAAGAAAAAAGTTCTCGTGACCTCATTTAAACTGGACAATAAGGTGACCAGGAATTGGAGTCCGGTTTTTTTTCACAATTACAATAGCGAGCAAACTCTTATTGAACCATCGAGCGAAGAGCCAGTCGTTGACGTTGCATTGCGAAGCACCGCGGCACCGACGATTTTTCCATCGCACCAGGGCCATATCGATGGAGGCATGATGGCTAACAATCCGAGCACCGCCGCCATCGCAATTGCCTTACGCCACAATCCGGAGTTGGATATCAAGGACATTCGCCTGCTGTCGTTCGGCACTGGCTATACACCCACACTCGTTAAGGCCGACACGACAAATTGGGGCGTGCTGCAGTGGCTGCTTAACCCTTTCCACCAGCCGAAGGAGCCGCTCATGACCATACTCTTCGATGGTGTGGTTCAGGCAGACGATTTTATGAGTAGGGAGATACTTGGTGAAGAAAGATATCATCGAGTGAACCTTGAACTGGTGGACCAGACGGCGTGCGACGATTGGAGACAAGTGGAGAATCTGATCAAACTCGCCATCTCGACTGACCCCAGGACGGAAGAGTTGATGGATCAAGCCGTGGAGTGGCTTTCTAAGAACTGGTTCGACGAAGTTCCTCAAGTCGCGGCGGCGGGCGTGGGAGGTCAGACCAGCCACAGATTGGGCAGATTACACAGCGCAGCCGAGGCCGCAACCAAAGAGCGAATCTAACTTCGGCGCCGATTCGAAACCCTTGAAAAGCCCAACTTAACTACCTAACCTCTGTGCCTAATCTGTGGATGATTCTATTCCCGGTGCAAGCATCCGAGTGATTCTCGTCGGGGCCGTGATCTTCTGCTCGCGCATCCACGAGTCGGCGTCGTTAGTCAGAAGTTGACCGTTCACCCCACCGGTGATCTCTCCGAGACGCCGCTTCGCCGCTGCTGCGTAAAGCTTCATATGCGCGTCCTCAAAACCCGCGCACGCCTTCGAAAGAAGACTGATCGCTGTCTCCTTATCATCTCGCAGACAGGCTACTCCTGCCTGTAGTAACGCTGCCAACGGATCGGCCCACTTCATCCCTTCTTTAGAAATCTGACGTGCCAGGCGCTCCGCTACTCCGATAAGTTGTTGTGCGTCGCTAGTGCCCGTTGCCGCGGCCGCCAGGGCGCATCTTGCTTTGAGGTGAAGTGCCTCGATCCGAATTATCTGTACTCGTAAGATCATTGAGCCGGAAAGTGCTGGCCACTGACCTGAAACTTGTTTCCAGGCCACGAGTCCGTTCCCCGCGTAGAGTTCGATTTGCGCTAACGCGAGCAAGGCATTGTAATGCTGGCGATGAAACCCTTTCTGTGTCCACTGCTGCATCGCCACAATAACCTGTCGCCGTGCCTCGTCAGTGTCGTCGTTTAAGAGCCAGAGTAGATTGACACGTGTTCGCAGGTCCGTTAACTCGAAAAGGTTACTTCGCTTTTCAGCTGCACTGAGGAGCACGGGCACACGCAAAGAAATCTCTCGCATCTCTCCCAGGTAAATTAAGGAGCTCAGCAGGAAGTTTTGGGTGCTGGCGATTTCCCACGTAACGCCGGTGCATCGATAGCGAAGAATCTCATCCGCCTCGCTGAGCATCTCCGCCGCCCTTTGCCATTGCCCTACCAGGAAGGCTCCCATACCGCTCGTATAACTGTAGAGTCCGATCGCGTGCGGATGGCCTGACTCTTTGGAGAGGGATTCGGCCACTGCAGTGAGTTGCGTCGCGCGCTTCAGCGCCGATTTCCCTGCTGTCGCAGTGAAGCCAGCTTCCAGACTCAGAGCCCGCGCCACTCTATAAAGCTCGCCCGCGCGTAATGCCAGGAGCAAATGACGTGTCTGGAAATCTGCCGCACGTATCAGATCAACATTTCCGAGCCCGGCTGCAACGGCCCAGCAGATGTCTATACGGAGAATCTGTTCCTTTGGAACCTCCGAGACGTCACGTTTTACGAATTTGATTCCTCGCAGCTTGAGATGCAGACGCCTGATCAGCAGTGATAGGAGCGCAAGTTTAGGTCCGGCCGCTAATTTAAACCCGACCGCTGTGAGGACGGTTTGAATGACTTGCAATCCTTCCTCGATGTGACCGCCCATCAAGAGTTGTTCGGCCGCTCTTCGTTGCAGATCAAGCGCGCGGGTCTGGTCCATGTTTCGTGCTGCTTCGAGATAGTGCTCGGCGGCCTCGGCTGGCGAACCAGCATTGGCTAACGCTTGTGCCAGCTCTGCTCTCAGTTCCAAGCGGTTCGCCCCGACGGCCGGAGCCAGCTCTAATGCTCGACGGTAAAATAACGCCGCGCGATCGAACGCAAGAGTTCCCGCGGCCTTTTTTGCTGCGAGCGCCGCATAACGCGATGCCTGTTCCTGTTCACCCGCACCGAGGTAGTGGTCGAATAAGGTTTCAGGATCATCCAGCCCTTTCACGAGCAATGTTTGAACCAGGCGGCGATGAATCTGACGGACCGATTCGCTCTCGAGCGACGAGGCCAACGCCTCACGTATGCGATCGTGGTAGAGTTCTACTCCATAATCCTCGTCGACGCTTCGCAAGAGTTTGGCGGCGCGCAGAGAAGAAATCAGAAAGTCCTCGTCACCGTCCAACCCGCTGGCTTGATGGATGATGTTAGATGACATCGGACGTCCTGCCACCGACAACGTCTCAAGGAAACGCCGTGCGCCAGCGGGCTGTTGGCGCAAGCGTGCCTCGATCATTTCCAGGAGTTTGATTCCCCGCGTTGTTTCCTCGCAGGAGAGCGTGTAGCGCGACAGTTGTTCGATGAAAAAGGGACTCCCCGCTGCCTCGCGTACAATGTCTTCGAGACGGGAGTCTCTCCCTCCAATCTCTACCGGCAGTAAGGACGCGGTCAGGTCGCGAGCCTCTTTCTCAGTGAGTGGATCGACCGCGATCCCGCGACACGTCTCGCCACCAATCTGATCCAGCAAGAGCTTCAGGAATGGCTTGGAGCTCATGTCTTCACTTCGGAAACTAACGATGAGAAGTAGTGGAGGAGCATCAGGCTGACGCAAAAGCTCTTCCAACAGCGCTGCGCTGTCGGCATCTGCCCACTGAAGATCGTCGATGTAGATGACGAGCGGCTGACGATCTGAGATTCTTCCGAGCAACTCCCTCAGCGCTGCGAAAGCTCGGCGCCGCAGCGCAATTGGGTCCGGAATCTCTTGCTCTCGTTGTGGCGCGTTGAGTACGGAATTCACGCGCAACATGACGGGAAAGAGGCGCGACAGCGCCTGTACGTCGCGCGGCATTAGCGCTTCTGCTTTGACTTGAGGCAGCGAGACCAGGTATTTGCTCAAACTGTCAATGACACCGTCGAGCGCCTTATAAGGAACTGATTCACGTTCATAGCATCGTCCCTCCAGGATGACCACGCTACGATCACGCTTCACAAGCTTTTGCAGAAAGTGTCGTGCGATGGCGCTTTTGCCCATACCCGACGTGCCGTAAATGTAGAGCGTTAGCGCCATTCCCTTTTTGACCGTGAGGAAAGCATCTTCCAATACCCGCAGTTGTTCTTCACGCCCGAAAAGCTGCTCGTCGGCAGGTTCGTGAATTTCCGCCGAAGGTTCCACGGTTTTCATCTCGCCTTCCAGGCGGCGGATTACTTCACCTCCCGTAGGTCTGGATTCAGGTCGTAGGCGTAGCAAGTCCTGACATAACCTGCTGAGGTCTTCCGGGATCTCCAGAGAAATCTCACGCGGCGGGGGAGGCTCCACGCTTTGCTTCTTCACCAGAATGTCTACAAGATTTCCGTCGAAAGGCAGACGGCCTGTGAGCGCTTCGTACAGCATCACCCCTGCGTTGTACCAATCGCTCGCCGCCGAGGTAGGTCGTTGAGCGACTTGCTCCGGAGACATGTAGGACGGAGTTCCGACAATGGCTAGACTCGGCTCGAGTTTCTGCTGGGCGATGTCTGCGACAAGACCGAAGTCGAGGATGACCAATCGTCCCTCAGGAGTCACAAGTATGTTCGTGGGTTTAATGTCACGATGCAGTTTGCCATTCTCGTGCAGCGCATTCAGTCCCTGGGCCAACTGCTTTAAAGCTATTCGAAGACGCCCTTCATTAAATGACGGCGCGCGGCTCGTGATGGGTAGCGGCAGAGTTTCCAAAGTATCTAATTCTTCGAGGCTGAGAACTGTGGGTTCAGCCCCTATGCTTTCGCCATCGCGCACGTAGTCAAGAAAGTTCACGCCGTCTACCAGTTCCATGGTGAAGAACCAGTACCTTCCATCCGACATCAATTCATAGAGAGAGACTAGATTAGGGTGGGCCACATCGGTGAGGGAGCGAAATTCTGTTTTCAGGCGGTAGATGTACGATGGTTCTGCGTTGATAAGCGTTTTCAGGGCGACGGCCTTGTCGCGCTTCAGATCATAGGCTTCATAGACCACTCCCATCCCGCCCATCCCAAGACGTCGCCGCAGTTTGAAGCGCTCTGTTCCTAGAAAGTCTTCACCACTGGTCATAGTTTTGACGGAAACAAAAAGACCGCATAGCGATCAAGTACGTTCACTTTACTCTACCAAATTCCTAAGTCCTTCATGACATTGAAGAGGTCGGGATTCGCGACAATCGGGTCAGGGATCTGGAAATCGCATGCGGCCTGCATCGCTCGCATCAAGCTTGCCCATAGGGATGTTGTCGCGAATCGATCCGTCTGCAGCAGCGGATCCTGGAGCGCCAATGTGACCGCGTTCGGCGCATCCACGTCAAACGACTTCCCAGCTTCCGCGCCCGTGCCCG
>Ga0070665_100008306_pt1 | contig 10499 bp, 11 predicted proteins | sample KBSS13metaG_FD_65862 | JGI IMG/M metagenome (GOLD analysis project Ga0070665, IMG submission 65862) | Switchgrass rhizosphere microbial communities from Kellogg Biological Station, Michigan, USA - KBS S1-3 metaG | ecosystem: Host-associated > Plants > Roots > Rhizosphere > Soil ...
CGGGAGGCGCGATTGTCAACGCCAGTCGAGGAGGCACCTGTGCCCATGGCGGTGCTGGTGTCACGTTGGCCCGCAGTCGCTCCGCCAGCCGCCAGACTGGAAGAGCTGCCATTGTGGGAGCCAGAGCCGGCCGCGGAGCCACCCGTCCCCAGCGCGGTGCTGCTTGAACCGTTGCCCGCCGTTGCACCGCCTACGCCCAGAGTGGAGGAGGTGCCGCCATTTGCTCCGTAGCCGGACGAAGACGCACCGGTGCCCAGCGCGGCGCTGGCTTGACCATTGTTGGCGCTTGCCGCACCGGCACCCAGGGTCGAGCCCGTGCCGGCACTGCCAGCGGAGGAACCACCGGTTCCAATGGCGGTGTTGGCGCTGCCGCTGCCCGATGTGGACGCACCGGCGCCGACGGTCGAGGAACTCTGAGCCAAGGCGATTGGGGAAGCCGTCATCACGGCGATGACCGCGGCCGCCGAAAGTAGGGTTTTGCTTTGCAACATTCTGTTTGCTCCATAGCTCATCGCCCCTGACGCAAAATGTAACGTGGGCATTGCGCAGCCGTTCCGGTTTCATCCGTTGCCGCAGGTTCCTTTGCGGTGACAAGGGGCTACTATGGCGCCCTGACTCGCGGGCGCGCGGCTATGGAACGATGGATTCTGATCGGTGGGGTGATTGTGATCTTTTTGGGCTTGGCGGCGATGGGTTGGCATTATGAGCAGCCGGACAACAATGCGCGGATCTGCGCCAGCGCCGAGGCAAAATGCGGCGAGCAACGGCCCTGATCAAGCAGTCTTGTAATCTGCGCGCGAGGCGCGCGCGGTGATTGATCGGATTTTAAAACCGCAGTATCTCTTTCGTCATGGTGAGTAAGTGCGGTTGAGGCGCTTCTCCCGACGGCCTCGCGGAAGCGGGGCTTTTTGTTTTTCGAACATTTGTCGGACACGTGTCCCGCGCGCCGCGAGACAGAAGGAGAGTGCGTGAACGATCCTGGATTTTTGCGCTGGATGCCGGACGAGAGCCATGATGTTGGGATGCTGCGCCGGCTGGATGACGATAGCCATGATGCGGGCTTTGTTCCTGCGGCCGGTGGATTGCTGGATGGGCTTCAGGGCTCAGCTGTCGGCAGCAGCCTTCATCTGCTGATGGAGCCTGAGGATATCGCGACCGTTCCGGGGCTGCCGCAGCATGTCTATGATGACGCTGCCCGGTATGCTCGGGGCGCGATGGCCAAGGACCCATCGGGCGTGCCGGCGGCAATGAGCGGCCAACCGGATGAATATGTCTCGCGTTTGGACCAGGTCTCTCTGGCGCCGCGGAATTTGAATCCATCCGGGCTCGATTTACCAGTGCCGGCGACACAGTTGACTGACAATCAATCAAAGGCAGACGAAAAATACGAGAAGGGCGCCAAGGCTGCCGAGTATCTCGAAAAAGGTATTGATTGGTGGAATGGGCAGAACAAGATTCTCGGCCTGCATTTTGGGCCGGAAGGTCCCGAGATGCTGGAGAAATATACAGGTCCGGTCGGAAAGGGTCTGGTGGCCGTGGAGAACGGTCTCAAAGCAGGCGGCGAGATTGCAAATGGCGCGCCTGCGCTCCCGACCATAGCAGGGGCAGGCATTAAAACGGGCTCCACCTTGGGTGCGATGGGATTGGGTATGGAAGGCGGCGGCGCGCTGGGATTCGCTGTTGGGGGTCCTGTCGGTTCCACCATCGGGGGAGTTGCCGGCGGCATCCTGGGGGGACTTGCGCCGGACTGGGTGTACGGAAATATGAGCAATCAGCAGATCGGCGAGGCTGCGGGACATATGGTCGATGATGCCGGGCGTTCCTATGACCGGTATGTGATCCGCAATCCTTACTATGATCCGCGACTGATGATGCCCTGACGGGTTGTTGAATTGCAGCGACCATCCTCTAATATATGGTTTCAAAGGGGAGTGGGATGGCGTCAGAAGGCGGCAAGTCGCGCGAAGTGATCGCGCATTTCGAGATTTACAAGCTTGTTATTTCAATCGTCATCTGGGTTTTGCTGGCGGCCTATTGGCCGCACATCAAGTACATGGCCTTTGATGATCCCACGGTCTTGCCGATAAACCGGTCAAAACTTGTCACGGGCGCTTTTCTGGTCCCCTTTATCCTGTTGATCTGGGCAATCGCGATGGCGTGGCATGTTCGGGCGGCGGTGGCCAACCGATGGGTGGCGCTTTGGATCGAGGGCGGACGGCTTGTTCACGCGCATCGGAAGACTCTTGATGTTCCGTTGCGCGAAATTTCTTGCGTCGAGATCGTTACGGAATACCAGTCTTTCTATTACGCTTTCCGGAAGATTCCGAGGCGTCTTATCGTCATCAGGGCGAATGATGGAAAGCCGGCGAAACTGGCGGCCAGCAGTTTTCGCGAGCCCGCGGATGAGGTTGTTTCGCGGGTCAGGCGCCAGCTGACGATGCGGGCCAAATCCGCGGTGGCGTGAGCGTCGGGACGAACGTCCGCGCAGTCACATCAAGCAGTCTTGTAATCTGCGTGCGGGCGGCCTGGGGCGGTTGATCCGGGTTTTATAATTCTTGTATCTTTTTCGCCATGACGGAGACGTGCGGTTGAGGCGCTTCTGATGGCGGCCCCGCGGGAAATCCGGCGGCGCTTTTTCATTTCAACTGTCTCGCTTGGAGGCCGGAATGGCGCGATTGCCGATTGTACCCGAAAATTGGCTTGATGATGACCAGCAAGCGGGTGGTGGGAGTAGAGACCCAGCCGGCGGTGAGCCGAAAGCGGCTGGGCCGAAAAACCCCATAGGTCCGGTCAAAGGCTATCCGGAAGCGGGCAAGGATGCGTGGCGCGCGGCGAATGATGACGTCATCGTTGCGGCGGCGAACAAGTATAATTCCGAGCGAAACCTTCTTCCCGGCGATATGGAGTATATGACGCCAAAATTGATGAAGGCGTGGCAGATGCGGGAGAGTGGTGGGAGCCCGGAGGCGTTCAAGACCGATCCATTTCAGGTGAACAATTCTGGCGACTGGCCGAAGGACGATATGAAGTCGAAGGTCTCCGGATTGACAAAAGGTCAGAAAATGACGCCGGAAACCAGCGCGGAGGCAGCCCTGAAGTGGCTGCATTACAAAGGGCGGATCGGCGACGAGGGAAAGCTGGTGCCCTACCAGGGTCACTATCACGCGCTGAAAAATTATAACGCCGCGCTGACTGCCCCTGGAATTCCCCGGGGCGCAGATTATGCTAACGCGGTTTTGAACAATGCGTGGGCGAGCTATGGGGACTGGCAGCAGTAAAAGAATTGGCGTTGCGTGTGGCGCGCTGCTAGCCGGGTTGCTGTCTGGCGACCATATGGCTCAAGGTTTGGAGCGTACGACCGGAATATGGAAAGTTCTGCGCGCAGGGCAATTCAGCGGGATGATGAATGAGGATGCCCATGTCAGGTCCGTCAAGGGCTCGATCTCTGCCAACGGAAAACGCTACAAGTTCATGGAGTATTCCTGGCAGGAAAGCCCCAAAAACATGACGGGCAGCACACCGCATGCCCAGTCTCGCTTGCTGGTATTTGAGCAGAGCGGCAGCGGGCTTTCTTATTTGGGGTCTTATGATTTTTGGGGGGACGATTTCAAGGGGCCGGTGCATCCAAAAATCCGGGGCAAAACGCTCTTTTTTCCCTACCACGATTACGAAATTCTGGGTGTCAAAGAGTCCTATGGGATTTCGTTTGAAAATGGGCCGCCGTTGGTGCCCCATCCGGGTAGTGTCGATAGGTTTGCGCGGTGATGGTGTTTGGGCGAATGGTTTCCGGCACGATCAAGTCTGCTTGTAATTCGTGTGCGGCATTGGGCGGGCGATTGATCTCGGTTTTATAATTTGAGTATTACTGTTACCAAGGTGACGAAGTGCGGGTGGCGCGCTTCTCCCGGCGGCCTCGCGGCGTGAGCCGGAAATGAAAAACCTCCAGCGGAGGTTTTTCCCGGCGAACGCCCTGCGCGTAAGCGAAGGGCCGGGGACACAGGCTGAGATGAAAACCAAATCCAAGGCGGCGGCTGGGATCCGGGCGCTGGCCAAGCGGCACTCGAAAGCCGCGGTCAAGGTGCTTGCGGCCATCATGAACAATGAGGATGGGCCGGCGACCGCGCGGGTTTCGGCAGCGCAGGCGCTGTTGGATCGTGGTTGGGGAAAAGCGGCGCAGCCGCTGGCGGGGGAAGAGGGTGGTTTGCCGATATTGGCACGTATTGAACGGGTGATCGTTGATCCCTCCCTCCCCAAGAATAATCAAGACAGCAACGGCACGGACGACAGGGCGCACACTTAAGATATCGACACCCAGGGCGTTCGTGCCGCTGCTGGGCCCTGCCCGGTACAAGGGTGCGTATGGCGGGCGGGGATCGGGCAAGTCGCATTTCTTTGCCGAGCTGTTGATCGAGGATTGCCTGAGCCAGCGGGGCATGCTGGGGGTGTGCATCCGGGAAGTGCAGAAATCGCTGAAGGATTCCTCCAAGCGGCTGATCGAGACCAAGCTGAAGGAATTGGGGTTGGGCGAGGCGGACGGGTTTCGTATCTTTGAAAAGCAGATACAGACGCCGGGCGATGGGGTGATCATTTTCACCGGCCTGCAGGATTCCAACAATGAGAACATCAAGTCGCTGGAAGGTTTCCAGCGGGCGTGGATCGAGGAAGCGCAGGTGTTGTCGCATCGCAGCCTGAGCCTGCTTCGGCCGACCATCCGGGCGAAGGACAGCCAGATCTGGGCGAGCTGGAATCCACGGCGCAAGGGCGATGCGATCGACGATTTCTTCCGGGCGCGCAGGCCGAAGGACGCGGCGGTGGTGGAGGTGAACTGGCGGGACAATCCCTGGTTTCCGCATGTGTTGGAGGAGGAGCGGCTGACCGACCTGAAGCTTTATCCCGACCGATACGAACATGTGTGGGAAGGTGGGTACGCCCGGGCGCTGGATGGCGCCTATTTCGCGCGGGCTCTGGCGGAAGCCAAGGAGCAGCGGCGCATCTGCCGGCTGGCGGCCGATCCGCTGTTGCCGGTGCGGGCGTTTTTCGACATTGGCGGCAGTGGGGCATCGGCGGATGCCATGGCGATCTGGATCGCCCAATTCGTGGACCGCGAGATCCGGGTGCTGGATTACATCGAGGGGGTGGGCCAGGTGCTGGCCTATTATGTGAAGGAGCTCAGGTCACGCGGCTGGGGCGAGGCGCTGTGTGTGCTGCCGCATGACGGGGTGGCGGAGAATTCGATCACCGGCAAAAGGTATGAGGATCGCTCACGAGATGATCCATCTGCGTCAGCATCTGACGGGCGACCGTGAGCTGCACGGCCCGCGCTTCCGGCGCATGGCGACTCGGGTGTGCATCGCGCATGGATTTGATCCCAAGATTTTCTGAGGCGGGAAATCCGTCATGAGCGGCAGTTCTGGTAAGCCAGTCCGGCGGTCCGCGAACAGCGGACCGCCGGTCTTATTTTTTCCGGGCCGCATAGGTGTACGTATATGTCCAGCGCTCTTCGGCACCGGGCGCAAGATCAATGGCGATATAGGGTTCGACAGACTGGACGCGATCGATGGAAAAGACATTCAGCCGTGTCACGGGGTGATCGCCCCGGACGTGCACGCCGGCTCCGGCAGCATCTTCGATCCGGAAATCATAATCGGCGGCGGTTTTACCGAAACCGGTGACGGGGAAGGAGATGCGTTCCTTGTCGGCCATCGGCCGCAGAAAGGTGAGAGCGTTGCCCTGGAGGCGGATCAGGTCGGCGGCGGGCGGATTGGCCGCTGTCAGAACAAAAGGGAACGTCACTCTCACGCCGCCATTGCCGGGCGCCAGCTTAAGGAAGTTGTGATCGTAAACGGTCGTATTGATCGCCTTTGTGCCGGTGTTCTTCAGATGATGGGTGATGACGAGTTGCGGCTTGCCCGGCACCAGATTGAGAGTTTTTTCATAGATGTAGCTGGTGCCGCCATTCGACAGCGACTGAGTGAATGTGACGCCGGTCTTGGTGGTGCGCGTCGTTCGTTCGCCGGCATCCAGAATACGATAGTGGCGATAGTGGTCATACGGCTGGGCATCGGGCTGATAGAGCAGGCCGATCCCGATCTTCACGAACAGGCCGGGCCTGGCCTCGAAATCCAGCGGAGCGAATTCCTCGACCGGTCCGCTAATGGCGCTGTCGGGACCCGCCACGATCGTGTCGCCGACATAGGTGTAATCCAAAACGTCAGGCGCGGTGCGCTCGAACCAGGGGCCGTAAAACTCTCTGCCATTCAAGGTCAGGCTGGTGATCACACCTGCCTGGTCAAAGCGTGTGCCGTTATAGAAGCCCCGCGCCGCGTCAATCCTCGCAATTTTTGCGGTGATGCCGCCGTTGGAGATGGTGATCGATGGCGCGCTTGCCAGCAATGCGCTCACCGGAGCGCTCGTCGCGGGCGGCGGTTGCACCGGCTGGGCATTCGGCGGTTGGATCGGGGCGACCGTTGCCACGGCCGCGCCCACAAAACCCGCAATCCACTTCATGTGTGACCTGGCGTCGCCGGTTACTTGGAATCGCCAGGACCGTAATAGTCCAACGTATGGGTCCAGCGCTTTTCTTCGCCGGGCTTCAGCTTCACCTCCATGTAAGGCTCGATCCCCATTGTCGAGGGCACCGACCACCACAGCAGGCGCGTCACCGGCATGTCGGCGCGCAACCGCACGCCATAGCCGGTCTTGGTGTTGGTGACCTTGAAATCATTGTCACTGACAGCGTTGGTGAATCCGGTCAGGTCGCTGGCCACCTGTTCCTGGCCGGTCAGGCCACGAAGATAGGTCATGCGCGCGCCGTCGAACTTCACCACATCGGTCGGCATGGGACGGGCATGGGAAAGGCTGAAGGGTGCCTGCAATTCCAGCGCATCATTGCCGGGGCTTAGAGTCATAAAGTGGTGATTGTAGACGGTCGTATCGATAGGTTTTTTACCGGTGTTCTTCAGCCGATCCTCTATCACCAGGGTCGCCTTACCCGGCATCAGCCGCACCGTCTTGGTGTAGCTGTAGCCATAGCCGGATGGATCGCCCGCGATCACCTGGTCAAAGCGGATGCTGGTCTTGGTGGCGGTTGTGGTGCGCTTGCCGCGGTCCAGGATCGGATAGGTGTGGAAGCGGTCGTATTTGTCATTGTCGCGCTTCAGGATACCCACGCCGATTTTCAGGAACCGGCCGCCGGGTCCGGCTGCATCAAACCCATTCTCCCCGAATTCCTCCACCGGCCCTGCCGCAACGTCGGAAGGATGCGCCACCAGTCCGTCCTCGTCATAGGTGAAATTCTTGACGTCCGGCGAGGTCTTCACGAACCAATATTTGCCGTAGTCCTGTCCCTTATAGGTGATGTGGGTGATCATGCCGGCATGATCGAAGCGGGTGGAGCGGTAAAATCCGAACTCGTCCGGCAGATAGACCTTGGCCGAGACGATGCCGTTGCTGATGACTTTGTTGGGCATGTCATCCAGTGCGCTGGCGGGTGCGGTGTCAGCCGGATTGGGCCGAATGAAGGGCGCATTGCCCTGGGCCCAGGCCAAAGTCATGGAGGCCGAGGCGGCCATCAGTATTGCGGCGAGTGTGGTGTTTCTCATTTTGTCTTTTCCTCCCCAGGTCCAAAGAAATCATAGGTGTAGGTCCAGCGTTTGCTCTCGCCGGGTTTGAGCGAAATGGCGATATAAGGTTCCAGGCTGTACGTGGTGCTGATCGACCACATGTTGATTTTGGCGACCGGCTGGTCGGCGCGGATGCGCTGGCCGAAGCCGGTCTTGCTGTTGGTAACGGTAAAGTCGTAGTCGCTGATGCGATCGGCAAACCCGTTCATCAGGCTGATGGTGGTGACGCCTTTGGGGATCGGCGCGATATAACGGATGGTTTTTCCGTCCAGCTTCACCAGCTCCGGCTGCAGGGGCTTTTCCGCGCTCCAGACAAATGGCGCGGTGATCGCCATATGTTCGCTGCCGGGGCTCAGCGTCAGAAAGTTGTGGCAATAAACAGTGGTGACGATGTCCTTCTTGCCGGTGTTCTTCAGCACATGCGTGATGGTCATCTGCGCCTTGCTTGGCACCAGCGTCACCGTCTTCACATAGGTGTAGCCATAGCCGGAAGCCGGGTCATCCAGATCCTGGGTGAAGCGCGCTCCGTTCCTGGACGCCTTGAACGTCCGCCGTCCTTCATTGAGCACTGGTAGGGTGGGAAACTGGTCGTATTTGTCGCTGGTGCGTTTGAAGATGCCGACGCCGGGCTTGAGGAAGCGTCCTCCCATGCCCGCCTCATCAAAGCCGACCGGCGCGAATTCCTCCACCGGACCGCTGACCGAACAGCAGGCATGCTGGGTGCCGGGCGGATATTTGCCCTCATCCTGGGGATCGGTGACAAAGCGGTCGAACCAATAGGTGTTGTAATCCTGGCCTTTGTATGTGACGTGGAACACCACACCTGCATGGTCAAATCGCGTGCCCTGATACAGTTCTTTCTTTCCCGGAGGATAGACCTGGGCCGTGATCAGCCCGTTGGAGATCTGCACATGCGGGAAATCTTCAAGCGCCGTTGCGGGCAGCGTCCCTTGCTGAGCGCTTGCCGTTCCGCAAACGCCCGCAAGCCATGCCACGGCAATCGCCGCGCGCCGCATGTCAGCCTTCTCCGGGACCGAAGTAATCGTAGGTGTAAGTCCAGCGCTTGGTCTCGCCCGGCTTGAGCGAGATGGCGATGTAGGGCTCCCAGCTCACATTGGTGCGGATGGACCAGAAATTGATGCGTGCCAGGGGCTGGTCGGCACGGATGCGCTGGCCGAAGCCGGTCTTGGTGTTGGTCACCTTGAAATCGTAATCGCTGACGCTGTTACCGAAGCCGCTGATGGGGGAAGTGACGCTTTCCCCTTCCTTCACCGCGCGCAGATAGCGGATGGTCTTGCCGCTGACTTCCGCCGCGCCGGGCTCGAAGGGCTTTGCGGCGGTGATATTGAAGGGCGCGCTGATGGCGACATTCTCGTTGCCGACGCCCAGCGTCAGGAAGTTGTGACAATAGACGGCGGTCTCGATCGGCTTGGTGCCGGTGTTCTTGAGCACATGCTCGATCACCATCTGCGGTTTGCCGGGCACCAGCCTGACCGTCTTCACATAGCTGTAGCCATAGCCGGTGTCCTTGTCGGACAGATCATGAGACAAGCGCACGCTGGTCTTGGTGGCGCTGGCACTACGCTTGCCTTCGTTCACCACCGGGTAGGTATGGACAAAATCATACGCGGTGGCGTCGCGCTTCAGGATGCCGACGCCGATTTTGAGGAATTTTCCGCTGGCGCTGGCCTCGTCATAGCCGACGGTGGTGAATTCCTCGACCGGGCCCGCCGCGCCGCTGGCGGTGGAGACGGTGACCTGGCCGTTCTGCCAGACAAAATCATGGACGGCAGGTGAGTAGCTGGAGAACCAGTATTGGCCATAGTTCTGGCCCTTGTAAGTGGCTTGCGCCACCACCCCGGTGCGGTCGAATCGGGTGCCTCGATAAAGGCCGCCGTCGCCGGGCAGATAGACCTTGGCCGAGACGATACCGTTGGAAATGTCGTGATGGGGCAGGCTGTCCAGGGTGCTGGCCGCAATGACGCTGGAAGCGGGAGGCGAGGCGGCAGGATTCTGGGCCTGGGCCACTATCATCCCCGATATAAGAATTGCGGTTGAACCTATTGCGAATACAGGGAAATTCGACTTCCAGGCTGACATAGGCTACCCCTTTTGCTTCCTCGGCCGTCCCCTTGTATGAGGACTGGTCCCAGCTTCTCTCATTTTTGGCACTTCTATATAGCAGAACATGACACGCCGCATCCTGATCACCTCCGCCATCCCTTATGTCGCCGGGGTCAAGCACCTGGGCAACCTGGTCGGGTCCATGTTGCCGGCCGACATTTTCGCCCGTTATTGCCGCTCGCGGGGCTATGACACCCTGGCGATCTGCGCCACCGACGAACATGGCGCGCCGGTGGAACTGGCGGCGCTGGAGGAGGGCACGCCCGTCGCCGAATATGCCGCCAAGTGGCATGCGGTGCAGAAGGAACTGGGCGACAGGTTCGCGCTGTCCTGGGACAATTTCGGGCGGTCTTCATCGCCTCAGAACCATGAACTGACCCTGCATTTTGCGAGGGCGCTGTGGAAGAACGGCTGGCTGGAACTGCGAACGACCAAGCAAGCCTATTCCGTGACCGACGGCCGTTTCCTGCCCGACCGTTATGTGATCGGCACCTGTCCCCATTGCGGCTATGACCGGGCGCGCGGCGATCAATGCGAGAACTGCACGCGCGTGCTGGACCCGGTGGACCTGATCCACCCCCGTTCGGCGGTGTCGGGAGCGCAGGATATTGAGATCCGCGATTCCACGCACCTGTTCCTCAAGCAGTCGCAGTTTGCCGACAAGCTGCGCGCCTGGATCGACAGTCACAAGGCCGACTGGCCGCAGTTGGTGACGTCCATCGCCTACAAATGGCTGGACGAGGGCCTGCAGGA
>Ga0070665_100008307_pt1 | contig 10499 bp, 12 predicted proteins | sample KBSS13metaG_FD_65862 | JGI IMG/M metagenome (GOLD analysis project Ga0070665, IMG submission 65862) | Switchgrass rhizosphere microbial communities from Kellogg Biological Station, Michigan, USA - KBS S1-3 metaG | ecosystem: Host-associated > Plants > Roots > Rhizosphere > Soil ...
GCGATGCTCGGACGATCTGCTCTGGCTGCCGTACGCCGTCGCTCAATACACCGGCACGACCGGCGACCGTGACGTCCTCGACGTCCAGGTGCCGTTCCTCGACGCGCCCGTGCTCGCTCCCGACGCGCACGACGCGTACCAGCAGGCTCGCCCGTCCGCACAACAGGCGACCGTTTTCGAGCATTGTGTCCGCGCCATCGAAAAAGGCCTGACGTCGGGGACGCACGGCCTTCCGCTCATGGGCAGCGGCGACTGGAATGATGGCTTGAACCGCGTCGGCATCGCCGGGCGAGGCGAAAGCACGTGGCTTGGATTCTTTCTGTACTCGGTGCTCGTCGCCTTTGCGCCGATCTGCGAAGCGCGTGGCGACCGGGCGCGCGCGGACCGCTATCGAACCGAGGCGACCCGGCTGCGGACGATGCTGGCGTTCAGCTGGGACGGGGAGTGGTACTTGCGCGGGTACTACGATGACGGCACGCCGCTCGGATCGATGCACAGCGCCGAGGGCAGGATTGATTCGATCGCGCAGTCGTGGGCGGTGCTCTCCGGGGCCGTTCAGCCGTCGTTCGCCGAACGCGCGATGGACGCCGTGCGCGCGCATCTCGTCAATCGCGGATCGCAGAGCGTGCTGCTCCTGGCGCCGCCGTTCGATCGCGGCGAGCAGGATCCGGGCTACATCAAAGCCTACCCGCCCGGTGTCCGCGAGAACGGCGGCCAATACACGCACGCGGCGACCTGGGTCGTGATGGCATCGGCGCGGCTGGGCAACGGCGACGAGGCGGCCGAGTTGTTCCACATGCTCAATCCCGTGAACCGGACGCGGACCGGAGCGCGGCTCGAGCGCTACAAGGCCGAGCCGTACGTCATCGCCGGCGACGTGTACGCCAACGGGCCTCACGCCGGCCGTGCCGGCTGGACCTGGTACACCGGCGCGGCCGGATGGATGTATCGAGCAGGCCTCGAAAGCATTCTCGGCCTGCGGCGGCGCGGCGCCGAGTTCGAGGTCGATCCCTGCATCCCCTCGAACTGGAGCGACTGCTCGATCTCCTGGCGCATCGGCGCCACCCGATACGAAATCTCAATCGTGAATCCACAACACCGATGCCGGGGCGTCGCCGCGGCCACGCTCGACAACGTTCCGGCGGATCCGCGCGCCGTGCCCATTCGCGAGGACGGCGGGACGCACACACTGCGTATCGTGCTCGGCGACCGGAAGCTCGACGAGCAGGCTCCGGGCGCAGCCGAAAAGCTCGAGCGCGCGTCGAGCCGCTAAGGCCCGTTCAGCGGTTCGCGCGGCCTCTGCCGTGGGTGTACTGAAGCAAGCCCACCTGTAGTGAACCACGACCACATTCCTGACAGCGGAGGCTGAATAAGCCCTCTACGCAGGGGTTTGCGGCCGAAATCACCCGCTGGACCGTGGCACGCCCTTTGATGATTCTCCGGTCGGGTTCATGCGGTAAGGAGAATTCAGATGCTCTGGACAATCTTCGTAATTCTCATGGTGATGTGGCTGTTGGGAGTCACGACTTCGTACACGTTGGGCGGGTTCATCCACATTCTGCTGCTGCTGGCGATTGCGTCAGTGCTCATCAGAATTATTCAAGGTCGTCGAGTCGTTTAGCACGTGGCACAGGCCCTGAATGATCGGGGTCGGCAGTCATAACAGGAGGCGCTGTGGAGTCAACACACGTGAAAAGCCGCCGCGGTTTTGCGGCGATGTCACCGGAAAAGCAGAGAGAGATCGCCAGCAAGGGCGGGCGCGTTGCGCACCAGAAAGGCGCGGCCCACCAGTGGACCGCTGACGAAGCGCGCGAGGCCGGCCGCAAAGGCGGCAGTGCGCGTCATGCGCACAAGCCGCTGCCGATCGGCTACGGAGACGTCGGCCCGGCGCCGGAGCCGTGGTCGGAGGCAAAGGCATAAGCCGCGTCCTCGCGAGGACGTGAACTTATCCGCCGCGCGTGCTGACGCGCGGCCGATCACCGCGGGGGCGGCGGAGCGCCGGCACGCCGCTCCCGCGGGTGGGGAATACGAAGGGATCCTGAGGGGACGTGAACGCGGAAGCGCCAAACAGGATGGTTTGAGATGACGACAGACACTTGCCTGCTCGATGAGATCAACGGCGTAGGATTGACCGATCACGAAGACGTGATGGAGCGGCTGTTCCGGCGCGTGACGAAGCGCCTGGGCCAGCTCCAGTGCGGCATTACGGGCCACAACGTCATGCTCCGGTACGAGCCGGCGCGCCTGTCGCTGCAGTGCACGAGCTGTGGATACGAATCGCCGGGGTGGGAGCTTGCTCCCCGGCGCCCGTCCCGCTCGCCGCACGCCACCGCCCGTTTGTCGACGCCGATCGCGGCCTGACGGCCATCGGCGTCGTTCGTCGGCCGCCAGCCCCGCCTCTGCAGTGGTACAAACCCTGCAGTCCCGCCCTGTAAGTTGACTCATCCAGAACAAGAAAATCCGATCGGTGAAGAGCTTTATCTGCTTGCTGCTCTGACAGTTAGTCGAATCAGCAGGCAGCAGGCTGGTGAGCCCGCGGCGGGGCGGTCGCTCGATCTGTCGTTGTACTGAATCAATACAATACGCTTGGAATCACTACACATCAATCGTTACCCTTTGGGTGTTGAAGGAGCCTGAAGATCATGAGCAGTCCAAAATCGGTTCGGGTGCTGATTGTCGACGACCATCCGGACACGCTGGAATGGATGAACCTCCTGCTCGAGGACCGCGGCTATCTGGTCCAGACCGCACAGGACGGCGTGGCCGCCGAGCAGATTCGCGATAGCTGGAAGCCGCAGATCGTGTTGATGGATTCGAAGCTGCCCGATGTGGACGGCACCGAACTGCTCACGCGATTCAAGGGCGCGGCCTCGAGCGCCGAGGTCATCATGATCACCGGCCACGGCAGCGTGAGCCTGGCGGTCGACGCCATGAAGGCGGGCGCCTACAGCTTCATCGAGAAGCCCGTGGACACCCAGGTGCTGCTCGCCGTGATGGAGAAGGCGATCGAGCGCTCGGTCCTCTCCGAGGAGAACCAGCGCCTGCGGGAGCAGATCCAGCATCACGCCGGCTTCGCCAACATCGTCTCGACCGGCACGCGGATGGGACGGCTGTTCCAGCTGATGAGCCTCGTGGCGCCCACCGATGCGAACGTGCTGATCCACGGGGAAAGCGGCACAGGCAAAGAGCTCGTGGCCAGCGCCATTCACGAGCACAGCAAGCGGGCCAACGGCCCGTTCGTGAAGATCAACTGCGCCGCCGTCCCGGCCGAGCTCATGGAGTCGGAGCTGTTCGGCCACAAGAAAGGCGCCTTCACCGGCGCGGTGTCGGACAAGGTCGGGCTGGTGGAGCTCGCGAGCGGCGGTTCGCTGCTGCTCGACGAGATCGGGGAGATGGCGCCGCAACTCCAGGTCAAGCTGCTGCGCCTCCTGCAGGAGCGGGAGTTCAGGCCCATCGGCAGCACGCGCGTGGTCCGCGCCGACTTCCGCCTGATCTGCGCGACCAACGCGCCCCTCGACGGCCCGTCGCGCAAGATCCGCGAAGATCTCTTCTTCCGCATCAACACCATCACGCTCGAGATTCCTCCGCTGCGCGAGCGGCCCGAGGATATTCCCCTGCTCTGCGAGCACTTCCTGACGACGTTCGCCAAGCGCCACAGCCGCGACGTGCGGACGATTCATCCGGCGGCCGAGGACGCGCTGCTGCGGCACCCCTGGCCGGGCAACGTGCGCGAGCTCGAACACGTGATCGAACGCGCCGTCATCGTCGCGGAGGGCGCGGAGATTCTCACCGAACACCTGCCCGACGATCTGGGGGATGCGCCGGAACAGCGGCCGATCGACGGCGTGCCGGCGGCCGATCACGGCCAGCTGACGCTCGCCGAGATCGAACGGCAGGCGATCGTCCAGACGCTCGAGCGGACCAACGGCAACAAGCGCGCGGCGGCGAGCATCCTCGGCGTCTATCGTCCGACGCTTTACGGGAAGCTGAGGAAGTACAAGCTCGGCGAGTACGGGCCGTCTCCCAAAGCCCGCCGGAAGGACGGCGAGCCCGAGCCCGTCGCCGTCGCCGACCCTGCGGCCGACGCGGAGAGACGCCCGCCGACGCCCCGCGCCGCGCCGCGATCCTGACGTCATGCGCGCGACTCAGGAAGGTTGCGGCCGATGCCGGATTATGTGAATCGAATGTCGCCAGGGAGCCTCTCGTCCGGATCGTCGCACAACGCGAGCCTGGTCGACATTCTCGACCGGGTCCTCGACAAGGGCCTGGTCGTCGCGGGCGACATCAAGATCTCGCTGGCGGAGGTCGAGCTCCTCACGATTCGCATCCGCCTGCTGATCTGCTCGATCGACAAGGCCGAGCAAATAGGCATGGACTGGTGGAAGTACGACAGGAATCTCTCGCCGGGCCGTTCGAACCCGTCGCGTGAAAACGAGGCCTTGAAGAAACAGGTCCGCCTGCTCGAGCGGAAAGTCGCGGCGCTGGCGAAAGCGCAGGGTGCAGGGAGCGACCGGAGACGGTCGGGTTCGGTCGAACGCTCCACGCGCGGGCGCACATCAGAAGGAGGGCAGAATGCCCGTTGAGCGTTCTTCCGGCGGGTCGAGTCTCATCGACGTGCTCGACCGCGTGCTGGACAAAGGCATTGTCATCGACGCGTGGGTGCGCGTGTCGCTCGTCGGGATCGATCTCATCACCGTGGAAGCACGGGTCGTGGTCGCCTCGATTGACACCTACTTGAAATACTCGGAAGCCGTCGCGTTGTCGTTGCCGGTTGCGCGTCCGGCGTTGTCCGAAGGGCGGCCGGAGGGACCGTCGTACGAGCAGCTGCTCTCGGAAAACAACACGCTCAAGTCGCAGATCAGGTCCACGCGGCGCCGGGTGCCGGCGTCGCAGAAACGCGCCAGCTCTCGAGCCTAGCGGCGATGCGGCCGGTTCCTCTGCGCCAGGTGCGTCCCGTGGATGCGCCGACCAAACTTGCGCTTGTCGAGCGCCTGCTCGTCGCTCAGGACGTCGCAGAGTGCATCGATCCCGCGCTGGCGTGGCTCGTTTCGCATGCAGGCGCGGAGCGGGCCATGTGCGCGCTGGCCGACCACGAATCCGGGTTGCTGATGGGGGTCGCGGGTCATCGCACCACCACGGCGGATATCGAAGCGGTGTCCGTGGCGCTCGACGACGCGAGTCACCCGCTGGTGCGGGCCATGCGCGCATCGGAGCCCACGTTGTTGAGCGGGGCCTCCGACGACGGCGTCAGCGGACGCGAGATTTCCGCCACGCCGTTCGGGCGATCTCCGTTCTGGGCGATCCCGCTGGGAGTAACCGGCGCCGGACAAGCTCCCGATGGGCTGCTGCTGCTCGTCTTGAACAGCGCACCGTCGGCGGATGTTGTCTGGGTGGCAGGTGTCATGAGCCAGAAATTGCATGCGCTTCTGACCCGGGACGTGTTGGCTGAAGGTCACAACAAGTTCCGCCGGGAACGCTCGCTGCTCGACGCCATCATCAACGCCGTCGCGGATCCGATCCTGCTGACGGATACCGAGGGTCGTCTGCTCATCGCCAACGGTCGAGCCGAGGCCCTGTTCTCGACGTCACCATCAGAGAGCGAAGGCCGCCGGCGGGCCGTCGAGCTCAACAACATGTTTCTCTCGGCGGCACTGTGGCGAATCGCGGTCGGCTCCGGCCAGGTGACGCCCCAGGAACTGCTCGTCGTCGATCCCGTGGACGGCTCGGATCTGCTGTTCGAACTGCTCGGCACCGTGGTCCACGATCCTCGGGAAGGAACGGGGATCGTCTCCGTGCTGCGCAACGTGACCGACCTGCGCCGGGCCACCGACGAGCTGTCCGACAACTATCGCCGGATCAGGTTCGCGGAAGCCGAGGTGAGGTCCGAACGCGACCGCCTCGACCTCATCATCGACTCGGTCGCCGATCCGATTCTCGTATCGGACGATGCCGGGAAGGTGACGCTGATGAACGCGCCGGCCGAGCGGCTGTTCACGGGCGCGCCCGAAGGCGACGAAGCGGCCCAGCGCCGCCTGCGCGCCAACGACGCGCACTTTTCGTCGTTCATCTCCGGCCTTCTTTCCGAAGGGAGCGAAGTCCGCCGCCGCGGCGAGGTGTCGCTCACCGATGTCGCGACGGGCGTCCCGCTGCCGTTCGAGGCGATCGCCGGAAAAGTCCTGTCCGAAGCCGGCGAGCTCGTCGCCGTCGTCACCATCCTGCACGATCGATCCGAAGCGCTCGAACGGGTGCGCCTCTACGAGCAGGTCAAGCAGTCCTCGAGCGAGCTCGAGGCGAAGGTCGCGGCGGCGACGACCGAGCTGGCCCGGCAGAACAAGCTGCTGCGCCAGCAGGCCGTGGAGCTCGAGCAGGCCTCCGCGCTGAAGTCGCAGTTCCTGGCGAACATGTCCCACGAGTTCAGGACGCCGCTCAATGCGATCCTGGGTTACGCGAGCATCCTGCTCCAGGGCATCTCCGGCGAGCTCACGCCCAGCCAGCGAAAGGCCCTCGACCGCATCGCGTCGAACGGACGGCACCTGGTGGGCATCATCAGCGAGATCCTCGACCTGTCGCGGATCGAAGCCGGGCAGATGCCGCTCCAGATCTCGACGTTCGTCCCCAGGCTGCTGGTCGAGGAAGTGCTGGCCGAAATGGAGCCGATCATCGCGCGCTCGAAGCTGACCGTCACCAGTCACGTGTCGGCGGATCTGGGGCCCCTGGTGAGCGACCGTCAGAAGGTCAAGCAGGTCGTGCTCAACCTCCTCAGCAACGCGCTGAAGTTCACCCGCGAGGGGTCGGTGACGATTCGAGTGGCGAAAGCCGACACGCCGTCGATGGTGGCGATTGCGATCGCGGACACCGGCATCGGCATCGACCCCCGCGATCACGACAAGATTTTCGAGGACTTCCAGCAGGTGGACAGCTCGGTCGCCCGGCCCTACGGAGGCACGGGCCTGGGTCTGTCGATTTGCCGGCGCCTGGCCACGATACTCGGCGGACGGCTCGACATGGAAAGCGCGGTCGGCCGGGGCTCGACGTTTACGCTCGTGGTGGCATCTAGGCTGACAAAATGAGTATTGATACTGCCGCTCGCCCGCTCGTGCTCGTAGTGGATGATTTCATCGACGCCCGCGAGATGTACGCGGAGTACTTCTCATTCGCGGGTTTCGACGTCATCGAAGCCGCGAACGGAGAAGAGGCCGTCAGCAAGGCGCTCGAGCTGACGCCACAGGTCATCCTGATGGATCTCTCGATGCCGGGCGTGGACGGATGGGAAGCGACGCGGCGGCTCAAGTCCGACCGGCGCACCAGGGACATTCCCGTGATTGCCCTCACGGGGCATGCGCTCACGGGGTTCTCCGAGAGCGCCAAGCTGGCCGGCTGCGACGCGTTTGTGACGAAGCCGTGCCTGCCGGACGCGCTGGTCGAAGAGGTCCGGCGGCTGCTCGGAGGGGCCAAGAGCGGCCGCGATCGTCGAAAGGGATCAACACATGCCTAAAACTTCGAGGAGCGCGCGGACGGCCCGCAAGTCTCCGGCGCCCCGGGCATCCGCGAAGCGCGCTCCAGCCCCCGCCGGCCGCGGGCAGGCGGCGGCTCCCCGATCCGTCCGCAACATCCGCGCCGATCAAGCGGGCGGCCGGAGCGTCGAGCGCGAAGGGATTCTCCCGCTCGCGGCGGCCGACACGGCGGTCCGCGGCAAGGGCAAGTATGTGTACTGCGTCATCAGGTCCAGCAAGCCCCTGCAATTCGGGATGAGCGCGATCGCGGGCGAGGTGGGCAGCGTCCACACCGTCAACTACAAGGATCTGGCGGCCGTCGTGTCGGACGTGCCCATCGGCCCGCTTGACTCGACGCGCGAGAACGTCCTCGCGCACGAGCACGTCAACGAGACCGTGATGCGCGAGCACACGGTGATTCCGATGTCGTTCGGCACCATCTTCAAGACCCGCGAGGACGCGCTCGAGCTGCTCCGGTCGGCGCACGATGCCTTTGACGACGTCCTCTCCAAGATGGCGAACAAACTCGAGTTCGGCCTCAAGGTGCTCTGGGATCGCGACGCGGTGATTGCGGAACTCGAGAAGCAGGACGAGGATATCCGGCGGCTCAGGAACGAGATCGCCTCGCAGAAGGGATCGACGTACTTCGCCCGCATGCAGTACGGGCGCCTGCTCGAGGCGGCGCTCCAGAGCCGATCGGAGCGCTACGTGACCGGGATTCTCGAGGATCTGCGCGCGTCGGCGGTGGCGGCGCGCATCAACAAGCCGATCGGCGACAAGATGATCCTCAACGGCGCGTTCCTCGTGTCCCGGGACAACGAGGCCGCGTTCGATCAGTGCATCAAGGCTGTGGCCGCGCAGCACGAAAAGCTGACGTTCAAGTACACTGGGCCCTGGCCGCCGTACAACTTCGTCAACATCCGCCTGAAGCTCGAACGGGCTTAGGCGCGGCAGCCCGCGAGGCCCTCACGTGTTCATCCTCGACTCCCTGCTGATCGACGGCCTCGGGTTCGTCTTCGACAAGATCCGCGTCGCCGCCGAGGCGGAGCAGGACGACGACGAGGGCCGGCTGCGCGAGGAGCTGCTCGAGGGGCAGATGCGGCTCGACTCGGGCGAGTTGTCGGAAGACGCCTACGCGTCGCTCGAGCGCGAGATCCTCGAACGCCTCGCCGCGGCGCGCCGCCGGAAGCGGGGCGATGCCGGCGAAGGGGCTGTCTCGCGTGTGGCCGGCGTGGACGTGGAGTTCACGGGGGACCCTGGCGACCCTGCGGGCAACATCCGGCGCTGACGCGGCGTTCGCGGCTTAGCGAAAACAGGCATGGGCGCAAAGGCCCCAAAGGCAACCTACGTCTACTGCGCCGTGCAGGCACCGCGCAAACCCCATCTCGGACGGGCGCCGTCGGGCCCGCCGGGTCTTGGCACGCACCGCCTGCTCGACGCCGGGCACGGCTTGTGGCTCATCGTCGCCGACGCTCCGCAGGCCCGTTTCGACGAGTCGAGGATTCAGCGCGGCCTGCACGATCTCAAGTGGCTGTCCCGCTGCGCTGTGGCGCACGAAGCCGTGGTGGAATATTTCGTCCGCGCGCGTGCCGTCGTCCCGATGAAGCTCTTCACGATTTTCGAGAGCGACAGCCGCGCGCTGGCCGAGATCGCGCGGCAGCGCCGGCAGCTCGATCGCTCGATCCAGCATGTCGCCGGCGGCCGCGAATGGGGCGTTCGCATCAGGGCCGTGCCAGAGCCCGTGACGCGCCCAGCGCGTCCGCGCAAGAAAATCGAAACAGGCGCGTCGTACCTGGCGGCGAAGAAACAGGCGCGCGACATGACACGCGAACGGGCCGAGCGCGGGCGCGCTCGTGTGGAGCGGGCGTTCACCGCCCTGGCCGGCCTGTCCGTCGATGTCCGGCGGCATCCGCCGCCGCCGGGCGGGGCGCAGAGCACGCGTCTCCTGCTGGACGCGGCCTTTCTGGTGCGGAACCCGATCGCGGCGCGGTTCCGGACCGCCACACGTCAACTGGCCCGCGACCTGCGCGGCGACGGATACGGGGTCGAACTGACCGGCCCGTGGCCGCCCTACAATTTCATCGATTCCTGAGCCACTGCTGAATGCGCCGACACGCTCGCCGGAAAGCCGCCGCGAGGACCCGTCCGCCGGCGCGGATGGGATTCGCCGAGGCTGACGTCTCGTTGCTCGACGTGCTCGATCACGTTTTGAACCAGGGCATCGTCCTCTCCGGCGAGATCACGCTCGGCGTCGCCGATGTCGATCTCATTCACCTCCGGTTGCTCGCACTGGTGTGCTCCGCCGACCGCGCCCTGTCGTCCGGCGCCGTGCCCGGCGTCATTGCGCCACGCCGCCGACCGTGACAGGACGCGCCGGGGCCGCAGCCGCGTCGCTGTGTGTTTACGCGATTGTGGGCCGTCGCTTTGGCCGTCGCGTGGCGATGGGGGGTATACGCGCGGGAGGCGTCCGGTTGCGGGCCGTGAACGCCGCCGCGACGTCGGCCATGGTCGCCGAGCGTACGGGCACGCTCCTGCCCACGGTGCCAGCGCTCCGCGCCCACGACGCCGTGGTGCGACGCACGGCACGGATTGCGCCCGCCGTGCTCCCGGTCCGGTTCGGCACGCTGGTGGCCTCTGAGCGCTCGCTCGTCGCGCTGCTCGACGAGTGGTCCGACGAGCTGCTGGCGGCGCTTGCGCTCGTCGATGGACGCTGTCAAATGACGCTCCGGCTGTTTGCCCCCGCCGGCGTTGTCCCGCTGCAAGAGGAGCGCGGCGCCCCGGATCGCGCCACCGTCGAGGGAAATCTTTCCGGGACGAGCTATCTCGAAGGCCGCGCGCGCGTGCACGCGCGCGCGCAGTCGGCCCCCGAGCTCGAGCCGCTGCGTGAAGCGCTCGCGTCGATTGTGGCGGCCGAGCGGATTACGCGCCACGATCAGGGACCATTGCTGCTGACGGCGTATCATCTGATTCCGCGAGGCGCGGCGCCGGCGTACCGGAAACTGCTGC
>Ga0070665_100008309_pt1 | contig 10498 bp, 12 predicted proteins | sample KBSS13metaG_FD_65862 | JGI IMG/M metagenome (GOLD analysis project Ga0070665, IMG submission 65862) | Switchgrass rhizosphere microbial communities from Kellogg Biological Station, Michigan, USA - KBS S1-3 metaG | ecosystem: Host-associated > Plants > Roots > Rhizosphere > Soil ...
CAGGCGGAAGTTGCGATGCGAGAGTGCAACGAACAGGGCAGGCGGCAGCAGGCGGTCCTGAAAGGCCCGCCCTCTTCTCTTCACAGGGGCCCGACGACCGCGTGCGGCTGGTACGGCGCCTCGAGCGCGGCGCATTCCTCGGGTGTCAGCGCGAGGGCCAGCGCGTCTACGGCCTCGTCCAGGTGAGCCAGCTTCGAAGCCCCGACGATCGGCGCCGTGACGCCCGGGCGGGACAGCATCCAGGCCAGCGCCACCTGCATGCGGCTCACGCCGCGCCGGCCGGCGATGTCTGCCACGCGGTCCGCAATCGTGAAGTCGGTATCGGCGAAATAGAACTTCGCCGCGAGCTTGTCGCTGTTGGCGCGGACGGTGTCACCGCCGCCGCCCTTCTTGCGGTCGCCGGCCAGAAAGCCCCGCGCCAGCGGGCTGTACGGAATCACGCCGACGCCCTCGGCGCGGCAGAGCGGCATCATCTCCCGCTCTTCCTCGCGGTACACGAGGTTGTAGTGGTTCTGCATGGAGACGAATCGCGCCCAGCCGTTGGCCGCGGACGTCGCGATCATCTTCCCGAACTGCCACGCGAACATGCTCGACGCGCCGATGTAGCGCGCCTTGCCGGCGCGAACGACGTCGTTCAGCGCTTCGAGGGTTTCCTCGATGGGCGTGTCGTAGTCGAACCGGTGAATCTGGTAGAGGTCGACGTAGTCCATCCCGAGCCGGCGGAGCGACGCGTCGATCGCGTCCAGGATGTGCTTGCGCGACAGCCCGCGGTCGTTCGGGCCGTCTCCCATCGGGTGGAACACTTTCGTCGCGACGACCACCTGGTCGCGGGCGGCGAAATCCTTCAGGGCGCGGCCGAGGACTTCCTCGCCGGCGCCGCGGGAGTACATGTCCGCCGTGTCGAAGAACGTGATGCCTTTCTCGAGCGCCCGCTTGATGAACGGGCGGCTTGCCGCCTCATCGAGTGTCCAGGGATGCCAGTCGGGCGATCCGTACGTCATCGCGCCCAGGCACAGCCGCGACACGGTCAGGCCCGTCGTCCCAAGTCGTGTGTAGTTCATGATCAGGAATTAGCGATTGTACCGCAGGACGCCGTAGCGTCCGCCTTCAGGCGGACGGCGACGTCCGGCTAAAGCCGGACGCTACGCACGAAGCCGGACGCTACGCCACTACCAGCACGAGCTTGCCGATGTGCGCGCCCGAGTCGAGCACGCGGTGGGCGTCGGCGGCGGCGCGCAGTGGAAACGTGGCGTGGATGACCGGCCGAACCGTGCCGGCTTCGAGCAGCGGCCAGGCGTGCGCGCGGAGCTCGACGGCGATGGCGGCCTTCTCCGCGATCGGCCGCGCCCTCAACGTCGAACCGGTCAGCGTCAGCCGGCGCTGCATCATCGCGATCAGGTTGAGCGTGCCCTTCGCCCCGCCGAGGACCGCTATCTGCACGAGACGTCCGTCCGTCGCGAGGACATCCAGGTTCCGGGCGAGGTAATCGCCGCCGACCATGTCGAGCACGACGTCCACGCCGCGGCCTCCGGTCGCTTCGCGTATGGCGGCGACGAAATCGGCTTCGCGGTAGTTAATCGCGCGTTCCGCGCCCAGGCGTTCGCACGCCGCGCACTTTTCAGCCGAGCCCGCCGTGGCGAAGACCCGCGACGATCGCGCTCGCGCCAACTGGATCGCCGTCGTCCCGATCCCGCTCGTCCCGCCGTGGATCAGGACCGACTCGCCGGCCTTCAGACGGCCCCGATCGAACAGGTTCGTCCACACCGTGAAGAACGCCTCGGGGATCGCCGCCGCGTGTTCGAGATCGCAGCCGCGCGGAACGGGCAGGCACTGCGGCGCCGGCGCGACACAGTATTCGGCGTAGCCGCCGCCCGCGACGAGCGCACACACGCTGTCGCCGGCGCGCCACTCGCGGACGTCGCTGCCCACGTCCACGATGGTCCCGGCGACCTCGAGGCCGGGAATGTCGGAGGCGCCGGGCGGCGGTGGATAGTGTCCGGCGCGCTGCATCGCGTCCGGCCGGTTCACCCCCGCGGCCGCCACCTGGATGAGGACCTCGCCCGCGCCCGGCGCAGGCTTCGGCCGTTCGACGGGCACGAGGACCTCGGGACCGCCGGGCCGCGCGATTTCGATGGCAATCATCGCTGGAATGTCGCGGCCGCCGTGGCCGGCTCCATCAGAAGCGACGCGAGGGCGACGCCGGCCCCGAGCCCGACGGTCAGGACGCCCCACAGCGGATGGACGGGCGCGATCCACAGGCCGTCGAGGGCCAGGGCCGCGGCAATCAACAGGTCAACGGAGATCAGTGTCCGTCTCACGCGCATGTACTCGTCCTTCAATCGCGGCAGATTGAACGCCGCGGTAAACAACAGATGGGCACGGGCCGTGGCGCCAGCCGCTGCGCCGATCCCCAGTGCGACGAACGCCCACAGCGTCAGGGGCCCGGGAACCGTTTCCTTGATGGACCAGGCGAGCGTCGCCGCGCCGAGATAAAGAACCATCAATGCCGCCTGGTGTACCTCCCACCACGTCCCGATGGCGGTCGGCAGGCGTCGCGAAACGGCCACGTCGCCGGCCTGGAGCGCTGCGACGATTTCCGTCGCCGACCCGAAGCGATCGGCGGCCGACTTGCGCAGGCAGCGATCGATCACCGTCGCGACATTCGCCGGCATGTGGTGGACCCGGTCCGCGATCGGCGGTGCGTCGCTTTCGAGTACCCGGGCGACCAGGCCGAGTGGCGTCGACGCGTTGAAGGGGTGCGTGCCACAGGCATATTCGTACACGACCACTCCGTATGCGAAGACGTCGGCGCGGGCATCGGCCCGTTCGCCGTTCAGCTGCTCCGGCGCCATGTAGGCCGGCGTGCCGACCAGCACGCCGGGCATGGTGGCCAGCGCGCCCCCCGGCAGCACGCGGGTATCAGGCGCGTACGCCAGCCCGAAGTCCAATATCTTCAGGCGGCCTGATCGATCGCGCATGACGTTTTCCGGCTTGAAGTCGCGGTGCGCGATACCGCCGGCATGCGCGGCGGCCAGCGCCTCGGCCAAATCGCGGGCCGTCCTTGCAATGGCGTCCACGTCGGGCGGCGGGCCCTTGCCGATCTCGTCGCGCAGCGTGTGGCCCTCGACGAGCTCGGAGACGATGAACAGCTGCCCGTCGAACTCCTCGAGCGCATGAACGGTACAGATGCCGGGATGTGTCATCCCGGCGGCCGCGCGAGCCTCGCGCCGGAGCCGTTCCCGGTACGACGGGTCGCGTGTGAAGTGCGGCGCGAGCGCCTTGAGCGCAACGGACCGTCCGAGGTTGACGTCGTCGGCCAGGTACACACGTCCCATGGCGCCGCGGCCGATCTCCCGGGTGATCTTGTAATGGCCCACAGTGGCGCCGGCCTTGAGCGCTTCGTCCTCCGCCAGCAGTTCCGGCGCGCGTTCGGCGATGGGCTCCTCGAGAAACGCACCGGCCTGCGTGTGGTGGTCGATCAGGGAGGCTACTTCGAGGCGCACGTCCGCGTCCGCGGCCTGAAGCTCGAGCCAGGCCCGCGGGTTTGCCGGTGCGGCGTCGAGTGCCCTCTCGAACAACTCACGGACGCGGATCCACTGATCGGCCGTCATCGCCCGTCGGCGCTCAACTCGCGAAACAGCCAGGCGCGCGCAAGCGCGAACCGCCGTTTCAGCGTCGCGGGCGAGATGCCGAGCGAGGCGGCCGCCTCCTCGATGCTGAGGCCGACGAAATAGCGCAGCTCGACGATCCGGGCCTGCTGGGGATCGATGGCTTCGAGGCGCGTGAGCGCTTCGTCAATCGACGGCAGCATGGATTCGGGATCGCTGGCGACCGCCAGCGCCGCGGAGAGCGTCACCCTGTCGAGCGCCGCCCAGCGCTTCTGCGCGCCGCGGGCGCGGGCGCGTTCGACGAGGATCTGGCGCATCGACCGGGCCGCGATGCCCACGAAATGCCGTTCGTCGTGCCACGGCGTCCCCGCTCCCGCCAGCCGCAGGTAGGCCTCGTGGACGAGCGCCGTCGGCTGGATGGTCTGACCGGGCCGCTCCCGGCGCATGAACGCCCCGGCCAGCCTGCGCAGTTCGTCGTAGACGAGCGGCGCCATGTGCTCGGCGCCTTGAGCCTTGTCCCCCGCCATTCCTCTTTGACCAGATTGTAGCGCGGGGCTTTCGGCCTTCGCGGAACGCTTCGGCGGACCGCCATGGCCTCGGCGACGGCGGTCGGCGGCCCTGAATGGGCCGCGTTACTGCGACGTGGAAACGACCCACTCCTGCGGACGCAGGGCGAGGACCCGGTAGCGCTGGCGGATGGCGACCACGCGGTCGATGTACTCGTGTTTGGGGAACTCCTTTTTCAGCAGCTCGTCCCGGAGCCGCCGGAGTTCGTGGCGGTAGAGATCGTTGATGAACCCGCGGACCAGTTCGGGCGGCGTATGGTCAGTAGGCCGCACGCCATACGTCCAGAGCGCGATCAGGACGTCCTCGTGGTATCGGTAGACTGGACGATCAGGCGCCAACGGCACCTCTGACGGCCGCGAGCGTCGCGTCGATGCGCAGAATCTTCTGCGGCCGCTCCAACGCCAGCGTGAGCGCGCGTGGCCGTTCGATCGCGCGCCCGATCACCGGCTCGACCACCTCGGGAAACTTGGCCGGATGCGCGGTCGCGAGAAAAATGCCGGGACGTCCGGCCCGGCGCGCCCGATCCGCCTGGCTCGTGATCCCGAGGTACCCAATCGCGGAGTGGGGATCGAGGATGTACCCGGTGCGCTCGTGCACTTGCCGGATGGTCGCGCGGACCTCGTCGTCCGTGTAGTGGCATCCCTCCATGTCGTGCTGAGCGCCCTCGAGACGGCCCTTGTACAGCCAGACCAGGCGCTCGAAGTTACTGGGGTTGCCGACGTCCATGGCGTTGGCGATCGTGCGGATCGACGCGCGCGGCTTGAACTGCCCGGTCGTCAGATACGACGGCACCACATCGTTCGCGTTCGTGGCTGCCACGAACCGCTCGATGGGCGCGCCCGCGCGCTTCGCAAACAGCCCGGCGGTGAGGTTCCCGAAATTGCCGCTTGGCGTGCAGACGATCGGCGACTTGGTCGTCCCGGATTGACGGCGCAACTCGGCGACGGCCTGGAAGTAATAGATCATCTGCGGCAGCAGACGGCCGACGTTGATGGAGTTCGCCGACGTCAGCGGAATCTGGCGGCGCAGGCTCGTATCGGCGAACGCGTCTTTCACGAGTTTCTGGCAGTCGTCGAAGCTGCCGGCCACGGCGTACGCGCGGACGTTGGATCCGGCATCGTCGTTGAACATCGTGAGCTGGGCTTCTTGTGTGGGGCTGACGCGGCCCTCCGGATACAGGATCACGACGCGCGCGCTGGCGATGCCGTGGAACGCGTTCGCCACGGCGCTGCCCGTGTCGCCCGATGTCGCGGTCAACACCGTCACGTCGGCGCCGAGCGCGGCCATCAGCCGCGCCATCACGCGCGCGCCGACGTCCTTGAACGCCAGCGTCGGCCCGTGAAACAGTTCGAGCGCGAAGATGCCGGGCTCGATCTCGATCAGCGGAATCGGGAAATCGAGCGATTCGTACACCACTGCCGACAGCGTCGCCGCGTCGATGGCGCCGGCGGCGAACGGTTTCAGGACGCGAAGCCCCAGTTCGGGCAGCGAACGGGACGGGAGGCCGGCAATTTCGTCGGCGGACCACGCCTCGATCGAATCGGGCACGTACAGCCCACCGTCGGGCGCCAGGCCGTCGAACAGCGCGGTGCCGAGCGACGCCGCGGACGCCTGGCCACGCGTCGAAACGAACCTCATGCGGTCACGACGTGCGCGCCGCGCGTGGAAATCGACGAGACGTAGGTCTGCGACGACACGCCGGTTTCCCGCTGGACGGCAGCCGTCATGGCTGCGGCCACGCGGTCGGCGATGGCGCGGTCGCGGCAAAGGGCGAAGATCGACGGGCCCGACCCCGACAGGCTGCTGCCGAGCGCGCCGGCGTCGGACGCCGCACGCTTGATGGCCGCCAGGCCCGGCACGAGCGGAGCGCGGCGAGGCTCCGCGATCGAATCCTCGAGCGACCGCGAGATCAGGTCGAAGTCGCTGACGTGCAACCCGTGCACCAGCGCGCCGAGATTCGCCCACTGCCGGACCGCGTCCGCGAGCGGCACGCTGGTGCCAAGCAGCGCCCGCGCTCGCGCGGTTTCTATCTCGATATCCGGGTGGACGACGACGGCTGTCAGCCCGGCCGGGACCGGCAGGCGGATGATGTCCGGCGGATTGGGGTGGCGCACGAGCACGAAGCCGCCGCAGATCGCCGGGGCGATGTTGTCGGGATGGGCGCCGCCGGCGCCGAGGCCCTCACCAATGAGCGCGCAGTGAACCAGTGTTTCAATCGACGCGCGCGCGCCAATCAGGGCATCGACCGCCACGACCGCCGCAGCGGCGCTGGCCGCGCTGCCGCCGAGCCCGCTCGACAGCGGCAGGCCTTTCCTGATGGTCAACGCCACCGCGCGCCGATCGCCGGCCGCCTCGAGCATCGCCCGCGCGGCCACGGAGGCCGTGTTGCGCTCGGCGTCGCGGGGCAGACGTCCATCGTCGCCGACGATGTCGTCGATCGTCACCAGAGCCGTCGCACCGGACGCTCCGGTGAACCGTACTGTCACGCAATCGCCCGGCGCTTCCATCGGAAACCCGAGGACATCGAATCCGCAGGCGACGTTGGACACGGTGGCCGGCGCAAACGCGGTGACGACACGATCGGTCATGACAAGTATTGTATCCGCGGCGACTTACGAACCGTAGCGCCGCCGGACGGTCGGAATGAGGTAGTCGCTGAACGCGCGCGCCAGATCGTGCGACGGATGAAATCGCCAGTCGGCCCGCGCCGCTGAATCGTCGACATCGGTCGGCCACGAATCGACGATCGCCTGGCGCTTCACGTCCACGTCGTAGTCGATGGTGGCTGCCGGAAACGCCTTCATCACGATCTCGCGGATTTCCGCGGCGGATGGGCTGAACGCCGCCAGGTTGTAGGCGGTCTTCGTGAGACGCTCGCGCGGCGCGTGCGCCAGCGCGAGCAGGGCGTCGACCGCGTCGGGCATGGCCATGAACGGGATCCGCGTATCGGGCCGGACGAAGCACGCGTAGCGCTCGCCCCTGGCGGCTGCGTGAATCATTTCCGACGCGTAGTCCGAGGTCCCGCCGGCCGGCATCGTCGTCGCCGAGATCAGGCCGGGAAAGCGAACGCTGCGGAAATCGACGCGGCGCGCCGCCGTGTTGGCGGCCAGCTGTTTGTAGTGCAGGGCGTAGTAGCGCCCGAGTTGCTCGCAGTACAGCTTGTTGCACCCGTACATCGTCGCGGGGTGCAGGTAGTCGTCTTCCCTGACGCGGCCGGCACGGCTCTTGGTCTCGAGGTCCGGCAGGCCGTAAGCGGCGATTGACGACGGGTAGACGAACACCACCTCGCGGCCGTGCGACTCGCCTTCCTGCTGTGCGAACTCCAGCAAGTTGAGCGTGCCCTCGACGTTGACGTGGTGGGCGGCGGTCGGGATGAACTCGGCCCGGGTGGAGAGGAGCGCGGCCAGGTGAAAGACCAGGTCGACCTCGAACTCCGCCAGCACCCGGGAGAGGATTGCGGGATCGGTCACGGACCCGACGAATTCGCGGGCCACAAGCGGCGCCAGCGCCTTGTCGAGTGGGGCAACATCGAGCGTGACAATCGGCCGGCCGGATCCGGCCAGGCCTGTCAGGAGGCCGTGGCCGATCTCGCCACCGGCCCCGGTCACCAGAATGACGGGTTTGCGCACGCCAGCCCCAGTCCCCAGCCCCTAACCTCTAACCTCTAACCTCTAACCTCTGACCCCTTCACAATCGCGTCCAACGCCCCCCAGGTCTCGGGATCCTGACAGAGCAGCGTGTTGAAGTAGAGCGACACGTCCGCAGGGGCGAAATCCTTCGCGATCTGGGCACAGGCGGGGCCGATCTTCTCGGCGTCCGGCTTGACGTCGTCTTCCTGGATGACGCCGTTCTCGTGCTTGATGCCCAGGGCGTCGAGGAAGGCGCCCATCATCGGGCGCTGCTCGGCCAGGTGGTAGGTGATCAGCGCCCGGGCGGCCACGATTTCGGGGACCGAGTGGAGCGAGGCGAGATGCTTCGCCCTCCGCTCGTCGTCCAGGGCAAACACCGACTTCGCCCGGAACTTCTTCTGTTGGGCGATGTGGAACACGGCCTGGAACTGGGCATCAGCCGCCTCGTCCTCTTCGGTCGCCCAGAACGCGCGCGCGGCCTTCAGCCGCTGGTCGCTCGTCATCCCCTTCCACAATCTCGCCGGTGTCAACGTCGTGTCGGTCATTAGTTGCTATTCTATGCGCATGCGCCACACATCAGCACGGGCGGTCCTCGTGGCGGCCCTCACGTTCGCCGTCGCCGCCGCCGTCGCGGCTCAGCAGGCGGGCGTCCACCCGATCAGCGGCCGCCGGTTCGCGCCGACGATGGGTGTGGAGGGGGCGGACTGGCTGGATCGGTCGGAGCGCGACCTCGAGGAGAATCCCGATCGCGCGATCGACGTTCTCAAGATCGAGAAGGGCGCGACGGTCGCCGACGTGGGGGCCGGGTCCGGCTACATGACCGTCAAGCTCTCGAAAAAGGTCGGGCCGCAGGGAAAGGTCTACGCGACCGACATCCAGCAGGGCATGCTCGACCTGCTGAACAAGCGGCTCGTCAAGAGCAAGATCACGAACGTTACCACCGTGCTCGGCACGCAGGATGATCCGCGGCTCCCTCCCGACGCGCTCGATCTCGTCATCATGGTCGACGTGTACCACGAGTTATCGCAGCCGCAGGTCATGCTGGGAAAAATCCGCGCATCGCTCAAGTCCGGCGGGCGGCTCGTGCTGCTCGAGTACCGCAAGGAAGACCCGGACGTTCCGATCAGGCCCGAACACAAGATGTCGGTGGCCGACGCCAAGCTCGAAGTGGAGGCCGAGGGCTTCAAGCTGACGAAGACGAACGAGGACCTCCCCCGCCAGCACATCTTGATCTTCACGAAGCCGTAGCATCACGAACGGGCCACGGAGGCACAGAGAACACGAAGGATTCTTTCTGGAAGATCCTCTGTGTTCTCTGCGCCTCTGTGGCTATGTCCGTAACTCAGGCATCGAAATCCACAGCCACGATCGTCTCGCTGAGATCGCGACCAAGTTTGGCGACGGGCTCGTGGCGGGGGTGCTTGGCGTAAACGTCGAGCGCCGCGCGGTCGCGGAAAGAAACCACCAGGCCGGCGTCGAACGAGCGCGGCGATCGGACGAAGTCGGGACCGACCTTCAGATCCAGGACTCCGTCGATGCCGGCATCTGCCAGGGCGGAGAGCTGCGCCTGATGGTCCTGCCGCGCGGCGGCGGAGACCTCCGGCTTGTATTTGAAGCTCACGATATGCACGACCATTTCGGTGATTCTCCTTGAGTGATCAGTGATCAGTGATCAGTGATCGGGGGGCAGTGATCAGACTCCGCTCACTGCAGCGTTCGACCGTTCTCGCGCAGCCAGCGCCGCGCCGACTGGTAGCCGGGGCAGGCGTCGGCCACCAGCTTCCAGAATTTTCGCGAGTGGTTCATCTGCCGCAGGTGCATCAACTCGTGGATCATCACGTAGTCGCGGACCCAGTCCGGCGTGTCGACGAGGCGCCAGTTCAGGCAGATGTGCCCCTTCCGCGAACACGATCCCCATCGCCACTTCTGGTTCCGCACGCTGACTTTCGAAACGGCGAGCCCCAATCCGGCAGCCAGTTCAAGAAGCCGCGGCGGCAGTTCGCGCTTTCCGCGTGCCCAGGCCTCGCGTTTCACCGGCTCGGGCACGACGGGCGTCGTCGCCCTGGCGTTTTCGAGGCGCTGGCGTTGCCGATCGATCCAACCCTGCTGTTCGCTCGCGAACGCGCGCGCCTGGCGCAGAGAACCCCACCGCGGCAACGTCACACGAACGCCGCCGTCGTCACGCACGGAGACGACGTAACGCCGCGCCCTCGGGTGGCGCACGAACACCGCCGGAGGGTATTCGGGATCGAACGTGAGATCGAGCTGCATCAGCGGCTGGTCAGATCGTACACCTTCATAACTTCGTCGTCATCGCGGATCGACGTCCGCATCGGTCGAATGCCCTTTCCCGGCACGGGCGTTGCTGTGTTCCGACGATGTTAAGATGGCGCCCTGCTCGCCGCCATCTTTTTCTCGAGGAGATGCGGCCGATGGACACCGCGATGATTGATGCACATCTCGAAAATATCGATCGCCGGCTCACCAACCTGGAGCGGATTCTGCCAACTCTGGCGACCAAGGCGGAACTCAAGGCGCTGGCAACCAAAGAGGAACTCCGGCTCGCTGTCGAGCCGCTGGCGACCAAAGAAGAACTCCGCCTCGCCATCGAGCCGTTGGCGACCAAGACGGAACTCCGCGAAGAAGGCGAACGAGTCCGGCAGCACGTGACGATGCTCATCGAGCACCAGGACG
>Ga0070665_100008310_pt1 | contig 10498 bp, 8 predicted proteins | sample KBSS13metaG_FD_65862 | JGI IMG/M metagenome (GOLD analysis project Ga0070665, IMG submission 65862) | Switchgrass rhizosphere microbial communities from Kellogg Biological Station, Michigan, USA - KBS S1-3 metaG | ecosystem: Host-associated > Plants > Roots > Rhizosphere > Soil ...
GAACGACGGCCAGCCGCATTATCTGTGCGCCAACGCGGACGAGGGCGAGCCCGGCACGTTCAAGGATCGCTGGATACTCGAGGAGGCGCCGCACCTGCTGCTCGAGTCGATGCTGATCGCAACGTATGCGCTGCAGGTGCGCCATGCGTTCGTCTACATCCGCGGAGAGTTCGACCTGCCCTACCGCCGTCTCGCGGGCGCCCTGGAGGAGGCTTACGCCGCGGGCTACCTTGGCGAGAACATTCTGGGCACCAATTTCTCCTGTGACCTCGTGATCTATCGTGGTGCCGGCAGCTACGTATGCGGCGAGGCCTCCGCGCTGATCACCTCCATCGAAGGCAAGCGCGGTTATCCCCGCAACCGGCCGCCGCGCCTGACCGTTCGCGGCCTCTACCAGAAGCCGACCGTCATCAACAACGTCGAGACGCTGGCTAACATCGTCGGCATCATCGCGCAAGGCGCCGAGGCTTTCAGGAAAATCGGCACTGCCAAGAATCCCGGCACGCGGCTCATCTCCATTTCCGGCCATATCAACCGGCCAGGCGTGTACGAGATCGAGGTCGGGTACCCATGGTCCCGATTCATCTACGAGGACTGCGGCGGCATTCCCGGCGGGCGCGGGCTCAAGGCCATCATCCCCGGCGGCATTTCCACCAAAGTGCTCACCGGCGAGGAGATGGCGCCGCTGCATCTCGATAACCAGGAGCTGGAAGCGGCCGGGTCGTCACTCGGCTCCGGCGGCATGATCGTCATCGCCGACGGTACCTGCATGGTCCGTCTGTTGCAGGTGATGCTGCGCTTCTATCACCACGAGTCGTGCGGCCAATGCACGCCGTGCCGCGAAGGCATGGGCTGGCTGCATCGGATCATCGATCGCATCGTCGCGGGCGAAGGGATGCCCGAGGACGTCGACCGCCTGTACCAGGTATCGAAGCTGAACGATGGCAACACGATCTGTGGCATGGGCGACGCCGCCGGCTACGCGACGGTCGGCATCCTCAACAAGTTTCGCAACGAGTTCGAGTATTTCATCGAGCACAAGCGCTCCCTCTGCGACGGCAATCTGGAAGTCCATGCCTGAGATCTTCATCAACGGGCAATCGGTCCAGGCCGAGGTCGATCAGACCGTGATGCAGGCGGCGGTCGATCATGGCATCTCCATCCCGTATTTCTGCTGGCATCCCGCGCTGTCGATCGCCGGCAACTGCCGCATCTGCGCCGTGCAGGTCGAGGGCCGCAGCTGGGTGGAAATCGCCTGCAACATGCCGGTGAGCGAAGGGCTGCGGATTCTCACCGACTCGGAGCAAGTGAGGGCGTACCGCAAGGAGATGATGCAGCTCGTCACGCTCAATCATCCGGTCGACTGCGGCATCTGCGACAAGGCAGGCGAATGCACGCTGCAGGATTACCACTACAAATACAACGGCTCGCCTTCGGTGTCGCGCGAGCCCAAGGTCCGGTCCACCAAGTTCCACGCGCTGTCGGAGCGCGTCGTGCTCGACAACGAGCGCTGCATCCTGTGCTCGCGCTGCGTTCGTTTCACGCGCGAGATCTCGAAGTCGAACGCGCTCGGGATCACACAGCGCGGCGACACGTCGCTGGTCCGGGCCGCCGAAGACCATCCGCTGGACGACGATCCCTACTCGGACAACGTCATCGATATCTGTCCGGTGGGCGCGCTCCTCTCGCGACCGTTCCTCTACAAGGCACGCGTCTGGTATCTGGAGCCGACCCCATCCGTCTGCCCGGGCTGCGCCCGCGGCTGCACGATCCAGATCTGGCATCGCAAGCCGGAATGGAAGCTCAACGCGCTCGACCCGCGGAAGAACGTGAGCATCGAGCGCATCACGCCGCTGGAAAATCCGGCGGTAAATGGTCCGTGGATTTGTAACAAGGGACGCGATCTCGCGCGGATCTTCGAGCGCCCGCGTGCGGAACAGGCCATGCAGAACGGCAAGCCCGTCGAGCTGTCCGCGGCGATCGCGGCCGCCGGCCGGTTGATCGAAGACGCCAAGCACCCTGTCGCAGTGGTGTCGAACTGGGGCTCCAACGAAGAGCTTGCCGCGTTCGAGCAGACGCTGGGGCGCCGCTTCGCCACCTTCGTAAAGCAGGATTGGTCACCGCAATCGGGTGAACGGCTCGACGACGACCTCCTCATCCGGGCCGACAAGAATCCGAATACCGCGGCAGCGCGCGCGCTGTTTCCCCCTCTTGTCGATGCTGCGGCAGCATTCGACGCCGCGACCGACCTGGTGCTGATCTGGGGCGAGGGTTTTGATTTCGCGCGCCTGCCGGCACGCGCGCGAACCATCGTTCTCGACGCGTATGCGCGACAGGAGCACGAGCACGCCGACGTGTTCATCCCCGTGAGCATCCAGACCGAGCGCCGCGGACACTACACCAATTTCCAAGGCGTAGTGAGCGCGTTCGAGCCTTGCTTTCCGAAAAAAGCATCGGTGGCCGACGCCGAAACACTCTTCGCCGCGATGGTCTCCGCAGGTATGCCCGCGTGATCCAGGATCTCGTGATCTACCTGCTGTACATCGGCTACGCGGTCGCCGTGCTGCTGGTGTTTGGCACGGTCCTGACGTGGGTCGAGCGCAAGCAGGCGGCGATCATGTCCGACCGCATCGGTGCGAACCGCGCCTACGTGCGCATTCCCTTCACGCAGTTCAAGCTGATCTGGTGGGGCCTGTTCCATGGCTTGGCCGACGGTCTCAAGATGATGCTGAAGGAGGACTTCCGGCCGAATTCCTACGATCGCGTGGCCTACGCGATCGCACCGTGGGTAGTGTTCACGCCGGTCCTGCTCGTGTTTGCGGTGATCCCGTTCGGCGGCGCGCTTCGCCCGGGCGAACTCGTGCCCGCGTTGTCGGGCTGGTTCGGTGACAGGACCTATCCGATGCAGATCGCGCGTCTCGACGCCGGCCTGCTCGTCGTGTTCGCCTTCGGCGGCTTGACGATCATCGGCGCCATGCTTGCCGGTTGGTCGTCGGACAACAAGTTCTCGCTGCTCGGCGCTTTGCGCGCCGGCTCGCAGATGATCTCGTATGAATTGATCATGGGCCTGACGGTCCTTGGCCTGATTCTGATCTACGGTACCGTCGACATGACCACTATCGCGCAGCAGCAATCCGGCGTGCTGCTCGGATTCCTTCCCGCCTGGGGCATCGTCTATCAGCCGTTCGCCGCGATCCTGTTCCTGACCGCGGCCATCGCGGAGAACAAGCGCATCCCCTTCGACCTCCCCGAGGCCGAGTCCGAGCTCATCGCCGGCTACTTCACCGAGTACAGCGCGATGAAGATGGGCCTATTCATGTTCGCGGAATTCATCGAGATCGCCATCATCGGCGCCCTGTTCACGACGCTCTTTCTGGGCGGCTACAACCTTCCCTTCATGACGGATGCCGGGTTCGTCCTGCCGGGGGGTCGCGAGTTCCCACTCCCCCACGTTCTCGTCGTCGTGCTGCAACTCGTGGTCTTCCTCGCCAAGGTGCTGCTGGTATGCAGCTTCCAGATCCTGGTGCGCTGGTCGCTGCCGCGGTTCCGCTACGACCAGCTGTTGCGGTTTGCCTGGAAGTTCATGTTTCCGCTGGCGCTCGCCAATCTGGCCGTAACCGCCGTCGCGGTCTGGGCTCTTGGCCCTCACTAAAATGCAACCCTACAAGCGCAAGCAGTACTGGAACGCGCCCACGATGTCGTGGTGGGAACGCGCCTATCTGTTCGAGATCGTGCGCGGGCTCAGCATTACCGGCGGCGTGTTCGTGAGCAACATGTGGCGCTGGGTGACGGGGCGCAAGGGCGCGCTCACCACTTACTACCCCGAGGAAACGCGGTCCGATTACGCGGCGATCAACCGCGGCAAGCACGTGCTGACCCAGCGCCCGGACGGCACGCCGCAGTGCATCGCCTGCAACATGTGCGCGACGGTGTGCCCGGCAAAGGTGATTGAAATCGAAGCGGGTTTCGATCCGGACGACGCGGCACATCCGAAATCCCCGGTTCGCTTCGAGATCGACTACTCCCGCTGCATCTTCTGCGGGCTGTGCGTCGAGGCATGCCCCGAAGACGCCATCCGCATGGTCAAGGAAGTTCCCAACCTGCCCACGTTCGACCGCCGCGACATGTGGTTGGGCATGGAGGAACTCCTCACCTGGAACCCGCAGAGCGATGTCGCCAAACCCTATCCGGGTAAAGGCGGTGGGCGGCAAGGCGCGCACAAGACATGATCGAAACGCTGCTGCTCTATCTGTTCGCCGGCACGGCGTTGCTGGCAGCGGTGGCTATGCTGGTGCTGCGGCATCCGATGCGCGTCGCGCTCGCGCTGGTAGTCACGATGCTCGCACTCGCGGGTGTCTATGCGCTTCTCGGCGTGCACGTGATCGCGGTCTTCCAGGTTCTGATCTACGTCGGCGCCGTGATGGTGTTCATGGTGTACGTCATCATGCTGCTGGACGTGCGCGATCGCTCGTACGTCGGCAAGTTCTCGCGACTCCTCGTGCCCGCCAGCGTGGGCTCGGTGTTGTTGCTCGCAGTCCTCGCGCGCGCGTTGTGGCAGGACCTGCCGGCGCCCTCCACCGCCGTCGGCGAGACGGCCTTCGGGGTCCAGCAGTTCTCCATCGCCTTTCTGAACGAGTACTGGCTGCACTTCGAACTGGTCTCCGTGCTGTTGGTCGTCGCCATCGTCGCCGCCCTGGCGGTGATCAAAGCGGGATGGAGAGACCATGGATAAGATCCAGATGCTCGTTGCACTGAGCGCAGGCCTGTTCGCGCTGGGTTTGCTGGGCATCATCGTCCGGCGCAACGTGCTGGTAATGCTGATGTGCATGGAGCTGATGCTCAACGGCGTCAACGTGATGCTGGTGACCTTCGCGCAACAAGCCGGCTCGACCGCAGGGGCGGTGCTGGTGTTCCTGGTCTTCGTCGTGGCGGCCGCCGAAATCGCGATCGCCATTCCCATCGTCCTTCTGCTCGCGCGGCGCAAGCACACGCTCGACATCGATGCGTACGTGGACCTGAAAGGATAGTCGGTGAATCGCCTGCTCACCGTGATCGTCCTGCTGCCGCTGGCCGGATTCCTTGTCAATGGCCTTTTGGGCAATCGCCTGGGCAAGCGCTTCGTGTCGTTCGTCGGATGCGGGCTGCCATTGCTCGCCTTTGCCGCCGCGATAGTCTGCGTGCTGGATTTGCGCACGGGCGGATTCGCGCCGCTGGTGGAGACCGCCTATACCTGGGCCGTCGTCGGCGACCGCTCGTTCGATATCTCGTTCTACTTCGATCGCCTCACGGCAGTGATGGTGTTGATCGTGACCGGGGTCGGCTCGCTGATCCACATCTATTCCATCGGCTACATGAAGGACGACGCGAGCTACGCCCGCTACTTCGCGTACCTGAACCTGTTTCTGTTCTTCATGCTCCTGCTCGTCCTGGGCCGGTCGCTGCTGGTGCTTTTCGTCGGTTGGGAAGGCGTCGGGCTCGCGTCGTATCTGTTGATCGGCTTCTGGTTCGACGATCCCGACAAGGCGCGCGCCGGCAAGAAGGCCTTCCTCACCAACCGCATCGGCGACGCGGGGTTCCTGCTCGGCATGTTCGTGCTGTACCAAGGGCTGGGCACGCTCGAAATGGAGAGGATCAATGCGGCATTCATGAGCGGACCGGCGCCGGCGGTCTCCGCGAGCCTCGTCGGCATTCTCCTGTTCATCGGCGCCTGCGGCAAGTCGGCGCAGATTCCGCTCCATGTGTGGTTACCGGACGCGATGGCCGGTCCGACGCCGGTCTCGGCATTGATCCACGCCGCGACGATGGTGACGGCCGGGGTCTACCTCGTCGCCCGGTTATCCGGCGTCTACACGCATGCGCCGGAAGCCTCCGCGGCGATCGCCGCGGTCGGTGTGCTGACCGCGTTTTTCGCGGCGACGATCGCGCTCGTGCAGACCGACATCAAGAAGGTGCTCGCGTACTCGACGATCTCGCAGCTTGGCCTCATGTTTGTCGCGCTGGGCGTGGGCGCCTACGGCGTCGCCATCTTCCACCTCTATACCCATGCATTCTTCAAGGCGTGCCTGTTCCTGGGCGCCGGGAGTGTGATCCATGCGCTCGGCGGGGAGCAGGACATTACCAAGATGGGCGGACTGGCTCGGAAAATTCCGATCACATTCGCCACGTTCGCCGTCGCCACGGCCGCTATCGCGGGGATTCCACCGCTGGCGGGCTTTTTCTCCAAGGATGAGATCCTCTGGTTCGCGTTCGCAAGCAGCTTCGGCGGATCGCCGCTGCTGTACGCGGCAGCCGCAGGCACCGCGCTGCTCACCGCGCTGTACATGTTCCGGTTGCTGTGGCTCACGTTCTTCGGCGCGTCGCGCCTGAGCGATGCAGCCATGCATCATGTCCACGAGTCGCCTCCCTCGATGACCGGCATCCTGATCGTGCTGGCGGCGCTCTCCACCGTGGGTGGGTTCGTAGCGCTGCCGCACTTTCTGGAGCCGCTGTTGCCGCTGCCCGAGGTGCGACCCGAGCGGGTTGCCTTCGAAACACCGCTGCTGTTCGTCTCGATCGCGCTGGCCTTTGTCGGTCTCGCGGGCGCGGCATTCCTGTATAGCCGGAAGGGCGAACGCGCCGAGCGGCTGTGCCGGCAATTCCCTGCGCTGCACCGGGTGCTCACCGGGAAATATTTCGTCGACGAGGCCTACGAGCGGTTCATCGATCGTCCGTTATTCTGGATCTCCGAACGAGTCTTCCTCCAGTTCGGCGACCGCAAGGTCTTCGACGGCACGCTCCACGGTATCGCCGCCCTCGGGCGGAGAACGGCGGCCGTGCTTACGCGCGTCCAGAACGGCGATCTGCACCTATACGCCTTCCTGGTGCTCGCCGGGATCGTCGCCTCGCTCGCGTGGAGCTGGCGCCATGGGTGACGCCGCGCTTCTCGATGGCGTGCTGTTCCTGCCGCTGATCGGCGTCGCAATTCTGGTCGCCCTGCCCTCGCTTCGCGACAATGCCATTCGGCGGCTGTCGCTTGCCGTGATGGTCGCGCAATTCTTGATGACGGCGTGGCTCTACCTGCGCTTCGACCCCGCCGCAACCGGCCTCCAGTTCGAGACGCGGCTGCCCTGGATTCCCGACTGGGGGGTGTACTACCAGATCGGTCTCGACGGCTACAACGTGCTGCTGGTACTGCTGACGACCTTCCTCGGGCCGCTCGTCGTCGCCGGCGCGTTCACGGCCATCACCAAGGACGTCAAGCTCTTCTATGCGATGGTGTTCGTATTGCAGTTCACGATGCTGGGCACTTTCGTCGCGCAGGATCTGTTCCTGTTCTACCTGTTCTGGGAGGCGATGCTGATCCCGATGTTTCTCATCATCGGGATCTGGGGCGGCGAGCGCCGTATCTACGCGACGCTCAAGTTCGTGCTGTACACGGCGTTCGGCAGCATCCTGATGCTCGCGGCGGTCATCTATCTCGTGTATTCGCTCAATGCGACGACCGGCATCACGTCGTTCGCGTTCGCCGACCTCTATCGCGCGGAGCTCCCGCTGTCGGTGCAAACGATCCTCCTCGCCGCATTCGGGCTGTCGTTCGCCATCAAGGTGCCGCTCGTGCCGCTGCACACGTGGCTGCCCGACGCGCACGTCGAGGCACCGACCGCAGGTTCGGTGGTTTTGGCCGGCGTGCTCCTGAAAATGGGCACGTACGGCTTCATGAAGCTCGGCTTCCCGCTCTTTCCCGACGCGACACGTGCATTTACGCCGCTCATCATGACGCTGGCAGTAGGCAGCATCATCTACGGCGCCTGCCTCGCGTGGGTGCAGACCGATATCAAGAAGATCATTGCCTATTCATCGATCAGCCACCTCGGGTACGTCATGCTTGGGCTCATCAGCCTCGACCTGATCGGCATCCAGGGCGCGATCATCCAGATGGTGAGCCACGGGATCGTCGCCGGGGGGCTGTTCCTGATGGTCGGCATGGTCTACGAGCGTTGCCACACTCGCGAGCTTGCGGCGTACGGAGGTCTCGCGAAGCTGCTGCCGGCGTATGCGGTGTTTTTTGCGCTGCTCACGCTGGCGTCGATCGGACTGCCGACGACGAGTGGATTCACTGGCGAATTCCTGGTGCTCCTGGGCGCCTTCAACGCCACATGGCCGCAGTACCAGCAGGGCGTCACGCTTCCGCTCGTGCTGAGCGCCGGCGCCGTCACGGGCGTCGTGTTGGGCGCGCTGTACATGTTGTCGTTCGCCCAGCGCTTCCTGTTCGGACCGGTGAAGGCGCCCCACCAGCCGGTGCTCGATCTCAACCTGCGCGAGAAACTCATCCTGGGTTGCATCGTGGTGGCCATGTTCACGCTAGGCTTGTTCCCGGCCGAGCCCTTGAGCAAGACCGAGCTCGCCGCGCGGCAGTACCAGGCGCTGGTGGCCAGCCACCGCACCGGGACGGCAGTCGCGTTGCGAACCGTTGAAGAGGGGATCGCACTGCGACCCGTGGCAATGGATTCGGCACTGCAAACGCCCAGGGGGAGTGCGCGATGAGCTGGCAAACCACTTTCACCGCGATGCTGCCCGAGCACATTCTCCTGGTGGGAATCGTCGCGCTGATCGGGCTCGAAATCGCATCGCAGGCGCGCGCTGCATTCCTCGTTTCGGTGTGCGTGGTGACCGCGGCAGTCATCGCCGCGGCCTCGCTGGCCGCAACGGGCTATGCGATGGCCCCGTTTCCGGGACAGTTTTCGGTGGCACCGGAGGCGCTGCTGGCCAAAGCCGTTGTCCTGGCACTCGCGGTTCCGGTGCTGCTCATTTCCCGCAACGACTTCGCCGACGCGCAGTTTCATATTCTCATCCTCGGATCGCTCTATGGCGTCTGCCTCCTCCTGTCCGCGGACAGCTTCCTGATCCTGTTCCTCGGCATCGAGCTGATGTCGCTGCCGGTGTACGTCCTGGTGCTGCTCGCTTTGCAGCGCACGGAAAGCGCCGAGGCCGCGCTCAAGTATCTCGTCCTTGGCGGGACCGCCACGGCGACGCTGCTGATGGGATCGGCGCTGCTGTACGGCGCCAGCGGTTCGCTTTCGCTCGCCGCATTTGCCGCCGCGCTGGGTTCATCCGACGCCATGGCCAGCGTGGGCGTTGTGCTGGTCATCGTGGCGTTCTTTGTCAAGGCCGCGATCGCGCCGTTCCACACGTGGGCGCCGGATGCTTACGAGGGCGCCACCGTTCCCGTGACCGCCTACATGGCCACGATCGTGAAGGCCGGCGTTCTGCTCGCCGCGGTACGCCTCTTCGGCATGGAAACGGTGCCGCGGCCGATGGCCGACATGCTGGCGCTCCTGCCCTTGGCGTCGATCGTGTGGGGAAATCTGGCCGCAATGCGCCAGCAGAGCTTTCGCCGGATGATCGCCTATTCCTCGATCGCGCACGCCGGCTACCTGTTTTATGCATTCCTCGGTGATGGCGCCGGGCGGTTCCAGGCCGTTGCGTTCTACGTGCTGGCATACGGCGTGATGAACATCCTTGCGTTCGCCTCCCTCCCTCGCGCCCAGGATGACACGGCGCGGGATCGTCTGGACAATCTCAAGGGGCTGTACCAGCGTGCCCCGTTTGCGGCCGTGATGATCGGTATCGCGATGCTGTCGCTGGCCGGCATCCCGCCCTTTCCGGGATTCGTTGCCAAATTCCTGATATTCAGGAACGTATTCGCCGCCGGCTACACGACATATGCGGTGATGGGCCTCATCGCCAGCTACATGGGCATCTACTTCTACCTGCGGGTGATCCAGTACCTCTTCATGAGTCCGGTCCCTTCCCACGTGCAGCGACCGCCGTATGGCCGCGCCGTACTGGGCGCAAGTTTTCTCTGCCTGCTGGCGGGCATCGCGATCGCGGTGTTCCCGGGTTGGGTGATCGGGCAGTTCTGAGATTGTGTGCGATGCCGTATGGGTACTCGGCGTCCCGGCTACGCGCTTCCTTGCGGGTCATACCGGCCGCACATGACCATCAGTCCAGCCCGTCGCCCTGCGTTTCATCGCTGCGAGCGTTCGAAGGCCGGAAGACGGGCCGCCTACGCTCCCGCTCTCTTCGCCACCGGCGAGTACATGTCCAGCACCTGGAGCCGCGTCGCCTGCAACCGCTCGGACACCACGCCCAGCAGCCGGTGCATCAGGACATAGCCGAACACTGAATCCTGCTTGCACGCGACCAGCAACTCGCCGCCGTCGAATGCCAATGCTTCGGTGCGTTCGAGTGCGCGCGCCTGGAAGTGCTTGCGCCGGCCCATCAGGATTGCCGACCAGCCCAACTCGTCGCCAGCCGCGAGCGTCTGGACCCGCAGCGTGTGATCGGGTGCGGCGATCTCCAGCGCCACCAGCCCGTTCATGATCAGGTAGAACTCGCCACACTCATCGCCTTCGCGGAAGATGACCTGGTCGCGCTCGAAGCGCACACGCGTCGCCATCGACGCGAGCTTCTCGATGTGCTGAGGCTGGAACTCCTCTACGAAGGGATGCCTCTGCAG
>Ga0070665_100008311_pt1 | contig 10498 bp, 8 predicted proteins | sample KBSS13metaG_FD_65862 | JGI IMG/M metagenome (GOLD analysis project Ga0070665, IMG submission 65862) | Switchgrass rhizosphere microbial communities from Kellogg Biological Station, Michigan, USA - KBS S1-3 metaG | ecosystem: Host-associated > Plants > Roots > Rhizosphere > Soil ...
AACGAAGTTTTAACGCCGTATAAACCTATGGGAATCACACGATATAAAGGGTCGCAACCCCAGCTAAAAAGCCAAAAATGTGCCCCTCCCAGGAAACTCTTTCTTCCCTTGGGAAAAAATTAGTAACTAATCCTCCGAAATAGTAAAGACATAATAACATAACAACACCTGTCATTATGGAGGGGGCTTGATAAGCGCTTACTAGCAAATACCCCCAGTATCCCATTACTAAACCACTGGCTCCAATATGGATAGCATGTCGACCAAATAACCAAGTCATAAAACCGCTGATTAATATTATACTAGTAGTGGCGCAAAGAAATGTTTGTTTCCCACCGATTAAGACTAAATCAACTAATATGACCAGTGGAATAGAATTGAAAAATATATGATTAAAGCTAGCATGTAAAAAAGAAAAAAAAGGAATACCAAAGAGCCCAAAAATATGCCTTGGAAAGATTCCAAGAATATTAAGCTGATAGTCCAAGAGAGCGTTTACAATATGAATGATCCAAAATATAGAAATGATAAATAGAGCTTCTTGAAAATTGCTTCTCATCAGCGAGATAACAGATGCTATTTGTTCAATAATTGTTTCGATCATAATAAGCTACTGAAAAATAGTTCGCTGATGTTAATATTGTAAAAGGCATCCAGCTCGCGAATACAGGTTGGGCTGGTAACATTAATTTCAGTTAAATAATCTCCGATAATATCTAAACCAACGAATAGTAATCCTTTGCTTTTTAAAGTAGAGCCTACTTGCTCACAAATCCAACGATCATGTTCGCTGATGGGCGCGCCAATCCCCTGCGCGCCTGCGGCCAAATTGCCGCGTATTTCGCCAAGGGCTGGAACACGTACGAGAACATAAGGAATAGGCTGCCCATTAATCATTAAAATACGTTTATCACCTTGACTAATTTCTGGAATAAATCGTTGCGCCATAATTAAATGTTTTCCCATGTTGGTCATTGTGTCGAGAATGACGCTGACATTAGGATCTTCAGGTGTCACACAAAAAATGCTTGTACCGCCCATGCCATTTAACGGTTTTAATATAGTTTTCTGTTGTTCAACAATAAAGTCGCGCAGCAGTTTTTTATTGGCAGAGACCAGTGTGGGTGGACAGCAATGGGGAAACCACTGAGCAAATAATTTTTCGTTTGCATCACGTAATGCTTGCGGTTTATTAACAACGAGCACACCTTGTTTTTCTGCTATATCAAGTAAATGTGTAGTATGTAAAAAGTTGTTGTTAACAGGAGGGTCGACACGCATTAAAATAATATCAAGATTATGAAGAGGGATGATCATTTCTTCTCCCAAATCAAACCAGTGAGAGGCATCTTCCATTACTTTAATAGGATACATTTTTGCGTAAACAATACCTTGCTTTAGAAAAAGAAAGTGCTGTTCCATATAATAAATTTGCCAGCCCCGTTGCTGAGCTGCTAAGAGCATTGCAAAGCTACTGTCCTTTGCAATATTAATGTGAGCGATGGGATCCATGATGATCCCTAATTGAGTGAATGTATTCATAGGTGTTTTAATTCACGTGCGCAAGCGAGTGCAGCAAGGCGAGAAACCACGCTGTAAATGTAGAAGCGCTGCTTGCAATCATCCATATTGAAGTTATCAGCATTAATTAAATGGAGCGGCTCAAAGTACATGCCCGGGCTATTTAAATTATCATCGGCTCTTCGGTCAGGATGTACACGGTAAAATCCACCGACCGCTTGTTGTCCTATCATATAAATAACGGGTTCGGCACTTGCATTATTCCAGGTCTCAATAGTATATACGCCTTCTTGAATAATGACTTTGGAAACAGTTTGTCCTCCTTTGGATGCGGACATGTGTGTACGTTTTTTACGATTTAAATGCCGCAACTCGTTAGCGTCGTGCACCATCATCACTGCCATACCATAGGTACCTGAATCTGTTTTTATTACCACAAAAGGTTTTTCTTTAATACCATATTCGTCATACTTTTGTTGGATAGCTTTAATTAAAAGATGAGTGTTATGTGTAAGGCACTCTTCGCCTTCACGTTTTATAAAGTCAATTTCACCACAATGATAAGATAATGGATTAATCAGCCAAGAATCAATGCCAATAAGCTCAGCGACTTCTGTAGCGATGGCTTGGTAATGCCTAAAGTGGGTAGATTTTAACCGTGATGACCAGCTCATGTTGAGCGGAGGGTGTATGGGTTGCTGAAGATCTTTCAGCACATCTGGTATCCCTGAGGACAGATCATTATTAAGCAGTATCAAGGTGTGTTTGGGATCATCGTCGTCATGTATTTGAAATGGCTCAAAAATAATTTGTTGTCCTGAAGGTAAAGTGACAGTTTCAGAGGAGGGAAAATCTGTCCTTAGAGAGGTAATCTTAACGGGTAAATGGGTTTGCAGAAGAATGTCGTAAAGCTTTGCTAAGCTTTCTAAATAAAAGGAATTGCGTGTATGGTTTTCAGGAACTAAGAGAATGTGTTGGATGTCAGGAAATAGCTGTTGAAGGGTTGTTTGAGCAGCCTGTATACAAAGTGGTATAAGCTCTGAGCTCAGATTATTAAAGCCTGCGGGGAATAGATTGGCATCCACAGGGGTTAATTTGAAGCCAGCATTGCGTAGATCCACAGAACAATAAAAAGGAGGTGGGGTTTTTTGCCATTGCTTTTCGAACCAGTCTTCTATTTTAGTCTTTTGACTTAGTAAATGTTTTTCTAATTGCGAAAGAGGAAATGATGATGCGGTAGTTAATAACGGGGTGCTATGGTATTTATGCCTCATAACGAGGTTCCTTGCTTCCTGAAGAGTTTAAAGCTGCTTTTTTAACAGTTTAATAAATCTTTAGCATTTTGTATCTATTTTTTATCAAATAAAACAGGGAATTAGATTATACTTGGTTTCTTTTTTACAAGGGATTCTTTGCTATGAGAGTTTGGGGCAAACTAATCGGTGGGCTTTTTGGCTTGATGCTTGCTGGTCCTATGGGTTTGGGGCTGTTTGGTTTGATTGCTGGAATTTGGATGGGCAGCCACTTCGATGCTGGCCTCGAAAAGCTTACTGCGGGTAATAGCATACAGGCGTATTTTTTTCAAACTACGTTTGCAGTGATGGGCTATGTAGCAAAGTCTGATGGGCGCATCTCTGAAAAAGAGATTCATGTTGCAAGAACCGTTATGCGGCAAATGCAATTAAATGCGCAGCAAAAAGAGCTGGCGATAGCGGCATTTAATTCAGGCAAGCGGTCAGATTTTAACCTGGGCTCTGTATTGTTAAGCTTGCGTTACCGTTGCCATAACATTAATTTATTGCGTATGTTTGTTGAAATTCAGTTTCAATCTGCCTATGCTGATGGATTGCTAACGCAGCATAAACAACAACTTTTACAGTACATTTGTCAGCAGCTAGGGTTTGTTGCGGGCGAGTTTCATGATTTGTATCGTCATTTTGAAGGTGCTGGGACATATTCTCGCCAATCACATTCGCGCTCACATTCCTATTCTGCGCCGAATCCGAAGCAAGACTTACAATCGGCTTATCAGATGTTAGGTATTGTTTCAACAGTGAGTGATACGGAAGTAAAAAAAGCCTATCGGCGGCTAATGAGTCAGCATCATCCTGATAAACTAATAGCTAAAGGTTTGCCAGAGTCTATGTTGAAGATTGCTACGCGAAAAACACAAGAAATTAAAGCGGCATATGAAAAAATTAAAGCCTCGCGGGGAATGAAATAGAGTAGGATTTTTTATTTTTTAATTAGGAATATAGCCATGTTGGATTATAAAATTGCCGCGTCTATCTTATCTGCCGATTTTGCACGTTTAGGTGAAGACGTTAATAATGTATTAGCTGCTGGTGCTGACTGGGTGCATTTTGATGTGATGGATAATCACTATGTGCCTAATTTAACAATTGGGCCCCTGGTGTGTGAAGCTTTGCGTAAATTTGGAGTGACAGCGCCTATTGATGTGCATTTAATGGTAAAGCCGGTGGACCGTATTATCCCAGATTTTGCTAAAGCAGGCGCAACTTATATTACGTTTCATCCAGAAGCGAGTGAGCATATTGATCGCAGTTTGCAATTAATTCGTGATTGTGGATGCAAACCTGGTTTGGTGTTTAATCCAGCGACACCGCTTTCTTATTTATCACATGTTTTAAATGATCTGGATATAATTTTAATTATGTCGGTCAATCCAGGATTTGCTGCGCAAAAATTTATTCCCAGTGCTTTGAGTAAATTAAAAGAAGTACGAGAATTATTAAATAAAAATGGCAGAAATAATACCTGTCGTCTCGCCATTGATGGCGGCGTCAATGAAAATAATATTCATGAAATTGCAGCAGCAGGCGCCGATACATTTATTGCGGGCTCAGCTATTTTTAATCGTGGTGATTATGCAGAAGCAATCCGCGGTTTAAAAGAAGGGATTAAAAAGTAGATAGAGCCTAGTCCTCTAGGTGTCTAGAAAAATCAATAATAGATACAAAATAATCACTGTCAATAACATCTTGGGTGACACCATTGACATGTATTAATACGGGGCGACAAGAATATCCTTTTGGATGTTTAAGTGCATCTATTTTCTTTTGAACCTCATCAATAACGGAGGAACCAACAGTATCTTTTAAAAATTTAATTTCACAGACATAAAGGGTGTTAAATTTAGTTTGAATCATATAATCAATTTGGCACCCTGGATATCGATCGGTTTTATTCTGGTAAAAAGGGTTTTCAGAAATAATTGCTTCTGGGCTTATCTTCAAGGCTTGTCGGATAAGCGCTCTATTGTTTAATACCAAGTTTTTAAATTGAAGTCCCATGATAGTATTCCATTCGGACAAAGAGGTTAACGATTTAAATTGGAAGCTGTCGCGGTTAATTTTGCTTAAATTTTTGTCAATATATTTTAAGTAGAATCGCAAATAATTATCACTCAATCGATATTTGCTTAATTTTGAGTCTGCTCCTGATCTTATATTCCAGGTATAATCACGGGTAATAAATCCGGCTAATTCAAGTTCTGAGAGGTATTCTGAGATTCGTCCACCGGGGCCAATTTTTAATATTTCGCATATTTCATTTCTTTCTTTAGAGCCTGTTGCAAGAACGGTAACAATTCGATAGAATTTGTTAAAATATTGGCTAAATTCTTCAATGAGACGGCTTTTACCAATGCGACGCCGGCCTCTAACGACAACAAAAGAAGCGGATTGCTTTTGGGCTATTGCCAAAAGCTTATTGATTTCTTCTTGCCTGCCAATAAACCTAGCCAGAATGTGGGTCCGCAAATTAACAAATGTCGATTATTCATTGTAAGTTGTAATGGGAGTCCCCTGAGTTTACTCAGAAATCTCATTATCTTTATCTTGGAGTTTATGCCTCGGGATATCAATCAGTCGAATTGTCGTAGGTGAAAAATATGAATCTGCTTGCATTTCAACACGGCTCATCTGAATTAAGGAGTCAAATTTCTCTTCTAGTTCTGCAGTAAATACCACAGCCCCCAAATCTTCTGGTTCCACTTCGTAACTGATTGAGGATCCATCTGTAAAATGAATATGGGTATAACAGACAAATTCCCTCGCTTTATCCATATCAAGACCCTTATCCACTGCAATCTTACTAATAATTTCTTGTAGAGTCGCTGAGTAGTTATCCTCGCTTACAAGCTCCTCCTCATTGACAATCAAATCCTCAATACCTTTGTAAATTTCTCCTGCATATCCTTCATAGGCGTCCCAATTAAGCACCCAGTCGTCTCCAGGCTGGTCCGCTGCATCGTCTAGCACCCACAACCTTTTTACCTCAGATAGATTGATAATTAACACTCGATTATTAAGGGTGGAAACTACCAACCACTTGCTATTAGAATGAGTGCTGTATTGAGCTATAGAGTTTGCCTGGCTTAAAGAAATTGGGAACCATCGGGTATTTGGAGCATCCAGCAATAAAAGGCCAAGGTGCCCCCAGAACCCCTCGTCATTACCCAACACAGAATAATGTACAGTACTTGGCTTACGGCCAGTTTTACTAAATTCGATTAGATGATCTACGCTTGTTCCAAAGATAACCGCTATATCTCTAAGAGCGGCGATATTTGGCTTAGCCTTTCCTGTTTCCCAACGAGCAATAGTTTGTTGCGAAACTTTCAACATTTCAGCCAATTGCTCTTGCGTATAACCCCCACCAATCCTTAATTCCCGCAGCCTTTTCATAATTACCTCAAATTAGTGTTTCTTACTCAAAAAAGTAGTAACCGGATAATAATACTCGAATAATGGATTGTCAACACGGCAGGTGAGTGTTAGGTTGGAACAGGGGAGAGTGCGGGTAAATGATAGCCTTATTCGCGTCCTTTAGTTTTAATATTGTGTCAAGCGCGAGCAGGCAATTGTATTTGCCTTAACTCCGCATCCCCTCGATGCTTGTGTCCATCAATGAATTCATCCAGCGCATTTTCTAATTCTATTAATTCGTCCTGCTCTCCGACACTATGGCTGTCACGTATCATTTGATCGATGATGGTGATGTGCTGCCTTCTTTCAAAAAATCCTTTCTGTTCAACAGACGCAACTTGAGCTTCTCTGGGCGCTTCAGATTCACGTTTGAACTCTTCCGTTATTCTTTTGAGCGCTTTTTCAGTTGGGCTGTCCTCACCAAAATCAGTGCTTTTTACAACTCTTCGTTTATAGACGTGAGAAAAAGTAGGCTCTTTTCTTTCTGTGGTGAGGGCAGCATCCAGTGCCCCCCAATCAACGCTTTTATTTTTTGATTCTTTTGCTTCTTTATGTGGCAATGCTCCTCTGTTATCCAGTGCGTTATATATTTTTCTTAATTTGGCAGCTTTTTGTTTTTCTGGATTAGCACCTGCATCTTGCATGCTCACTCCAACCAATTGTGGGCGGCCAAAGGTGGATCGATAAGCAGCATCTAATAATCCAAAACTAATAAAACCAAGAAGATGCACGAATGCTTTTTCGAGGGATAGCAGTGCTTTTTTAGGTTTCAGTGTGATGAGATTTCCTGCAAAAGCCAAAAGGTTCCAGAAAACTAAGAAGGCTGATTTGGCCTCTCCCACGAACACCAGGGCGAGGAATGCAACAAGCCCTTTAAATCCTGTTTTTATGCCTGCCCCTATTTCAGATTTGTAGCGATGAGCTAGGCAGAAGGGAGAAAGTATTAGACAGACAAAGACACCTCCTACGTAGCCAAGAATACCCAAGGCATCTTGTCCAACATAGCGTTTTTCCATAGCCTTCTTAAAAGTTTCAGTATATTGCTTACTCCACATGCGATTGGTGCCCCAGGCAACAAAGTTGGCAAGAGTACTGAGGGTATGCCAGCCCCAGGCCAGCACCAAGAGTGGTATGGTAAGCATAGTAGCTAGCCCGCGACCGATAAGGCCAGGAATAGTCGACCACCCACTGAATCCTTTTTTAAAATCGCCGAGGGGTTTAAAGTCGATCAGCTCGCCAGGTTGAATGTCTGCTGATTTTGAAGGGATTCTGTCTGTGAATAACGCTTTTCCAAATAAGCGAATAGTATCGATAAAGCCTTGGCCTATGGGTTTAAGGATGCCTTTGAAGAGGACCTCATAGATCAGATATTGTAAGATGAGGCGACCGACCCCGAGGAGGCCGCAAAAGGCTAGACCGAGGAGATAACCGGGGCCAGCCAAGAAGTGCTGTAATACATAGCGGTTGCGAATATGATCTTTTTGAAGAGAGCTTGCCGAAAATGGTTCGTCCAAGACAATCTTTGCCATTCCCCAGCCGGTGACCTCGATAAAACCGAAGAAGCTTTGATAAATCAAGGCAAAGGGAGAAAGCAGAGCTGTGACCACAAAGCCGGCGACATGGCCAATGAAAGCAGGAAAGCGGCGCAACCCGCTGTGGTCGGCTCTAAGAAAGGGGTCGGAACGCAGGGAGAGCAGTTCATGAGTGGGCTCTGGTTTGGTGAGGAACAGTGCATTGAATCCGAGTTCGGCAGCATCGAGAAAGGCTTCACCAAAGGGTTTAAGGATACCCTTAAAGAGGATGTTATATAGGAGTCCTTCGACGACCAGGCGACCGATACTGAGGAGGCCACAAAAGGCTAGACCAAAGAGGTAGCCAGGGCTGGCGAGACCGTGTTGCAGAGTATAGCGCTCGCTGATATTTGCTTGAAAACCGGCCTCTTCTGCGGTTTGACCCAGGGCAATACGCTTAACGCCCCACCTGGCAACCTCGATAAAACCCGAGATGGTCTGATAAAGGAAAGCCAAGGGTAAAAATAAGATCGAAAAAGCAAAGCCAATAATATGGCCGATGAAAGCAGGGATGCGACGAAGATTTTTGTGCCCTGCTCTGAAAAAATTGCCTTCTAATAATTTGCTGGCAGGCGCTGATTTGGTTGAGAAAAAGGCTTTTAGGCCGAGCTTAGCGGCATCCCAGAAAGCTTGAGCAAAGGGTTTAACAATTTCTTTGATAACACGAGCGACCAGGATAATGAGGCAAAAGGGGGTGCTGAGCAAATAGCCAGGCAGGGCAAAAATATAAGCCTGCAAATTATTACGGGTATTGGTTTGACTAAAACTGTCGTGATAATCCTTATCCCAAGTTGTTTCAGCTGTCCAGCGAATGACATCGACAAAGCCTTGAAGACTGTGCCAGGCAAATGCTAGGGGGAGGCCTATAGAAACAGCTAATCCAAATGAAATGAGGAAAGGAATGAGAGCGGCGATATTTCCCCAGCCTCGCTCGCCAATGCCAGGGTTAGGTGTTGCTATTTCTTTATCTACAAAAAGTGTGTTAAAAATCCAAGAGGTAGAGCTTGAAAAAGGCTCAATGATATTTCTTTGTATTCTTCCCCAACCACGACTGTTTACGATGTCGTCTAATAACCCTGACATGGTATCCCCCTTTTTTATTCTTTTTATCAACACCTAGCTCAAGATAGACCATGATTTGGGTTTTTTCAGGTAAAGGCATTCTTTTTTATTGTAGGAGCAGACTCTTAACAAAATCTTAACGGTCGTGATTAACCGGTGACGTCAGCCACCGCAGCGTGTTATCTTTTGAACTTGAGCATTGCCATTGGAAAAGATCTTTATGAATGAAGCGGTAAAAAAAATCGAAGGGGTCGAATCCCAAGCCATGGAAGTTTTTACCGAAAAGGCTTATTTGGCCTATTCCATGTATGTGATCTTGGATCGTGCCTTACCACATATTGGCGATGGCTTAAAGCCGGTGCAGCGGCGTATTGTCTATGCCATGTCAGAATTGGGTTTGCAGTCGACAGCAAAATTTAAAAAGTCGGCACGCACGGTGGGGGATGTCTTGGGTAAGTTTCATCCGCACGGTGACAGCGCCTGTTATGAAGCCATGGTGTTAATGGCCCAGCCCTTTTCCTATCGTTATCCTTTGGTGGATGGCCAGGGTAATTGGGGTTCCTTAGATGATCCCAAGTCTTTTGCTGCAATGCGCTACACCGAGTCGCGTTTATCACCTTATGCTAAATTGCTGTTGGCTGAGCTGGAGCAAGGCACGGTGGATTGGTTGCCCAATTTTGATGGCACTTTGCAGGAGCCTGCTTTATTGCCGGCGCGTTTGCCCAATGTGTTATTGAATGGTGCAGCAGGTATTGCGGTGGGAATGGCGACTGATATTCCTCCGCATAATTTGCGCGAAGTGGCAGAGGCTTGTATGCATTTGTTGGATCATCCTAAAGCTGAATTAGTTGATATTTGTCAGCACATTCAAGGACCTGATTATCCGACCTATGCCGAAATTATTACAGCAAAGAGTGATATCTTAGAAATTTACTGCACAGGCTCTGGGAGCTTACGTTTGCGCGCGGTATTCAGTTGTGAAGATAACGAAATAGTGATCACTGCCTTACCTTACCAAACTTCGGGGGCAAAAATTTTAGAACAGATCGCCGAACAAATGCAGGCAAAAAAATTGCCGTTGGTCACCGATTTGCGTGATGAATCGGATCATGAAAATCCAGTGCGATTGGTCGTAGTGTTGCGTTCTAATCGTGTCGAAGTTGAACCATTAATGGCGCATTTGTTTGCTACGACGGATTTAGAAAAATCCTATCGAGTTAATCTGAATATGATTGGCACGAATGGACGGCCACAGGTAAAAGGACTCTTAGGGATTTTAAAAGAATGGTTAGCCTACCGAACCCTCACTGTACGGCGACGTTTGCAATATCGCTTAGAAAAAATTTTAGCGCGTTTGCATATCTTAGAGGGTTTATTAATTGCTTATTTAAATCTCGATGAGGTAATTGCAATTATTCGTTACGAAGACGAACCTAAATCGGTATTAATGCAAAGATTTTCTTTAAGTGAAGAGCAAGCTGATGCTATTTTAGAGTTAAAATTAAAACACTTGGCTAAACTGGAAGAAATGAAAATTAGGGGTGAACAAAAAGAATTAGCGGAAGAACGTGATAGGTTAAATAAAATTTTAGACTCTGAAAGCCAACTCAAAAA
>Ga0070665_100008312_pt1 | contig 10498 bp, 11 predicted proteins | sample KBSS13metaG_FD_65862 | JGI IMG/M metagenome (GOLD analysis project Ga0070665, IMG submission 65862) | Switchgrass rhizosphere microbial communities from Kellogg Biological Station, Michigan, USA - KBS S1-3 metaG | ecosystem: Host-associated > Plants > Roots > Rhizosphere > Soil ...
CCGCGCCGCCACGACGAGACGATGGAGTCGATCGAGCTGATGGGCAAGGAAGTGCTGCCCGAGTTCATCGAACGCGAGGAGAAGGCGACCGTCGAGAAGGCCAAGCGCATGGCGCCGATTCTGGAGAAGGCAGAGGCGCGCAGACCGGCGTCGACCGCGCCGCTGTTCGACGAGACCTACTCATTCGGCGGTCTGCCCACCGGTCGCGAGAACTACACCGCCAACGAGGTGTCGTTGGCGATGGAGGAAATGAACGCCGGTATCGAGGCCGCGGCTGCGAAACTCAAGTCGGGTGAGGGCTGGACCAGTAGGAATCCGAACGCTGACAAGCAGTGACGCAGACCGACGAGCTGTTCCGTTACGACGGCCGCCGAGCCGTCGTCACCGGGTGTGCGTCCGGTATCGGCGCAAGCGTCGCACGGCAGCTGACCGATCTCGGCGCTGAGGTCGTCGGGCTCGATATGCGACGGCCTGCGCTGCAGCTCAAGGAGTTTCACGAGGTCGATCTGAGCGACGCCGCGTCGATCGATCGGGCCACCGCGGCCATAGACGGCCCGGTCGATTCGCTCTTCAACATCGCGGGGGTGTCGTCGGGTATCGGGGACCCGTTGCGGGTCGTCACCATCAACTTCCTCGGCACCCGACGGTTCACCGAGGCATTGGTGCCCAAGATGACGCCCGGATCCGCGATCGCCAACGTGTCATCGCTGGCGGCGTCGGCCTACCGGGAAAACGCCTCTGTGACCGCCGGCCTGCTGGACACTGAGTCGATGGCCGAGGGCATCGAATGGTGCGAGCGCAACCCGCGGCCGGTCGCTGAGGGTGGCGGATACCGGCTGTCCAAGGAGGCGATCATCCTCTACGGGATGGCCAACGTCACAGCCTTGGGCGCCAAGGGAATCCGGATCAACTGCACCGCACCGGGTGTCACAGACACCCCGATTCTCGACCAGCTGAGGACGGCGTACGGCCCGGAGTTCCTTGACTCGTTCCGTCCGCCGTTGGGCCGGGCCGCTGAACCCGACGAACAGGCCAGCGTGCTGATCTTCTTGAACAGCCGGGCCGCCAGCTACATCACCGGACAAGTGATCTGGGTGGACGGCGGCACGGTCGGCGCAGCGACGATGAAGCCGGGAGGCGAGTAATGGCAGGCATGACCGATTTCCGCCGGGTGGCCGACGACGTTCGCAACTGGGGACGCTGGGGCGAGGCCGACGAGCTCGGAACGCTGAACTTCATCACGGCGGCGAAGGTCGCCGAGGCGGCCGGCCTAGTCAAGCACGGCAAGGTGTTTCCGCTGGGCGTCGACTTCGGATCGTCGGGGCCGCAGGGCGCGTTTCACTTCCGGCAGAACCCGCTACACGTGATGACCATCGACGGCGGCGACGCCGCAACGTTGCTTCAGTACGGACCCAAATGGTTGACCAATCCCGCCGCCGGCCAGCTGGCCGGATATTTCGAGGGCAACCCGATGCGGTTCAACGACGACATCATCATCATGCCGCTGCAGGCTGCCACACAGTGGGATGCGTTGTCGCACGTCTACTACGAGGACTATCTGTACAACGGATTCCCGGCGAACTCCGTGACCAGTGCCGGCGCCTTCCACTGTGGCATCGACAAGGTGGACAGCAAGGGCATCACCTCCCGCGGCGTGCTGCTCGACATCGTCCGGCTTCGCGGCGTGGAGACCTTCTGCGAAATGGGCGATCCGATCACGCCGGCCGAGCTCGACGCGGCCGCAAGAGCACAAGGTGTCGCCGTCACACGCGGTGACATCGTCCTGGTCCGAACCGGTTGGTGGGCACGCTTTCTGGAGACCGGCGATGGCGGCGAACCCGGAGCCGGTCTCGACTGGACATGCGCACAGTGGCTCCATGATCACGAGGTCGCCGCGGTCGCGGCCGACAACCTGATGGTCGAGAACCCGGTGTCCGGGGTCGAAGGCGCGTTTCTGCCGATGCACATGCTGTGTCTGCGAGACATGGGCCTGATGCTCGGCGAGTATTGGGACCTCACCGCGCTGGCCGCCGACTGCGCTGCCGACGGCGTCTACGAATTCCAGCTCGTCGCACCACCGTTACGAGTGACCGGTGCGGTCGGCTCACCCATCAACCCGATCGCCATCAAGTAGGTGAGGACATGACTGCAAGCACAACCACCGGCGGCGCGCCACTGGTCGTCGGGCTCGGCGGGACGCTGAGGGCCAACTCGTCCACCGAGCGCGCACTGCGGTACTGCCTGGAAGCTGTTGAACGCCAAGGCGGCCGGACGAAGTTCTTCTCGGGCGAGGACCTCGACCTGCCGATGTACGCGCCGCACGAACTGGAACGCACGCCCAACGCGCTCGAACTGGTCAGTGCGCTGCGCGATGCCGACGCCGTCGTCGTCGGCTCACCCGGTTATCACGGCGCAGTGTCCGGACTCGTCAAGAACGCACTGGATTACATCGAAGATCTCCGCGAAGACCCTCGGGTCTATCTCGACAACACGCCGTGGGGCTGCATCAGCTGTGCATACGGATGGCAGGCGGCGGTCGGCACGCTTGGACAGTTGCGCAGCATCGGACACGCCCTGCGCGCATGGCCGACTCCGCTCGGGGTCGCGATCAACTCCGCCGACGAAATCTGGGACAGCGCGGGCCGTCTCGCCGACACGGGTGTGCAGGGACAGCTCGACCTGCTCGCTACCCAACTGCTCACGTTCGCCCGTGCCGCCTGGGAAACGGCGTGACGGACTTCGCGCGCAAGACGATTCTGGTCGACGGGTTGGTCACCAGCTATCTCGAAGCGGGACAGGGCGATCCCGTTGTCCTGCTGCACGGTGGCGAGTTCGGCGTCAGCGCAGAGATCGGGTGGGAGCGCAGCATCGCGGCGCTGGCGGAGCACCATCGCGTGCTCGCGCCGGACATGCTGGGGTTCGGTGGCTCGGCGAAGGTCATCGACTTCAACGACGGCCGCGGTATGCGCATCAGACACATCGCGCGGTTCTGCGCGGCGGTCGGCGTCGAGTCGGCGCATTTCGTCGGCAACTCAATGGGCGCCATCAACCTCTTCGTCGACGCCACTTCGGAATCTCCGGTGTTGCCCGCCCGCAGCCTGCTGATGATCTGCGGGGGCGGTGAGATCCAGCGCAACGAGCACTCGGCCGCGCTCTACGACTACGACGCAACGCTTCCCGGGATGCGCCGCATCGTCGAGGCGCTCTTCCACGACTCGTCGTATCCGGCCGATGACGCCTACGTGCACCGCCGCTACGAGTCCAGCATCGCGCCTGGCGCGTGGGAGGCGTTGGCGGCGGCGCGGTTTCGGCGACCGGGTCTGGAGCCGCCGGCGCTGCCGTCGAGCAAGCGAGCCTACGAGCGCATCGCAGTGCCGACGTTGGTGGTGGAGGGGGAGTGCGACAAGCTCCTGCCGCCCGGATGGGCGGCGGAGATCGCCGGTCAGATTCCGGGCGGACGTTCGGTGGTGATCCCGAAGGCCGGGCACTGCCCGCAGATCGAGCAGGCGTCGATGGTCAACCACGTGTTGGTCGACTTCCTGAGCGAGGTGCAACGAAAGGTGCCTGCGTCATGGTCAACGAACTGACGGGCAAGGTCGCCGTCGTCACCGGCGGCGCCTCGGGGCTGGGCGAAGGACTGGTGCGGCGGTTCGCAGCAGAAGGCGCCAAGGTCGTGATCGGCGACGTGGACCGCGACGGCGGCAAGGCGCTGGCGGCAGAACTCGGTGGCGACGCATCGTTCGTCGAGAGCGACGTAGCCGACTTCGAGCAGGTCGGCCGGCTGGTTTCGACGGCGGTCGAGCGCTACGGCGGACTGCATGTGATGGTCAACAACGCAGGCATTTCCGGGACGATGCACCGGCGCTTCATGGATGACGACCTGGCTGACTTCCACAAGGTGATGGCGATCAACGTCGGTGCTGTGATGGCGGGGACGCGCGACGCCGCGCGGCACATGTCCGAGCACGGCGGCGGATCGATCATCAACATCACCTCGATCGGCGGCATCCAGGCAGGCGCCGGCGTGATGACCTACCGCGCTTCCAAGGCCGCGGTCATCCAGTTCACCAAGTCCGCGGCAATCGAACTGGCGCACTACGAGATTCGCGTCAACGCCATCGCTCCTGGCAACATCCGCACGTCGATTGTCCGCAAGTCGGCGGCGGGCGAGGACCTGGAGAAGCTCGCGGAGTTCGAGGAGAAGATCCGCGCGCAGATGCGCAACGATCGCCCACTCAAGCGCGAGGGCACCGCCGAGGATGTCGCCGAGGCGGCGCTGTACTTCGCCACCGATCGCTCGCGGTATGTCACCGGAACGGTGTTGCCGGTGGACGGCGGCACGGTCGCGGGCAAGGCGATCCCGCGCAAGTGAACTGTTTAAATCAGTCGCTTGACTTAAGGCGTTCCACGGCGTTGACTGGGCAGGTGACTACCGCCAGGACCGTGCGCGCCGATCGGGCCAGCAGTACCCAAGAGGCAATACTGAAGGCCGCCGAGCGGCTGTACGCCGAGCACGGCGTGTTCGCCGTGTCGAACAGGCAGGTCAGCGAGGCCGCCGGGCAAGGCAACAATGCGGCCGTCGGCTATCACTTCGGCACCAAGACCGACCTCGTTCGGGCGATCGAGCAGAAACACCGAGCGTCCATCGAGCGGCTGCTCGAGCGGATGGTCGCCGACACCGGCGATTCGACGGAGCTGCGTGACTGGATCGCGTGTCTGGTGTGCTCGCTCACCGAGCACCTGGCGCAGCTCGGCAATCCCACCTGGTATGCGCGGTTCGCTGCCCAGGCGCTGACCGACCCGGAGTATCACAAGATCGTCATCAAGGATGCGCTCGCGTCACCGTCGCTGGTGCAAGTCGTCGACGGCATCACCCGTTGCCTGCCGGATCTGCCGATGGCCGTCGTGACGGAACGCAACATCATGGCCCGCAACCTGATGATGCATACCTGTGCCGACTTCGAACGTGCCTTCGCCGAAGGCGCCGACGTACCCCGAACCAGTTGGAATGCGGTCGGAACAGGCCTGATCGATGCGATCGTCGGGCTGTGGCGCGCACCTGTGACGGAGCACCCCTGACGTGAAAGTGACTGTCGATCAAGACAAGTGCGTCTCTTCTGGCCAGTGCGTTCTCAATGCCGGCGAGGTGTTCGACCAGCGCGACGATGACGGCGTCGTGATGCTCCTGACCGTCAGCCCGCCTGCCGAGCAGGCCGAGAACGTCCGTAAGGCCGCCGCGGCCTGCCCCGCTTTGGCCATCGATATCGAGGAATGACATGTCGGAAACCCTGACGCAGTTGGACATCCCCGAATACCCCATGGACCGCGACGCGCGCTGCCCCTTCGCGCCGCCGCCGCAGGTGCTCGACATGGGTACCGCGAAACCGCTGTCGCGGGTGCGCATTTGGGATGGCAGCACCCCCTGGCTGATCACCGGCCACGAGGTGGCGCGCGAACTGTTCGCCGACTCGCGCGTCAGCGTCGACGACCGCCGCGAGGGCTTCCCGCACTGGAACGAGCACATGCTCTCCACCGTGTACAAGCGGCCCCGGTCGGTGTTCACGTCCGATGCCGAGGAGCACACCCGGTTCCGTCGGATGCTCTCAAAGCCCTTCACGTTCAAGCGTGTTGAGGGCCTGCGCCCCGCCATCCAAGAGGTCACCGACGACTGTATCGACGCGATCCTGGCAGGCCCGCAGCCCGCCGACATCGTCGCGAAGCTCGCGTTGCCGGTGCCCACCAGGGTGATCAGCGAAATGCTCGGCGTGCCATACGAAGACCATGAATTCTTCCAGCATCACGCCAACGTCGGGCTCGCCCGGTACGCCACCGCGGAGGACGGCCAGAAGGGCGCGATGAGCCTAGCGGGGTACCTGATCGACCTCGTCAAGAAGAAGATGGAGCACCCGTCAGAGGACGCCGTTTCGGATCTGGCCGAGCGGGTCAATGCGGGCGAGATCAACGTCAAGGAAGCCGCGCAGCTGGGCACGGGGCTGTTGATCGCCGGGCACGAGACCACCGCCAACATGATCGGCATCGGGGTGCTTGCCCTGCTGGAGAACCCGGAACAGGCTGCGCTGCTGCGTGATTCGGATGACCCGAAGTTCATCGCCAACGCCGTCGAGGAATTGATGCGCTACCTGTCGATCATCCAGAACGGGCAGCGCCGGGTGGCCATTGAGGACATCGAGATCGGTGGCGAGACGATCCGCGCCGGCGAGGGCATCATCCTCGACCTTGCCCCCGCGAACTGGGACGCGAATGCGTATCCGGACCCCGACAAGCTCGACCTCACCCGTGACGCGGGTCAGCAGCTGGGTTTCGGCTACGGCCGTCACCAGTGCGTCGGCCAGCAGCTGGCGCGCGCCGAGCTGCAGATCGTGTTCCACACATTGCTGCGGCGCATCCCCACGCTGCGCCTGGCCGTGCCGTTCGACGAGGTGCCTTTCAAGCACGACCGCCTCGCCTACGGCGTCTACGAACTTCCCGTTACCTGGTGATTGGAGTACCGATGTCCACCGCGTCAACAACGACTCTCTATCCGGCCGAAGGCTGGGGGGCACCGAAGAACCGCCGCGGACACGCAGCAGGCGTTTCCGTCGGACTCCCCGAAGGAACCGAGATCTTCTCGGCCGACAACCACATCTCGGTCGCCGACGACATCTTCTTCGAACGCTTTCCCGACGACCTCAAGGGCCAAGCTCCGCGCATCTGGTACGAGGACGGCGCATACATGGTCGGCATGAAGGGCAAGTCGTGGGTGGGCGGCGACTTCGGCCGGGTGCTGATGCAATACGACGACCTGGCGGGCGCCGCGTCGAACAACATCGAGGCACGCATCCAAGAGCTCGCCGAGGACGGTATCGACAAGGAACTCGCCTTCCCGAACGCCGTGCTGGCGCTGTTCCACTATCCCGACAAGGCGATACGCGAGCGGGTCTTCCGGATCTACAACGAGTACATGGCGGACCTGCAGGAGCGGTCGAACGGTCACTTCTACGGCGTCGGCCTGATCAACTGGTGGGATCCGAAGGGCACCAGGAGTACGCTCGAGGAACTGAAGGCGTTGGGGCTCAAGACGTTCCTGCTGCCGCTGAATCCCGGCAAGGACGACGAGGGCAACGTTTACGACTACGGCGGCGCGTCGATGGACGCCGTGTGGGACGAGATCGCGGCCGCGGGCCTGCCCGTCACGCATCACATCGGCGAGACCCCGCCGAAGACGCCATGCGAGAACAACAGCGTGGTCGTCGGCATGATGATCAACGTCGACTCGTTCCGCGAGCAGTTCGCCAAGTACGTCTTCTCGGGCATCCTCGATCGGCATCCCTCGCTGCGCATCGGCTGGTTCGAAGGTGGAATCGCCTGGGTACCAACGGCATTACAGGACGCAGAGCACATGCTGGCCTCGTACCGGCACATGTTCAACCATGAACTGACCCACGACGTTCAGTACTACTGGAACCACCACATGGCTGCCTCGTTCATGGTGGACCCGCTCGGTCTGCAGTTGATCGACCGGATCGGCGTGAACAACGTGTTCTGGTCGTCGGACTATCCGCACAACGAGAGCACATTCGGCTACTCCGAGAAGTCGTTGGCCACGGTCGTGGACGCAGTCGGCCCCGACAACGCCGTCAAGATCGTCGGCGGAAACATCAAGAAGTTCCTGGGTATCGACGGATGACCACATCTCTAACGGCGGTCACCACCGCCGCTGACATCCCGGACCTGCCTGATAGAGCCCGGATGTACCGCGAGAGCGGCGCCCGGTTGCGGGCGGCGATGGCGGACAACGGCGTTGACGCGCTGATCCTGCTGGGCAACGGCAACGTGGTGTACGCCACCGGCGCGAGCTGGCCGCTGCTCGACGCGGGGCTGTCCCATGTCGAACGGCCCATCGCAGTCGTGCTGGCCGACGACGAGCACCCCCACTTGTTCATGCCGTTCCGAGAAGGCGCCGCGTCGGCGTCCGAGATTCCGTCCGACCATTTGCACTCCGCGCTCTTTCTCGAATTCGACGAGGGTGTCGACCATTTCGCGCGCGCGCTCTCGGAGCTGATCCGCCCGGGCGCGACGGTCGCCGTAGACGAGCTCACCGGGGCGATGCGGCGCGCCGCGAATCGGCTGTTTCCCGGCGGCGCGCCGGTTGACGCCGCGCCGATCGTCGGCGCAGCCAAGCTGGTGAAGACACCCGATCAGATTGCCTGCATCCGAAAGGCGTGCCGCATCACCGAAGAGGCGGTCGTCGACGTGCAGAAGGCGCTCGCGCCGGGTGTGCGTCAGATCGATCTGTCGGCACAATTCGTGCGCAGGGCATTTGAACTGGGCGCGACGGCGAACATGCTCGAGGCCATCTGGCAGGTGATGCCGACCTCCAAAGCCGAGGGCACCTGGACGACGCACGGCGATCTCGCGCTGCCGTTGTTGACGACGGAACGTGAGCTGGCCGCGGGCGACGTGCTGTGGACCGATGTCAGCATTACCTACACCGGGTTCTGCTCCGACTTCGGTCGCACCTGGCTGGTCGGCGAAACGCCGTCGGCCCGCCAGGAGGATCAGTTCCGCCGATGGCGCCACATCCTCGATGCGGTGCTGAAGGTGACGAAGGCCGGCGCGACCTCCGGTGACCTGGCACGCGCGGCAATCGCCGCCAACGGCGGACAGAAACCATGGCTGCCGCACTTCTATCTCGGCCACGGCATCGGCACCAATGCGGCCGAAATGCCGATGATCGGAACGGATCTCGGCGAGGAGTTCGACGACAACTTCGTGTTCCCGGCCGGGATGGTGCTTGTGCTCGAGCCGGTGGTCTGGGAGGACGGCACCGGCGGCTATCGAAGCGAGGAGATTGTGGTGATCACCGAGGACGGCTACGTGTCGTTGACCGACTACCCCTATGCCCCCTATGAAGACTGAGATCCTGCCCGACGAGCGGGCACTGCGACTCGGCAGGCGTGAGCGTGCGCTGGCCCAGATGGAAGCGCACGATCTCGACGTGCTGGTGCTCGGGCGACAAGCGAACGTTCGATACATTTCGGGCGCACCGCAGTTGTGGGTGGCGGGCACTCGCCCGTTCGGGCCGATCTGCACGGTCGTGCGGTCCACGGGCGAGATCCATCTGAACAGCACCTGGGACGAGGGCATCCCCGCCGACATCCCACACGACCATCTCTACGGTCTTGCGTGGAACCCGATGACGTTGATCGACGTGTTGAAGGGCATCGAGGGCGCCGCCACGGCCCGCCGGGTCGGAACCGACGCTCTCACACCATCATTCGAAAAGTTGCTTCCGATGGCGTTTCCCAATGCCGAACTCGTCGACGGCGAACTCGCGATGCGGGCCGCTCGGCGGATCAAGACGCCGGATGAGGTGACCGCATTGCGCGGCGCGCTTCGGGTGGCCGAGGAGTCCCTGGCTACAGCGGTCGCTGAACTGCGGGCGGGCGCCACCGAACAGGAACTCACCGGCCTCATGCTCGAGGCGCAGGCCGCTGGCGGGGTGAGCACTCCTGCGACGCAGGACGGTGCCTGGGTGACATCGCGCGAGCATCCGTGGCGGGCCGTTCGCAGCGACCGGCGGATCGAGCAGGGCGACCTGGTCGCCTTCTCTGCGGGTGTACTGGCAGACGGGTATGTCGGCGAAGTGGGCCGGACGTGGCCCGTCGACGTCGACGGGTCGGCGCTGTACGACCGTTGGAATGCCCTGTGGGACAAACTCTCCGCGGCGTGCCGCCCCGGTCAGCCCGCCAGTGATCTTCTCTCTGCGTATCAGGCCGCGGGCGAGCCGCTGCCGCCGATGCCGGTCGCCCACGGACTCGGGCTGGGATTCGACCCCCCGGTGGTGACGCCGCAACTGCAGGCCACCGCCGCGGCTGAAATCCTCGAGCCGGGCATGGTGCTGTCCGTCACTGGCTACGTCTGGCAGGAAGGCGTCGGCGCGGTGTTCGGCCGCGAGGCGGTTCTCGTCACACCCGAGGGTCCCGAGGTGCTGACATCGAGTCCATCTCCGGCGGCAGTAGGAGCAACGAATGCCTGAGCGGCCCAAGCCCGAAGAGCTGATCCTGTATGAGAAGGATCCGAAGACGAAGATCGCGACGATCACCTTCAACCGTCCGGAGTACTTGAACGCCCCGACATCGGCGGCGCGGCTACGTTATGCCGATCTGCTTCGCGCGGCCACCGTCGACAACGATGTGAAGGTGGTCGTGATCCGCGGCGTCGGCGACAACCTGGGCAGCGGTGCGGATCTTCCGGAGTTCATGGAGGGCAACGACAACACCGACCTGCGACTGGCCGAGCTGCGGCTGGAGGACGACGGTGTCGGTGAGGTGAGCTACCCGCCGAAGGGGTCGTTCCGGCACGGCGCGACGATCAGCGCCTGGTATGCGAACGTCCAGGCCGGTAACCGGCCGCTGCAGGAGCTGAAGAAGATCAGCATCGTCGAGGCGAAGGGCTACTGCTACGGCTGGCACTTCTACCAGTGCGCCGACGCCGA
>Ga0070665_100008317_pt1 | contig 10494 bp, 8 predicted proteins | sample KBSS13metaG_FD_65862 | JGI IMG/M metagenome (GOLD analysis project Ga0070665, IMG submission 65862) | Switchgrass rhizosphere microbial communities from Kellogg Biological Station, Michigan, USA - KBS S1-3 metaG | ecosystem: Host-associated > Plants > Roots > Rhizosphere > Soil ...
ACAGGAGAACAAGGAAGCACATTGAATATCCTCTTTGTCGGCGACATCTTCGGCAGTGCGGGCCGTCGCATCGTCCGCGAGCACATCGATCATGTGTGCGAGGCGAACAATGTCGAACTGCTGATCATCAACGCCGAGAATGCTGCGGGCGGCTTCGGGGTCACACCCCAAATTGCGGAAGAGTTCTTCGACATGGGCGCGGATGTTCTAACCACCGGCAACCACGTGTGGGACAAACGCGAGCTGATCGAATACATGAATTCTGCCGCTGTCGACAGCCAGGATCGGCCACGGCGCGTTCTGCGCCCGGCAAACTTTGAGAAAGGCGTGCCGGGCTTCGGCGTTTTCGAAGGCACGACGCAAAACGGCACGGCTTACGCGGTCGTGAATCTCATGGGCAAGGTCTTCATGAGCGGCACGAACAATCCATTCCTCGCGGCGGATGAAATTCTCAAAGGCATCAAGGCGAAGGTCATCGTGGTGGATTTCCACGGAGAAGCCACGAGCGAGAAGGTCGCGATGGGCTGGCACCTGGATGGACGCGTGACGGCAGTTTTAGGAACCCACACGCATGTGCCGACTGCGGATGAACGAGTGCTTCCAGGGGGCACGGCCTACCAGACAGACGTCGGCATGAGCGGACCGTATGACAGCGTGATTGGCGTGGAGAAAGAGCTCGTGCTGCATCGCTTTCTGACAGGAATGCCGGGAAAGTTCGAGGCCGCAAAGGGGAACCCCAAGATGTGCGCGGCCTTGGTCAGGTGCGATCCAGCAACGGGGAGAGCGACGTCGATCCAGAGGATCATGCTGGGCGAGTAGAGCTTGCGCTTTCGCTGTTTGTCCGTCCACGATTTGCGGCGAATCGCATCGCCCCTACGGGGCTCAAGAAGACACGGATGAAGCGTTCCCAGGACTGCGCTGCGCTTGTCCTGGGCTACTGTCGATACTCCCTCCGGGAGCTGAGAGGCCAGTTCTCGTGCATGGATCACAAGTTATCGTGCATGGATCCCATTGGTCGCTACGCGCGCCTGGCGAACGATGACCTGGCGATTTACACCTTGGTCTGTGCATGGCCAGAACGAACAAAGAAAGGGCAGCCCGCGGGCTGCCCTTCATCTCTCCAGAAACGAACTGGAATTATTGCGGCTTCTTGCGGGTTGCGCCAGCGGCGGGACGACGGCCGGCGGCGGGTTTGCGTGCAGGCGCCTTCTTGCTTTGCAGGATGCCGTCCTTCAGAACGATCTGCGCACTTGCTGCAGCTGTTGCCGAGGCCGGAACCTGCGTATAGGTATCGTAGGTCCCATCCAGCTCGGGTCCGCCATCCTTCAGCAGCTTGAGTTCGCTGCCGACGGCCGGGATGTCCTTATCTGCGATCGGTTCCTTCATGTTGACGATGAAGTCCGCGGTCTTGGCATCCTTGGCGTCCTGAGTAACGGCGACCTTCACCTGGCTTGCGGTGGCTTCGATCACAGTTCCTGGGACCGGTGTGTCCTTGCCCTGAAGCAGAGCCCAGAGCTTGTCAGCAGTTTACTTTCTGCCGACCGACAGGACAGTTTCCTTGTCCGCGAGCGCAAGAGTGTTCGGATCGGGCGTATTGGCCATCAATTCGTCAATCTGCTCTTCAGGAGTCTTCGCCGCGGTGAACTTGGTTGCCAGGTCCGCTGGCGGGAAGAGGCTTGCGGCTGCCTGGGTTTTTAACTGATCGATGCCAGTTGTATCCCCGTGGTATTTCTTGAAGTAGTACTCAAGCTGTGGCTCGATCTGCGTCTTGAAGTTCGCCGGAGCAAAACCCCAGGTGCGGGCAAAGAACCAAGCTGCAGTCAAATAGTCCGCATTAGCCTTATCGAGTGCCGCTTTGGCTGCCTGGGCAGCTGCCGCATCTCCGGCGGCGGCCTTTGACTTGTCCTGCAACTCGCGCGCTGCCTGGGCATCCAGCAGCTGAAGCTTCACATACGCGAGTGCAAGCTGAAGGGTATCGCCCAGAGCAGCACCCTGCGAAGTCTGCTGCACAGGATACATCTTCAACTCGGTCGTGTACTCGTCGACTGCTGTCTTCGGATCTTTCTTGGAAACGAGGGCTACAACGGCGAGAACCGAGTGGAAGAACGGATACGTTGCGTCCGTCTGCTGCTTCCACTGATCGTCGGGAACGCCGGCGGGCTTGGGGGCGGTTAGGCCCTTCTGCGCGAGCGCTCCTGCGTCATCGCACGTAGCCTGATCGGAAGTCTTGGCGCACTGCGTCTTCTGATTGAAGGCAGCAATGTAGAGAGCCTTGAGCGAATTTGGATCGACCTGGAGAATCTTCTTTGCCGTGTCGGTGGTCTTCTGGGGATCCCCAAGCTGCTGGTAGGTGCCAAGCAGCATGTCGAGTACAGCGTTCTTCGCTGTGCTCTGCGCATATTTCGTGAGGAAATCTTCCAGAGCCGCGGCCTTGGCCTTGGGGTCGGACTGGGTGGTGGCCATTTGATAGGCGTTGAATTCAGCCGGATCCTTAATCTGGATCGTGCCGGCTTGATCCTGCGCGCGCAGCGTGGGTGCGGGAACGAGGCTCAAGCTCGCCAACGCCATCACAGATGCAAAGACAAACTTCTTCATTCAGTGCTCCTGGGAGATGCGGAAGTGGAATCGGTTCTCAAGCACTCGCTCGGGGACTGTTCTAACCATAAATTTGACACTCTTCGAGGGTTAGACATTCCCACGATGTCCAATGCGGTGTTGGGAGGATTATAGAAAGCCCTGCCCAAAGTGACAAGGCAGGTTATTTGACAAGAGGATACACTCTCGGGACGCCAAACAAATCCGGCATTCCGAGGCTCACCGGAGAATGGATGCGCCATGGTGAATTCTGACATCTGTCTAACCAAGAATTGGTCGGGAATCTTTCTTCCTCCCTGGCGGGCGCCGACAGGCTTACCCCAGAGCCAGTCGCTAAAGTGCTTAGACACCGAATTACGAAAAAGTGTTTCCTAAAGCCCAAATGGGGGTTTCGCTAACCCCAAAGTGCTACTGAAGCAACCGAACCAGTTCCGGCTGTTCGGCGAGGAAGGCGTCATGGCCGTGGGAGCTCGTCATCTCGCGGTATTCGGCCCCAACACCAGCGGCTTGAATGGATAACGCGAGCGCGCGGACAGACTCCGGCGGAAATAGCCAGTCGGAACTGATACCGATGAAGACCAGTTCGGCGCGGATGCGGCCGTAGACTTCCTGTGCGGACGCGTATCCGTGCAGAGGGTGCCAGGTGTCCATGGTGCGCATGATCGCCAGGTACGAGTTGGCGTCGAATCGCTCGTTGAATCGCTCGCCCTGATGGTCAAGGTAGCCGGCGATGTCGAAGCGTCCGCCAACGAGGCCGCCGCCATGATCGTCATGCCGCCAGGGATCTTCGCCGTTGCGGTTAGGATTGCGGGAGAAGCGCTCGTCGAAGAGCGACGGAGATTTGTAGCTAAGCATTCCGATCTGGCGGGCGAGGGAGAGGCCGTGGCTTGGCGGGCGCTGCGGCAGGTAGTAACCGCCGTCCCAATTCGGGTCGTTCTGGATTGCCTGCCGTTGAAGATGATTGAGCGCAAGGCCCATCGCAGTTAGAGGAGCTACGCCGATGACTCCAGCCTTCTGAACGCGGTGCGGGTAGTGAATGGCCCACTCAAGCGCCTGCATCCCGCCAATCGAGCCTCCAAGCACCAGGCGAAGACTGCGAATGCCGAGCGAGTCCAGAAGAAGCGCCTGGGCACGGACGTTGTCGCGAATGGAGACAAGAGGAAAATCGGGACCGTAGACCAACCCTGTTTCAGGATCGACAGAGCCCGGGCCTGTGGAGCCATAGCAGGAACCGAGAAGGTTGATGCAGATGACAAAGTCGTGATCGAGCGAGAGCAGCGCGCCGGGAGCGAAGACTTCCGGCCACCAATCCCCTACCCTGGCGGAACCTGAGAGAGCGTGGCAGACAAGGACGGCATTGTCACGGAAAGCATTGAGCTTGCCGTAGACAGCGTAATGCAGAGTTGGCCGCCCAAGCGTGCGCCCGCTCTCCAGCTTGAGGGCATCTTCCAGTACGAAGTCTCCCTCATACGTAGGTTCGAGAGAAGACGCACGGGCCGGCGCCGGATCCGGCCCCGTGACAGGCTCCGAAGAAACGCTCATTTTGCCGCGCGCCCTGCGGGTTCAGCGCTAGAAAATGCATGTCCGTTGGCAACTTCGATTGCCTGATCTAGATCGTCGAGGATGTCGCGAATGTCTTCGGTGCCGATGGAGAGGCGTACGAGTTCTGGAGTAACTCCCGTAGAAGCCTGCTCCTCAACCGTGAGTTGCTGATGGGTTGTTGAAGCCGGGTGAATGACGAGCGATTTGGAATCGCCAATGTTGGCCACCAGGGAGAAAAGATGAAGAGAATCGATCAATTTCTTGCCGGCGTCGTAGCCGCCCTTGATGCCGAAGGTGAGAAGAGACGACTGGCCTCCGGGCAGATACTTCTTTGCCCGTGAGTAGTACTTGCTTGATTCAAGACCGGGGTAATTTACCCACTCCACGCCAGGGTGCTGCTCGAGATGCTTCGAAACCGCAAGGGCATTCTGGGAGTGCCGCTCCATGCGGAGATGGAGTGTTTCCAGTCCCTGCAGAAGGAGAAAGGCGCTGTGCGGCGCGAGAGCAGCTCCGGTATCGCGGAGACCTTGTATACGCGCCTTGAGGATAAAGGAGAGCGGTCCGAAGGCCTGCGTGTAGGAGAGTCCGTGATACGACGGATCCGGCTCAGTGAACTCTTTGAAGCGTGGGGATGCTGCCCAATCGAAGCGGCCGGCATCGACAATGACTCCGCCGATCGTAGTGCCGTGACCGCCGATGAACTTGGTGGCGGAGTTGACAACGATGTCGGCTCCCCACTCGATGGGCCGCAGAAGAATCGGCGAGGCACAAGTGTTGTCGATGACGAGCGGCAAGCCGTTTTCGTGCGCTATGGAGGCGAGTTTCTCAATGTCGATGACGTCGAGTTTGGGGTTGCCAAGAGACTCGGCGTAAATGGCGCGGGTCTTCGGGTTGATGGCCGCACGAACGGCATCGAAGTCGTCGGGATCTACGAAGCGCACGTTGATACCGAGACGCGGAAGCGTGTAGTGGAAGAGGTTGTAGGTCCCGCCGTAAAGCGAGTTGCTGGAGACGATTTCATCGCCGGCGGCGGCGAGGGTGGTAATGGCGAGCGTCTCCGCGGCCTGACCGGACGCGGTTGCGAGAGCGGCTGCCCCGCCTTCGAGAGCGGCAACGCGTTTCTCAAAGACATCGGTCGTCGGATTCATGATGCGCGTGTAGATATTTCCGAACTCTTTCAGTGCGAAGAGGCGGCCGGCGTGATCCGCATCCTGGAAGAGATAGGACGTCGTCTGATAGATGGGAACGGCACGCGAGCCAGTGGCGGGATCGGGCGATTGACCGCCGTGCACGGCGATAGTGGCAAGTTGCTGTTTCTTCTCGTCTGACATCCTGTGATCTCCTTCAAAGTGTTTTGCGGGTTTAGGTCCGGCGGGAAGCGCCCGAGCCGGAAATGCGAAGGCCCGAATCCGTTGGATCCGGGCCGCCTGGTTCTGATCGGTTGCGCCTAGCGCTTTTGCGACTCAGAATCCACGCGAACGGATCGGGATGGACGACACATGCCCATGGACATTAGCTGGATCCGATGTGTGTCTGAGTTCAGCATTGATGGCAGTATCTCGGAGCGCGTCCGGCAGTGTCAAACAAGAAATGTAAGCGGATTGTCATTGCCTATGAAACTAGTTTGGTCTGGGGACCATGTCTCACGGGCAAATCTTGCAATACTCACCGTGAGTCGAGCCGACAGGCCGATCTCTTGCGGAAGAGTCCCGAAAGTGAATCGAGGCTGAACAGGCGAGGAGCCAGTCGTGCTCTTTCAGGGTAGAATCACTGACAACAAACTATCGCCTTTATATGTGAGACACTCGATGCGGCTCTGGACCATTGTGCTCTCGTGCGCCTTCTTGGGTGGCACTTCAAACCTGCTCCTCGCGCAATTTCAGGAACCCAGCAAGGCCGAACTGCAAATGACGGAGGATCCGAAAGCTCCGGGCGCTGCTGCTGTGTACTTGAACATCGAGGATTACACCAGCGATACAAAGCACTACCGCATGTTCTATGCACGTATCAAAGTGCTTCAGGAGAAAGGCAAAGAACTTGCAACGGTAACCATCCCGCACCTGAATGACGTCTTCCAGGTCACCGCGATAAGGGCCAGGACGATTCACTCGGATGGAACAGTCATACCGCTTACCGGAAAACCGGAAGATCTTATTGTGCTCAAGACTTCAGGATTCCAGATCAACGAGAAAACTTTTACCCTTCCAAGCGTGGAGGTCGGGAGTATTCTCGAGTACCGTTACGAACTTACGTATGAGGACTACGTGGCGGCGCCGAGTTGGGAAATTCAGAGAAGTTACTTCGTCCACAAAGCGCATTACGTCTTCGTTCCGTATGGATATCGTCTCGACAAGATCGAGCAGCTTCCGCCAGGTGTTCAAATCAAAACGAACAAGGCCCTTGGTGTGTACACCTTGGACATCTCTGATGTCCCTCCCCTCCCTCACGAGGACTGGATGCCGCCAGTAATGGGTAACGAGACTTATGAGGCCCGCTTTTTCTATAGGAGTCATTTCGGAGATTTCTGGCCATCGGAGGCAAAACAGTGGGCAGATGAAGTAGACCATTTTGCAGAACCGACGAAATCAATCCGCGATGTGGTAAATGGATTAATCTCTCCCTCCGACTCCGATATCGACAAGGCTCGAAAGCTCTACGTTGCAGTTCAAGCCTTGGACAATACGAACTTTTCGCGAAAAAAAGGCACCGCGGAAAGGAAAAGGCTCGGACTTCGCGAAGCAAAGCATGCTGAAGATACCTGGAGTCAAAAGAGCGGATCTCGCCAGGAGATCACGCTTCTCTACCTCACCATGTTGAGGGCAGCAGGAATGAAAGCATGGGCTATGAAAGTCGTAGATCGACAGCGCGCAGCTTTCGCCCCCGGCTATTTGAACTTCGGCCAGCTTGACGACGATATTGTCATTCTCGAGACCGGCGGGAAAGAAGTTATGCTAGATCCCGGCGAGAAAATGTGCCCCTTTCAGACGACGAGTTGGCGTCACTCTGGGGCGGAGGGTGTGCGCGAGAGTGCTATGGGCGCCGCGGTGGCGAAGTCGCCGTCCCAGGTTTACACCAGCAATGAGGTCAAGCGAATCGGTACTGTCTTTCTAGATGAACATGGTGGCATGACAGGATCTTTCCGGATCATCATGACAGGTCAACTCGCGTTATATTGGCGCCAAAAGACGCTTCTCAACGACGAAGAAGAAGTGAAAAAGGCCTTCAATCAGTCGTTGCTGACGATGATGCCCGAAGGCGTCGAAGGACATATTGAACATTTCACTAATCTGGACAAACCGGACCTGAATCTCATTGCAGTCATTAGCGCCAAGGGAACGCTGGGTGCTTCGACGTCCAAACGAGTGGTACTTCCTGGTTTCTTCTTCGAAGTTCGCGGCCACCAACCATTTATCGATCAACCGCAGCGACAGACTCGTGTCGATATGCACTACCCGGAGCAGATTATCGATCAGGTAATCTACCAATTTCCCACGAGCCTGTCGGTGGAAGGAATACCGACGGAGGCCAACATTTCGTGGGGAGACCAGGGGATTCTGCGAACGAAACTCATTCAGGATGCAGGAGGAGTAACAATCGCGCGCTCCCTTGTGCGGGCGTTCACTTTGCTCAAGCCCGAGCAGTACCCAGACCTCCGCGCGTTTTATCAAAAAGTTGATGCCAACGACCAACAACAACTGGTCCTGGCCGTACACCCGGATCGCAAAAGAGATTGAGTTGCAACCCTCGAAGCGGACCAACGCGTCCTTGCAACAATGTCCCGAAGCCCATCCGCGTTTGGCTATCGAGGACGAGGAGTCCTACTCATCCGCTTTCCAGATATACGCGCCGGACTGCGGCAGCCCGATATGGGCAAGGACTCGGAATGCGAACTGGCGTGCCATCTCCGTCGAATCGACTGGCTTGTTGTAGAACGCTGGCATCACGGGGAAAATGACGGCACCCGCTTCCGCCGCGAAAGTCATGTTGCGCAGATGGATGCGATTGAACGGCGTTTCGCGCACGCAGAGAAGCAGCGGGCGGCGTTCTTTCAGCGTGACGTCAGCAGCGCGGGTAATCAGAGAATTGGCGAGCCCGTTGGCGATGGTGGCGAGCGTTCCCATGGAACAGGGGAGAATGATCATTCCATTGCCTGGATAGCTGCCGCTCGCAATTTGCGCGCCTATGTCGGAGTCGGAGTGCTGCGTGAATTTCTTTGGCGATTCGCCCAGTAGTTTTTCGAGCAGGTTGGTGCGGCCAGAGACCCCCAGTTCTTCTGCAATGACGCGAAGAGAATTTTCCGAGGCCACAAAGTGAACCCGCTCGACGCGGTCATCGGACTCGAGGGCGCGCAGAAGTTCCTGACAGAGAATGGCGCCTGATGCTCCGGTGATGGCAACGGTAAGATTCATTGACTAGCAGTTCGTCGTTCGGCCGAGGTTACACATCATCGAAGTCTTCTGGCTTGGCCTCGTTCCATTCTTTCATCATGCGAGCGTACTCCTCTGAGGGGCCGTATTGCTCGAGGCGTTTCATCTCGTCAAAAGCTTCCTTGTGCTGGCCCGCGCTCCAGAGCACGCGAAAGTACATGATGGAAGAAATTTCGGATTCAGGCGACAGCTTAATGGCGACACGGCCGTGATCGATAGCCTCGCGATGTTTGCCCTGGCGCGATAGGACCCAGCTGTAATAGCTATGAATAATGGACGCGCCGGGAAATTCGTCCACCAGCCCCTTCATCCACTCGTGGGCCTGTTCCAGTTCCTCATCGGCAGAATCGATCACTTCCTGAATCGTGCCCAGCACTCGTTCGGCTGCATAGTCAGGAATCTGATTCATCGCAGCTATTCTCCGAGCACACGCTTGAAAATGGCATCTACGTTCCCGAGCTGGCGGCTGTAGTCGAAGGTGCGAGTGAGCTTCTCGGGGCTCAACAGACTAGTGATCCCCGCATCGCTGGCAACCTCCTCGCGGAAGACCAGGTCGTCCTTCCAGGCGCGCATGGCGTGGCTCTGAACGAGACGGTAGGCGTCCTCGCGAAGCATGCCGGCCTCGGCGAGATCGAGCAGCAACTGGCCCGAAAAAATGAGACCGCCCGTTGATTCCAGATTCTTCTTCATGCGCTCGGGGTAAACCAGCAGCCGATCAAGAAGATCCGTCGTCTTGGCGAGGAGATAGTCCGTAAGAATCGTGGAGTCCGGGAAGATAACGCGCTCGACAGACGAATGCGAGATGTCGCGCTCATGCCAGAGAGCGACGTTCTCCAGCGCGGCCTGCGAGTTGCCGCGAAGAACACGGGCGAGACCGCTGATCTGCTCACTCGTAATGGGGTTCTTCTTGTGCGGCATCGCCGAGGAGCCCTTCTGTTTTTCGCTGAAGTACTCCTGCGCCTCGCGGACCTCAGTGCGCTGCAGATGGCGAACTTCGACGGCAATCTTGTCCAGAGTGCTGCCAATGACAGCGAGGGTGCCGATATATGCGGCGTGCCTGTCGCGCTGGATAACTTGCGTAGCCACGGGCGCAGGCCTGAGGCCGAGCCGCTGGCAGATGCGCTCCTCGTGCTCAGGCTTGAGGTGGCCGAAGGTGCCGACTGCACCGGAAAGCTTGCCGACGCGCATGTCTTCCGCGGCTGCCTCGAAGCGCGTGAGGTTGCGCTGCATTTCGGCATACCAGTTGAGAAACTTGAGGCCGAAGGTGGTTGGTTCGGCATGGATGCCGTGAGTTCGACCGATAGTGGGCGTGTGCTTGAATTCGAGGGCACGGCGCTTGAGGACGGCGAGTAACGCTTCGATGCCTTTATGGATGAGAGCGGAGGCTTCCTTCACCTGCAGTGCCTGCGCAGTGTCCACGATGTCGTTAGAGGTAAGCCCGTAGTGCAGCCAGCGGGACTCTTCACTCAGACCCTGCGCCTTCAGGCTTTCGGCAACCGCGGTGGTGAAGGCGATTACGTCGTGCTTCACCTCGGTCTCGATCTCGAGAATGCGATCTGCGGAGGCAGAAGCCTTATGCTCGATGGCATCGGCGGCGGATTGGGGTATGACGCCATCTTCGGCAAGGACGGCACTGGCTGCCGACTCCACCTGGAGCCAGCAACGGTATTTGCTGTCCTCAGTCCAGATGCGGCCCATGGCAGGGCGGGTGTAGCGCTTGATCATGAGATAGCTCTAGCTCCTGGCCGCAAGTGGGTCGCCGAGGCTCTGAATCAACAGCTTTCCACGGTGACGAAGTGGCGACGAATTCGGACCAACTGTTGATTCTACTAGGTGTGAGAAAGGGCTATGTCCTGGGTATGCCGAAGCGGCGGTGGAGCTCGTCATATAGAAGGCCGCGGCCGGGCTTGTAGGGCTGGAACCATTCCCC